>Ga0209190_1000136_pt1 | contig 51289 bp, 45 predicted proteins | sample M_140205_XF_Meta_FD_187315 | JGI IMG/M metagenome (GOLD analysis project Ga0209190, IMG submission 187315) | Freshwater microbial communities from Lake Montjoie, Canada to study carbon cycling - M_140205_XF_MetaG (SPAdes) (version 2) | ecosystem: Environmental > Aquatic > Freshwater > Lake... | reverse complement strand
GCCAGGTGTTGCGGTAGGTGCTGGACTTGGAGCCGTAGTTGGCGCCATCAACGGCTTCGTGCAAGATGCCTCAGAGGATGCGCAGCAGCAGATATCTGCTGATACCAAGGCTGAGAAGCAACGTATTTTTGCCCAGGCGGTTCTAGCCGAGCACTATAAGCGCCGTACGGCGCTACATCCCTCGCGCGACATCTATCCTGCCGATATCTTCTTTCGAGGAGATTCTGTTAGTATGTGCCCATCGGGGGTTAGTGTAATCGAGCAGCTAGCAGGTATGAACGAGTTTAGGTTACCGTACTCAAGACTAATTATTGCTTCTTACGCAAAGGGCAAAACGCCTGAATCGCAGTATGCGCAGCATCTAAGCGAAAAGCGATCGCGTGAGTTCGTTAATCAGCTTGTCAGGGCTGGTGTAGAGCCGAGGCGGCTTGAAACCAGGGCGGTAGTGATCGATGCTCCGGTTGTAATAGATCCGTACGACAATCCGACCAGGTATAATCAGGCAATTGAGATAATAACTATAGACCGGTAATGGTATGAAAACAAAAAAAGAGAGCAAGAATAAGGAATGTGGAGAGCCCATGAAGGATACTAAAGAGAGCGTACAGTTGACCAATAAAGCCGAACTGCGGGAGTTTATTACCGATGTTAGAGATCGCCTATTAAAAGATCAGGCTGCTCCGATCTTTGCAATGGCAGCGATGCAGCAGGTCATGAACCTTGATGACATCTATGACCTACTCGATAATCAGAGTAAAGAGATCCTCCAAGAGATCTGGGTCAAGCTATCTCAAGCTGGATTCCACCTCCGTAAGCCGCCCCTGCTTTTCGGTGATGGCGAGGCTCTGGGCGTAAAGTAGCTCCCTACACGGCCTGTGGTGCAGTTGAGAATGAAAGTTCAGCATGTTCGATCTATGGGTAAGGTCAGGTGGATAGTGCTTCTGCTAAGTTTGGCAGGGGTTTTCATCTCTGGCGTAGCATTGGTTGAACACCTGATCTATGCCAATGGGCTCGCAACGGGCCCCTCATTCTGTAACATCAATGCCTACATCAACTGCGAAGCCGTAAATGCTAGCGCATGGTCGAAGATCTTCGGTCTTCCGATCGGCGCCTACGGGATCTTCTTTTACCTAACGCTCTTTGCACTCTTTACGGTTGCTGGGGCAGGGCGCGCGGTATCGTTTGAAGCTGCGTCTGGGGTGGCTCTGATTGCAGGGGTTTTAGCAACGGGCGCATCTATTGTGCTGTTTGGAATCTCCAGCTTTATCATCGGTGCACTATGTCTGATCTGCATAGCGCTCTATCTGATTAATTTTTTGCTGCTTGGAGTTATAGCTCTGGGTGCCTGGCGCGGTAGATTTCGAGAAGGGATCGCTAAGGGCTGTTCGGGAGTTAGGCTTTTTTTAACGAGATCGCTAGGTATTACTTCCTCCAAAAAAGGTGCTACCGCTACCTTTGCACGCTGCTCACTCTTGGCGTTGGTTGGGCTCTCTGTATTCGCCGCACTACTTCCGAATATGCTCCTGCAGTACCTTAGGATAGAGCAGGGGACAGCCTCACAAATTCTAGACATGGAGGCCGTGGCCGCCTGGCGCGCGAGGCCCCTTGAGGCTCCGCAGGTAGTTGATGATGGTGGACGTTTCGCTGACTACCGCGAGGGTAACCCGCAGGCTCCGATCTCAATCGTAGAGTTCGCTGATTATGAGTGCTTCGGGTGTCGTAGGTTATACGTAGCGCTGCATGAGCTGCTTACAAGCTATGCCGGCTCTTACACCTTCGTTCTGAAGAACTATCCACTCGATAGGGAGTGCAATCCCGTGATGCCACGCACCGTGCATCTACATGCATGTACAGCGGCCTACTTCTCTCGGTGCGCCGGGGAGCAGGGCAAACTTGGCGCGGCGATAGATCTTCTTTTCACCGACCCGCTACTGGAGCAGGACGGAGAGATAGCAGAGGTACGCGAGGCCCTGATAGCTAAGGGCGAAAGCGAACTGGAGCTCGACGGTGAAAGCCTTAGGGGCTGTATCGTTTCAAAACGGTACCACACTAAAATTCAGGGAGATGTTAGTGAGGGGCAGCGCCTAGGACTAGCCTCCACCCCATCGATCTGGGTAAATGGACGGCTCGTTGTGCGGCCTACGATCGGAGCCCTAAAGGCGATATTCGATGCAATCCTTAGCGAAAAACGGTAGGCTGAACTTATGGTAACTGGTCACCGTAGTTTAATGTCGCGATTCAAGCTACTCAGATTACGGCGAAGTTTCATAGGTAATTCGATTGGTCGTCCCCTGATCGGGGACGGCAGATTTTGTGACCAGTTAATGTTATCACCCCCGATTTGCTCCGCAAATCGGCCCCTTAGGGGCTATTGAGTGTCATTACCGTATGCGAATATTTCTGGAATATGCTGAATAGTTACAAGTTATGAAAGATCTAGTCGCACAAGAGATTGCACGCAGAGTCAAGGATCGAGATCTAATCGGCGTTGGTACCGGCTCAACGGTGGATGCCGCCTTAGTCGCGATCGGCAAGAGGGTGCAGCAGGAGGGGCTAAGGCTCTCCGTTGTTCCGACCTCTTATCAGAGCGCTTGGCGCTGCCAAGAGCTTGGCCTAACGGTGCTTTCTTCAGGCTTTAACGGATACCTAGCCTGGGGGTTCGATGGGGCAGATCAGGTAACCAAGCAGCGCTGGGCTATTAAGGGCAAGGGGGGCGCTCTCCTACAGGAGAAGATCTTAGCCAAGCGGTGTAATAAGTTCGTTCTTATAGTGGATGAGTCAAAGGTGGTTCCGCTGCTCGGTGTTGGATGCCCCGTGCCTGTAGAGGTTATTCCTGAAGCCCGTATCCTGGTAGAGCAGGGGCTTAAAGTTCTGGGAGCAACTGAATTGAGCGTTAGATCTGGCTCCGGTAAGCATGGACCGATTATCACCGAACGGGGCAATATTATTATCGATGCTACCTTTGCGCAGATTCATGAGAGCCTTGAGGGCGAAATCAAAGCCTGCGTAGGGGTAGTTGATAGTGGACTCTTTATCGGATACGCCTCTGAGGTGATCGTAGCTGGAACAGCAGGGCTGACATATCTTTAACCGCTATCTTTAGGAGGGGATCTTCACTACCTCTATTAGCGCCTCTCCATATAGCGCCAGCTTTTTCTCTCCGATACCGCTGATACCTTCAAGTGCGCGCAGTGATGAGGGCTTGCTAGCGGCGACGGCCTGAAGTGTCGCGTCACTAAAGATCATGTAAGCAGGTAACCCCTTATTTTTTGCGACACCGCTACGCCAAAAGCGTAGCTTCTCAAAGAGGGTAGTATCGTACTCGATAGCACCCAGGCGCTTTCTCTGCTCCGTTCTCTTCTCTGAGCTTAAGCCCGAGCTAACGAGGGGCGCTCGCAGTAGGACCGGGTTTTTGTTCTTTAATCTGGTTAGACCTTCGTTTGTAACTTCGATTACGTTAAAGCGCTCATGGTTAATGCGCAGTAATCCAGAGGAAACAAGCTCACGTCCGTAATAGAGCCACTCCGATTTAGCGCGGCCCTTGCCAACGCCGTAGGTCGAGAGGGAATCGTGTCCCCAACGTTTTATCTTCTCGCTCTGAGCACCGGTTAAAACATCAACAACGTGCGCCAGTCCGACCGAAAAGCCGCTCTGTTTGTTGATACGCAAGACGCACGAGAGGATCTTATGTGTTACCTCTGTAGCGTCAACCTCGTCGCGTGGGGTCAGACAGTTGTCACATGCTCCGCAAGAGAGAGTGATCTCGCCTGCGTTATTTCGATACTCCTCACTAAAGTAGCGCAGTAGCGAGACCCTGCGACACTCCGAACCCTCGGCAAACTGCAGTAACCTTGTTAGTTGGCGCCCTGAGATCTCACGCTCGGTTTGGTCCGAGGCCTGATCAATAAAATTTCTGAGCTTTGCAGCATCTCCTGAGCTATAGAGCAGCACGCACTCGCTCGGCAGGCCATCTCGTCCGGCACGACCTGTTTCCTGATAGTAGCTTTCGATATTCTTGGGCAGGTCGTGGTGAATAACGAAGCGCACATCGGGTTTATCTACCCCCATACCGAAAGCTATAGTTGCCACCATGACCTGGATCTCATCCTGAACGAACTGCTCCTGACGAAGGTTGCGTTGCTCAGCGGAGAGTCCAGCATGATAGGCGGTTGCTTTAACCCCCTTTTTAAGGAGATCTTCTGCAACCGACTCGGTACGCGCACGACTGAGGCAGTAGATAATCCCGCTTTCGCCAGGATGATCTGCGAGCACCTCACAGATCTGCTTGATTGCTGCTAGGCGTGGGATGATGCGGTACGAAAGATTCGGACGATTAAAGCTCGCAAGAAATGTACGCGCATCCGGCATACTCAACATCTCAAGGATGTCGGTGCGAACGCGCTCAGTTGCTGAGGCGGTCAGAGCTAAAATCGGAACTTTCGGGAGATACTCGCGGAGCGATTTCAGGGCCCGGTACTCAGGCCTAAAGTCATGCCCCCAGGAGGAGATACAGTGCGCCTCATCAACGGCAACGAATTCGAGCTGCAGTGAGGCGAGCGTTTGAAACATGCCCTCAAGCAGGAGCCGCTCCGGAGAGAGGTAGAGGATCTTAATTGCGCCGCGGTAGAGTTGGCGCCAGGTCTCCTTTGAGTCCTTCTCAGAGAGCGAAGAATTTAGGTAGGCCGCGCTGACGCCGTTTTCAAGCAATCCATCAACCTGATCCTTCATAAGTGCGATCAGTGGAGAGACAACGATAGTCAGGCCGGGGCGCACCAGGGCTGGCAACTGATAGCAGAGGGACTTTCCACCCCCCGTTGGTAGGAGCGCTAAGGCATCGCGACCCGCCAGGGTTTCCTCCATTATCTCGCGTTGCAGTGGGCGAAATTCGGAAAATCCGAAATGCTCCTTGAGCTTGGTTAGTAGGAGATCTGGGGTGGGTGGAGTCATGCAGAGTTAGTTTGGCTGAGGTAGCAGCAGGAGTCCAGAGGGCGTTACCAAGTAACGTTAACCTGCACTCCGATAGCGCCGCGCCCAGGGAACCACGCATCAACTCCCAGCTCGGATCTGGGGCCGACCTTCTCAGTTTGTAGAGTTAGGGGGAGTGCCGGTGCGATCTCGGGTGACAAGGAGGGGACAGGCAAGAGAAGTTTACCCTCTAAAGAGGAGCGGGGCTCTATTGAAGGCTTAACTACGGCGCTATCAAATGGCACGGCAGCGGATAGATCGTTAGTAGGGAGGTTGACCGCAGCGGCATCCTGTACGAGCAGGGGTATTAGAGATAGTAATAATAAAGCTATGCGCATGAGAAATATAGTCGGCCGTAGCGCCCAAAACATAATGATTCACGAGCCTTTAGAAGGGCGGCTCATAAATATACGATGATCTTGTAGGGTGGAGGTGCGTAGCGTTACGGGTATTACGTAAGGATAATTAGCAGCCTTAATTACTTGAGGGTCTTGATGATCTCGTTAGTAATGTCGGCAGAGGGGGCACCAAACAGGATTGGGCCACGGTATTTATCGCTCTTGTCTATAACTAGGTCGTAGCTGTTTGCCTTGGCATAGGTTTCGATCTTAGACATGACCTTATCGGTAATCTCTTTATTAACCTTAAGAAACCGCTTTTCAAGATCCGCCTTTGCATCGGCACGCATACGCTCGAAGTCACGGGCCTGAGAGCGAAAGCTATCGGCCTCCTTTGAGTCGGCGGGAACGTTGGCTGTTTCAAGCTTTATCTTAAGAGCCTGGAGCTCCTTGCCCTTAGCTTCAATCTTGGTCTTAGCTTGCTCGGAGGCTACGTCGAGCTCCTTCTTCTTGTTAACAGCATCCGGAACCTCGTTGATAAGGCGAGCGACATCAACCGTTGCGATCTTAGTCTGCGCTTGACTATAGAGGGGGATACAGCATAGGGAAGCGATCAGGAGTGATGATATCTTCATACAGGCCACACTAAAAAATAAGACCCTTAAAGCATAGTAGGCTTTGGGCGAGTGTGCAATCACTAGGTGATCTGAACTCCTTTGCGACCAGGGGGTGTTTGGGGTATCTTTCGTTCAAGAGGGGCCACTCCAAGTAGGTCCCACACATATCTATTAAAGGCAGCAGGTTATGGGAACTCGAAAGGAACGCGACTCAATGGGTGAGATGGAGGTGCCGGAGGACGCTCTATGGGGCGCTTCTACGCAACGGGCCGTTCTTAATTTTCCGGTCTCTTCGTTGCGTCTACCGCAGGGTTTTATCTCAGCTATCGGTATTATCAAGGTGGCGGCGGCAGAGGCTAACATGGCGCTTGGATTGCTTGATAGCGAGCGGGGTGAGGCCATCGTTAAAGCGGGCAAGGAGGTTATCGACGGCACCATTTATCGACACTTCGTTGTGGATGTTTTTCAAACCGGTTCCGGTACCTCAACCAACATGAACGCTAATGAGGTTATCACCAACCGCGCCCTTGAGATCCTCGGAAAGGGTAAGGGGGAGCGCGGCTTTATTCATGCAAACGATCATGTAAATAACTGCCAATCATCGAACGATGTATTTCCATCGGCGATTCATATCGCAGCGCATCAGGCCATTAAGGAGCGGCTTGTGCCGGCGCTCAAGGGGCTGCAATCCGTTTTTGAGGCAAAGGCGCGCGAGTTTTCTACGATCATTAAAACTGGACGCACGCATCTTCAGGACGCAACACCGATTACCCTTGGGCAGGAATTTAGCGGCTATGCTTCCCAGATTAAACACGGCGTTGAGCGCGTTGAGCGCTCCGGCCAGCAGCTTTTAAGCCTAGCGCTTGGTGGAACGGCGGTCGGAACTGGACTGAATACGCACCCCGAGTTTGCGCGCATCGCAATCTCAAAGATTGCAGATTTAACCGGCTCTGATTTTAGAGAGACCGATAATCATTTCGAGGCGCAAGCGACGCAGGACGCTGCTGTCGAGGTAAGTGGACAGCTCCGTACTGTTGCCGTGTCTCTAATGAAGATAGCCAACGACGTGCGCTGGCTCTCTTCAGGACCACGCTGCGCAGTAGGAGAGATCTATCTACCGGAGATCCAACCTGGTTCAAGCATTATGCCCGCCAAGGTTAATCCGGTCGTGTGCGAGTCGGTTATGATGGCGTGTGCGCATGTAATGGGGAACGATACTACGGTGGCTGTTTGTGGCCAGCACGGAAATTTCGAGTTAAACGTTATGATGCCGGCCCTCGCCTATAACTTACTTGAGTCGATTGAGCTGCTAGCAGGTGTAGCTGCTAACTTTAATAAGAACTGCGTCTCTGGAATTACTGCGAACGAACAACGCTGCCGCGAATTAGCAGAGAAGAGCTTGGCGATGGTCACCTCGCTGGCACCTAAGATCGGTTACGATAAGGCCGCAGAGCTCGCCAAGCGAGCCATGAAAGAGGACAAGAGCGTGCGGCAGGTGGCGCTTGAGATGCAGCTTCTTCCGGAGGAGGAGTTAGCGCGCCTACTAGACCTTATGGCGATGACTAAGCCGGGGCTGTAGAGAGGCTAACCCACTGATCTAAGGTAGTTGAGCTGCGCTAGTAGCCATAAATATTTACCTAAAACTCGCTAAATGGTTAAGCTTTTTTTCAGTCTAGCCGACATCTTAATTATAGAGGACTGTTTATTGGTCCACGATATGTATGGGGTGATATGCGCGGTTTATTGAATATATTTGACGCTTTGATAGCAGCTCTGCTGGGCCGAAAGCTGGTCCCAGTTCCGGTCAGAAGCAAGCGCTCTCGATAAGGCCAAGCGTCTGGCGGATTTAGTTGTTTAGGACAGCGCCATGTGGTCTCATAATCTCATGCAAGCTTCACGCACCCCGCACAACGACGACCTTCATCCATTCGGCGGTTGCAACCGACTGCTTGAACAATATCAGCAGATCGGAGCCGCGCTCCTGGCCTATGAGCGTAGGGCATATGGGGCTCTTATCCCTGTAAACCGTTACGCCAGTGATTTTCGGTATGCGGTATCGTTTGTGCCGGTTGAGGTTCTTGAGTCCTACCTAGACGATCTACTGGATCTGGGGGTGACAGATGAGAGCCTTTTTATAAAGAAGCCGAGCGTCTCAATGCCAGCATTGGCGCTGCTCGCTATCAGTCTCGTCACGGTGTGTTATGTATTTTCGATCGGGCATGCTAGTTCGCCGGTGTATGCGTTTCCAGCACTTCTTATCGGTGCATTTATGGCCGGAATAATCGGCGCACTTTATTTTCTGCCCCGTACGAAGGTGCTCCGTCGATTCAGCTTTGCTACCATCGTCTCGCGCGAAATAGCCTCTCGTAGGGGCCATGATAAAGCCAATGTGGGTAATTTTGCGCCCCGATCCTTGATAAGAGATCTCTGGAACGGGCAGCAGGGTGGGAGAGTTGCCAATCTTCCCCCGCACCCGGCGCGCGTCAGCGCTCGGTACTATCACTAACCGCGCAACTACTGCGTAATGCTAGCGCTCTTCTGAAAGTACCACGGAGCAACCTTGCGTGCGCCTCTGCGCGGCATGCTACGAATCTTTTGAGAGATCTTGTTTCTATCTAGATCTAGCTGCTCACATACCCAGGAGAATGAGAAGTTACCCGCAGTTGAGATATCGTTATAACTAAAGATCCACTCCTCGGCCTCAGCTATCTCGCGTGGATCGTTTCCTACGAAGTCGAGAATGGCGCGCTCAAGGATCGCAAGGAGCAACCTGCGCTCCGGGCTGCCGGTCATATTTGGAGATCCGAATTCCTGCTGATAATCGTGATTGATACCTGAAAATGAGCTACCCGTTGTTCCTTCCATTGCATTTACTCCAGGAAAATAGAGACTAATAAGATACTTTTATGGTCAACCCATACGGTTTAAGCTTGCTCGCAAGGTGTTTCGCCCTATATATCTTAGGCGAATTCAAATACCGTGCTGCCTAAGACGCAGTACCGCACCAGGTATTCAAAACATGAGAGCTAAATTTATCGGTTTTTATGCAGCATTAGTTGCCTGTTTTGTGGGCCTGCCATGTCTGGAGCTAAGGGCTGAGTTCCTGTGCGCCGCTGAGGTTTCATATACCTGGCTAAGATCCCCCCCACCTACTGAAAGCGTAGCCGTTAAGGGGCAACAACAGGTTGTAGCAGCCCCCACAAGCGCACCGAGTTTGGTGCGATTTATCGGGGTTGAACGGAGCGCGCTGGATGAGGCTACGGCGAAGAGCACCCTTCAGATCGAGCTCAATCGGCAACGGGCTAAGGCCTCTGATAGCTGTAGGCGTGACCATGAGGGGTTTGGTGAATGCGTCGCTACCAAGCTCTCAAGTAGGTCTTCTATACTGAATTCATTGAGTTTTTCGACCCGTGTCGAGCTCGAAAGGGCGCTTATGCAGGAGTGCCGAGAGCAGCAGGGTGTGTGTGGTACGGTTGAGGCGAGTGAGCCCAAATGCCGTGAGTTAGCAATCACTAAGGGGGCTGCTGGCGCCGCTGGTGATAAGAAAACCGATGCTAAGAAGCCAGAATCAAAGAAAAAATAAGAGAAAGGTGCATTTTTTATAAAATATGTCGTTCTCGAATAGTTCTAACAAGCTCTTGATTCATCTTAGATCAGTGGATAACGTAAGGACCTTGAAAGTCACTTTATAAATGGAGGAATGTTTTTGAAGCCCTTTCCCAAACCTGCTTTCCGCGGGGGCCGTTTTAATCGTCCCATGTCCGCCCCCGATGCCCATCGTATTAATGAGTTTATTACAGCAAAAGAGGTGCGAGTTGTTTCATCGACCGGTGAACAGCTTGGCGTTTTGTCCGTGCACGATGCTCTGCAGCAAGCACAGGAGCAAGGACTAGACCTAGTAGAGGTTGCCTCACAAGCCAAACCCCCTGTCTGCAAAATCCTGGATTACGGCAAGTTCAAATACAAGGAGCAGAAGAAGGAGACGGAGGCCAGAAAGAATCGCACCGATACGACCCTGAAGGAGCTGCGCCTACGATATCGAACTGATATTGGTGACCTGGAGGTAAAACTCAAGCAGGCCCGCGAATTTTTAGCTGAGGGTGACAAAGTTAAGTTCGTTATGCGCTTTAAGGGGCGTGAGGCGATGTATGTCGATCTCGGCAGGCTAAAATTTGATCAGATCATCGCGCGTCTTGCAGATGTTGCAACGGTTGATGAGCGCTCACCAGCGATGGGCCGTCAGATTCATGTTACCTTTACACCTATCAAATGAGCAGCACTGATAGCGCGCCAGTTGTAGCGCCATTTAGGGGCCATACCTGTAGCGATCTATATAAAGCGATCTTTGAGGCCGATGCGCCTGAACAGGTAGTGCGGCAACTTCCCGTGCAGAGCCTCTTTATGATCATAAAGCAGCGGGGGATTGAGTCCAGTACCGACCTGCTCTTGATGGCGTCCCTAGAGCAATGCAAACTTATATCGGACTTCGATCTTTGGCACGCAGATGCTCTTAATGAGGAGGTATTATGGGGGTGGTTAGCCCTGACAGATGATACTGACTCGCTAGAGCTACTGCAGAAGCTCGTTAAATTTATCGATCTCAAGCTCTTGGCTGTGTTGATTGGTAAATATGCTGAGGTGCAGGTCTTTGACGAACCAAGTGAGCAGCCCCCTGGGCCTGGATTTCATACCCCCGATAACGGTTCAACCTGGGTCGGAATAAAAACAGAGAATCCTGATCACCATTTTCTTTTAGCGCGGCTACTGGCCCTGATCTTTGAATCTAATGCAGAGCTCTTTTATCAACTTATCGCCATTCCCTCGGTTGCTACTATCAGTATGCTCGAGGAGGAGGCTTACATAGAGCGCACTAAACGGCTCGCTGCTGAGGGCATCCCTGAGCCAGAGGTCGCGGCTAGCATTCACGCACCGTACTCGGTACTCGAAGCGCAGGCTGTTCTAAAAGCTGGTAAGCGTTCACAGGTGATTGAGGATATTCGTAGCATTGAGCCCATGATCTATGAGGCACGCGCAACCCGTTTATTTGCCGAGCTGCTGCGCAGAGTAGAAGACCACGAGAGCATAGAGATGGAGTTCACCTACATTATGAACGCCGCTGTTGTGCGGTGGGGGATCGATTTCGCTGAGCAGGAGCGGGTCCTTGAATTGGCAGAGCAGGTAAAAGGTGCGGTCAACCTGGGGCTTGAAAGATTAATCGCGGATGGCAGCACAACGGTGCTTGAGGCCTATAATGCCTTGGGCCTTGGGCCTCTCTTCCGTCTGGGCATGACGGAGCTAATGGCGCTTAGAAGCAGAGCTCGAAAGATTCCGCTTGAGTTGGCCGATAAAGTTAAAGATGCAGACCCGGTTCTCTTTTCAACCTTAGCGTGCGCGCGTGAGGCCTTTCCAGCGATGCCGATGTTCTTAAATGAGGATGGCTCGGTAGTTGATAGTAGTGGTGCTAGTGGTGTTGATATTAGTGGCAGCCTGCAACCCGGCACCCGCCCAATTGAGAGCCTACAGGCTATTAAATCGGTTAGCTCCCTGCTTGATAAGCTAGCATAGGGCGCCCCGCATAGGTGCCTTACCTGTGACTAGCGCGCAGCAATCTATCCATAATGGCCTCACCGAGTCCGATCGGCTCACAGGTATCAACTATAATCAGATCAAGGGCGAGTTGATCGTGTTCACGTAGCGCCTGAAATAGATTCGCTGCGATAGTTTTAAGCTCTCCCCCAGGGCTCAAAACTGTCGTGTGCGATGGGCTAAATGCCAGGCTCTGCGGAGAGAATAGTATCGCGCCAACCTTTTTCGGTAGCTTTGTATCTCTCCTAAGGGCGCTCTTAAGCATGACCGGTGTGTGCGGAGCGTAGTGCTTCGCCATAAGTCCAGGAGATTGAAGGGGAACCTTAGAGGCTGCTATAGGGCCCTCTACGGAGCAACCTAGAGTAGCAGCGATCTGCTCCCTGGTAATTGCCCCGGGTCGTAGCACTCTTGGAGTTAGTTCAAGTAGCGATAGTACGGTTGATTCAAGACCGACCTCACATGCTCCGCCATCTATGATGCAATCAACACTAATACCGAGCGCCTCTCTAACATGTTCCACCGTTGTAGGGCTGATATACATGGAGGCATTAGCGCTCGGTGCAGCTATAGGCCCGTCAAATGCTCTCAGTAGAGCAAGTGCAACTGGGTGACGTGGAACTCTAAGCGCTACTGTGTCGCCACCAGCACGCACCTCTCTAGCGATAGAGGCGCCTGCAGGGAGCACGATAGATAACGGCCCGGGCCAAAAGGGAGCTAATCTTTCAAGACGGCTCTCTGTAAGCTTGCGATCAAAGGAGCGTGAGAGATCCGCATAACGAGCAAGATCGTTAAACGAGGAGATATGAACAATAAGTGGATTTGAGGAGGGGCGCCCCTTTACCTCAAAGATGCGGCGCACTGCGCTAGAATTGGTGGCGTCAGCGCCGAGTCCGTAGACGGTCTCGGTTGGAAAGGCAACCAGCCCGCCAGAGCGAAGGGTAGCTACAGCTTCTGCAAGTTTTAAAGGGTCTATCGTAGTAGTCATACGGTACGCTCTTGATTATAGGGTTATTTGGAATAGGGGGCTACCCTACTACCCCAACCAGCACCCTGCTGCTGAGCGTTATATCCCACTAGCACGAAGCTCTACCTACTTACGCTCTTACTGACACTTCGTCGAGGTGCGAGGAATCAGATCAAGTTGAGCAAGTCCCTGGTTCTCAAGGCTCTTGGCCTGTGCAACGAGTTTGTCTTTGCGGCTCGTTGCACCGGTATTTCTAAAGTAGGCGCGTGCTATGGTCCTCTGAGCGGTGTTCCTGGCTTGTGCAAAGAGATCCCGTAATGCATCTATCGTTGGGCCATTATCTACTGTTTGGCAGAACTGAGGAGCCTCTGGGCAGTTCTTTATAACATTTGGGATCTGAATAGTAAGTTCCTGTGATTGCGTGACGTATTCGGTTGCCTTCGCGTTTGCACGCTCTGCATCAACACGGTCAGCGCTAGCTGCTATGCGAACTTGAGTGCGGGTCCTCTTTTTCGAGCTAACCGTACTAGTCTTGGCCACAGTCGCCTCTGCGGATGCAAGTATCGCTGCGGCCTGCTTGGTGATAGCAGCGATCTGTACCGCTAATTGATCAATCTGCTCAGTGATCGATCCAACAGGTGTATCAACACACTCTCCAGAGCAGATCGGCAGCGCGGTTGAGGCCACGGCCTGTAGCCCGTTTAGGGTCCACATTAATACGGTGGAGTTATTGGTTAGGTTGATGTTGAAAGTCCCCTTGTTTAGGCCGGCTAGGAAACTCGCAGGTTGTCCCTGATTCTGATTGCCAGGTGAGAAATTATTAAGGCCACCAATAGGGATCTTTACCTCAAAGTTATTTAAGTTCTGGTATCCCCCCAGGACACGCAGTACCCCGTTATCAAACCCTTGGCAATCAGCCAGCGGTTGCACCTTTGCGCAGGCAGGCGATGCCGCTGAAGCCGTTGCAGTTGATACAGCGCCTCCTAGTGGCCGGATGCTCCAGGTTACGCTTGTTCCAGAGAGTGCAACACTAAAAGCACCCTTAGCAATTCCCGGCGTAAAGGAGGTCGGTTGAGCAAGATTTGGGCCTCCAGGGCTAACATCATTTCTTGTGGTTGGAGAGCTAGTGTTTCCGACAGCGATGCTGATTGTTTGCGCTGTTGCGTTGTTGTAGCTAAAGAATGCAGTCTTAGTTCCGTTAAAGTTATCGAGTACGCACTCTGTACTTAGCGAGATCTTTACGGGCTCATTGCTCTCATCGTTATCCTGAGGGGTTGAGCACCCAGGATCGACTAGGTCTGTCGCCCCATCGTTGTCGTTATCAAGGCCATCTTGGCACTGCGACCTTGGGTTGGTCTCATCGTTATCCTGTGAGCTTGAACAGCTAAAGTCGTTCGGAAAATCAATTACCCCGTCGCTATCGTTATCTAACCCGTCAGAGCATTGCGGAGGTATCGGCGTTGTAGTTGATGTTGGAGTTGCAGTTATAGTAGGAGTTGCAGTTGATATTGTAGTTGCAGTTGATATTGGAGTTGATGTTGGAGTTGCAGTTGATATTGTAGTTGCAGTTGATATTGGAGTTGCAGTTGATGTTCGAGTAGGAGTTGCAGTTGATGTTGGAGTTGCAGTTGATGTTGGAGTTGCAGTTGATGTTGGAGTTGCAGTTGATGTTGGAGTTGATGTTGGAGTTGATGTTGGAGCTGATACGGTATTATCAATCCTGATAACCCCATTGTCGCAGATGTAACCCTGCGCTGTTGCTGCTTCTGCATTGGTGATTCGTTCACCAGCTAGATTTGTAGCGTATATAAAACCACTCTTATTCGGGTCGGAACAGAATGGAAGGTCTGTTCTACCAAAGCAGGGTACTGGTCCTTGAGTATTAAAGTCTGCAGAGAGCGTTACGCGAAAGAAGGTCTGCCCATGTCCGAAATTTAGAGGTCCCGCATTAACGGGATGGCTACCTGGGCAGCCATCAAAATCGCTATGTATCATCGGCCAGCCACCATTTGTAGAGGTTGGATTTGGTCGGCATCTAGTGGTTGGACACCCAGCTTGAGCCGAGGTAACGCCAGTTAATGTTGGACGAGGAGTTGCAGTTGATGTTGGAGCTGATAGGGTATTCTCAATCCTGATAACTCCATTGTCGCAGATGTAACCCTGCGCTGTTGCTGCTTCTGCAGCGGTGATTCGTTCACCAGCTAGATTTGTAGCGTATATAAAACCACTCTTATTCGGGTCGGAAAAGTCTGCAGAGAGCGTTACGCGAAAGAAGGTCTGCCCATGTCCGAAATTTAGAGGTCCCGCATTAACGGGATGGCTACCTGGGCAGCCATCAAAATCGCTATGTATCATCGGCCAGCCATCATTTGTAGAAGTTGGATTTGCTCGGCATCTAGTGGTTGGACACCCAGCTTGAGCCCTAGCTTCAGCGATAGTACCCAATGAAAGTGTGATGAAGCTAAGTAGGGCAAGAATTAATCTATTACTCATAAACTCTCTCTTATTCGGATATTAAAACTATACTAAAGGCCGGGTACCTAATCTACTCTGTGTTGGTATTAACCCAACTATCCGTTGAGGGGAGAGATCTGCTTCATATAAAGTAAGTAAATAGAGGATATATTTTATAACCTATCGATATTTCTATAAAATATGCCTAGTTTTATTAGTAGACATATTTTATAAGCCATGAGAAGCACCCCCATTTCTAACTAGGCAGCCGCAGGCTACAGTACGTCCAATCGTTACGGCTCAACTATGGCTCAACTATGGCTCAACTATGGCTCAACTATGGCTCAACTCTGGTTCCTCTTTGCCGGCCTCTGTGCTGGTGCTCTGATAGTCTTTCAAAGTGCGGTTAACGTGCGCATGTCTGCTACGCTCGGGTCCCCTGCAACTACGACCCTGATTAACTTTATCGTTGGAGCGCTTTTTTTAGGTTTAGTGCTACTGCTGTTTGGCAGGTTGCAGGGACTCAGCGTCGCTGGAAACGCCCCGTGGTGGGCCTGGCTAGGCGGGGTGGCGGGTGCTGTAATCGTGCTCGGTGCGACCTATCTCGTTCCTCATATCGGCACGGCTAATCTCGTAGCGTTGCTTGTATCTGGACAGGCTCTCACAGCGCTCGCCTTTGATCACTTTGGGTGGCTGGGGGTTCCAACTTTTCCACTTACGGTACCAAGATTATTGGGCGTTATTATGATAGCGATCGGTGTATTTGTTATGCGGCGTTAGGAATTTATTTTCTGAATATCTACGTGTGCGATTGTTCTTGTTACTACGGCATAAAGACAAGCGTAGCTTGCGCCCAGCCCTTAGAGCCCTGAATTCCGGGCGCCAGTTGCGCCGTCTCTGGTGAAAGATCCTTTGCTTGTACCGAGCCATCGAGTAACAGCTTAATCTCGGTTACGGCAGGGGAGGCCCTGATAATCTGCACCGGTAACGTTGTGCGCTTCGTTTTCTTCATCCAGGTATAGTTGCCTGTAACGAGATAGGTGTTATCACGAATTTTTTCTATCGAGGTACTTTCAAATGTACCGGAGTGCTGCTTGAAGCGAGCCATCGCTGTTTGTAGGAAGATCGCCTGCAGTAATTGATCAGGAGGAAGCTGCGCCGAGGCCAGGTTAAGCGAGAGTTTTATCTTTGAGCTCTCAATCTTAGTTGGATTAAGGAGAAGCTCGCCACTGAAATCCTTAAAAGATCCCTGCATGCTTAGGCTTGGGCTGGGGGAATCAACGCCGAAGTTAATCGATGATGAGGAACGCTTTAGGGATTGTGATATCGGAGCAGCGAGGCTCTCGTAACAATAGGGAGAGAGCGTGCTGAGTACGCAAAACAGAGCGAGTAGGGCGGTCTTTCGTATCAGTGTAGCGTTCATGCGAGTTGGGCTCCTAATGATGTTAAGAGCAGCTTAGCTGGTTGGGGTAACAACCGCCACCGAAACGCCACCGAGGAGCTGCTCAAGGGTCTGCTCGTCCCGTTGTGATGGATTTAGGAGCGTTACGTGACCGAGCTTTCTGCCAGCCCTTGGTTCCTTGCCATATAGGTGTAGCTTGGCGTTTGGAAGGGCTGTTAGTCGGCTCAGATCGGGGAGCGTACCGACTAGATTATACATGACCGAACGGCTGCGGGGTTCGACGCTACCAAGCGCCGTGCCGGTAATAGCTCTAATGTGATTTTCAAATTGGCTCGTTACAACCCCATCGATAGTGGCGTGCCCTGAGTTATGCACCCTGGGTGCTAGCTCGTTTACCAGCAGCTCTCCATCTACATCAAAGAGCTCAATCGCAATTACCCCCACGTACTGCAGCTCCTGTAGCACCGTAGATGCAATCTGATAGGCAGCGGCCTGTAGCTCCTGCGTTACCTCGGGTGCTGGGATCTCGCTGCGGTGCAAGATGCCCGACCGATGTACATTTTGAGCCAAGGGATAGGTCAGGACGGTGCCATCAATCGAGCGCACCGCGATAACGGAGAGTTCGCGCGTAAATGGGATAAAGCCCTCGACGATTAGGGGAGCCCCTGAAAGTTCGCGCCATGCGCCTGCTATATCACCCTGGGAGTTAATACGAACCTGTCCCTTGCCGTCATATCCAAGGCGGCGGGTTTTTACGATACAGGGGGTGCCAAGTGTTAGGCAGGCAGAGTGCAGCTCCGCTTCGCTCGATACGGCTAGAAATGCAGGGGTGGCGATCCCTAGCCCTTGCAGAAACTCCTTCTCTATAACCCTATCCTGCGAGACCTTAAGAGCTCGTGCTGGGGGATAAACCGGCACATGCGAGTTGATAGTGAGCGCGGCTTGGTACGGAACGTTTTCAAACTCATAGGTAACCACATCACACGCAGCCGCAAATGCGCCGAGCGCCGTGTGATCGTCAAAGGTTGCTAGGGTTGTTGCGCCGAGATTAGAGGTGGCGGAATTAGGTGCGGTATCAAAGAACGTAAAGGTGTGGCCAAGGGGGTATCCAGCTAGAGCCAACATCCTACCGAGTTGTCCCGAGCCGAGTATTCCGATCTTCATACTAGCCCTGCTTAACCGGTGCCTGCTTTATCATTGGGGCTGGTGTACTGAGCACAGCTTGAGTCTGTTCCTTACGCAGGGCCTGAATGCGCTCGGAGAGTTCGGGATATTTTAGAGCGAGGATGTTACCTGCCAGTAGTCCGGCGTTGGTTGCCCCAGCCTTTCCGATCGCTACGGTAGCAACGGGAACCCCAGCCGGCATCTGCACTATCGAAAGGAGCGAATCTAGACCCTGCAGGGTCTTTGATTCTACCGGAACCCCGACAACCGGTAGATGAGTCAGCGCGGCAACCATACCGGGCAGGTGCGCAGCGCCACCGGCTCCGGCGATAATAACCTCAATGCCCCGAGCCGCAGCCTCCGTCGCATACGAGACGAGTAGGTGCGGAGTGCGGTGAGCGGAAACGATCTTAGTTTCGTAGGCTATACCGAGGTTCTGAAGCGCTAAAGCGGTCGCCTCCATAGTCTCCCAATCAGATTGAGAGCCCATAATAACACCAACGATGGGATGTGTTCTGTTTGTCATGGTGTGAGCATATCAGAGGCTGGTGCGCGTGCACACCGTTCAAGAGCTGCACGCAGGGTGATATAGGCCTCGATTGAGGGCACCCCGTGTAGCAGCGCGCCCGACCAGGCATTGTCGAAGTTAGCGATACAGGTGCGGTCGATAAGTTGAGGCCCTAGAAAGGATGGCCCGCTATCGATCCCGCTTGGAACCAGGGTTGAAAACTCTGCGCGACGCTTTGCGAGTATGCTCACCTCTGAATCGGAGCAGCTCGGTTTACTGACGACACCCTTAAAGCAGTCATCACGCTCGGCAGCGGTGTAGGCGAAACACTCCTTAATCACGTCGGAACAGGACTCCGTCTCCGTGGCTAGGGCGTGTGTGACGTAGGGGGCTAAGAGGAGCAGGCTTAGAAAAAGGGGAGTGAGAAAAATGGGAGTGAGGGCGGTTTTTATATACATAGCTTCCTTATATATGACCGAGGTGACGATACCACCTTGTGAAAGCGCATGCCAAACTATCGTAGGTAAGCAGTAGTTCTGCGCATACGATAAGCCATCTGGCTGAAGATTCAGGCTATTCTCAGGGAGTCTGGCTCTGAACCAGCTCGGTTAGAACCCCCATAAATGACTTAGGGCTTATAAAAGCTATCTGCGATCCTGCGGCACCTGGGCGAGGGGTTGAATCGATCAGCACGCAGCCCGCCTGTGCAAGGCGTGCTAGCTCCTCTTTAATATTAGCAACTCGGTAGCCGATATGGTGCAGACCAGCTCCGCGGCGCGCCAGAAACTTAGAGAGCGTGGTTCCCTCGCGCAGTGGGGCTAGCAGCTCTACTTTAGTAGCACCGCCGCCGATAAAGGCTATCTCTACTCCCTGTTCTTCAAGTTTTTCTCGTAGAGTTACCGTAGCACCGAGCCTTGCACAGTAGAGCTCTACTGCGGCGTTAAGGTCATCTACAGCGATTCCTATATGGTCGATGGACCATGAGGGGTGAATATTCATAGCGTTGCTCGATGTTATAGCGTTACTCGATGTTATAGTTTGCTGATACAGAGACCTGCAGATCCTCGGCCTGAGAGTCAATTGATGGAGCAGAGGCTGCAAGGCTCATGGACTTCATCTCCATATTGTTATTTCTTTGATAGATAGGGAATGCGCCACCTGGCGCTGTGTTTTCGGAGAGTGAGAGTAGCTTGCCGAGCTTAACCCCGGCTCCCGTGGCAAGCTTAAGGGCTTTGGCTGCGGCGTTCTGTGTTGCTGTTTCAAGGCACGCTTCACGGGACTCCTTTAGCTTCTCTCTAGAAACAAAGGTCTGTAGTTGAGAGATATCCTCTGAGCCGTGTTGTGCAGCGACCGCGATAACGTCTCCAAGGCGGGGGATATCGGATGTTTCAAAGCGGGTTGAGATGTTTGCGCGGTAGCCGGTACAGAGGCGTTTGCCACCGTTGTACGTGCACTCCTCAGAGACGGAGTAGTTAGCGGTCTGTTGGGTGCTATCTTTAAGCTTTAACTTCGCCACATCTACCTTGATGTGTTCATGCGCTTCAATCGCCCGCTCAGCGGCGGCGCTAGCCTTCTGTGCGACGATTGAGGTACCGACAGTAACTGCGCCCCGATCCTGAGAGACCTTTTTAAGACACTCCCCCGTCACCGTGATGCCGCTGGGAGTAGGGAGTAGGGTGTCACCGTTGGCGAGAGGGGCAAGCGTGGTAGATCCAATGGCAAGTAATATCAGCACCGTGGTTGGTTTCATAATGTGGCCCTATATAACGCAAGGTAACTAGTCAGCACCTACTTTCAGGTAGTTAAAGGCGAACCAGATCCTAGATTTAACACACTACGAAAAATTCGTAGAGCAATTACAAAAATAGCTCCTATTAAAGGCACCTTTAGGCAGAAGCAACCATACCCATTAGTAAGAACTATAAGTGGGGGTCTATTCCGATTGCGAGGGAATGGGCAGTGGGGGACTCAAATTCTATCGCAGGTGAGAGTTAAGGTGCCAGATTTAGCGCTTAAACAGAACAAAGAGGTTAGTCCGGGGAATACAGCTCCTAAGGGGGAGGTAACGCCCGCTCTTGAGACAAAGGCGACCACTCTTGTACCGAGCGTCGCAAGCGAGCCTACGCTTCAAGCCCCACCTCCGTCGCATCCGATTAGCGACACAATTGCGCAACATGCTGCTCGGAAAGTTGATCAAAGCCTGGAGCAGCAGCTCTACTCATCGGTCTGGGGGGGAGTTGCAGCGGCTATTATCAAAACAGCTACGGTAAACACTACAGCAGAATCACGTCGTGCCATTGATGAGCTTCAGCAATTGCTAGTTGTGTCAGATGCGCGCGATAGAAAGCGCAAGGGTTCAAACATATGGGATAGATCGTTCTTTCGTTCAATAGCAACTATTATAGGACCCGAGGCGGCTGAGACAGTCACCAAAAAGATCGAACACTTTTCAAAACAGACTAACAACTCACCCGCCGCTGTTAATCAGTTGGTAAAGGATATAGCAGCGGCTCTTACAACAGGGGATTCGATACAGCGGCTAAATATCGCTACTGAGATTGTTGAGAATGCGATCGCTAGTGAGATTAAGGCGCGGTTAGCAGTTGAGGCAATATTTCCGGCGAAGTTGGAACTGAGTAAGGAGGCTATTGTTAGTGCGGATCTGAGCGCTATTGCGTCGCTTAAGGGAAGGCTCTGTGATGCTTACGAGCGTCTCGGTGCTACAGTAGCCAGGACAGCTGTTTGTCAAAAATGCATTGATTCTAAGAGCCTCTCTGATGCCGAGAAGGCGCCCTATCGAGACCTTCTAAAAAATATAGCTAAAGAGAAGGAGGGCATAAATACAGAGCTCAAGCTACTCATGTCTAATAAGGAGACGCTCCTTATTAGCACAGGCTCTCCTGAGATCAGAGACTTAATCAGTAATCTCCCAGGGCTACGTGCGGATCTTCAAGCAGGGCAGGAGAAACTTAAAGCTATGCAAGCCAACGCTCCGGAACGGACAGAGATGGCAACTAGCATACAGGAGTTGCAACTTGAAATAACTCGTCAAGAAGAGTCACGCGCGCCATTAATGAAAACTCCAGAGATTGAGAGCCTTTTGAAAAACAACCCGAATTTTCTGCAGCTCGTGCAGGAGCGTGGACTTCATCCTCTCTTGGCTAAGAAGTTGATCGAGGGGCAGAGGCAGGCGCTGGGATTGCTTGAGCAAGCTAAAACGATCGATCTTACAGCGCTTCCTGTAGCTTCCTTTGTTGATAACCTAGCACTAGCTAGGCTAAGTCCCGCGGCACTCGCTCTTTTTGAGCATCAATTTGCTGTGAATAACAAGGGGAAGAAACTTGAGGACTTCCTGCAAGAGCACTATGCAAAACAGCTCAAAATACCCTTAGAGGACTTTAAAAAAGACTCAGTCAGCAATGACCTTCATCAAAATTTGGAGTTGCTCCGAGCTGGCAAAAATTACGAGTTCGTTGCGAACAGCTTGCTGCGACTTGCTTCTGATACTAAACGGGAAAGCTATGTAGTCGCTCGTGAGGCCCTCCATCTTTTTCAACATATGGATCCAAGCTTTGAGGCAGAGGTTCTCAAAGAGCTTCATAAGCAAGACAAAGTGGGGAACAGTGGCTCTCAGAGCCTTGCTTCATGGTTCGTAGGACACTCCGACCCAATCCGAACCAGGGAGGGTAAGGAGAATACGAGTACTCGATACTTAGTTGAGTACCGCGAGGCGCAAGCTGCGGCCTCTCGACCAGAAGCAACTCACCAGGATCAGGCAAGACTCGCAGCTATAGTGATACGTTTTGAACTGTACGAGCGCTCGCCGAGCGGTGATACCTTAAAGAATATTCTACTACATCCGCCCACTGCTTTTGGGGCTTCAATTACGGACGCAACGGACGCAGAGATGAAGGACTGGGCAAAATTAGTGGCCAATGCGTGGCAGAAGCAGGACCTGGGTGAATGGGGAGATGGACGAGAATCGTTAGACAAAGTATTGAACTACCAAAAGCAACCTGCGCAGATGGGGCTGGCACTTCTTGTGCAAGGGCAAGTAAGCGAAGCCAAAGAGGTATTTCAGCGATTGGCCCAAGTTAATGATAAGGCGATTGATGAAACTATCACATATGAGGCTATTCAGTATGCACGGATTAGAGGTGAGCTCACAGGGCTGATTGAGCTTGAAACGATTCCAGAGCGCAAGCAAGCGCTACAACAGCGCCTTGCAGAGGAAGAGAAGAAAATAGAGCAATTGAGGGCAAACCCTGAGCTTGCAAAATTCTCTACCTTTTCAAGCACAAATCAAGACGCCCTTCAGCAACAGCCATTGGAGGCGGAGTTCTTAAATGCTCGTGAAAGAGTTCGTCAGGTAGCCCAAGAGGTAGCGGCCTATCCACAACTTGTGAAGGATGGAAAGTTAGATGTCGATACAGTTCTCGAAGACCTCTCTCGTCGTTTTTCAACACCAGAAGCAGGAGCTATTTTTAAAAAGACCTTTGAAGATACGCACAAGCAGAATCTGATCGATTTTCTAACCACAGTTGACGGTGTGCCTGGCTCTTGGGACAAGATGTCACTGGAGAATCGAAAGTCGTACCGAGAAAACACCTCTCAAAATAAGGAGAGGTGGGATTTGCGAGAGCAGGCTCTCTGCACGGCTCTCCAGGGAGATCGAGTAGGATTCGTCGTTGCTAGCACAGAGATCTTACTGATCCAAGGGAATGGCCCCGCCTTTCAACGCCTCCAGAACTTATATTCTACGATGCCTGCGATGGCAGCAGAGATTGACGAGCGTCTGAAAGCGACTGGGAGTAGTTTAGAAGCGTTAGTGACGCGCAGGGCATCATCATCGGCGTATTCTCCGTCTCTTATTACGTCTCGCGATATTGGGGTGTGGTTATTAGCTAAAGCTGGAAGGGCTGGTGTGCGAGCAGATGCTGTTGAACTGCGTGCTTTGATGATGACGACCTCTGGGCAGGGGAATGCCAGGGCTCTTGATGCGCAGCCCCTTATCAAATTCCTTACTCGAGATGGATTTGGTTCTGCTGCGGCGGTGCGACTTGAGTGCATTAAGAATGAGTTCCGCCAATTATACGGAAAGGATGCTAATATCTCAGCGGCGTTTGAAGAACGAGCCAAGGCTGGTGGGGCGGCTCCTACATGGTCTAATGATTACGGTACGATCAGTTCGTTTTTGAAAGGGGACTTACGAGCGGCAGAGAAGTCTGCAGTTGAGAGAGCTTTTTATCTGCGCAGTAATTTTGAGCCGAAAGACGGGGTCTCGTATAATGTCGTGATGGCGGATGAGCTAAATCGTCTGGTAAAGATCATTCCACAGGAAAGATTCAAAGAAATTAAAGGCGAGATTGATACTGAAATCAGTAAAGTTAAGTTCTGGAGTGATCGTGGAGTTACTACTCTTGATGGATATATTGCGAAGTGTGGGGGCCCGGATTTTGGGCAAAGCTCAGTTGACCTCGTAGATAAGATCGTGAAATCAGGGGGACTACCGGAGCAAGTGTTGGAGAAGTATAAGGCGATAGAATCTGCGTTGAAAGGGGGGCTACAGCAGACCGACTCTGTGAGAAAAGATATTCAACAGAGCTCTAGCACCTTTGCTTCGTCAACCTTGGTAGGAGCTCTGAATAATGCCCAAAGCTCACAGAAGGCGTATTACGATAGTGGTGGACCAATCCAGTGGACCATGGGACATACCGAAGCTCTCCGTGGGATCGCAGAAAAAGATAAACTTACGTTCGAACAGGCGCTGCTCCTTAGTACTAAGATGCAGAATGGGCTCAAAGCTTATGGTACAGTTGACTACGAGTTTAAGAACAATGTCTGGAGTGTAAAGACAGGAGCGCTACCTCAGGGAAGCCGGCACCAGATAGTTGTTGCAGGAAGAGACGCTCTAAGTCAGCTACTTGAGGGCAATATAGATGGCTCGGATAAGCAATTTAACGTCGCAGTAAATGGCATTAAGAACCAATTTGATCGAGGCAAGCCTGGATTAAGTTCGTGCATAGCTGAGAAAGATACTTTCTTTAAGGATGCCTCAAGTCGAATCAGAGAGTCACAACTCGCATTTGATGCCGTTATTGCAAATTGTGATACGACCATTACAGTATTAAAGACTACGCGTACCGTAGTGCTTGTCGGTGGTGCGATTGTTGCGACTGGCGGACTCGGAGCTGGGGTTCTTATAACAACTGTCTCTATCGGCGGAATTGCTTTTGTTAGCCATGGAGTTGAGGGCGTTGGGTATTACGCGTATGGCCTCAAGGACGGAAACACTGCTGCATGGGATGCTTTAATTAATGGGGCGGAAGATGCAAATAATGTCTGGATGGCCGCGGGATTAGGCGGACTAGCAAGGGGTCTGTCGACCTTGCCGAGCAATGCACGCCTAGCCTACTCGGCAATTCGCGAGATCGGCGTTCGACGATACCTGAGCACAAAAGTAGTTTATCTAGTGCCTCAGGAAGGAGGTCAGATATTTAGAAAGGCACTGATTGAGAGGACTAAAAGTTCCGTTGCGGCAGCCAACAAAGTTCTAAAGAATAAAGACGTGCCTACCAACATAGAGGCTATGGGCACCTTCGTTGGTAAGATACAACGGCTGGCAGAGATCCCTGTTGGCACTACTACGAAGTGGGTGCGTGGTACAAGTGGTAGCTGGGGATGGGCGCCAGAAAGCGCTCAGATTGTTAATAAATTGGTGCCGTATAGCCTGGAAAAGCCGGCTCCAGATCCCGAAAAGGACGAAAAGTCGCCTGTTAGGCCGCAGATTAATCCAGGGCCGCATAAACCGGAGGCCTCTACCCACTACGACATAGATAATTTTTTTGAGGGCATGAAAAAATGGAAACTAACGGACTTGTTTGTTTCCAGGACACTGCCAGGTGGTGCGCCAGCTATTCCTCCAACGCAGCCGCCTATACAGCCGTCGCCAGGTGCCCCTCCAAAGGACTCAGGCGGGGCCCCCGGCCCCTCAAAGCCGGGCGTTGGGTCAACACCAATACTCAATGACGTAAACAAGGGGAACAACTCCTACGTTATTGCAGTAAATAAAGCTGTACAGGGCGCACGAGTCGCTGCCGAGAAGACTCGGAAACAGATTGTCGATGGTGGAAATAACCTCCGTGAGCTCGCAACGAGAACTGTTCATCTTGTAGGTGATGCTCTAAAAGCCCAAGCAGCTCAGAGTACAGCGGCAAATAATAGTGTTGCGGAGCTTGATGTGCAGGGTAAAGCTCTAGGCGATAGCGCCAAAACCCAAGCTAATATAGTGTTTAATGAGGTGCGGAAATTGGGGGACAATCTCAAAGGCTCTGTTATCTCTACAGCAGAGGAAAATAAACTTATCAATGGTATTAAGATCCTCAAGGCAGCTTCGGCGGAGCTCGAAAAGACACACCAGGTGTTTCTTAAGGATTTCAAGCCGCTGACAGACGCAGAGCTAAATCTTCTACCTCAGGAGGTCCGCGACGCGTTCAAGACACGGCAGGAGGCTATCCTTGCTGAGACTGCTAAGAGTATCGCTCTACAGGAGCAATTACTTACAGTTCGTGGGCAAGAGCTTGCCAACGCACTTCAAACTGCACAGGAAGCACGAGTCGCTGCCGAGAAGACTGAGCAGCAGATTGTCGCTGCAGGAAAGAACCTCCTTGAGCTCGCACCGGCAAATGTTAATCTTGTAGGTGATGCTCTAGCTAAAGCCCAAGCAGCAGCGCCTTTGGCGAGCAATATTGACCCAGCAAGATCTCACCAAAATAGCCAGCAATTTGTCCGAATGCGGGAGGAGCAGCCAGTTCAGGTTGCATCAACGACGACGGTTAGTTTTAAGAATCAAACGACCCAAGCGCCTGAGCAGATTGGTAACTGGCAGACGCCGCAGCTAGCTAATCAGTCGAGTAGCATTACAACTGCGCGAGTACTTAGTCTTAAGGAGCAACAAACAGTTGTTGCTGAGCAGCTCCGTACTGAGCAGATTATTAGCGAGAGCATGCGAAGCGCGCAGGAGCCGCAGATCGGATCCCGTGTAGCCTTGATAGGCGCAGCTCAAATGGATCAACGCCTGGCGAGCTCTACTGGTCTAACTAACTCTCTACAACAGAGCCAGGAACCGCTTCGTCTGCGAGAGAGTGCGGCAACTAAAGATACAGCCACAGATCGGGTTTATGTCGAGGCCGCTGTCATGCCCCCTGCCGCCTCCTCAGAGCGGCAATTTAGTAGGAGCGTAGCGTTGAAGTCCCAGGTAGGTGTTGGAGTAGCTGATTATGATGAGAAGCTTGTCAGCACTAATTTGGTAACTAAAGAGAGGACGCAGCAAGCAGGGGTGCCGCAAGGACCGGAGCAGTTAGCTAAGCAGTTAAAGGAGAGGGAGACCGCCACGGCAGCTTCAGCAGAACAAGAGAAGCTAGCCAGCGTCAGCAAGCAGGCGAGCGCACTAAATATTCGGGTAGAGCAGGCAGCCGAAGTTGAAACTGTACAGGTGCTTAGCCTAAAGGAGCAACAAACAGTTATTGCGGAGCAGCTCCTTACAGAGCAGATTATTAGCGAGAGCATACACCGTGCGCAGGAACTGCAACTTCTATCCCAGATAGAAAAAGTGCAGGCAGCAGCGGCGCTTGTTACGGCACAATCTCTGATAACTGCGCCTTTGAAGGGGTCGCTAGCTACACCACTGATGGCTGAAGCAACCCCGTTCCTGGAAGTAACTCCGTTCTTGGAAGCAACGCCTGACTATGAGCCTCTCTTTTCATCTAATGAGAGCGATCCAGCGCCAGTGCGCAAAGTACAACGCAAGATAAAGAGCTCGAAGGGGCAGGATCGTTTACGTGATATCGTAATGCAGCAGCTCTTAACCCTTAATTTCAATCAGAGCAGGAAGAGCGATCTCCTTAAGCTTCTTATCACCCTCGGTATCTCAGAGAAGGAGTACAGGGAGCTGGTTGCCAAGGTTGGTGAGGCTGAGGCACGCAGCATGGCAGCAAAGGCTGAGGGCAGAGAGAAGGTAGCCCGTCGTATTGAGGCCCCTCTCGAGAGCGCTAAAGAGCCGGTACGCCTGAAGGGTGAGGTGAAGCCTGCAACTGCAAAGATCTCCAGAGCTGAACTATACGTTCGCATGAAGCAGTAGCGATAAATACAAACACTTTGCAAAGCTTATACATATCTGTGACAACTTAACGTGTCATATCGGGCAGATATCTGTATTATATTCAGACTGAATAACCGGGCAGAGAGCCCACTATGTATATGTAAGAGGTAGATTTATGAGAAGCGTAGAAGTAGCAACCACTAATAATTCGTTTGATTCCGCAATTAACACTAGCACGAGCGATCTGCTTGAGCTGCTCTGTGCCCAAGAGGAGTTTGCGGTGCTACGCGAGACCCTCCGGCTTTATAAGCAGGAGTTGGGGCTATCCGAGCTAGTTAGTAATAACTAAGTAAACATTCAGCCTGGGCGAAGCCGCCGGGAACGCCATTCTCCAGAATGGCCTGGTATGAATGCTCAGGTAGGCGATCTTTTTCGTGGCCGGTCTAGAGTCCGGCGTTCCCGGCGCTAACGCCTCGCCCAATAGAATAGCGAGGCAGAGCCGGTTATTATCAGGGCGCAGCCAATTTTCTCATATTCCTGAGCAGCATAATAACCACTATAGTACCCCTGTAGCGGATGCCGAGTATGGCGGCGCTCGATAGGAATAAGGTTGGCTATGACTACATGTGATCTGCAATTATTTGGGTTAAGTGAGGAGCGTGGATTCCTCCCGCACGTTGATCCACTCCTTAGTCTGCCCGCAACATTCTCTGCTTGGGAAGAGATCGCCCAAAAACTTCCAAAATACCTAGCCGGCATGAGCCTCAGGAGGTCGGTTGATGCTTTACCTCAATTTCCTCTGGATGCGCTGAAGAGCGACGCCGAGATTCATCGCGCTATGGTGATGCTCTCCTTTATCGGACACGCCTATGTTTTTGGCGAAAAGCCCACTGTAGAACGTATCCCCGAGGTGCTTGCCCGTCCCTGGTATGAGGTCGCTACTAAGCTCGGTAGGCCGCCGGTGCTCTCCTATGAATCATATGCGCTTGATAACTGGCAAAGAATTGATCCAGCCGGCCCAATAGCGATAGGGAATATAGCGCTATCCCAGAACTTTCTTGGCGGACTGGATGAGGAGTGGTTCGTTATTATCCACGTTGATATAGAAGCGCGTGCCGCACAGGCATTAAAGGCGATTTCGCTAGGACGTCGTAGTGTTATCTCTGGCAATGAGGGGGATCTTACTAGAGCGCTTCAGGAGCTAGCTGCTTCACTCGAGGGGATGCACAGCTCACTCTGTCGGATGGTAGAGTATTGCGATCCGTTTATGTATTTTCACCGTGTGCGTCCCTATATTCACGGTTGGAAGAACAATCCGGCGCTCCCTAATGGGCTTATCTACGAAGGGGTTTCGGCTTACAGCGGAGCAGGGCAGATCCTAAGGGGTGAGACCGGAGCCCAGAGCTCTATTATTCCGAGCCTCGATGGTTTTCTCGGAGTTGGGCATAAGGATGACCCACTTAAGGCCTACCTAATGGAGATGCGCCTATATATGCCCCCACAACACCGCAAGTTCCTTGAGGCAACTGAGAGCGGTCCAAGTACACGCGACTTTGTTGCCGCCCGCAGCGCAAACATAGAGCTTGAAAAGCACTATAATAGTTGTGTTGAGTTAGTAGAGCGCTTCCGCAGTAAGCACCTAGAGTATGCAATTTCGTACATCGCAAAACAGGCGCAGCGTGACCCATCTAATCCATCCCAGGTTGGAACTGGGGGCACCCCTTTTGTGCAGTACCTAACCAAGCATCGCGATGAGACCGGTGAGCATAAGCTGCAACAGACACCGTAGGTAGAAAAGTTACAAAGCTAGATGGATTACAGTTGTTCAAGGAGCTTAGTAAGGGCATCGCGATTCCGCGGGCCGGAGAGCCTTACGTGCGCTTTATTTACAATTTGCCGAACCCTTTCACGACTCAGTCCATAGAGCGTAGCAAGTTCCTGTAGCAGCATGGGCGGTTCTCCCTGTAGACCGTAGCGCAAATTAATTATCTCACGATCGCGTTTAGGAATTTGCTTTAGGGCCTCTTGTATAATGTTATGAACCTCTTTTGTAAAGAAAACCAGATCAACTGGGATGTTCCTCTGGTCCGCAACAATATCGCCGAGGGTTGATCGATTCTCTGAGTTTACCGCACTACTAAGACTTCTAGATGTTCGAATAATAGGCAAAAGTGTCATTACATATTCTTTGGTAATATCCAACTTTTCCGCGAGCTCTACTGCACCTGTACGGCCATTGTTTTCAGAGAGTTCTCGGTTAAGCCTAGATATCGTTGGGGTCTGATGGGCAGGGATAGCAACCTGACGTATGGTTTGCTGGTGCGCTCGTCTAGAGGCCTGACTTATCCACCAATGCGCACAGGTTGCGAACCGCACATTTAAGTTGGGATCAAATTTCTCGATAGCTCGCAGCAGTCCGATGTGACCCTCTTGAGAGAGATCTTCAAATTTACTAGGTAGTTTATTATTATTACCTACGATTGATAATACCATGCGCGTATTAGCGCTAAATAGATATGATTTTATTGCAAGGTATGGTGCTTGCAGGCGCATTAGTTGCGAGATTGTTTTGTGAACGTGCAGGGCATCTCCACCAAGCAGCTCTCGCAGCTCTCTGTAACGCAATAGATCAGGGTCCGCTGCGAGCTCTGCAGCTTGTAGCGTCCCATGTTTACACTTAATTTTTGTCTCAAGGGTGGTAAGATCTGTGGCGCTAGTCTTAACCCTATTAAAGAGTAGGAGCGCCTGTTCGGGTTGGATCGGTATTTTTAGCAGGCGTTTAACTAGGTCCATTTTTCTGGTGGCGTAGAGGTGGCTCTCCTTGTCATGCGTAGCATCTAGAGTTGAAGCCGCCTTAACACAGCTAGCGGCCTGTTTGATAAGAGAGTCCGAGCTGGTGTTCTTACTTCTCACGGTAAAGATAATTCTTTCAGGGGGCATCTCTCTAACTGCTACCCGTTTAATATTATCCAATATCTCTCTCTGAACCATCGGAAGCTCATATAATGCGGCCCAGAATGAGGCGCGCTGTGAGATCATAGCCGTAAAGAGCGTACGCTCATGCGTTAATGAGAGTAGGGGGGTAGTGGCTATAAGCTCTGTAGAGCAATTACCCATAGTGTGTGTGCGTTTAATGAGATCTCCGATCTGCGTTATTGCCGCCTTTGTCTCAGCCTTGCAAGTCGTAAGGGAGTCGCTATCGTGCTGAGTTAGCTTATCCGCTCGTACCAATTGGAGCGCCCTGTGGGCGGCTGCCCCCTGAACCTGAGTCGCTGTGAGGGACTCTAGCATCGCGGCGTTAGCCTGTGGGGACTCCTTAGTGATCAGATCAATTAGGGATGGAGCTCTGCTTAGGAGATCCTTGAATAGCGCGACCTCAGCCTGGGCAGCACCTAACAGTAGCTCAGCTTTTGGGAAATTAAGTTTTAAGAGTGTGTCAGTGCTAGCTACGCTTGAATTTTGGCGAGGCTTGTTATTACTGGGTGAGTGGGATTGGGAAGTGCTCATACAAAGGGTAGTAACATGAGGTGCATAATACACATAACATTTAATTGTAGCAGTCCATTAGAGATTAGGGAATGAAATAGTACAGCATGTTGCCCAGGGCTAGGCTAACTGAGCACCCACACCGCGCTTAAATGTTGAAAATTGCCAGCAATCCTCCAGTAAGACTCAGAGCTAATCCCACCCAAAATCCGGAGAGTGACACAGATTATCTAATCACACCGAAGTTGAAGAGGATGCTGCGCGGTAGTTTTAGAGCTTTACGACCCGGAAGGCGCTAAGTAAATCACAGCCCTGTTTAGAGAGTAGGTATTAAGAGCCATCTGTACGCATGTGTAAAGATTACCTAGTTTTTTTCTCTACCTTCCCTCGCAACTGCTTTATTCTGCGTTTGTAGCAGATCCCGAATCTCTATAAGAAGTTGCTCCCCACGAGTTGGAGCTGGCGTGACGGCAGCTTGTTGTATTTTTATCTTCATAGCCCAGCCTAGGAACTTAACGATAAAGAAGAAGAGGGCGAGCGCTACTATCAGAAAGTTAACGACCTCACCGACAAAAAGTCCGTACGGAATCGCTTTGCCGTTTAGCACGAACCTCCACCCTAGGTAGTCCTGCTCTCCTGGGATAAGGCAACCGGCAAGGGGCATAATTATATTCCTGACCAGCGAGTCGACGATCTTTCCAAAGGCTGCTCCGATAATTACGCCCACGGCGAGATCGACCATGTTGCCCTTGAAGGCAAAGGCCTTAAATTCCTCGAGAACTAAGATAGCTTTTTGTGTAACGTTCATGCTTAGACCCCCAATCAATTATTCACAGGATACAATGCTAGGCCGCAAGTGTGCTATACACAGAGGGCGCGGTTGGTAAAATCACTAGAGAGGGGAGGTGTCGCCTCTTAGGTTAGTACTTCAAGCCCCGTTGCGTGTACCGCAAGCATATCCTCAACCCGCAATTTGAAGCCAGCAACTGTTATCTCTGGCTCAAGGGTTAGCAGCATACCAGGTGTTAGGATAACGTTCTTGGTCGAGGGGCGCACTAGCATAGGATATTCATGAAGCTCGAATCCGATCCCGTGTCCTAGATCGAGCTCCTCTAGGGTACTATCTGGCAATCCAGCTAAGTTGAGGTGGTGGTGATACAGATCTACTATCGTTTGTAACACTACCCCTGGTGTAAGTTTAGCCATTACGTTTGTGTGCGCTGTGCAGAGAGCATCGTAGTGCTGCGCCAGGGGCGAGTCCCCAACAAAAAACATGCGCGTACAATCACTTATCAATCCATCTCTGAGTAGTCCACAATCTACTAGTATGGCATCACCCGATCTTAGTATTCGGTCAGTTGGATTGCCTACGGTAGAGCGCTTAAGGCGCTCGCCACTTACAAGTGATAGTGGAAACGCTAGCGTAGCTCCGCAATCAACAACGGAGTGTAGGAGACGGCGAGCGAGTTGCTCCTCACTACATCCGCAGGTGATGTGTTTTGATAAGTCCTTGAGAGAGGCCGAGGTATCAGCTGCAAGGGCGCGCAGCGCATCTATTTCATGCTCGGTCTTAGTTGTAAGCACCTCCGGCATCAGTTTGCTGAGATCTATCAACTCCGTATTCTGTAACGCTATAATGTGACTGGCAGGTAGCGGCCCTAGGAGCCCGATTCGCTTAGTGCTGCCTAAGCGTGCCTGCAGGATCTCTGGATAGAGGTCCTCATCCCCAACCTGTATTACATCAAGCACGATATCGGCTGGTAGATCTGCGGTTCTGTAAGCGATCTCAAATATAACGCAGGTTTCCTTGCTGCATGCTACATAAGTGCCCCCCGAGCGCGAGGGGACTCCCAGTAGCCAGCGAATAAAGCCGGGACTTTTTCGGTCTCCATAGATGAGGATAGTGTCTAGGTTGTGGACCAAAAGAGCGCTACGCAGTAGTGAGAGTCGGTGGTGATATCCAGTTAGATCACTCACTGAGCGCGTACCTGATCTTGTGAAGTATGCATTTTATTGGAGTAGTCATAGTAATCCAACACGGTATGCATCTCTTTAAGCGACGCATAAGGGTCGGTGAGTTCTGCAGGCTGGAAGTTAAATAGATCGGTATAGGGAGCCAAGGTCAGGGCACGTGGTTCAAGGGAAAGTTTGCCCGCGCGCATGGCATTGGAAAGGGTTGTGATAGGCTCGTAACGCATGCCGTCATCAAAAGCGATAATGTTACTGATAGCGAAGTTCGCCCAGTAGCGTATGGCCGCCGAGGGAACGAGGAGTGGAATGCCTGAGATCTTAAGGCTCTCTGCGCTCTGCTCCGCCAGAGCGAGAGCTGAGTAACGCATATGGCTATCTCGATCGGTTAATTCGACGTCGTGATCCATTATCTTAGAAACAAAGAGCTTCCCGTAACGAACCTTGCCCTCACGTTCAGTGCGAAGTCGACCAATAATGGCATTTTCACTGAAGATGCCAGCCTCTCTAAATGAAGTAATAAAGGTGGGCCAATCACTGATACCGTTACTCAAGATGCTATTGACCGAGGTGCTTTGAACCGTTTCAAATTGGACTGATCTTCCAAATCGTTGCGCTAAGAGCTGGTTAAACGCAGAGCTAAACGTTAGATAGGAAACCGTCGATAGCGATTCTGATAGCGATTCTGCGCCAACGTTCCGCATGGCGGAGGTCCAATCCTCTACGAAGTTAAGAGCAGCCCTAGCTTTCTGATCGTGCAGAGTCCCTTGTTCAGAAAAATCAAGGGCTCTTTGTAGCATCTCTTCTGTTAGCGGCTGCCCGTTTTCTTTACGGTCAGTGTTAAATTTGCTCTGTTGCTCAGCGCGTTTGTTAAGCTTTGTGGCCTCTATTAAGCTTAACTGCGCAATCTTGTTGCCATGTTTCGCGAACTCCTCGAGTCTCTCCGATGATATCACAAGGTCACGATAGGCTGAGCCAGAGAAGAGCTTCTGCTCCTTCTTTGATAGGAAGCTTTTGCGACTGAATGAGTCGTTGCTTATATCCGGAAGAACCATATGTAGCGTTCCTGCAGGCCCTTGAGTAGTAACTTCGTGTTCCGGGGATGCTAGGATACCGGTTTTGGGGGTTACCCCCAATGTAGCGCGCACATCATTCCTTAGTTGCTCCATTCCAACGATCTGCTTGTGCAGGGCCTGAGGAGCACCGAAGCTCCCAAGGAGAGAGAAGATACTGGTAAGTGGGTTCCCATGTTCGCAGATAAAGATACCGTATGGAGTATCCGTATGGTGGCGCTGAAGCCAATCAGGGAAAACCCCGAGTGCTGCAACCTCATCATGTAGCGTACCCTTTCGAGCTAAATTAACGACCGTAAGGAGTCGGTCCAAGGCAGCAAATTGGGTATGCGCGTACACAGGCGCATCGGTACAGGGGGGAGATATTGATTTTGTAAGGGTAGGAAGAGGCCTGTTCGCATCTTCAAAACAAGCGCTTTGAAGAGATGGTCGCGTGTGTACCCGGGCCTGTTTTGAGATTAAATCAGTAGTGACGTGTGTCAATTCCTCTCGTTCTTCCTCCTAAAAGACGTTGCATAAGTTATATGAACTAAAAGTAGCAACTACACAAGTAATTGCCCGGAAATTTTGTAGTAGGCAGCCCATTTTCTGGCGCCCAATCACCTCAGGGTGGCGGTTGGTAGCGAGGCTAGTAACGTTGGATCTGGGCAGTTTAGGGCCATTTTCTCAAGATCGTGAGCACTTGCAACACCCGGATAGTCACCTATTTTTCCTTCCATATCCTGGATTATTTGCAGATGTAGATGTGTGGGCCAGGCTCCGTTTTCAGCTGTGTGGCCGATCGTTGCGAATGGGGCGCCTGCCGCAATCTCCTCTCCTATAGACCTACAAGTGAGGCTTTCACGTGAGAGGTGCCCATATAGCGTGTGGAAGGTAACCCCCATTACGGAGTGCTCAAGGATGATAGTAGGGCCGTAGTCACCGACAGCAGCGTTGTCCTGATAACTATGTACGATACCCCTAAGTGGAGAGAGGAGAGGGGTGCCAGCTGGTACCCAGATATCAAGCCCAATATGAATATCGCGCTCCCGGCCCGGCTCCATAAAGGTAGCGTTGCGCCGATACCAGATGCGTTGCTCTAGGTAGCCACCAAAGCCAAAGTCTCCCCCAGCGCGCAGGATCTCGTTATCAACGAACTCTCGTAATGAACGAGGCTCCTCTAAATCTAGCATGGAGATGTGTGGATTCTGTGCAGAGAGATCCAAGGGAACAAAAACCTTACTCAGGATCTCGGGCGAGAAGAGTCCCCTGGGATTAGATTGAGTTAGTACCGCAACTAGATCTGTCATGGCTATCCCTTCACTCATAATCGCCCCTAACAAAGCGTGCATAGAGGGTATCAAATGCTATCCGCATATCCTTCTCTTCAACATAGATTAGGAGCTCAGTATATGTTGAGGCCACTTCAACAACGTTCACCCCCTGTGTATAGAGCTGTTGAAATACGGCATTAAAGAACCCAGGTGCGAGTGAGAAGCGCTCATCAAAGATGCCACCAATAACTGCTATCGAATTATGGGCGTTAAGGGGCCTGCCAGTGAGCACCTCTTTGACGCGTGGCAGATCTTCGCGCGAGAAAAATATCGTAAGTTGACTGAGTCCCTGCGTGAACGAGACGGAGCGCCCCTTGTTTTGCAGCTCGCGAGTCAAGTTTACGACACTACGGCGACGTTCTGGTGTCGCTGCATAGGTGTGGATACATAGATTTGAAGTTACCTGGATGTTGCGGAAAGAAAAGCGGGTCTTGGGATGGCTAGGATTACCTAGGTCCCTCTGGATACGGGAGAGCGCCATAACGATCGATCCCTCGGTGACCTCTTTTTTGGTGCGTGCGGTCACACTGGGAGCGAGGAATTTAGCTAGTTGGGATAGGTTAAAGAGACGGTTTGATAAACCGAACTGGAGCGTTGAATTTGAGTGCAAGATCTCATCAAGCACTTGGTGAGCTGATCGCATGTGTTGTAAATACAACACTAAGTTGTGTTATACAACTTTTTTAACTAAATCTTTGACCTAAGAGAGGTCATATCTGCAATATATTGAAAAGCTTAGTAACTGCTCACCATGGCAGAACTGGCGCAGCATAAAGCGCCCCTAGTTAGTTAATATAGAGGTACGATGGGTCTCGATAGTTTAGTAGCGTTAAGAACACTAGGTCATGAGGAACTATACAAAGAGATCCAGCTACCCAAGCTCGATAGAGCTGCGCTCAATCAGATCGTTATTACCCCCCTTAAGATAGGGCAACTTAATGAAATCGTAGAGCTGCTTGCAAGCGATCCAAATCTTGCTTTTCAGGCTTGGGAGAGGGAGATCCTTGAGAGAGCGCTCAGGAGCCCTGAAGCGTACCCACAGCTCTTGCTCCTGGGGGCCTTGGCTGGTCCAGATGCACGGTTGGTGGGGGTGGTGCTCGGCTCTTGGGGGCTTAGAGCGCATGTGTCACACCTGATCGTTGATTCCGACTACAGGGGCCATAATGTTGGACAGGATCTTCTGATTACCGCCGAGGATAAATTCCAGGCTCTGGGATGTCTACGTGTTTGTCTGACCCTTACTGAGGATAATAATCGAGACGATCGGGCGCGCGGATTTTACAAGCGACACGGCTATGACTCTGTAGCTGGTGAGGTCACCCTTGAGAAGGATCTCTAGCACCGGTGTGAAAAATCTCGTACCCATTCAGCATAAACCAAAGACGGTACAATATAGTGAATAGTTACGCGCGAAGGTTTCTTTAACTTCTTAATAACATGAAAGGTTTTGATTCTGCGTTCAACGTTATCGCCCGCGCAGGGAGCCTCTTGATATGGACAAGCTCAAGCACACGGGGCACTCGTTGAGGTATCTCCTGATCTGTTAGGCGCTTCATGCACAGCCCAAAGGCCTGTGTTTTCCGACTAAAGGTGGAAATTTAAGGATCCTAGGTCGAGACTGAACAGCGGGTGTAAACCGTGTCGAGAATTGACCTAGAGCTCCGTAGTACTCCTTTAATGTACCCTTGGATCCACAGCGGTTTTCCAGACATATCGCTCGTTAACCTTTGTGTTCTCAGAGCTCTCGAGTCGAAAGACACAGGATCCAGCGCGACCACCCAAGATATCCTCAACCCAACTACCCAGGATATTTGGATATTGTTGAAGTGGATAGCTAGCGCTCAGCTCCCTCAAGCTCCCCTCAAACACAACGTGCTCACACATACCATGTGTAAGCATCCCCACGATCCTATAACGTGGCATTAAAACCTCCTTACCCTACAGGGCGACCTAGGACTGGGCGCATGATAGTGAGGGAAACAAAGGGAATCAATAGAGCTCAAAGAAAGCCCATCTGTGAAAGCCCATGGTGAAAGCCCGTTGTGAAAGACCGTTGTGAAAGACCATTGTTAAGGATTGCACAGAGATCTCTCCTGATCTTTTCAGCTCTTTTATGGGCTCTATTAGCGTTAACTATTCACCCAAGGCTGCTCCGCAAACTCGCCCCTTAATAGAGGCTAACGTATACAGGGTCTAACCCGCTGAATAGTTATCAACTAATTGTATTATCAACTCAAAATAAGGAGGGCTGCATAGGCACCCACCGCATTTTTATAAAGAGATGGTTTAGTATACAATGTTGCTCCTTCCAACATATGGCGTGAGGGGGGTAGTTCTTGTAAGGAACCCAGGTTTTTGACTCTACGATTCGGTTGCTATGTATGGCACCTGAGTAGAGGTCGTTCCAGTCTCTTTCAATAAAGGAGTGCTTGCAATGTTAGTTTTGACAAGGCAGCGCGGTGAAAAGATTATGGTAGATGATAATATCATCATCACAATCATAGAAGTTCGAGGCGACAAGGTTAGGATCGGAATCGAAGCTCCTAGGGATGTTTCGGTCCATCGAGAAGAAATTTACAACGAAATTCAACGGGACAACCAAAGAGAGTCTCAATAGAGATTTTTGATGTGTCCGTGTGTCTATGTGTCGTAAATTTCTAAGAATCCACAAGGGGAAGAGCTTTCTGTCTTCCCCTTGCGGCTTTCTCTCGTGCTCTGTTAGGTTATTTCTGCGAAGGTTCTTCTTATTCTAAGAACTCCTCCTCCGCAACCTTATCGTTAAGATGGCTTTTAATTTATATGGCTCTGTGAAAGATGACGAGCAGCGATAATAAAGAGCTTAAAGACAAGCCGCACCGAACTGTAACGGCCCTTGGTCTGATGAGTGGCACATCGATGGATGGTATCGATGCTGGAGTGATACTTACGGATGGGTCTCGTTACGTTAAGGAGCTTGGTAGTCACTCCCTAAAATACAGCGCCGATTTCAAGGCGCAACTTAGATCTGCTGAACGTGCTGTACTAGAAGCGCAGGGCGATATGCAGCGTGCACGTTCAATCTTCCCCGAGCTGGATAAGGTAGTACAGGAATCAACGTTACTTCATGCACAGGTTGCTCAGGAACTTATTACTAAGCTCGGTTATACCGCGTCACAGATCAGCGTGGTTGGCTACCACGGGCAGACCCTCTTTCACCGCCCTGCGGCTGGGATAACTATTCAGGTAGGTGACGGAGAGCTTCTAGCGCGAACCCTACGTATTCCTGTTGTGTACGACTTTCGCTCTAACGATGTGCGTCACGGGGGACAGGGGGCGCCGTTTGCACCGCTCTACCATGAGGCGCTCGCACTTCAGAGGGGGCTTGTTCCGGCGGTCTTTGCAAATTGTGGCGGTATTTCAAATATCACGGTGGTTACCGGAGTAAGTTCAACCTTGATGGCCTTTGATTGTGGTCCGGGTAACGCCTTAATAGATCGGTTCGTCTTGCAACGCAGCGCCGGGGCGATGGATCTGGATGGAGTATTTGGATTACAGGGCTCTGTTCAGGATTCTGTTCTTACGGCACTACGCGCTAAATCTCTCTTGCTGCAGGATGGCTCAAACTATCTAGACAAAACACCACCTAAGTCGCTCGATGTTAACGATCTGATCTTAATTGATGAGGTTAGGGATCTATCACTTTATGATGGATGCGCAACCCTGGAGGCATTTACGGCGGATTGTATAGTAGATAGTCTGACATGGGTCGAACAGAGTGGGGTAACAATTCCGAATAATTGGGTACTCTCTGGAGGAGGCTGGAATAATCCGGTTACTTTGCGAGAGTTGCAGCTTCGATTAAGCAGGCGTATAGGGAATTCTATAAAAATTCAGCATGCCGATGCAATCGGCTGGGATGGTGCGGCTCTTGAAGCGCAGATATTTGCCTACCTTGCTGTACGCTCAATAGCGGGGCTACCCCTGAGCGTTCCTGGAACTACTGGCGTACCTGAGCCGCTAACCGGCGGCGTATTCGCACAGTAATAAAGTAGCGCATATTACATATTACATATTATTGAGAACGGCTTGAGTGCCTAGATATAAAAAAAGGCCCCTCGCTTGCGCGAGAGGCCCTTGGTGTTTGGGTTGTAACCCTCCCTTTCGGGGTGATTACATCATTCCGCCCATGCCACCCATTCCGCCCATTCCGCCGCCCATGCCACCAGCTGAATGAGATGACTCATCCTTTGGCTTGTCGGCAATGATAGCCTCGGTGGTAAGCATCAGACCAGCAACAGAGGCTGCGTTCTGCAGAGCAGTACGAACTACCTTAGTTGGGTCGATGATTCCAGCCTTAACCATATCCTCGTAAACGTCGGTTGCAGCGTTGTAACCGAAGTTACCTTTATTGCTACGAACCTTCTCGATTACAACCGCTGGCTCTGCGCCGGCGTTGGTAGCGATCGTCCTCATAGGAGCCTCAAGCGCCTGACGAACGATCTTCACACCGAAGGACTGCGCCTCATCAGCAAGCTTGAGGTTATCAAGCTTCTCGATGACACGGATCAGAGCTACTCCGCCGCCTGGAACGATACCTTCCTCAACAGCAGCACGAGTTGCATGTAGTGCATCCTCTACGCGCGCCTTCTTCTCTTTCATCTCAACCTCGGTTGCAGCTCCAACATGGATAACTGCCACACCGCCTACGAGCTTAGCGAGACGCTCTTGGAGCTTCTCACGATCGTAGTCAGAGGTTGAAAGATCGATCTGCTGACGAATCTGCGTAACACGCGCCTTGATGTCAGTATCAGCACCCTTGCCATCGATTATGATGGTGTTGTCCTTGCTGATAACGATCCTCTTTGCCTTACCGAGATCCTGGAGCGTGATGTTCTCAAGCTTTAGTCCGAGATCCTCAGTGATGCACTTACCACCGGTTAGGGTTGCGATATCCTCTAGCATCGCCTTGCGACGATCGCCGAAGCCAGGAGCCTTAACAGCACATACGTTCAAGGTTCCACGGATCTTGTTTACAACTAGCGTTGCAAGAGCCTCGCCCTCAACCTCTTCAGCGATGATGAGTAGGGGCTTGCCAGCCTTAGCAACCTGCTCAAGCACTGGGAGAAGATCCTTCATGCTCGAGATCTTCTTCTCGTTGATCAGCACGAGAACGTTCTCTAGCTCTACTTCCATGCGCTCTGGGCTTGTTACGAAGTATGGAGAGAGGTAACCACGGTCAAACTGCATACCCTCAACAACCTCGAGGGTAGTCTCTAGACCCTTAGCTTCCTCAACGGTGATAACACCCTCTTTGCCAACCTTCTCCATGGCTTCAGCGATGATGCCACCGATCTCACTATCAGAGTTAGCAGAGATAGTTCCAACTTGAGCGATCTCCTCTTTACCCTTGGTTGAGCGGCTCATAGCCTTGAGTGCTTCTACAGCAACCTTAACGGCAGCATCGATACCGCGCTTAAGCGACATAGGATCGTGGCCAGCGGCAACGAGCTTCAAGCCCTCACGGTAAATAGCGTCTGCAAGAACTGTAGCTGTTGTGGTTCCGTCTCCGGCGATATCGGAGGTCTTGGAAGCAACTTCCTTAACCATCTGAGCGCCCATATCCTCGAAGCCTTCAAGCTCGATCTCTTTAGCTACGGTAACGCCGTCCTTGGTAACGGTTGGAGCACCGAAGCTCTTCTTGATAACAACAACGCGACCCTTTGGTCCCATCGTTACACGAACTGCATCAGCTAGCTTTTTTACGCCCTTGAGGATCTCTTCACGAGCCTCAGCGCCGAACTGTATAATTTTAGCCATCTTATTTTTCCTTAATTGATTATGTTAAAATTGCGTACGGAGCTTCTCAAATTAGAGAACAACACCTAGTACGTCATCTTCGCGCATGATCAGGATCTCAGAACCATCAACCTTGATCTCTACGCCACTGTACTTACCAAACAGGATTTCGTCGCCCTCTCTGACATCAACTGGGGTAACGGAACCGTCATCACGGACCTTACCCTTACCGATAGCGAGGACACGACCCCTCTGAGGACGCTCTTGAGCGTTATCAGGAAGGATAATTCCACCACTGGATTTCTCTTCAGGAGCTAGACGCTCTACAATAATACGGTCTTGTAGTGGTCGAATCTTACTCTTTTTGCTGCTCATTACCTTTACCTCCGAATGTAAAAAAAGGGGGGCCTTAGGAATCAAAGGCCACCATCAAGCATCTTGCTTGACTTGTTTTTTCTGCACCTTTTGGGAGCGCTGGGTGTTACCCCAAAAACTCCCTATATATGCGCCGTGAGAGCTTACCCCAAATGGAGAGCTAAGCAATACGGGCACGGGTGCGAATCGTATATGCGCACTGCTTTTAAGTATTTCAAGGGTTAGTGCTGTTTTTGTTGGGGAACTCGCTGCGAGCTGGTCATTTCGTAGATTCCTGCTCCGAAGCAAGCTATAGTGCGCGTTCATACCCCATCCGTTTAAGGGAGTTAGGTCTGTGTCACCCGCTACTGTAGAGCCAATAACTACTCCATATACTGCAAATGATAGCGGATCTGCAGGCGCCGAGAGGGCGTTATGGCTGCTAGAGGAGGGGGTCGGGGCTGGCGAGCTGCCAGGGGGGGTACTTATGGCCTCGGTCGGGGGCAGGCTCATCACCCAGGTGGCTAGGGGGACGAAGCTCCCAGCACGGGCCGCAAGCGTTGTTTCTGGGGAGACGATAGAGGTCGATACTGTTTTTGATCTCGGTGGGCTGAGCGAAACCATCTGTACCGCAACCCTTATGATGCGCCTCGTTTCGGCCGGAAAGGTTGGGGTGCTCGACAGGGCTTCACGCTTTCTACAGGCGCTCGGGATAGGGCAGCGTTCTGGCATCACGCTAGCGCATCTGCTCTCGCACTCCGCGGGGTTTCCGGCAGGGGTGACCGTTTACGATGAGTTGGTAAGGGCCAACGCCGGGCCACGACCCGGTATCCTTGCCAGTAGCGGAGCCAAGCAGTATGCGTATAACCACTTCCATAACCTGGCGCTGCGCTTTGAAGCGGGCACCCGTCAGCTGCATAGCGATGCCAACTATATAGTGCTCGGAGAGATCTGCGAGATCGTAACTGGGCTCCCCCTTGAAAAGGCGTTTTCGCGCTTCGTTGCAGCTCCGCTGCAGCTCAGGAGTTTAAATTTTATCGACCTAGCAACGCTTAGGAGAAGAAACGTCCGTCCGGTGGTTGAGTTGTTTGCTCCATCAGGGGAGTGTCCCCGTCGGGGGCGTGTACTTGCTGGGGAGGTCTGGGATGAGAACGCCTGGGTGATGGGGGGTGTTGCTGGACACGCTGGTCTCTTCGGTACTGCGCGTGACGTGCATGCCTGGGCACTTGAGATGCTGCGGGCCTTGCGGGGAGAATCACAGCTCTGTACACAGGAGACGGCGCGTACATTTATGTATCCAGAGTTGCCGCAGCTTAAAGCTGGGCTCAAGCTGGGATTTGATGCTTTTATAAAGGATGCTGGGAGTGAACAGCAGGGAGCTTCGACAGCCGTTACGACTATTAATGCTGGCGGATGTTCAGTTGTGCTAGATCCAGCGCTTGATATGGCGACGGTGTTTTTATCGAACGCACCTTTCTCTGCTCATCATAATAAGCGATTTCCAGCACTTCGTGCGGAGATTCATGCAGCCTTGCTAGAAACGGTTTAAGATCGAGATAATCTATATGTGGCATAAGTTTAAAGAGGTAGAGGAGCGCTACGAATTACTCGCTCAACAACTATCAAAGCCAGAGATCATCTCAGACCGGGCCCTCTTTCAGCAGTATTCCAAGGAGTACAAGTCGCTGACCGAGTTAGTGACGACCTTTCGCGCTTTCAGCAAAGCACAGGAGGAGCTAGTTGGTAGCAAGGAGCTTGCATTCTCTACCTCAGATCCCGACATGAAGAGCATGGCTGACGAGGAGACCAAGGTGCTTGCAGGTGTTGTGGCAGATCTTGAAAAACAGCTGCAATTTCTGGTTTTACCAAAGGATCCAAACGACTATAAAAACGTTGTCCTTGAAATTCGCGCAGGAGCTGGTGGCGATGAAGCATCTATCTTTGCGTATGAGCTCTTCCGTATGTATAGCCGCTATGCAGAGATGCGGCGCTGGAAGGTTGAGATTATGAGCTACAGCGATGCTGGGCCCAAGGGGCTTAAAGAGGTTATCGCCATGGTGAACGGCGAGGGGGCATTTAGTCGCTTGAAGTATGAAAGGGGTGTTCATCGGGTGCAGCGAGTTCCAGAGACGGAGGCCGCGGGTCGTATTCACACCTCAACTGTAACGGTTGCCGTGCTGCCAGAAGCCGAAGACGTTGAGGTTGAGCTGCACGATAAGGATCTGCGCATCGATGTCTACCGTTCAGGTGGTCCGGGGGGCCAATCGGTTAACACAACCGATTCGGCAGTTCGTATTACACATATCCCGACCGGAGTTGTTGTTGCGATGCAAGATGAAAAGTCTCAACACAAGAATCGTGAAAAGGCGCTGCGGGTATTAAAGGCGAGGCTGTACGAATTAAAGCTCGCAGAGGCTGAGAAGGAGCGTCGTGATGATAGGCGTAGTCAGGTTGGAACGGGGGATCGTTCAGAGAAGATCCGTACCTATAACTTTCCGCAATCACGAATTACAGACCACCGCATTAAGATATCGGTAAGCGATGTTGATGGTGTGCTCGGTGGTGCTCTGGATCAGTTGATAGATCCGGTAGTGGCGTACTATCAAGCTGAGGCGCTCCGTGGAGAGACAACTATTCAGTAAATGTAGCCATATTAGCGAGCTGCTAAAAACGGCCGAGGAGTTGTTTAGATTAAGCTCAAGCTCGCCCCGTCTCGATGCTGAGGTATTGCTTGCACACCTCCTATCAATATCTCGCTCCTCTCTGATAGCGGCGCTGCGCGATGAATGCTCTAAAGAGGTGGTGGCAGCTTTTGCGCTACTCGCTGCACGGCGTGTGCAGGGCGAGCCGGTGCCGTACATCACCGGTGAGCGTGAGTTTTACGGAAAAGCGTTCTTGGTTAATCCTGCCGTGTTGGTTCCACGTCCAGAGTCTGAGTTAATTATCGATCAGGCGCTTAAGATCTGCTCTGGTAAACAGAGCGTTAAGTTCATGGATCTCGGAACTGGCTCTGGGTGTCTCGCTATCACCTTAGTTGCAGAGCTACTGGCATCTGGCCTACGGGAGCCGCATTGCGTAGCGGTTGATATTAGTCAGGAAGCCCTTAATGTTGCCGCACGGAACGCTGAGCGTTTAGGAGCCTTGCAATATATCTCATTTGTAAAAAGCAATTGGTTTAGTGAGAGTGCCGCATTCTCTGCGCCCTACGATCTTATTATCGCTAATCCTCCCTATATTGCTAGCGATGAAAAGACCCCGATAGAGCTATCCTTTGAGCCGCAGGGGGCGCTTTTTTCTGACGATCTCGGATTAAAGGATACTAAGGAGATTATCTCAGGAGCCCTAACTATGTTAGCCCCTAACGGCACACTCTTATGTGAGGTCGGGGCCGGAAAGCGCGAGCATCTGAGAAGGTACTTTAAAACTAAGCACCCAGCCCTAGAGTACTCCTTTCTTGGAGATGATTCAGAGCACGATCGCTTTACGGTTGTTGAGGTAGTACGCAAGTGACCTGCGCTTTATCCTCGTTTGCAAGGCGCTTTTCTGCTACTATACTATAGCTAAACCTTTTGGAGAGCCCCTACTGTGACCACACCATACGAGGTATTGACCTACTTATTTCCTTTCGTTGCAACAGCAGGAGCCTATAGCGCGCAGATTCAAGATAGAGTGGGCACCCATGCGGCAAAGGATGGAGAGACGCTCTTTCATCACGCGCTCTCTGATGCCGATCTCACCATTCAGAGCTTTCTAGAGGTCGCTTTGCTGCGACGCTATCCACACCTAAGCTTTTTTTCAGAGGAGCAGGAGCACTCCCTTAATGCGAAGTACTTTGTACCTGATGCGGAGCTTGAGGTGTTGCTTGATCCAGTTGATGGCACCCGTTCCTATATTGATAACCGTGAGCACTATCAGATTATCGTTACGATTCATGATCGTAATGAGATAGTTGGCGCGCTCTGTTATATGCCGAAGCGTCAGCGATGTTACTATGCCAGCAAGGGACAGGGCGCGTTCGTATTATCACAGCAGGAGTTTGAGCAGGGGGCTAGTGGCAGACGGCTAACCCTAGCGCAGCGGGAGGGGCCGGTGTTGTTATTTAATGCGCCGGACCTGCAAGCAAAGTTATCCCCTTACATGTCCATTAAGGATCTTATAACTACCTATAGTAGTGAGCCAGGAAGGTATAATTCGACCGATCTGATCGAGGGCTTGGCGTTAGCTACCCTGCATAGGCCGTGTCAGGCCATAGATGCTGGTGCAATTGGGTTTATAGCGGCTGAGGCTGGGGCCATAGTTACAGACTTTAAGGGGCAGGCTCCGGGGAGCTATCGTGGCTCGGCTAAGCGTATGGTGCCTAATCTCGTGGTAGCAGCAACGCCTGAGATTCACGCGCTGATCGTAGCGACCCTTGCTGCGGATTAAATCAGTGCGTTTGGGTTTCTTTTAGATCCAGCATCTCAAAACTATTTTTTCTAATTAGGTCACACGCTTCTGCATCTGACACATAACGTATATGGATCCGGTTAATCAGAGCTATTTTAAAGGATCCTAACGCTAGCCGAAAGTTTCAGGGATAGAAGCGATGAATCAGATGCCTCTGGATCGAGTTAATCGACGCGAAGCGCTTGGCGCTGGGGTTGCTGCCCTTACAGGCGCCATATTTGGGCGCGAGTCCTCGGCAGTAGCGCAATCCCAGCGCAACTATTTTTCGTTTAACTTAGCTAATAAGCACCCAACCGGATACGGCATTGATCCAAGTGTAGTGCCAGCTATCTATCGTTCTGTTGCTGATTGGCTCGGCACAGCACTTCTTGAATCAAGAGGTAGCCTTAACTGTAAGGATAAGGGCAGCACGTATCAACTACACCTTAAACCAAACGAAGAGCGTGAAGCTATCGATACCGCTAGAACAATTACTAGAGATATCTGGCGCGAGCGCAGCATAGCAAAAAGCTCAAGCCCAAAGAGCGAACCCTCAGCAGATGAGATTAAGGAGAGCGTCGATCACATGCTATCGCTGCGTAGTCGATATGCGCACACCCCGATCGGAATGAGCGTTTATGCCTGTGATAATGAGCGTAGTGGCTTAAGTTTTGGCACTCCGGCAGAGATGAAGTTCTGGAACAAAGCCAACACCTTTCACGGACTGCCCGGGGCCGCAGGCCCGATTAGGGAGCAGGGTAAGTTTCTTGAGCTAGTGCGCACAAAGGCACCGAGCAGAACTAAGGCAGGAGATCTACTCTTCTCAGTCGGTTTTAACGGGCACGGTGCGTCTGGTGGAGAGGGCATGTCGATGCTCAGTAACGGAGCTGGTAGCCTTTCTCGGGCCTTAATGACCGGGGCCAGTATCGCCAAGGCACTAGAGGAGCACTGCCATAATAACCGCGACCTCTATTTAAGACAGGCCAAGAGCGATAACTGCGCCTATATCGGAGTGTTTATATTTTGCTGTTTTTCACAGGACCAGGTGCGCAACAACTCCAAGGGGAAGGATGCCGGTAATAGTAATGATCTATTGAGTCGCATGGAGAATCTAACCGTGCAGCATAGGGTTCGTTTTAACGTATTCACAGAAACCGAGACGATGAAGCCGGGATTTTATGAACCCGGAACGGTTATTCCAGCCCTTGGGCCGCGTGCCTTAGCGCGCGCTACGGATAACAAGAAGGGCAATCTTGAGATCGGAGATATCTATGACTCAATCGGTTCGGGTGGTGATGGTGGTGGTAGCAATCCGACCCTCTTTGTAACGGATCGAAAACGACCCTTTATGTTCCAGATAGTGTAATCCGGCGTGCATTCCGGGTGCGGTTATTAAACCGGCCACCCAGAGGTTTTCTAAATTTTTTACCAAGGTAACGCAGCAGAGGGCATCAGAGAGATGTCGTGAGCTTTATTTAGCTCAGCTGCGTATGGTGAAGGTACCTCAATATGAAAACAAGACGCATAACTTCATTTCTTTTCGCAGTTATATTCGGACTCCTTTCAGTAATAGCGCCAGCCCCCGCTCTCGCCGATAATGAGTTTGGTGCTGATTTAGGGGGTAGCGACGGCGCCTGGGGTTGGAGCCCTCATGGTAGGGATCAACGGGGATCTGGTGATGGGTATGCTGGAGGGGGCTTCGGCGGTGGTAACGATGATTACGGTTCAGGTGGATACGGTGGCGGTGGACCGTTCGGTGGTGGGCAGGCTGCTGGGCAAGGTGGACTCCTTATGTTTATCCTCTCCCTTGTTCGGGGTGGCACCGGGCTGACCGGTGATCAGGCTGATCGCTCCGCAGGGGCGATAACGAACCTCTCGATGAAAACGGGTGGAGCATCAAATCAAAGGGGCCCTGGTCGCAATAACGGCTCGCAGGGACGGATTCAGGTTCCTAACAATAACTTCTTCGATGCACCGTAGAGCCAGCGTGGATGCGGGGTGCTCGTTATATTACGAGCACCCCGCATATACCGCTCTCAACTTAGTTTGAGAACTTGCTGATTAGGCGCTGCTTTAGCTGATCGATCTTATCGAGTAGGCCAGAGAACATGTTTAGCACCTGAGAGCCGTGCTGATATCGTTGCTCCGCCACCAATTGAAGCCCGCGTAGGGGGTTGTTTAGTAGTTTTTCGATCATTGGCAGACCCTTAATAGGATTTTCTACCCATTCCGTCTTCGGAGCATCCATGTTTAGATCCTTAGCCAACTTCTTGACATCAGCTACATTCCCCTCGTCGATGTTATATGCGGCCATAAGAGTATTTTGGGATTTACCTAATTTCTCTCCTACCGCTATGGCAGATTTATAGGGTAGGTCTGTTGTAGGATTAAATTCAACTGGCATAACGTATCTCCTTAAGTTAGTAAGCCCCTGAGACTAGGTGCGTATCACCACCTCAGGAGATAATTTTATAGTAATTCGGATAACTGAGTAGTTTGTTGCTATTGTTCTCACTGCCCGATCTGAAATAGCTTTGGGCCGGTAGTTTCTTAGGGGCGAACGGGGACGATGTCTGAGTTTTTTGAAATAGTTGGCGGGATTGCCCTACGGGGAACGGTGCGGGCGGGTGGAGCTAAAAATGCTGGCCTACCCCTTTTAATCTCAACCCTGCTAACCGGGGAGGAGTGTACCCTAACCAACGTACCCAACCTGACCGATACGAGCCTGGTTCTTCATCTCCTGGAGCAGTTCGGAGCGGAGGTGCACTACGATGGTGATGAGGTAAAGGTTAGAACCCCGAAATTACTTGCAACAGAGGCGAGTTATAGCCTGGTCAAGGCGCTACGAGCATCGTTCTGGATCCTGGGGCCGTTACTGGCGCGTGGACGCGCGGCGCGGGTCGCACTTCCAGGAGGCGATCTAATCGGGGCTCGACCGGTAGATCTGCACCTTGAGGGGCTAACGAAGATGGGGGCCGAGATCTCACTTAAACACGGTGTGGTGTATGCAACTGCACTAAAAGGGCTCCGTCCCGCTGAGATCGATCTCAGATTCCCCTCGGTCGGCGCAACTCATCAACTGATTATGGCGGCCAGCCTTACCCCCGGGCGTACGATTATTAAGGGCTGCGCCAGGGAGCCCGAGATCGTAGCGCTAGCAGAGTTTCTAAACGGTATGGGTGCCGATATTCAGGGCGCTGGTGGATCTGTTGTTGAGATTAATGGACGGAGCGAGCTTGGCGGTGCCACGACGCACCTAATCGGCGATAGGATCGAAGCCGGCACCTACCTGTTGGCGGGAGTGATTACAGGCGGCGAGGTTACGGTGGAGGGGATCGATCCGAGTTCATTCGGGGTGTTCCTTGAGATCCTGACAGAGATGGGGGTGCAGCTCTCTACCACAAGCTCTACGGTAACCGTACGGTGCACCGCACCACTTAAAGCCGTTAATGTTAAGACCGGGCCGTTTCCTGAATTAGCTACTGATCTACAACCACTGCTAATGGCAGCGCTGACGGTTGCAGAGGGCACTAGCACGATAGAAGAAACTATCTATGAGGGGCGCTTTGGACACGCCTCTGAGCTTGCGCGCATGGGGGCGCAGATCAAGATAGTGGATAGGACGGTTGTGATTGAAGGTGTTTCTAAATTAACTGGCGCACCGGTTGATGGGCTCGATATTCGCGCTGCTGCAGCGCTCGTGCTGGCTGCTCTGGCAGCAGAGGGGTGTAGCGAGATCCATGAACTGCATCATCTCCGACGTGGATATGAGCATGTAGAGAGAAAGATGGGAGCGCTTGGGGCCAAGCTTTTGGCGCGTATTAGCGACCCGGAAGATTTTATATTTGCGGGCTGTTAGCCAAAAAGGTGCTGTATATTATGAGCGCTCAGCTGCCCCTTCAGCTCTCCCACTCGATACGCTACTCTTCATTGGACTTTCTTGAGCATGCAGGGGTCTCTGAGGTAGTAGCTACGGTTCTGGCGATCGCAGCGCACAAGCGAAAATTCTCGCTGATCTATCTGCAGGGAGAGAAGCTATCTGGCAAAACGCATACAGGCGTTTATATCGTTGGTAGGGTGCAGGAGTTAGCGCGAAACGCCAGGCTGCTGCGTGGCTCAGATCTTGGGGAGTGGTTCGTTGATGAGCTACCCACTAATCCATTTAGAGCAGGCGAGCTCTGTGTTATCGATGACGCAGATATATTCCTTGAGAACGCGCAGAGTCGGGGGCAAGCGGGACTCTTCGTCGATATCGTCGAGCGACTTGCGCATGCAAACGGGACACTGGTACTGCTTGGAACAATTACCCCTGACAAGATAGCGACCAGCTCGCAGGCGCAGAGTCGTATCGGGGCTGGAATGCACCTCGTTTTGGGTAATCCGGTGGAGGCTGATCTTAATCAGCTACTGCACATGATTACTAAGCAGCGGGGGTTAAAGCTTACTGAGGGGAAGCGCTCCTATATCTTGCGACGAGTGCCTAGGGTAATACCGGCACTCGTTGAGTGCATTGAACGGCTAGAGGAGGGCAATGATTTTACAGAGGCTAGCACCTCCTTTCACCTACTCTCTGAGGCGCTGACGCTAGAACGCGTCTAAAGCTTTTAAATTCAACTGAAATAGATGGTATATTCAGGTAGATACGCATGCTTTCACCGAATTTCAGGCTGTGCTAAAACTATGCAGTTAATATAGACGCTGGTCTAAGGATATATCCATGCAGAGACGTAGAGTTGTTGTAACCGGTATCGGAATCATAAGCCCCCTTGGAAACACCAGACAGGAGTCGTGGGCTGGAGCTAAAGAGGGGCGCTCAGGTGTAGGGCAGATCACCCGTTTTGATGCGGCTGCTTTTGCGACCCATTTTGCCGCTGAGGTGAAGGGCTTTAGCCCGGACCCATTTATAGAGTTCAAGGAGCAGAAAAAGCAGGACCTCTTTTCGCAGTACGCCGTAGCTGGAGCTCACGAGGCCCTTACGGATGCAAAGCTGCTTGGTGATAGGACATCGTACGATGCTGCAAAGATGGGGTGCGTGCTCGGTGTTGGTATCGGAGGGTTGATGATACTAGAGAAGTATTACGCCGCCTACCTAGAGGGGGGTCCTAAGAAGATCTCGCCCTTTCTTATTCCCGGTATGATCAGCAACCTTGGACCAGGTAACGTCGCAATCAAATACGGTCTAAAAGGTGTAAACTATACCGTTACAAGTGCATGTACCTCCTCAACCCATGCGATCGGAGAGGCTTTTCGCATGATAGCCGATGGGATGCAGGACATGATGGTAACGGGTGGCGCAGAGAGTACCGTCAGCCCGGTTGGTATCGGTGGATTTTGTGCGCTCAAGGCCCTTTCAACCCGTAACGACGATCCGCAACGTGCCTCACGCCCCTTTGATAAGGACCGCGACGGTTTTGTGCTTGGAGAGGGATGTACCATCATGGTGCTTGAGGCGCTAGATAATGCGGTGAAACGTGGCGCTCAGATCTACGGAGAGGTGCTTGGTTACGGAACATCGTGCGATGCTCACCATATGACCGCTCCGAGCGTTGATGGAGAGGGCGCTATAAATTGCATGCGTAATGCGCTGCAGTGGGCTGGGCTAAATCCAAACGATATCGGGTACCTCAACGCGCACGGTACATCGACTCCAGCAAATGATTCGTCCGAGACTGCGGCTATTAAGACCGTATTCGGAGCGTGGGCGCACAATGGGCTGCTCGTTAGTTCGACTAAGTCGATGACGGGGCATCTCCTCGGAGCAGCGGGGGCGATTGAAGCGGCCTTCTGTTTGCTTGCG
>Ga0209190_1000135_pt1 | contig 51465 bp, 47 predicted proteins | sample M_140205_XF_Meta_FD_187315 | JGI IMG/M metagenome (GOLD analysis project Ga0209190, IMG submission 187315) | Freshwater microbial communities from Lake Montjoie, Canada to study carbon cycling - M_140205_XF_MetaG (SPAdes) (version 2) | ecosystem: Environmental > Aquatic > Freshwater > Lake... | reverse complement strand
CCGTCTGTGCGGTGCCGACCACCCGCAGACGGGGGATACCCTGCAGCATCCTGCTGAGCATCTGCAGAAACATCAGCTGGTCTTCGACAATGACGCAATCGAGGTACATCAAAAGGGCTTGCCTTTGATCTTACGCTATCGAGAGAACAAATTATATACCCTTGACAGGGTATCTACGCAAATAAACGAACCAGTCTTGGCGTTCGTATCCTGCGGCTTTTGGCCGTTGAAGTGACCTGATTTGTGCCACCACATTCAGCCTGATGTCGCTAGCTCTAACTTTTAGCGCGTTCATCGCTCAGCTTGCGGTGGCAGGAAACGCGAAAAGATTGGGCGTTTGCGTCGCGGGCGCGAGCTTGGTCTGGTGCAGGAGGGAGATATGCCCGGTTCCGTCCTCGACCAGAGCGGTGCAGCTTTCCACCCAGTCCCCCGAGTTGTAGTAGGTGATCGCACCGATCTGCCGCACGGCCGGGGTGTGGATGTGCCCGCAGAGCACCGCTTGCGCCCCGTGATCCTCGGCATACCTTCCGATAGCCTCCTCGAAATTGCCGATCGAGTTGACCGCGTTCTTCACCCGGCTTTTCACGTACGCGCTGAGCGACCAGGGCGGCAAGCCCATGAGGTTGCGCGCCCAGTGTACCGGGCGGTTGGCGTGCAGAAGCAGTTGGTAGCCCACATCGCCCGCGTGGGCCAGCCAGCCCATGTTTTGCACCACAGTGTCGAGTTCGTGGCCGTGCATGATAAAAATCCGCCGCCCGTCGGCTGCGACGTGCAGCGCATGAGGCGCGATCTCGATGTTGCCGAAGTCGCCGGGAAATTCCGCGATGAAGTCGTCGTGGTTCCCCGGGATGTAAACCAGCCGCGTGCCCTTGCGCGACTTGCGCAGAAGTTTCTGGATGACGTCGTTGTGCGACTGCGGCCAATAGCGCTTGCGCCGCAGGGACCAGATATCGAGCAGGTCGCCGACCAGATAGAGGGTCTCGAAATCATGTGCGCGCAGAAACTCGAGCAAAGCGTCGGCCCGGCAGCCACGAGTCCCGAGGTGGACATCGGAAATCCAGCCGGTGCGGTAAATGGCCATGCTCTCCCATGGCACGGAATCGCGCAGGGGTGAAGCGTTTCCGTTGTGAAAATTCCGTCACATGGGCCGGAGGCAGCAGGCGCTAGGGCTTGCCTGAAGCATTTTTGTCACATCGTCGCTTTCTTTTGCTTGTCGCGTTGTTTAGTAGGATAACGAACCCATCGATCGGTGCCAGGTGAACGCTTATGTCAAATTCTCCCGCCAGCAAGTCCGTCATTCTCCTCATTGAGGACGAGGAGGATGTGCTCAATTTGGTGCGCTACAATTTAACCAAGGCAGGATTCCGCGTGATGTCGGCGGGTGACGGGCTCGCCGGGCTCGCCATGGCGCGCGAACATACCCCGGACGCCATCGTTCTCGATCTCATGATTCCTGAGATGGACGGTTCGGCCGTTTGCCGCGAACTACGATCGCATGAAAGCACCGCGAGCATCCCGATCATCATGCTCACGGCCAAAGCGCAGGAGAAGGACCGGGTGGCGGGACTCGAACTGGGGGCCGATGACTACGTGACAAAACCCTTCAGCCCCCGCGAGCTTGTCTTGCGCTTGCAGGCGGTGCTTCGGAGGTCCACTGCAGGCGTGTCTTCCGAGCGATCCAAGTTCGGCCCCATCGACCTGGATCGCGGACGATTCGAAATCACCATCGACGGCGAGGCCATACGGCTGAGCGCCATCGAGTTCAAGCTGCTCGTTTATTTTATGGAGCGCCAGGGCAAAGTGATCGAACGCGTGACGCTGCTCCGCGATGTTTGGGGGTATCGCAATGTCACCGACAGCCGTACGGTGGACACGTATCTGCGACGCCTGCGCGTCAAACTCGGATCCGCCGCCGACCTCCTGGAAACCGTGCGCGGTGAGGGTTATCGCCTGCGTCTGCCGCAGGATGGCTGATCAGTTGAGCCGACCTCGCGTCACAGCTTAAGCATAGCACTCTTCCTACTTGAGGAAGCGACACCTCGGCGGGCGTATGTCGTCCGCTGTCTAATATGAGCTGCCGCGCGGCTACTTCTTCTTAGCGTCTGGCGTCGCCGCGGGAGCTGCCGGCGCGGAGGTCGTTGCGGATTCCGTCGTATTTTGGGTTTGTGACTGCTGCTGGGCAGCCTGCTCGCGTTGGACGAGTTCTTCCACCGCATTCTTCAGGTCACCAAGCGGAACCCAGCCGATGATGTTACCCTGCGCGCCGGTCGCCTTGGAGGCGAAGGACGCGGCGTTGAGAAGTTGAGCCTCCCCGTTGAACTTGTTGTAGCGCACCACGGTGTCGACCGTGTTGGTGCCGATGGTGAGCTTGGTCGAGACGCATTCGAATGGTGCAGGGGCCGGAGGTTCAGGCGGGCGCGTGCAGGCGGAGACAACGGCTAGAGGAAGAGCGAGAGCTGCGGTGCGGATTTTCATGATCATTTCTTTTACGGTGTCCGCGGCCATTTGCCAAACCCCAAATCGTGCTGCCCCTTGCTCTCTGGGGCCAACGTTGCATGAGGAGGCGCAAAACCGACGACCTGACACCGGTCGGCAATCTACCCTTTGGAGGGTATGGACTTTTTTGGAGTCTGCCTGCTATGGGTGAGCTACCGATTTATGGCCCTTTGTAAAACAAGCGTTCCATCCGCAAACAAAAGATCAGCCTTTCCATTGGCGCGTCGTTCTGATCGGGTTCCTTTTTGAATCGCATGCAAGTTCCGGCGCCCCGCAATCCCGACCGTGTCATGCGGTTGTTCATCGCTGGGTTTGCTGTGGCCTCGCTGCTTGCCTTCGCCGCAGCCATGGGGACTTCCTATTGGCAGCAGGCTGCGGGCGCGGTGGAGTTCGATCCTGCCAAGCCGGTCGCTCAGCGGTAGGCGCCATCGGGCACAAAATGATTCGTTGAAAAAGTTTTATTATCAACGGCTTCAACTGAATAAGTAGTACCTATATTTCTTGGCAATCCTTGTCGTTGGGCGGACTCTCCGGTAGGTTGAAGGGTCGATCTATGAGCAAAGTAGAGAAGTTCAAAATAGCGGTCCTCGCCGGGGACGGTATCGGGCCGGAAGTCATGGCGGAGGCTATCCGCGTCCTCGCCGCCGTGGCGGCCAAGTATTCGGTCTCGCACGAACTAAAAGAAGAGCGCGTCGGTGGCTGTGCCATCGATGCCGATGGCGTGGCGCTGCCTGACCAGACGCTGCAAACGTGCAAGGAGGCGGACGCCATTCTGTTCGGTTCGGTGGGCGGACCAAAGTGGGAGTCCCTGCCGCCCAACCAGCAACCGGAGCGGGCCGCTCTTCTCGCGCTGCGCAAGACCTTCGCCCTCTACGCGAATCTTCGTCCGGCCATTTGTCTGCCCGAATTGACGCACGCTTCGCCGGTGCGCGAGTCGATCGTCGCGGGCGGCTTTGATGTGCTCTTTGTGAGGGAACTCACGGGCGGACTTTATTTTGGCGAGCCGAAATACATGAAGCACGAGAGCGGTGAGTGGTTCGCGGTGGACACGATGATTTACTGGGAAAGCGAGATCGAGCGCATCGCGCATGTCGCGTTCCAGGCGGCCCAGCGCCGCCGCCAGCACGTGACTTCGATCGATAAGGCCAATGTCTTGCAAAACGGCATCCTCTGGCGGCAGACGGTCGATCGTGTCGCCAATGAGTATCCCGACGTGAAACTGCGCCACCTTTATGTGGACAACGCGGCCATGCAGCTCGTCCGCAACCCTAAGGGATTCGACGTCATCCTCGCCGAGAATCTTTTCGGCGACATCTTGAGCGACGAGTTGGCCATGATCGCCGGCTCGCTCGGCATGCTGCCCAGCGCCAGCCTCGGCGTCTCCAAGGGCAACGGCCGCTACTTCGGCATGTATGAGCCGAGCGGGGGCACCGCCCCCGACATCGCCGGCATGGGTATCGCCAACCCCATCGCGCAAATTCTTTCCGCTGCCATGATGCTACGCTACTCGGCCGGGCGCGAGGACGCCGCCTTGGCCATCGAAGCCGCGGTGCAGAAGGTCATTCGCTCCGGCCTGCGCACCAAGGACATCCATACCGAGGGTACGCAGCTGGTCAGCACCAACGAGATGGGCAAGGCCATCGTCGACGCGCTCTGAGCTCACAAAGCTGTTGTTTCGGCGCGCTTTTTGCCTTCATTATCACATTGGACAAATCGAGCGCGTGAATTTCCGCAAGCAAGCCATGCCCGAGCCGGCGGGGTTCCAGATCGCCCCGATGGTCGACATTGTCTTCCTCCTGCTCATTTTTTTTCTGGTTACTTGGAATTTCGCCCGCCACGAAACGGAACTCGACGTGAAGGTGCCAACCGCCAAAGAGGGCAAGGAGTCGCGGCGTGCGGCCGGCGAGGTGATCATCAATGTGAAGACCGATGGCACCATCGTGATGAACCATCATCCGCTCACCGCGGAGGAACTCGGCGGAACATTGCGGAAAATCTCCGAACTTTATCCGGATCAGGCCGTGATCCTGCGCGGTGACGGCGGCGCCGATTACCGCCATATTGTCGCCGTGCTTGATGTGTGCCGGGCGGCCAACATATGGAACGTGGCCTTCGCCACAGGCCGGCCCGAATGATGAGAATTTCTGCCGCCCTTTGCCTGATTTTTTCGGCATCGCTGCTGCCAGCCCAGACGCAGCCGGAAATCCGCCGGGCCGAACCGGTCATTCCCGTGGCTGTGCCGGTGGCTATCCCTGCGTCCGGAAAAATCGCCACGCCGGAAGCGGTGCCAACCGGCGAGATACGCGCCATGCCTGCGGTCGCGACAACGGATCCGCTGATGGCGCTCTTCGAGCAGGCCAACGCATTTTACGCGCAGAAAATGTACGATCTAGCCGTGGCGAAGTATCAGGAGTTCTTGCAACTTCGCTCGGCCGGCGCAGAGCGGCAGGCCTCGCTTTTTCGCATGGGGGAAAGCCTGCGTGCGCTCAATCGCATCACCGAGGCCATGGCCGCCTACCAGCAGTTGGTCAAAGAATATCACACGGGTGAGTTTCTCGGGCCCGCGGCTTACCGTCTAGGGGAGATGCAGTACACGGCGAAGGATTACGAAGGAGCGATCGAATCTTTCCGCGTCGCCGGGCTCCATGTGCGCGATCCAAAGTTGCGCGTGGCAGCGAGATTCTTCGAGGGCCGGTCGCTCGACGGGGCCGATCGTAAACTCGAAGCGCTCTCAGCTTACCGCGCAGTCGTCGCCGAAGCCGGCGATAACCCCTATCGCGAGCGGGCCATGTATGATCTGGCCGAGGCGGATGCCCGCGCTGGTCTGACCGAGGGGGCCTACCGCCAGTTTCGAAAACTGGCCGAGACAGCGAAGACCCCCGCCGTGCGGGTCGGTGGCGCGGTCAAGGCAGGACTCCTTGCCATCGACGCCAAGGACTACGCGGCCGCGCGCCCGCTCCTCGAGCAGGCCGAGGCCGAACACGAGTTGGCAGCCTGGCGCACCACCGCGCAGACCGGTCTGCTGCGTTTGGATTACGAAGAGCAGAAATATCAGGACGTCGCAGATCGCGCGGCGAAACTTCTGCCATTGCTTCCCCGCGACGCGCAACCGGAAGCATTGCTGCTTGCCGCGAACGCCCGCCGCCAACTCGGCCAGCAGGCGGAGGCGCTCGCGCTCTATGATCGCTTGGTCACCGGCTATCCCGGGTCGGGATCCGCAAGGGAGGCTGGGTTTCACCGTCTGGTCAGCCTCGTCGCCCAACACGACGAGCGTGCGGCTGCGCAGATCGACTCCTTTCTCGAGTCGACCGGCGATTCCGCCGCGGGGGCGCGCGCCTCGCTGCTCAAGGCCGAGTTGCTTTTCGAACGCAAAGACTACGAGGGTGCGGAAGCGCTCTATGCCTCCGCGTCGACTTCCGCCGGCACGGAAAAATACCGTGCTGATGCGCTCTACAAGCTCGCTTGGTGCCGTCTGCAGCAGAAGAAATACGACAAGGCAATCTCCACGCTTACCGAGTTTATCGGTCAGTATCCGCGCCACCCGCAGATGTCGGCCGCCTTCATGCAGCGCGCCATGGCCCAACTGCAGACCGGGCAGCGCGAGACGGCGTTGGCCGACTTCGGCGTGGTGATCGACAAGTACAAGGAAGCGCCCGAGCGCGAAGACGCCATGCTGCAGCGCGCCTTGCTGCTCGGGAACCTCTCGCGTGCGTCAGAAATGTCGGCCGCCTTCGACCGGCTTCTCGCGGAGTATCCCCAGACGAAGTCCTCCGCGCAGGCCAAGTTCTGGATCGGCTATGCCGCCTTCGAAAAAAAGAATTACCGCGAGGCGCTGATCGGCTTGGCTGAGGCGCGCAAACTTGACCCTGACAAATACGGCGAGCGCGCCACCCTGCGCCTCCTTTTAGCTCAATATTATCTGCAGGATCGCGCGGCGGCGGCGGCCGAGGCCCGCGCCCTTGGTGCGGAAAAATCACCGAAAGAAGTCCGCCTCTGGTTGGGCACCGCGGCCTTGGAGGCTGGTGATTTCTCCGAGGCCTCCGAGTTTCTCGCCCCGCTGGCCAAGGAACAGGGGGCCGACACGGGCCTGCGCTTGTCGCTGGCTCGGGCCCAATCCGGCAACGGCAAACATGAGGACGCCCGCGCCACTCTTGAGTCGATTCTGCCGCTCCTGCATGAACCCAAGGAAACAGCGCAAGCCCATTTGCTGCTCGCCGATTCGCTTGTCGCGCTCAAGCGGGGAGCCGAAGCCAAGGACCATGCTGATGCCGCCTTGCGCTTGCAACCGGAGGGACGGATCAATGCGGAGGCGCGGATCATGAACGGTCGCGCGCTGCTTGCCCAAGACCGCTTTGACGATGCGGCCCGAGCCTTCATGGCTGTCGCCCTGCTTTACGATGAGAAGGATCTCACTCCGCAGGCGCTGGTACTTGCTGAGCAGGCTTATCGCCGCGCGCAGAATTCCGCCGATGCGGATCGTGCGCGCGATGAACTGCAGCGGCGTTATCCTGACTACAAGCCGCCGGCTAAATACTGACCATGCCCCTAGAATTGCCGGCCGGAGATTTCCGTGCCTTCATTTTCGACTGCGACGGCACTTTGGCCGACAACATGCACCTGCATTACGAAGCGTGGGTTCGTGCCATGGCGGATTTCGGCGGTTCGTATCCGGAAGAACTTTTCTATGAGTGGGGCGGCGTGCCCACGGCCGACATCGTGCACCGCCTCAATGAGCGGTTCGGTCTGACCATGAATGTGGGCGAGGTGGTGGAGCGCAAGGAGCATTACTACCGCGAAACGATTCCGCGGGTGGGACACAACGCTGATGTGATAGAAATCGTGCGTGCCTATCACGGCCGCTTGCCCCTCGCTGTTGCCTCGGGTGGACATCGCGATCTGGTCGATCGCACCCTCCATGCGCTCGGCATCCACGAATTTTTCGATGCCGTGGTCACCGCCGAAGACTACAAGCGCGGAAAACCTTCGCCTGATCCCTTCCTCAAAGCGGCCGAACTGCTGGGCGTGGCGGCGGAGCACTGCCTCGTGTTTGAGGACACCGCGACCGGGGTTGCGGCGGCCCGCGCCGCCGGCATGCAGTGTGTGCTGGTCTGAGGAGCGGGCAGGCTGCTCGAGCAGCGATCTTCCTCGCAGCGGTTGGCTACTTTTCCAGCAGGGTTAGCACGGCCTTCTGCGTGTGCAGCCGGTTTTCGGCTTGGTCGAAAATGGTCTGCGCGTTGGCCTCGAAAACATCGTCCGTGATCTCTTTGCCGCGATACGCGGGGAGGCAATGCATGACGAGGGGCGAACCGCCGGCTGCATCGACGGCAGCCCGGTTGATCTGGTATCCGGCGAACTGGGCCGTGCGGAAAGCTGTCTCGTCCTCCTTACCCATGCTGACCCACACATCGGTGTAGAGCACGTCGGCCCCGGCGCAGGCCGCGAGGACATCGGTGGTCACGGTGATCTTGCCTCCCGCGCGTGATACGAGATCGGTCGGCGGCTGGAAGCGCGCGGGCGAGGCGATGCGCAATTCAAAACCGAGGCGCGCGGACGCCCAGATCCACGAGCGGGCCATATTGCAGTCGCCGTCGCCAATAAAAGTGAGGACGAGCCCGTCGAGCCCTCCGCGTTTTTCCGTGATGGTGAAAAGATCGCTCAGGATCTGGCAGGGGTGTTCCTCGTCGGTGAGAGCGTTGATCGTGCGCACACCGCTCAGCTTGGCAAACTCCTCGACGTCGCTCTGCGCGTAGGTGCGGATGACGGCGCCCTGCACCATGCGGCCCATGACGCGTGCCGTGTCGCGGATCGGTTCGCCGCGGCCGAGTTGGATGTCGTTGGCCGCGAGAAAAACCGGCTGGCCCCCCAGTTCGCGGATGCCGACCTCAAAGCTCAGTCGCGTGCGGGTCGATGACTTCGAAAACATCAGCGCCCAGCATTCATCCCGCAACGGCGCTTCGGGGTGCAGGCCCCGCTTTTGTTTCATTTCCGCTGCGCGCAACAGGATCCGGCGTGCGTCATCCGCCGCGAGCGATTCGATATCGAGCAGATGCTTCATCGCAAAAACGTAGTCTAGGCCAAAGGCGAGGCGAGGGCGAGCACGTCGCGCAGGATCCCGACGGCTTCGTCGCACTCGGCGGTGCTGACATTGAGCGGGGGAAGCAGGCGGATGACATTCTCGCCTGCGGGCACGACGAGCAGTCCGTGTTCGATGAGTTTGAGGGTGAGGCGCAGGGAGGGAGGTTTGGCCGTATCGGTTTCCCCTTCTTTCCAGCGAAAGTCGGTCACCTCGATCCCCAGAAGCAGGCCGGCGCCGCGAACACGCGGGGCGAGCGGCGAACGCAGCGCGCCGACAGCGTCGTGCAGTTGCCTGCCTCGCTCTGCGGCGTTGGTGAGAAGTTTGTCGCCTTCGATCGTATCGAAAACCGCGTTGGCGGCGGCGCAGGCGAGGGGAGATCCGCCGTAAGTTGTCCCGTGCGTACCGGGTCCCAGCAGGTCCGCAAAAGTGTCGCGCGCCCAGAATGCGCCGAGAGGAAATCCACCGCCGATGCCCTTGGCCCAGCTGACGGCGTCGGGGACCGCATCCGGCGCGCCGATGGCGTGCCATCCGCACCAGTGCCCGGTGCGGCCGAGTCCGCACTGCACCTCGTCATAAAGTAGAAGAATTTTTTCGTGGTCGCAAAGCGCGCGCAACGCCAGCAGGAATTCCGCGGCCAGCGGGCGCACGCCACCCTCGCCCTGGATGGGTTCGACCAGAATCGCGGCGGTCTCCAGTCCGACGGCGTTGACCACGCACTCGAGACGCGCGGGCACGTTGATAAAACCTCCGGCGGGCGGACCGAAGCCGAGTTTGACCTTGAGTTGTCCCGTCGCAGCGATGCCGCCCAGCGTACGTCCGTGGAAAGACCCATCGAGAGTGATGACTTCGTGTCGTCCCCGCGGCGCGCCGCTTTTGCGCGCCAGCTTGTACATTCCCTCGTTGGCCTCGGCTCCGCTGTTGCAGAAAAAAACTTTCCCGGGGGTGCCGACCATTGCTACGAGGCGCGCGGCGAGTTCGGCCTGCGGGCGGGTGAGAAAGAGGTTCGACGTGTGCACCAGCTCGCCTGCCTGGGTGGCGATGGCTTTCTGCAGCGAGGGATGCGCGTGACCCAGGGAGTTGACCGCGATGCCCGAGGTGAAATCGAGATACTCGCGTCCATCTTCATCTCTCACCCGGGTCCCTTTTCCGCTGGCCAGCGCGAGCGGAAAGCGCCCGTAGGTCGGGATCACATATTGCGTGTAGAGTTCCTCCGTGGTCGGCCTGACCGGCTGCGATGGCATCGGCGGAGAATGGGGAAGATGTTCGCCCGAGGCAAGGAGGGCTTGCCGTTTGCCGCTAGGGCGAGACTGCGGGCAGTGGATCGTTTTCCCTCGTGAGGATCGTGAAAGCATGCAAGCGCAAGGCCGGAACGAAGTGATTTTCTGCCGCGTAGCGCGCCACCGCGCCGCTCGGGTCGAAGATGTCGGGTTTGCTCATGACAATGACCCGCGGTGGAAATTTGAAGCGGATGTCATCCCACTGCGGTCCCTGCATGGCCCAGACGCGGCCCGGGACATTCTCGAGAGCCACCGGAGGCAGGTAGAGGAAACCGGCGGCGGCGTCCGCAGCCCACCACACCTCCTTGTTGTCGCGCAGCGCGGCCGCCGCGATGGTTGCCGCGGTCCGATAATCATCCTTCGCGTGTTCCTCGCGCCACCGCAGGTTCAACGACGAGTAAAGCCAAAGCAAAGGGAGCAGCACGGCCGCCGCCCGCCAAACGAAATATTTTTGCGTGATGGCGGCTGGCAAGATCGCCGCCATGGCGAGAATGACGGCGGGGAGCAGCGGCATGAAATAGCGCGGCAGAGGCTGGTAGTCGGCTACCCATAATGCCACCACGACGGCCAGGCTCGGCAGAATGAATGCCGCGCCCCAAGCGACCATGTCCTTCCGGCAAAGCGGATTCCTCCGCAGATGGAGCAACGCGAAAATCCCGAGGGCAGCCATCACGATGCCGAGAGGAATCAGGCTGGGTGCATGATGAGCGATGCTGGCCAGAGGGGAGGTTCGCAGCGCGAGACGCCCGGGACCGAAGCCAGCGAAGCCGAGAAACTCGTAGATGACATAGGGCACGCCAGCCCAAACGGAGCCCGGTCGGTAAGATCCTCCGCCTTCCTCTGCCCAACTCCATGCGTAGTAAAGGCAAAGCACAAGAAGCGGCCCCGCGAGCAGTCCCATGTAGAGTCTGGTCGGCCGTCCCTTTGCCTCGCTTTTCTGTCGCCACAGCCAGAGCAATGCCGTCGCGAAAGCGGCACCCCAAAGCATGCCGAGCAAACTCGAACCGAGCAGCACGGTGGTAGCAATCACCAGACTGAAAATTTCAACTTTCGACAGATCGGCCTCCTCGCCGGGCAGACCGAGGCGGACCACCGCCGCGGCTAGCCAACACGCGGCGGAATATTGCAGCAGATAAGGTCTGGCCTCATCGACATACATCCACACCGCAGGACTGATCAGAACGAGAAGGCAGGCGGTAACGGCGAACTTCGGACGCTGCCGCAGCAGAACCAGAAATGCCAACTGCCCAAGCACGAGCAGAGGGATATTCGAGGAGCGCATGGCCCATTCGCTCGAGCCGAAGGCCTTGTGCCACGCATACAAGTAGGCGTGATAGATCGGCATCTGGATGGCGGCACCGCCTCCCGCTTGGGCGTATTTCCATGCGTCGGCCGGGCTGGTGGCCATGGAGACAACCAGCGAGGACGCCTCGTCGATCCAATAACTCTGCGACGTGATGGCAAAACCAGCCAACACCGAAGTGGCGAGCAGAACAATAATGATGACCGAATTGCTCAGGGGCGATTGTTGGCGCGATTCCTTGTCGGGTGTCATTTAGCTCGATGTCATTTCAATAAATACGATCGCCTATACTCTATTGTCCGTTATGAAGACTAATTGGTCTTGGCAATCCGCTTACCCGATCGCCCGGCAGAATTCCATTCCTCTGGAACCAGCCGACGGGAACCTCCAGAGCATACAGAAGATCATGCAAAATGCTCGGCACAGGACTCTCATCAAGTGGTTGCATATCATATATTTCTCTAATAATTCCCTCCGCATTGATGTAGGCGATGGAGAGTGGGATCAGGGTGTCCTTCATCCAGAAGTTCATGTGCTGTGGCGAGGCAAAGACGAACAGCATCCCTTGGCCCTCCTCCAGGGCTGTCCGTCCCATCAGTCCGGTGGATTGCTCCTGTGGCTCATCGGCGATCTCGGCCTCGATGCTGGTCTGGCCGATTTTTAGCGAGGCTTTCGGGAGTTCTAGTTGGGCGGGGGAAAGGGCCAGCGCGGGAAGAGCCGCGCAGGCTAGGGCGATCGCCAAGTACCAAGCAGTGCCGTTGCCGCCGGGCCATTTGAAAGTTGAATGCAGGGGCCTCCGCATAAAGCAACGCACTTCTACCTGTTTCGGTGCGCGCACGACACATTTTTATCAGGAGAAAATCGGTATTGCTATTAGCTACCGTAATACTAGGCTGTTGGCGCTCCGCGGTAGTCGCGGAGCGTTTCGTTAACCGGATGGCTAACTTTTTCCCACGTTGGGCGAACTGGATACCGCTGAAGCTCTTGCTCATCGCGCTGATACTCGGCGCGGTCGCAACGGGTGGCGTCTGGTATTACTTCACGCCCAAATACACGAACGTGGGCTACATGCCGGACCAGCCGGTTCCGTTTTCGCATGCCATTCACGCGGAACAACTCGGGATGGATTGTCGCTACTGCCACAGCCATGTCGAGGTGGCCGGCCACTCGAACATCCCGAGCACGCAGACCTGCATGGCCTGCCACTCGCAGATCAAGGCGCTGAGCCCGAAACTCGCCGCGGTCCGCGCCAGCTGGGAAACCGGCACACCGGTGCAATGGGTGCGCATCCACAAGGCCCCCGACTATGTTTATTTCAACCACGCGGTGCACGTGAACCGAGGCATCAGTTGCTACAGCTGCCACGGGCAAATCAACGCGATGGCTGTCGTCTACCAGGCGCAGCCGCTCAGCATGGCTTGGTGCCTGGAGTGCCATCGTGCTCCAGAAAAGTTCCTGCGCCCGCCCGCCGAAATTTACAACCTCAACTGGCGCCCTGCCTCCTCTCAGGACCAGCTCGCCATGGGCGCGCAGTTCAAAAAGGAATGGAACGTCAACCCGCCGGTCACCTGCGGAGGATGCCATCGCTGATATGAAACGCATTCTACCGCATCCCGAACGTCCCGCGCAGCCCGCGCTCTGGCGCAGCCTCGATGAATTCTCGTCCACGCCGGAGTTCTCCGCAGCGCTGGAGCGGGAATTCCCGCAGGGCGCGGCCGAGTGGCAAGGTGGGGAGCTTTCCCGCCGCAGTTTTCTCCAACTCATGGGCGCATCCATGGCGCTGGCCGGCGTCGGCCTCACCGGATGCCGCCGCCCCGAAGCCTATCTCGTTCCGTTCACCCGCGGCGCCGAGTGGACCATCCCCGGAAAATTTCTCTACTACGCGACGACGCAACCACGCCGCCAGGGCGCTATGCCGCTTATTGCCACGACGAGCGACGGCCGCCCGACCAAGCTCGAAGGCAACCCGCTGCATCCGATTAGCAATGGCGCGACCGATGCATTCGCCCAGGCCTCGGTGCTCGATCTCTACGATCCGAACCGCTCGCGCGTAATCACGGCGGCCGGCACAAAGTCCGATGCCGCCGCGCTGACCGCGAAGCTCGACGAAACCCGCGTTGCGGCCGCCGGCAACGGCGGGGCTGGCCTCGCCTTTCTCGCCGAGCGCACGAATTCGCCGACGCGCGATCGCTTGCTCGCCGAACTGCGCCAGAAGTATCCGCAGTTGATGTGGGCCGAATACGAGACGCTCGGCTCCCAGGAACGCGACGCTGCCGTTGCCGCCTGCTTCGGCGCAGACATTGAGCTGACGCCGGATTTCAGCCTCGCGGACAAGGTGCTTGCGGTCGACAGCGACTTCCTCAACGCATCCTTCAGCGGACTCGATCAGGTGCGCGGATTCATGGCGCGCCGCCGCATCAGCGAGCCGGGCCAACCGATGAACCGACTCTACGTGGCCGAGACGCGCTACACCTCCACTGGAGGCATGGCCGATCACCGCGTGCGCATCAAGCCGTCCGAGGCCGGTCCGCTCCTTCGCGCGCTGGGCAAGGAAGTGGCGGCCCTTACGTCCGACAGCGACCTCACCGCAGTGGTTAACGCGCTGCCCGAAGGAAAACTTTCCTCCGATCCGCAGTGGATCGTCGAATGCGCCAAGGATCTCGCCGCCTCCAAAGGCAAGAGCCTAGTTGTGGTCGGCGACAGCCAACCCGCCGCGGTGCAGGCGCTCGGACTGGCCATCAACGCGGCGCTTGGTGCACCGGGCAACACCTTGAATGGTTCTCGCGCCGAGCGAGCGCCCGCCGCGACCATCGCCGAACTCGCCGCCGCCATGCAGGCCGGACGGGTGCAAAATCTTTTTATCCTCGGCGGCAACCCCGTCTACAACGCGCCGGCCGATCTGCGCTTCGGCGATCTGCTCGGCGGCATACCTTTCTCCCTCCGTCTCGGCATCTACGAGGATGAGACATCAGCCCTTGCCAAATGGCATGTGCCCCAGGCGCACTATCTCGAGAGTTGGAGCGACGCGCGCAGTGCCGACGGGACGGTCTGCGCCGTGCAACCGATGATTCTGCCGCTGTGGAACGGTGTGAATGAGCTCGAGATTCTCAACCGCCTCGCCGGCCATCCCGACCCGATCGGACCGCAGTTGGTCCGCGAAACCTTCGCCACCATTGCATCGGGCGGTGATCTTGAGGCCGAGTGGACAGGATTTTTGCGGCAGGGATTCCTTCCGGATTCCGCTTGGCCTGAGGCCTCGCTCAATTTCAACGCCGCGGCCGCGGCCGCTCTGGCTGCCAATCACCATGCGTCATCCGGCGACGGACTGGAAATCGCCTTCACGCCGAGCACCACGCTCGACGACGGCCGCTATGCCAACAACGGTTGGCTCCAGGAAACACCCGACTTCGCTACCAAACTCACTTGGGACAATGCCGCGCTGGTCAGTCCGGCCACCGCGAAATCGCTCGGACTCTCCACCGGAGAAATCGTCGAACTGTCTGCGGGCGACCGCAAGATTGAGGTCGCCGCACTCATCGCGCCCGGTCATGCCGACGGCGCGCTCAGCATCGCGCTCGGCTACGGCCGGGTGAAAATCACGCACGTGGCCGACAGTGTCGGCTTCAACGCCTATCCGCTGCGCGCCTCGGACTCCATGATGTTCGCGGCGGGCGCCGCGCTCAAGCGCACCGGGCGCACGTACAAATTTGCCGAGACCCAGCAGCACCAGAGTATGGAGGGTCGCGATCTCGTGCGGGAAGGAACGGCCGAGCGCTATGCGCAAGAACCGCAGTTTGCGCAGATCATGGGGATGGACGGACACATCCCGCCGAACAACTCGCTTTTCACCCACCCGCCCCTCACTTCGCCGGAGCAGTGGGGTATGACAGTCGATCTCAGCACCTGCATGGGTTGCAACGCCTGCGTCGTTGCCTGCCAAGCGGAGAACAACGTGCCCATCGTCGGCAAGGATCAGGTCAGCCGCGGTCGCAACATGGCGTGGATCCGCATGGACCGCTATTTCGCCGGCGACGAGAACGATCCCGAAATGCTCCCGCAGGCCATCATGTGCCAGCATTGCGAAAACGCGCCTTGCGAAACGGTCTGCCCGGTCAACGCCACGGTGCACAGTGAGGATGGGCTCAACCTGATGGCCTACAACCGCTGCATCGGCACGCGATATTGCGCGAACAACTGCCCTTGGAAGGTCCGACGCTTCAATTTCTTCGACTACAACCAACGCCCGCTCGACCAACTCTACTTCGGCCCGCTGGCCAAAAAAGGCATGGCCGAGAGCGTGCAGATGTCGAAAAACCCGAACGTCACAGTCCGCATGCGCGGCGTGATGGAAAAATGCACCTATTGCATCCAGCGCATCGAGGAGGCCCGCATCACGCAGGCGGTGCAGGCCGGTCCGAGCGACAAGTCGAAGGTTCCGTTCCCCGAGATCAAGAGCGCCTGCCAGCAGGCCTGCCCCTCGGAGTCGATCGTCTTCGGCAACATCAGTGACCCGGAGAGCAGCGTCGCCAAGCTGAAGAAGGAGCCGCGCAACTACGAGATGCTCAAATACCTTAATGTCACTCCGCGCACGACCTACCTCGCGCGCATCAAGAACCCGAACATGTCCATGCCGGGCGCGGACAAAGTCGGCTGGGCCAACGGGCATCCGCACCATGGCAGCGGGCACGGCGGGGAATCCCAAGGCAACGAAACGCATGGCGCACCGGCCGGGCACGCGACGGAGGCGCACGGATCCTGATTATGGCCGACGCGATCATGCAGAGCCGCGAGGCCGCCGCGAAACGCATCGAGAGGGCACCGCTCGTGACGAGCAACCGCTCGATGGCGTGGATTACCAACCACGTTGCCTCGGTGACGGAAAAAAGCGCACCCAACTGGTGGTGGGTTCTTTTCACCATCAGCGCCTCGCTCGCCATGGTTAGCGTTTTCTGCATCGGCTACCTCATCTCGACTGGCGTCGGCGTGTGGGGATTGAACCATCCGGTCGGCTGGGCGTGGGACATCACCAACTTCGTGTTCTGGATCGGTATTGGCCATGCGGGCACACTCATTTCCGCGATCCTTTTCCTCACGCGGCAGAAGTGGCGCACCTCGATCAACCGCGCAGCCGAGGCCATGACTCTGTTCGCCGTGGTCTGCGCCGGCATTTTCCCGCTCATCCACGTCGGCCGCATCTGGATGGTCTGGTTCCTTGCACCGGTGCCTAATAGCAACGCGATCTGGCAGAACTTCCGCAGCCCGCTGCTCTGGGACGTGTTTGCCGTCTCGACCTACTTCACGGTGTCGATCTTGTTCTGGTTCACCGGTCTGGTGCCCGATCTTGCCACGCTGCGCGATCGCTCGAAGACAAAGCTGCGCAAATTTTTCTACGGCATCCTCGCCCTCGGTTGGCGCGGAGGCAACCGCCAGTGGAAGCACTACGAGATGGCTTACCTCATCCTCGCTGGCTTGAGCACGCCGCTTGTGCTCTCGGTGCACTCGGTCGTGTCCTTCGACTTCGCCACCTCGGTCATCCCCGGATGGCACACCACCATCTTCCCTCCGTACTTCGTCGCCGGCGCCATCTTCGGCGGGTTTGCCATGGTGCTGACCATCATGCTCCCGGCGCGCGCCATCTTCGGCCTGCACGACTTGATCACCGACGACCACGTCGACAAGATGTGCAAAATCATCCTGCTGACCGGCTCGATCGTCGGATACGCCTACGCGATGGAGTTCTTCATCGCGTGGTATGGCGGCAATCTCTACGAGCAGTATGCCTTCATCAACCGCGCGACCGGACCTTACTGGTGGGCCTACTGGTCGATGATCTTCTGCAATGTCGTCTCGCCGCAGCTGTTCTGGTTCCGCTACTTCCGGCGCCACGTCATCTGGGTCTTCATCGTCTGCAACTTCGTCAACGCCGGCATGTGGTTCGAGCGCTTCGTCATCATCGTGACTTCGCTGCATCGTGACTTTCTGCCCTCGAGCTGGAACATGTTCCATCCGACTTGGGTCGACGTCTGGACCTTCGTCGGCACCTTCGGGATCTTCCTCACCCTCTTCCTCGTGTTCATCCGCTGGCTGCCGATGATCTGTATTTTCGAGGTCAAGGCCGTGCTGCCCGAGGCGGATCCGCATCACGGGCATGACACGCACCACGCCGAAACCTCCGCTTTGCCTGGAGGGAACCACTGACATGGAACGCGTCGGCAACACCTCTTCTCAACCCTTCGCCATCGCCGCCGAAGTGGCGTCCGCTTCTGCGCTCTACCATGCGGCGGAAAAAGTGCGTGACGCCGGCTACAGCCGCTGGGATGTCTATTCGCCTTTCCCCATCCACGGCATGGATCAGGCCATGGGCCTGAAAAAATCGTGGCTCAGTGCCCTCGTTTTCTGCGGTGGTTTGACTGGGCTCACCTTGGCTGCGGCGCTGACCTTTTATCCGTCGACGATCGAATATCCGCTCGTCGTTGCCGGTAAGCCGGTCAATTTCTTCACCGTGCCGGCCTTTTTCCCGATCATGTTCGAGCTGACCGTGCTGCTTTCGGCCTTCACTGCCACGTTCGGCATGTTCGCGATCAACGGATTGCCGCGCTGGAACCACCCGATCTTCAACTGGGACCAATTTAAGAAGGTGAGTGACGATGGGTTCTTCCTCGCCATCGAGGCGACGGATCCGAAATTTGACGAGGAGGCCACGCGCGCGATGCTCGAGGGTCTCGGGGCCAAACATATCACGATGGTTTACGACGACTGATATGCTACGATATTTTTTCATCGCCCTCGGGCTTTGCCTCGTGCTGATCGTTGCTGTCGCGGGTTTCCGCGGACAAAAAGGCAAGAAGCCGCCGATCGAGATTTTTCCGGATATGGACCACCAGCCGAAAGTGAAGGCCCAGGTGCCGAGCAAGTTCTACGCCGACAACCGCGGCAACCGCCTGCCCGTCGCGGGCACCGTTCCGCTCGGCTACGAGATGCCGGTTTCGAAGGAGAATCCTTTCCCCGAGGAAGGCAAGTACCGCTCGGTCCGTTTCTCCGCGGGCACGGATTATCTTAACACTGGAAGGTTCGATGAGCGGTGGGGTACGGGAATCCCGATGCCGGTCACGGCCGAACTGATGCAGCGCGGCCATGATCGCTACACGATCTACTGCGCGGTCTGCCATGGGGCAAGCGGCGGCGGCAATGGGATCGCCGGCCAATACGGACTCGTCGCCATCGCGAGCTACCACCAGGACCGCCTTCGCGAAATGGCTGACGGCGAAATCTTCAACACGATCACACTCGGCAAGAACACCATGCTCGGCTACGGCGCGAACATCCCGGTCAACGACCGCTGGGCCATCGTCGCCTATGTGCGCGCGCTGCAACTTGCGCAGACCGCGACACTCTCCGACGTGCCGGCGGAAGAGCGCGCCAAACTGGAGGCCCAGCCATGAGCGCACCCGAGACGAAAGTGAGCACGAAGGAATACTTCGATTACCAAGGCTTCGGCGGTAAGCTTATCTTCACTGCCGTGCTGGCCGTCATCGCCCTCGGCCTCGCTGCCTGGGGCGCGTTCAGCTCCCCGAAGCAATTCGCCTTCTCCTGGCTCTTCGCCTTCACGTTCTTCTTCACCATCTCGGCGGGCTCGCTCTTCTGGATCCTCGTTCACCATGCGGTGGATGCCGACTGGAGTGTCGTCGTCCGGCGCCAACTGGAAAACGTCGCCTGGCTTTTCCCCGTGCTGGCCGTGCTCTTCATTCCGATTGTCCTCAACGCGCACACGCTCTTCAAGTGGATGAACATCGCGCCGGGTGTGGATCCCTTGCTCGATGGCAAGTCAGCTTATCTCAACCAGCCGTTCTTCTGGGCGCGCGCCGCGTTTTATTTCCTCTTCTTCAGCACCGCTATCTTCCTGCTGCGCCGCAACTCGCTGCGGCAGGACAAGGACGGGGACGCGCGCTACACGTGGTCCTCGCGCAAAATGGTCTTCCCGATGCTGCCGCTGTTCGCACTCTCGCTGACCTTCGGTGCCTTCGACTGGCTCATGGGCCTGGACTATCACTGGTTCTCGACCATGTGGGGCGTCTACATCTTCGCCGGATCGGCGCTTAGTTCCATGTGCGTCCTGGTCCTGCTCGTCACGGCGCTGCGCAGTGCTGGCTATCTCCAGGGTGTCGTCTCGATCGAGCACTACCACATCATGGGCAAGCTCATGCTGGCCTTCACGGTGTTCTGGGCCTACATCGGCTTCAGCCAATACATGCTCATCTGGTATGCCAACATTCCGGAAGAGACCGTCTATTTCCTGCGCCGCAACACCGGCAGCTGGAACACGCTGAACATCATCCTCGTCATCGGCCACTTTTTCATCCCGTTTGTCATCCTCCTCTTCCAAGCGACGAAGAAAAAGCCGCGTCTTCTCTGCTCGGTGGCGGTGTGGATCCTTTGCATGCACCTGCTCGACATGTATGTCATCGTGCTGCCCAGCTACCATGAGGCCGGATTCGATCCGAGTTGGCTCGACTTGGTATGCTTCGTCGCGGTCGGTGCGACGATGGCCGCGATTTTCATGAAACGCCTAGGCGACGTGCCCCTCTGGCCCTTGCGCGATCCGCGGCTGGCCCGATCCCTGAGCCTGAAAAACTGATGGAAAGGACCAAACAGCACGGCGCCGCCCGGGGCAAGAGCATCTGGCCGATGTTCATCGGTGCTTTTGTGCTCTTCGCGCTCTTCGCCGTTTTCGTCCAGTGGATGCTGGCCACCACCGATCGCGCCGCGTTCGATGAGGATGGCATCCGGGCCAAGGAGCGCTACGAGATCCTCAAGAAGGTGAACGACGAGAGCGCCAGCCTGACCACGACCTATGGCTGGGCCGATAAGGCCAAAGGCTTGGTTCGTATCCCGCTCGACCGCGCGACGGACTTGGCCGTGCAGAAACTTTCCGCGCAGGGCGAACCCAAGCCGGCCGCCGCAGTGGATCCGACCGTGCCGCACGCCTCGGCCCTCAAGCCCGGGGGACTGGCTGCGCCGGAACCGACTCCTCCTCCTTTCAGCGCCGTAGCCGAAGTGCTCCCCGACTCGCCGGCTACCAGCGCCCCGGAGGTGCCCGCACCATGAACGCCCTTGTCTACATTCTCCTCGCAGCCGGACTCATCTTTTTCGGCGGAACGACCCTGGCTGCGTTCTACTGGGCGGCGAGCAGCGGCCAGTTTCGCAATCTGGAGGAAGGATCCCGTTCCATCTTCGACGGAGATGAACCCGTCGGGACAGCCACCGACGTCTTTGCCGACAAGAAGGCTAGTCGCCCACTGCACCGGGCTTCGGCGGGGAGGACATTTAGCACATGAGCATGACCTTTGATCATCCCGTCACGACGCCGGAGCTAGACAAAGCCGAGCGGGCCCTCATCGACGAGTCCACCCGCATTCCTGTCCTTCTTTTCTACGGATCGGCAGTCTTCTGGTTGCTGATCGGAACACTCTTCGCGCTGCTGGCTTCTTTCAAGATGAACGCGCCCCATTTCCTCGACCAGTGGGGCTGGTTGACCTTCGGCCGCGTCCGTCCCGCGCACCTTAACGCCGTGGCCTACGGGTGGGCCTCGCCCGCCGGCATCGGCACCGCTCTCTGGCTCATGGCTCGCCTGTGCCGCGTGCCTCTGCGCAACTCGGGGCTGCTCATCTGCGCCGCTATCTTCTGGAACATCGGCATCTTGTTGGGAATCTTTGGCATTCTCTCCGGTGATGGACGTTCGATCGAGTGGCTCGAGTTCCCGAACTACGCGAGCTTCATGCTCTTTGTCGCCTTCGGCCTCATCGCCGTGTGGGCGGTCATCATGTTCCGCTTCCGCAGGCCCGGCCATGTCTACGTCAGCCAGTGGTATCTGCTCGCCGCGTTTCTCTGGTTCCCGTGGCTTTATTCGACGGCCAACATCCTCCTCAATTTTGAGCCGATTCAGGGCGGCGCCCAAGGCGCGGTCAACTGGTGGTATGGGCACAACGCACTGGGACTCTGGTTCACGCCGATCGGACTCGCCGCCGCCTACTACCTCATTCCGAAAGTCCTCGGCCGTCCGATCCACAGCTATTACCTGAGTATCCTCGGGTTCTGGTCTCTCGCGCTTTTCTACAGTTGGAACGGAATGCACCACCTCATCGGCGGGCCCTTCCCCGCTTGGTTGGTCAGCGCCAGCGTGGTGGCCAGCATGATGATGTTCATCCCGGTCATCACCACGGCGATCAACCACCATATGACGGTCCGTGGCAATTTCCATGCGCTCAAGTGGAGCCCGACCCTGCGCTTCACCGTCTTTGGCGCGATGTGCTACACGCTGTCGAGCGTGCAGGGAATCTTCATGGCCATCCCGAGCCTCAATAAAGTCACCCACTTCACGCACTACACTGTCGGCCATGCGCACCTGGGGCTTTACGCCTTTTTTACCATGATCATGTTCGGCTCGATGTATTATATCCTGCCGCGTGTCGTGGGATGGGAGTGGCCTTCCGCCCGGCTCATCCGCTGGCACTTCTGGCTCTCGGCCATCGGCATCGGCGTGATGGTTATCGCGCTGACCATCGGTGGCCTTCTCCAGGGCTTGGCCTTGCTCGACCCTGGCGTCACATTCATGGCCTCGCTCGATTACGCGAAGCCCTGGCTGCTACTGCGCAGTGGTTCGGGGATCCTCCTGACTGGAGCGCATATTGTTTTCGCCGTCAGCTTCACCCTCCTCGTCCTCAAGACAGGAAAGCGTCGCGAGGGTCCGACGCTCTTCGGCACCGATCAAGGGGAGCAACCTGAGGCACTCATCCCATGAACAGGATGCCGGTCATCGTCATCGGGGTTTTTCTCACGTTCCTCAGCTCGTGGATCGGATTGGTGGCCTATCCGTATTTCGCGCTCGGCCGCTTCACGCCATTCACCGCCGAGGATACCGGCGACATCAACCCGCCTCCGCTCTCCGGCCTCGCCGTGATGGGTCAGCGCGCCTACGCGTCCAGCGGCTGTGTCTATTGCCACAGCCAGCAAGTGCGGCAGGTGGGATACGGATCCGACCTCGAGCGGGGGTGGGGATCCCGTCCGACCGTGGCGCGCGACTACATGCGGCAGAACCCGGTATTTTTGGGTACCATGCGCACAGGGCCGGACCTCGCCAACATCGGCGCGCGTCAACCCAGTTCCATGTGGCATCACCAGCACCTCTACCAGCCCACGGTCGTCAGTCCCGGATCGATCATGCCCTCGTTTCGCTATCTTTACCGCACGCAGAAAATCGAGGGCCAGAGATCGGCCAACGCGATCGACCTTCTGCCGCCCGACGCGCCCGCCGACGGCTACGAGGTTGTGCCGACTTACGAGGCTGAGGCGCTGGTCGCCTACTTGCTTTCGTTGAACCGTAACTACCCGCTGCCGGAGGCTCCGGAACCGCCGCAATGATCGACGATCCCCATCAAGAGCCACGGCCCGACACGTTCGAGGCAAACCGCGAGGGCGATGAGCTCAACGTGCGCGATGTGCACGGCGCGATCCTGCGCGAGAAGGATGATCCGCGCGATGGCTACGAGCCGATCCCGCTTTGGTTGGTCTCCTTCTTTATGGCCCTCGTCTTCTGGGGCGGCGCTTATCTTGCCTTCAACAGCGGCGGCTTTGAGTCAACCGTGTTCAATCCTGCGCAGGTCTCCTGGGCTGGCGGCGGAGGCGCGCCCAAGGCTCCACCCGATCCGAAGGTCGTGGGCAAGCGCCTCTTCACCGCCAATTGCGTCGCTTGCCACCAGGCGACCGGACTCGGTGTGGCTGGACAGTTTCCGCCTCTCGTCGGCAGCGAGTGGGTGCTCGGCGAGGATGGGCATGGCGACAATCACCTGGTCCAGATTCTCCTGCATGGATTGCAGGGGCCAGTGAAGGTGAAAGGTGCCCCCTACAACGGGGCCATGCCCGCGTGGAAACAGCTCAAGGACGACCAGATCGCCTCCATCCTCACCTACATCCGCAGCGAGTGGGGTAACAATGATCCGCCGATCACGGCCGACCAGGTCGCCAAGATCCGCGAGGAAACAGTTGCGCAGACCGAACCCAACACGCAGACACTCTTGCAAGCTATCCCTCCCGTGCAGTTTGAAGCGGCTGTCGCACCGGCTGCGCCGGCCAAGGACAACGCACCACCGCCTGCCGCCCCGGCACCCGCGACCGCACCCGGCGCATGACCATGAAATCCACTCTGACCAAAATTTTGCTCTTCGCCGCGCTCGTGCTGCTGGTCGGCCTGGCGGATGTGCCGGCCGCCGTGCGTGATTCAAATCTGTACTGGGCGCCGGAATGCGTGACGGTCGGCGGACAAAAAACCGATAGCCTGCTGAATTTTATTTTTTATCTCACCGGCTCGGTCTTCCTGCTCACGCAGACCGTTTACATCTACTACCTGGTGAAGTACCGCAAGCGCCCCGGATCGAAGGCCTACTACAGCCACGGCAACAACAAGCTCGAGTTCGTATGGACGGCGATCCCCACGGCGATCTTCATAGGCTTGGTCATCTACAGCAACCGGCTGTGGAACGAATTCCACAGCGAACCTCCCGCCGATGCCATCAAGATCGATATCGTCGGATACCAGTTCGGCTGGGATATGCGCTATCCAGGTGCGGACGGCAAGCTGGGCAAAGTGGACACCAAGCTTTACTCGCAGGACAACAAGTTCGCTCTGGTTCCGGACGACACCTCGGGGTCCGACGATTTTTCCAGCACCGAGTTGGTCATTCCGGTCGGCAAGCCGGTGCACATCTACCTGCATTCGCGGGATGTCATTCATTCGTTCTACGTGCCCCAGTTCCGCATCTACCAGGCGGCCGTGCCCGGGCGCACCATCGCGTGGGTCTGGTTCCAGACGATCAAGACGGGAGAATTTCAGTTGGCCTGCAGCCAGATTTGCGGTTCCGGCCACTACAACATGAAAGCGCCAATCCGCGTGGTCACGCCGGAGGAGTTCGAGAAATGGCAGGCGGGAAAAATCGCGGCTAAGGCCCAGGAAACAAAAACTACCTCCACGCCGGTGAGTCCGGCCATCATCGCGCAGCGTAACCTAGCGGAGCAACAACCATGAGCACCAGCGTCACCAACTTTGTCCCGTCCGAGGATGCGTCTGCGCACCACGAGGAGCACCACCACCAAAATTTCTTTTTCACCTACATCTGGTCCGTCGACCACAAGATGATCGGCCTGCAATATCTCTGGACCAGCTTTGTCTTCCTTCTGCTCGGCGGGCTGCTCGCCATGGGCATCCGCTACCAACTCGCCTATCCCGGCACGGAAGTTCCCCTCATCGGTCGCCTCCTCCCAGCGACTGTGGCGAGCGACGGCATCATCCTGCCCGGTGGGTACAATATGCTCTTCACCATGCACGCCACGGTGATGGTGTTCCTGGTCGTCATGCCCCTGCTCATCGGCGGCTTCGGCAACTATCTCATCCCGCTCAAAATCGGCGCGGGTGACATGGCCTTCCCCACGCTCAATGCGATGAGCTACTGGCTCTATGTCGTGTCCGGCCTCGTCATCCTCGCCAGCTTTTTTGTCGGCGGCGGTGCGGCCTCCTCCGGTTGGACGGCTTACGCGCCGCTCAGTTCCACGCCTGCCTACAATAACGGCACGCAGATCGGCCAGAGCCTCTGGTGCATCGGACTCTTCATCAACGGACTCTCGTCGATAGCTGGCGCAACCAACTACATCACCACGATCATCAACATGCGCGCGCCGGGCATGACCATGTTCCGCCTGCCGCTCTCGGTGTGGGCGCTCTTCATCACCGCTTGGCTGCTTCTCCTTGCAGTGCCGGTTCTCTCCGCCGCCGCCGCCATGCTCTTCTGTGACCTCAACGTCGGCACGACCTTCTTCGCCGCGCAGGGCGGTCAACCTCTGCTCTGGCAGCACCTTTTCTGGTTCTTCGGCCATCCCGAGGTCTACATCATGATCCTTCCCGCCATGGGGCTGGTTTCGGAAATTCTGCCGGTCTTCGCCCGCAAGCCCATCTTCGGCTACAAAGCGATGGTCTGGGCCATGGTGGCCATCGGGTTCCTCGGCTTCGTCGTGTGGGGTCACCACATGTTTGTCAGCGGCATGAACCTCACCCTCGGTGCAGCCTTCTCCGTCTCGACCATGATCATTGCCGTTCCCTCGGCCATCAAGACGTTCAACTGGATGGGCACTGTGTGGCGCGGTTCGATCACCTTCACCACGCCGATGCTCTTCGCCCTGGCCTTCGTGTCGATGTTCGTCATCGGCGGATTGAGCGGTATCTTCATGGCATCCACGCCGGTCGACCTGTTCGTCCACAACTCCTACTTCATCGTGGCGCATATCCACTACGTTCTTTTCGGCGGCAGCCTCTTCGGCGCCTTCGCCGCGATCTACTTTTGGTATCCCAAGATGTTCGGTCGCATGATGAATCCGACGCTCGGCCAAATTCATTTCTTCACCGTCTTCATCTTTTTCAACCTTACGTTTTTCCCCATGCACAACCTCGGGTTGGGCGGGATGATGCGCCGTATCGCGGATCCCACCGCCTATGACCACCTGCGTGCGCTGCAGCCGATGAACGTGTTCGTCAGCTGGGCAGCCTTCGGCATGGGGCTTTCCACCCTCATCTTCCTCTGGAATTTCATCTGGAGTATCCGCCACGGCAAACCGGCCGGCAAAAACCCGTGGGATTCCACCACGTTGGAGTGGACCGTGCCGTCGCCTCCGGGACACGGCAACTTCGACCAAACGCCCATCGTCTACAACGGACCCTACGAGTACAGCGTTCCCGGAATGCAGAAGGATTTCCTGCCGCAGAATGAGAAAGCGCCAGAGGGTGCGCGGTTGGAGCTCCACTGACCAGGCGCCGTCACGCGCGCGATCTGATGCACGGGACTGTGGCACCTTACGGGACCGGGCGGGCGCTGGTTTTCACCTTCGCCCTGCTCACCGCGGCTTGTGCTTACGTCCTGCTGCTCAGCGGAGGTCTGGTCACCTCCAAGGGTGTCGGCATGACCGTGCCCGACTGGCCTAACAGCTACGGCTACAACATGTTTCTTTTTCCCATCTCGCGCTGGACGGGCGGTATTTTCTACGAGCATAGCCATCGCTTGATTGCCTCGGGCGTGGGCTTGCTCACCGTCTTGCTCGCCGCGCTTCTGTGGTTGGCCGAACCGCGGCGATGGGTGCGTGTCCTCGGCTTCGTCGCCGTCGCCGCCGTCGTCTTGCAGGGCATCCTTGGTGGCCTGCGTGTGGTGCTGGTCAAGAACGAGATCGGCATCTTCCACGGCATGCTGGCCCAAGCCTTCATCAGCCTGCTCGTGGTCATTGCCATCGCCGAGAGCAGGGCCTTCGCCAGCGGCGGTGCGCGCTGGCGCTGGCATGCTCCGGGTCTGCTGCGCTGGGCGGTGGTGCTGACGGCTTTGATCTATCTCCAGCTCACGATCGCTGCGACCATGCGCCATGCGCATGCGGGTCTGGCTGTGCCGGACTTTCCTCTGGCCTACGGCCAACTGTGGCCGATGATCAACCAGGAGCAACTCTCAGCCATCAACGTGCAGCGAGTCGCCGCAGGAGAATTCCCCACCACCGTCGCGAACATTCATGTCCACATGCTCCACCGGGCCATGGCGTTCGTCATTTTCGCAGGGGTGTGCGCCTATGCTTGGCACGCGCGCCGTGCAGCCATGGGCGCCCGTCTCGCCTCGCGCTGGTGGGTGGTGATCCTTCTGACCCAGATCGGCCTCGGGGCTTGGACGGTTTTTTCGGGCAAGGCGGCCGATGTCACCACGGCGCACGTGGCGGTCGGCGCGCTGGCCTTGTTTTTGGGAGCAACCCAATGTTTTCTTCTCGCAGCCTTCTCTCCACGCGCCGCGGAACTGCGGCGGGAAAGGCCCCTGCTTGCCGCCTGATGAAGAGTCTTGCTGAAAACACCGCCCGTTCGGCCGCAGCCGACTTTGCCGAACTGGTCAAGGCGCGGCTCAGTCTTCTCACGCTCGCCACGGCCATGACCGGATTCGCGCTCGGCGTCGAGGGACCGTGGACCTACCTTCTGCTTGTCGCCACGGTCGCGGGTACGGCGCTGAGTGCCGCTGGTGCTGCCGCGCTTAATCAATGGTGGGAGAGCGAGCATGATGCGCGCATGAAGCGCACGCGCGAACGCCCCTTGCCAGCCGGGCGATTGGCTTCGTCGGATGCGCTGCTCGCGGGTCTGGCGCTTTCGCTCACCGGCGTGGCTTGTCTTGCGCTATTCGCCAATTTGCTTTCAGCCGCCCTCGCGGCCGCCACGATTGTTTTTTACATCCTCATCTACACCCCGCTGAAACGCGTCACCACGCTCAACACCATCATCGGCGCGGTGCCGGGGGCTTTGCCTCCGCTGATTGGTTGGACCGCCGCGCGCGGATCGATCAACGCAGAGGGGATGACCTTGTTTGCCATTTTGTTTCTGTGGCAGATGCCGCACTTCCTCGCCATCGCGTGGCTCTACCGCATGGATTACGCGCAGGCCGGGTTCCGCATGCTGAGCGAAGGCGACGATTCCGGCGTGCTGACTGGGCGTCAGGCGGTCGTTTACTCGCTCGCGCTGCTGGCGGTGAGTTTGCTTCCGACGGTCTTTTTTGGATACTCGACCGTGTATTTCTACGGGGCCCTGCTGCTCGGGGCGGCCTTTGTCGTCCTTGCCGGGCGCTTTGCTCTCAGTGGCGGGTCTGTTCCCGCCGCCCGGGCTCTTTTTCTTGGCTCGATCGTCTATCTGCCGCTCCTGCTCGGCCTTATGGTCCTCGCCCGATGAAGCCTCCCGACGCCAAGACCCGGCGGGCCAACCGGTGCATGCTTGCCACCATGGCCATTTTTGCCGTTCTGCTCTGTGCTGCCGTGATTTTATGGAAATTCTGCTCCTGAACCTGTAAAACTACCCGCTCCATGACCACCGCAACCGTTGCCGCCCACGACGAAACCCATGCCCCGCCGCGCTTGGCTATTTTCGGCATGACCATCTTCCTCGCCTCCGAGGCAATGCTCTTCGCTGGGCTCATCGGCGGCTATATCGTGCTGCGCCTCAGTTCGGCTGCGTGGCCGCCTCTGCCCGAGTATCCGAAGCTGCCGATCATGCTGACCGGCATCAACACGATCTTCCTCATTACAAGCAGCTTCACCTACCACTTCGCCGAGGGCGCGGTGAAGAAGGGAAAGAAAGGCCTGTTCTGGCTCGGGGTCACGGTTCTGCTCGGTGCGACCTTCCTTGTCATCCAGGGCTTCGAGTGGACGCACCTGCATCATGAAGGACTTTGGTTCAATAAAGGCGGTGCCTACGGATCCTCCTTTTTTCTACTCACCGGATTCCACGGAGCGCACGTCGCCATCGGCGTACTCATGATCCTGATCGCTTTTCTCCGCCAACTGGGCGGCGCCTACACCCGGCAAAATCACACCTACCTGATCCTCGCCGGCATGTACTGGCACTTTGTCGACGTGGTTTGGGTCTTCCTTTACAGCGTTCTCTATCTGATCTGATCCCCGCGCTGCAGTATTGTAGCGTCGGCGTCCATGCCGCCGAATCAACCAAGATGAGCGAACCCAACGAAAACGATATCGTGGGCGAACGCATGCGCCGCCTTGGCTGGGCCGGCGGATTTCTAGCCTTCGTTCTCGCCGTGACCATGGGCTTCTCGCTGTGGCGCGGGTCCGAGCGGCGCGAGGTGGAGCAACTTCCCGTGCTGCGCGAGGTGCCGGACTTCCGCCTGACGGATCAGGATGGGCGTGAGGTGACCAATGCCAGCTTGCGCGGGAAAATTTGGATTGCGGACTTCATCTTCACGCGTTGCCAGGGTCCTTGCCCGCTGATGACCTCGCGGATGATCGAGTTGCAAAAGGCGCTGACCAAAGCTCCGCAGGTGAAGCTGGTCTCGGTTTCGGTCGATCCGGAACACGACACGCCGCAGGTGCTGAAGGCTTACGCGGAAAAAAACCAGGCCGACCCGGGCCGCTGGATATTTCTCACCGGCGGCACCGAGGGCGTCAAAAAATTAATCACCGAGGGATTCATGCAACCCTTGGCCCGTGGCGACGACGGCAATCCGGTCCACGGTTCCATGTTTCTCGTGGTCGATGGCCAAGGCATGGTGCGCAGCGCGCAAATGCTCGAGGACCCGGAACTGATCCCGAAAATCCTCATGGACATAGGGAATCTGCTTCGGGAGCAGGGGAAAAGGTAGGCGGCGCATGCGGGGCAACGTGCGGCAGCAGCTTGCCGCAACTGGCCGGAGACGTTATTGTCTAATTAAGTGAAAGCTTTCTTTGCATCCTTGGCTTTGTCGCTGCTGCAGGTCTCCGCCTGGGCCTGTGCCGGTTGCCGTGATCCGGGGAGCGATGTCGAATCTGCCACCGTCATGGCTGGCTTCGGATTCTCGTGGGGTGTGATTTTCATGCTGCTCTTTGTTTTCTCCCTCTGCAGCGGCTTGGGTTGGTTTGTCGTCAGGACGATCAAGGCCGTGGATGCCCGGCATACTGGCGGGCAATGAGCGTCGCGGATTTGCCGGCGGTTAACGCCTCGCTCAACTCCATCTGCACCATCCTCCTCTTTGCCGGATGGTGGTTCATCAAGCATGAGCGCAAGGCTCAGCACATCGCTTGCATGGTGTCCGCCCTCATTGTCTCGGCCGCATTCCTCACCTGCTACCTCGTCTACCACTACCACGTCGGATCGGTGAAGTTTACCGCGCAGGGCATCGTCCGCCCCATCTACTACTTCATCCTCATCACCCACGTCTTTCTCGCCGCAGTCATTCTCCCGCTCATCGTCCTGACCATTGTGCCCGCCCTGCGCGCCCGCTTCGACCGCCACCGCAAGTGGGCGAGGATCACCCTTCCCATTTGGCTCTACGTCTCGATCACCGGCGTGATCGTCTACCTGATGCTCTACATCTGGTTCCCGTCGGCGGAGTTGGCGGGTTGAAGCAAGGATCTGGCAGGCTTGAACTACGGCAAGTCCGCGTCGAAGTGTGCGAGGTCCTGGAATTCGGCGAAGCGCGAGAGGATATCTTTCTGCTCGACCGAGCGCATCCGCTCGAGGCTGAAGGCTTCGACATTGTAGCTGGCCAGCACGCTGCCGACGACGACGGCGGTCTTCAAAGTTTTGAAGCTCACGTCGTAGTTGCCTCGGCTGGCGAGATAACCGGTCAGTCCGCCGGCGAAGGTGTCACCTGCGCCGGTCGGATCGTGGATGTCCTCGAGCGGATAGGCGGGGCAGCTGAAGAAATCGCCGTTCTCGCCGAAAAGGAGGCATCCATGCTCGCCCTTTTTCACCGCGACGATGCGGGGTCCGAACGACTGGATTTTTTTGCCGGCCTTGATCAGGCTGGTTTCATTGGTCAGTTCGCGCGCCTCGCTGTCGTTGAGGATGAGCATATCGACACGCTTGAGCAGAGCCAACAAGTCGGCCTGCGCGATGTTGATCCAGAGATCCATGGTGTCGGCGATGACGAACTTCGGCTTCGCCATCTGGTCGAGCACCTGCAGTTGGAGCGAGGGCGCGATGTTGGCGAGGAGGACAAAGTCGCTGGATTTGAAATGCTCGGGGAGCGTCGGCGAGAAGGTCTCGAAGACATTGAGCGCGACGGAGCGGGTCTCGCGCGTGTTCATGTCCCACATGTATTCGCCGGACCAGCGGAAGGTTTTTCCGGGCGCGCGCTGCACGCCCTCGAGGTTGATGCCGCGGCTCTGCAGGAAGTTCCAGTGATCAGCCGGAAAGTCCTCGCCGACGATGGCCACCAAGTTGACCGGCGAAAAATAACCGGCCGCCACGGCAGCGTAGGAGGCGGAGCCTCCGAGGAGATCAAAACGTTCCTCGACCGGCGTTTTCACGTCATCGAGCGCGATGGAACCGACAATTAGGACGGACATGGGGCGGCTACCCTAAAAAGGGGGAGCCATCGCCTCAAGCGCAAACGGTGCCAGTTGCTCCTTGCCCCGGAGGCTCCGAAGGGTTAATTGGCACGACTCGCCATGACCCGTCCCGTGCCGGCCACCGCACACCAAATCGATCTCGACACCTTGAACCGCGACCTCGAGTCGCGGTCTGCGTCCGACCGCATCCGCTGGGCTCTGGAGGAGTTTCGCGGCCATGTGGCCCTGAGCACCAGCTTCGGCGTGCAGTCCGCGGTCATGCTCCACTTGGCCACCAGCCTCGATCCGCAGATTCCGGTCGTCTTTATCGATACGGGTTACCTTTTTCCCGAGACATATCAGTTTGCCGAGGAGCTGACCGCGCGGCTTGGAATAAGCCTTAAAGTCTACAGCCCGGTCATGACGCCGGCGCGGCAGGAGGCGCTCTACGGAAAGCTGTGGGAGCAGGGCATCGAGGGATTGGAGAAATATGGGCGCATCAACAAAGTTGAGCCGATGAACCGCGCCCTGCGTGAACTCGATGCGCGCGTCTGGCTCACCGGCCTGCGCCGCGAGCATGCTTCGACCCGCGAGGAATTGTCCGTGGTCAAGCAGCAGAACCGCATCCTCAAAGTTCATCCGATCATCGATTGGAGCGATCGTGAGGTCTACGCCTACCTGCGCGAGCATGATCTGCCCTATCATCCGCTCTGGGAGCAGGGCTACGTCAGTGTGGGAGACACGCACAGCACGACGCGTTATGCCGATGGCATGCGTCCCGAGGACACGCGCTTCAGCGGGCTCAAGCGCGAGTGCGGACTGCACGAGCAGTCGGGCGAGTCGGACTATATGATCTAAAAAGTTGAGGGTTCAAAGATGCGGGTTACGGGAAGCTGCAGGCGAGAGCCTACAGCAATTCCGCGGCGAGTTTGATCGCCGCCAGCATGCTGTTGCCACTGGCCCGACCGGTGCCGGCGATATCGAATGCCGTACCGTGATCCGGGCTGGTGCGTGGGTAGGGGAGGCCGAGCGTCACGTTCACGCCTGAGTCGAACGCCAGCAACTTGAGCGGGATCAACCCCTGATCATGATACATGCAGAGAACCCCGTCGTAGTCGCCCTGCGCCGCGCGGTGGAACACGGTGTCTGGCGAGTGCGGACCGGTGAAGTCACCACCGCGGGCCAGTTCCCGGACTGCCGGCGCGATGGTCTCCGCTTCCTCGCTGCCAAAGAGTCCCCCTTCGCCCGCATGCGGGTTTAGTCCGGCCACCGCGATGCGCGGTCGGCGTCCGCAGCGCCGTACGACAAAGTCAGCCAGTAGACGTCCGATCCGCACGATCTCCTCCGTCCGCAGCAGTTGCGGCACCTCGCGCAGCGGGACATGAATAGTCACCAGGCCCACGGTGAGGGAGCCACCAGTGAGGCACATGGCAAAATTATCGACTCCCGCGCGAGAAGCAAAAAATTCGGTTTGTCCGGGGAAGGGGAAGCCGGCCGAGTGGAGACTCTCCTTGCTGACCGGTCCCGTCACCACACCTTGGATGTCGCCCGATGCGAGCAGCGCCGCCGCTTCTTCCAGAGCGTCCCATGACGCGCGCGCCGAGGCTTTGTCCGGCCTGCCCGGTGTATGCCCGCGGGCAGACCCGATGACACGGATGTCGCAGGCAGCCGGAAGTGCAGGATCGGCAAGACAGCTTGCGACAATTTCCGGGCCAATGCCGGCGGGGTCGCCGATGGTGATACCGAGAACAGGTCGGGCCGGCGCGCTCAATAGATTTTCACGTAGGCCTTTTTGCGCAGGCCGTCGATCCACACCTGCTGGAGCCGGAGCCGTTCTTCCTCGTAGAGTTTCCGGCTGATCTCGTCGCGCATTTCGGCGAGCGGTTTGGTCACCGCCGCTTTGCGCGCCTCGACGCGCATGATGTAAAAGGCATCACCCACTTGGGTCACTTCGCTCAATTCGCCGGGCCTCAGCTTGAAGGCAACATTGTTGAGGTCCGAGGTCAGCGTCTTGCGATCGATCCAACCCCAATCGCCTCCTGTTTCTGCAGTGCTGTCCTGCGAATACATCTGAGCCATCCCGGCGAACTCGGCTCCGTCGGCCAGCTTGGTGCGGATCTCCTTGGCCACCGAGCGTGCGGCGCCGACCGGATCATCGACTTCGCCCGTCTGGGGCCGCAGCACGATCATGCTCAGGCGGATCTCTTCGGGACTGGAATATTTGTCGATATTCTTGCGGTAGTAGCTCTCGATCTTCTCGGGCGAGATGATAAAATCGGTGCGCACAGCTCGCTGGCGCATGGCTTGCACGATGATTTTCTCGCGCTCCACTTCGCGGAAGCGCGAGAGGCTGAACCCCTGCGCCTTGAGCGTGCGGACAAAGGCGGTCCGGTCCCCGCCGAACTCCTCGCGGATGATCGTGTTCATGCGGTCATCAATGGCGTAATCGGGGATCTGGAATTCGTTGTGCTTGAATTCATCAATGATGAGTTGGCGATCGACGAGATCCTTGATGGCCGCCTCCTGCGACTCCCTCATTTTTTCCCGCGCTTCCGGGCTTGAAGGTGCATCACCGAGCGAGCGCTGACGGAACATAAGCAGTTCGCGCACCTGTCCGTAGGTGATGACATTGGAGTTCACCACGGCGGCAATACCATCGACCATTTTTTCCGGCGTTTGCTGCTGGGGCGGGGCGCCGCGCGAGACGGACGCAAGAAAGAGTAGGGCCGCCAAGGCTGCCGCGGGTCGGGTTAATAAGCTCACAATTGCTGCAAGAGTGAAAGAATCTGGCGCAATTTCAAGGCAGGATCGCCTGCCTCCAGCCGTGGGTGGCGGTGGCCGACCATGATAAAGTCCCCGTTTTTGCGCAACCGCAGGACATCGCCTTCCACCGCGACCAGATCAACGCCCGCTGCCGCCGCCCGCAACCGCACCGCGGCCAGCTTGAGCAGATTGCGCGCCGGGGCGGGGAGGCGTCCGTAGCGATCCCGCCAGCGGGATTTGACCCCCTCCAGCGCCGGCAGGTTCTCGGCCTCGGCCAATTCCCGGTGGGCGGCAATCCTTTCCCGCGGCTCGGCGATGAAATCCGGCGGAATCCACGCCGGGAGCTGGCCCATTGTAGCTGTCCCCGGGTCCGTGGCGACAAAGTCGATCTCGACACGGATGTCAGGTCGCCCCGGCGTGCGCTCGCCCTTGAGCTTGGCCACCGCGGTTTTGAGCAGGCGGCAGTAAAACTCGAACCCGATGGCGAGGATATGGCCGCTCTGCTCGGTGCCGAGAATGTTGCCCGCGCCGCGGATCTCCAGATCGCGCATGGCCACGCGGAACCCCGCCCCGAGATTTGAATACTGGCGGATGGTCGCGATGCGCTGGCGCGCCCCGCCTGAGCCCAGCAGCTCGCGCGGCAGGAGCAGGTAGGCGTAGGCCTTATGGTTGGATCGCCCGACGCGTCCGCGCAACTGGTAAAGGTCCGCCAGTCCGAAGCGGTCCGCGCGGTCGATGATGATGGTATTCGCATTCGGAATATCCAGCCCGCTTTCGATGATGGTCGTGCAGAGCAGGATATCGGCATCGCCGCGCACAAATTTTGCCATGACGTCCTCCAGTTCCTCCTCGGGCATCTGCCCGTGGCCGACGAGAACACGCGCGTCGGGCACGAGTACGCCCAGTCGTTCCGCCATGCGGTCGATCGACTGCACGCGATTGTGGAGAAAATAGACCTGGCCGCCGCGCGCCATCTCGCGGCGGATGGCATCGCGCGCGATACGCTCGTCATATCCGCAGATCACCGTCTCCACGGGGACGCGGTTGGGCGGCGGGGTCTCGATCGTGCTCATGTCGCGCGCCCCGAGCAGGGAGAGGTAGAGCGTCCGCGGGATGGGGGTGGCCGAGAGAGTGAGTACATCGACCTTGCGGAAATTTTCCTTGAGCCTTTCCTTGTGCAGCACTCCAAAGCGTTGCTCCTCGTCGACGACGACGAGGCCGAGATTTTTGAAGCCGACATCTTTGCCGAGTAAACGGTGCGTACCGACGACGATATCGACCGAGCCATCCCTCATGCCGACCAGAGTTTTTTTCTGCTCCTTCGCCGAGCGGAACCTGCTGAGCAGGTCGACCGTCACCGGATAATCCGACACGCGTTCTCGCAGTGTCTGCCAATGCTGCTGGGCCAGCACAGTGGTCGGGGCGAGAAAGGCGACCTGCCGGCCGCTCATCACGGACTTGAACGCCGCGCGAATGGCCACCTCGGTTTTTCCGAATCCCACATCGCCGCAGATCAGACGGTCCATTGGGCGGGGCGATTCCATATCCCGTTTGGTGTCTGCGATGGCGCGGAGCTGGTCGGGCGTCTCCTCAAAAGCGAATGATTCCTCGAACTCCCGCTGCCATGTGTTGTCCGGCTCGCACGCTCTGCCCGGCTCCGCTTCCCGCTCGGCTTGCACGCGTAGCAACTGCTCCGCGTAGGCTAGCACCGACTTTTCCGCCCGGATACGGGCGCGCTGCCAGCGCCCGTCACCGAGTTCGCTCAACGCCGGATTCTTGCGGCCGATACCAACGTAACGGGAAACTTTCCATCCCTGGTCGAGCGGAACGTAAAGCTTCGAGCCGCGCGCAAACTCCAGCACTAAGACCTCACCGGCCTGCTCCTGTCCTGCCAGCACCTGCAAGCCACGGAAGCGTGCGATTCCGTAGTCCAGGTGGACGACGAGCTCATCTTCGGTGAAGTCGTCGAAGCGCAAACTCTGTCGTGCCAGCGCGGCCCGCGCCCGCTGCCAACCTCCGCGTCGCGCCTCCATGCCGGCCGCTCGGCCGAAAATTTCCGCGTCGGTCAGCAGAACGAGCTTGGCGTCGGGTAGCGTGAATCCGCGGGTCAGCGTTCCGAACATGACCGGTAAATCGCGCGGAGCATCCGGCTCTCCCGCGGCCAATTCGCGCAGGCGTGTGGCCTCGCCCTCGTTGGTGCAGACGATGTGCACGTTCCATCCATCCCGGTACCATCCGCCGATTTGCCGGAAGAGGTCGCCGCGCCGCTGCTCGAGTAGAACGATATCACCAGCCGCAAAATCGCCAGCCGGATGTGCGCCTGCCACGATCTCGATATCCTCCTCGTCAGCGAGGACTGCTCCCGAATGAATCCGCACAGGCGCCTCGGCCCACGCATCCTCGACCGACAAAAATAATGTCCCCGCGGGGAGGTGGTCACGCACGGTGGCATCTGCCTGATTAGCCGCGCTCCCGAGGCAGAGCTCGCAGGATACCAGCGTCTCGATCGACCGCTGGGTATCGGGATCGTAAGATCGCAACGACTCGAGTTCGTCACCGAAAAATTCCAACCGCACCGGCAGCGCAGTCTGCCACGGGAACACATCCAAGATTCCGCCGCGCAATGCAAACTGTCCGCGCGCCGCGGCGGTGGATACGCGGACGAATCCTTCCTTTTCCAACTCGGCTATAAGATCTGATGGCGCCAGCTCTGCGCCCCGCGACAGCAGCTTGGTGTCCGCTTGCAATCCGCGCGGTGAGGGTGCGGGGTGCTCCAGTCCGGATGCGGTTGCCACGACGAGAGGGATCCGCCCGGCATCGAGTTCGCGCAGTGCGCCCAACCGCGCCGCGGTCAATTCGGGATCCGGCGCGCCGTTGGTCGCGCCGAGTTCGAGATCCGGGATGAAGAGCGTCCGGTCGTTCCAGAATTTCAGATCATGAAAGAATTCTTCCTGACGCTTCACGTCGGGGCAGACGATGCAAACCGGACGGTCGAGCCGTTCTGCGAGCCATGCGGCGAGGAACGGTTGCGCGGGCGGGGCCGTTCCACCAGCCGCAGCGCAGCGCCCCGACTGCACGGCCTTGAGCCAGCGTCGCGCGGCGGGGCTGGCATCGCAGGCGGACAACAGCGGATGGCTCACGGGAGGATCTTTTCTCTCCGGCAAGCGTCGCGCAAGGCGGCACCCACTGGTCCTGCACCGATGGTTCCATAACGCAGAGGCATCACGCCGAGGCGGCTGTTGGTGAGGAAGACTTCTTTTGCCTCACCGAGGCGCGTGGCGGCAATTTCGTCCTCCTTGACCGCGTGTTGCCGCATGACCCACGAACGCATCACACCCGCGCGTACGGCGAGGGAGAGGGCAGGCGTGCAAAGCTCGTCATCGAGCACGAGGAAAATGTTTCCCATCGCACCGGATAAAAGTTTTCCCCCGTGGTCGGCGAGCAACGCGTGATCGAAGCCCGCGGTTTGTGCGGCCGCTTGCGCCGCGCATTGCATCCAGTAATTTGCCGTCTTGCGCCCGCGGGCAAACGGCGCCACCGGCTCGGGGTGCAGGTACGCCGTCTGTTTCTCCTCGCGCGCCGGCGGCATGGGCTCGAAAAGCGCAAAAATTCTCGGTTGCCTCACTGGATCTGCGGGCGCGCCGTCACCAGCGGTCACGTACACACGGAGAACCCCTCCAGCCTCGCGATGCAGATCAGGAGCCGTCAACTCGATGCTTTGTCCGAAGAGTTCCTTCGTCGCCGCGACGAGCGCCGCCCTATGCTCGTCCCAAAAAATAGGCCGCCCCTCGCGGACTCCGACCGTTTCGAAGACCGCCATTCCGTAACGCAGGGCCCGGTCGCCGAGGGGTAGTCCTTGCGCCGCTTTCCAAACGCCGCCGTTCAGAATCCACGCGTGCGATGCCGCATTCACGCCGCTTCGTCACGCAGATGCTCAAGCCGTTTGCGCAAGGTGGCGCGGGTGATGCCGAGAAGCTTGGCGGCACGCACTTGGTTGTTTCCTGTGCTCTCCATGGCGCGCCGGGTGAACTCCTTTTCCAACCAAGGCAGCAGCTCGAGTTCCGGCTGCTCCGCGGCAAATTGGAAAAGCAAGGCGGCTGCCTCCTCCAGATTGGTGGGGGAAGTTGATCCTGCGGCGTAGGGCGCGCTGTCACCGGCTGGGGCGCTGCGACCGAGCGGCAGATCTTTGGGCAGCAGAACATCCGAGGTCGCCAGCACCGCGGCCCGCTGGATGGTGTTCTCCAGCTCGCGCACATTGCCGGGCCACGGATAACTTTCGAGCACCTCGACCGCCTCGGTGCTGAGCTGGAGCTGTGGTTTGTGCTTCTGCGCCGCGATGCGCTTGAGGAAATACTCGGCCAGCAAACGCACATCCTCCTTGCGGCTGCGCAGCGGCGGCAGGTGCAGTCGCACCACATTGAGACGGTAAAAAAGATCCTCGCGGAAAGTTTTGGCCGCGATCTCGGCCTCGAGGTTCTTGTTCGTCGCCGCGACGATTCGGACATCCGTCTTGATCGTCTCGTTCCCTCCGACCCGCGAGAAGGTGCCGTCCTGCAACACGCGGAGCAATTTACTCTGGATGGAGAGAGGCATCTCGCCGACCTCGTCAAGGAAGAGCGTGCCGCTGTCGGCCTGCTCGAAGCGCCCGATGCGCTGCGCGCTTGCCCCGGTGAAGGATCCTTTCTCGTGGCCGAACAGCTCGCTCTCGAGAAGATTCTCCGGAATGGCCGCGCAGTTGATGGCGAGGAACGGGCGGTCGTGGCGCGAGCTGTATTGGTGGATGGCGCGCGCGACGAGTTCCTTGCCCGAGCCGCTTTCGCCCGTGATCATGACGGCCGCCTCGCTGTTGGAGGTTCGCCCGACCATCTTGAAAACCTCCTGCATGGGAGCCGATTGGCCGACGATGCTGTCCTGGTGCTGTTCCACCGTCAGGCTCGGTTCGAATTTCTGCGCGCGCTGCATTTCATCCGCAGCCTTCAGCGCGGCATCGACCACGATCTTCAAGTTGAAGGGCAGCTGCTCCTTGCGAACAAAGTCGAAGGCGCCGAGCCGCATTGATTCGATCACGCTCTGCGTCGTGCCGAGGGCGCCGGTGATGATGACGAGCGCATTGGGATCTCGCTTGCGCAACCGGGCCAGCAGCTCGAGCCCGCTGTGTGAGCCGAGCCGCATCTCCGTGATGACGAGGAGCGGTTTCTCCGCGCAGAAAAGTTTGAAGGCGCTCTCCGCGTTTTCCGCGGTGAGCACGGCAACATCCTCGGCGCGCAACTGGGTGCGTGCCCATTCCAGAAAATCCGCATCGGGATCCACAACGAGAATGGTCTGCTTGGTGGCCATAGAGGTGTCGATCAGATGCCCCCGTAGCGGCGGTGGCGTCCAGCATATTCCCTCATCGCGGCAAAAAGCTCCTCTTTGGTGAATTCGGGCCAGAGTTTCGGCGTGACCACGATCTCTGCATAGCTGATTTGCCAGAGCAGGAAATTCGAGATGCGCATTTCTCCGGACGTGCGGATGAGCAGATCCGGATCCGGCTGGCCCGCCGTATAAAGGCGGGAGGAAAACGTCGCCTCATCAATTTCCTCCGGCTGGATTTTTCCCGCCTGCGCATCACGGGCGAGGGCGCGCGCCGCGTCGGTGATCTCCGTCCGCGCGCTGTAGCTCAGGGCGAGCGTGAGGGTGAGGGCGGTGTTGCCAGCCGAGCGCGCGATGGCATCGTCGAGCCTCTTGCCCGCCTTCTCCGGCAGGTCCTGCAGATGGCCGATGGCCTGCAGGCGGATATTGCGCTCCATGATCTCTGCTATCCGCTCCGCAAGAAAGCGGTCGAGCAGGTTCATCAGCGATTTCACCTCATCGGGCGGCCGCTGCCAGTTCTCCTTGCTGAACGCGTAAAGGGTCAGATACGGCACGCCCGCCTCCAGGCAGCCTGCTGTGCAGGCCCTCACCGATTCCGAACCTCGCCGATGGCCCTCCAGGCGCGGCAGTCCGCGCGCGCGGGCCCAGCGTCCGTTGCCGTCCATGATGATCGCGATGTGGCGCGGGATTTTATCCGCGGCGACCCCCGAGGGATTGCTCACAGGCGGATGGTCTCGTTGTGCGCGGCACCCACGCTGACGATGCGCAGCTTCGCTCCGGTCAGTTCGGCCAGGGCGCGTACGTAGCGCCGCGCCGCCGGGGGCAACTCCGAAAATTTGCGGGCGCCGGAGGTCGGTTTCATCCAGCCGGGGAATTCCGCGTAGACCGGCCGGCAGCGCGCCCAGTCGGCGGTATCGGTCGGCGGATAAGGCAGCGTCTTGGATCCGAGCTTGTACGCGGTGCAGACGCGGATTGTCGGCACGGCGTCGAGGCCGTCAAGGTTGGTGATGGCCAGTTCGTCGATGCCGTTGATCATTGCGGCATAGCGCGTGGCTACGGCGTCGAACCATCCGCACCGCCGCGCGCGTCCAGTCGTCGCGCCGAACTCGCGTCCCATGCCGTGCAGCATCTCCCCGATCGCCTCGTCTTCCGTGGGGAAGGGTCCTTCGCCCACGCGGGTCGTGTAGGCCTTCATCACGCCGATGACATTGTTCATCCGGTGCGGAGGAACGCCGGAGCCCGTGCAGGCGCCGCCGGCGGTGGTGTTAGAGCTTGTGACGAAAGGGTAGGTCCCGTGGTCAAGGTCGAGGTAGGTGCCCTGGGCGCCTTCGAAGAGAAGATTTTTCCTGCGGGCCATTGCGGCGTGCAGCCAGACAACGGTGTTCGTGATGAACGGACGGATCACTTTCGCCGCAGCCAGGTAGTCGGCGAGGACCGGGCGGTAGGCGATCGGTTTTGCCCCGAGGGATTTGAGCGCCGCATTGTTTTCATCAAGCCGCCGCTTGAGCTTCTCGGCAAAAAGTTCCTCGTTGAGCAGGTCGCCTACGCGCAATCCGGTGCGTGCCGCCTTGTCGCCGTAGGCTGGCCCGATGCCGCGCTTGGTTGTTCCGATCTTGTTTTTCCCTTTGCGTATTTCCCTCTGCTCGTCGAGCAGGCGGTGCCACGGCATGACGAGATGCGCGCAGTCGCTGAGCAGCAAATTCTTGCCGACCTTGATCCCGCGCTCGGCCAGGCCGCGGATCTCCTCGACCAAGGCGACCGGATCGACGACCACGCCGTTGGCGATGACGCAAGTCTTGCCGCGCCGCAGGATGCCGCTGGGGATCAGGTGCAGGACGAACTTCTTCTGCCCGTGCACGATGGTGTGACCGGCGTTGTTACCGCCTTGACTGCGCACGACGACATCGGCGTGATCAGTCAGGTAGTCGATGATCTTGCCTTTGCCTTCGTCGCCCCACTGGGCGCCGACGAGAATTGTGTTGGCCATAATAGAAAGTGCTCGGCCCTAGGCGGGATTGCCGCGGCGCAAACGTGGCTGTTTTCCACAAACCAGCCCTGCGGGCAAGAATAACCGTACTTTCAGCCTTCCGCGAAGCGTGAATGTCCGGCCGCCCGGAGCACTTCGGTGACCCTCGCGGCGCGGCGCCGCGAGGCAGCCAACTCTGTCCCATCGGCCAGGAAGATGCGCAGCCCTTGCTGTGCGTTTCCGCTGTACGACCTTACAGCCGAGGATCGCACGGCTTGGCTGCGGTTGATCTGCAGAAATTGACCCGGCGCCATATCGAGAAAGCCGTCCAGCGTTTGCCGGAGCAGGCCGCGGCCTCCGCCGTGTTCCACTTCAATATAGTTTCCCTCCGCCGTGACGAGCCTTATCTGGCTGACCCCGATCCGCACCCGCGCGCCACGTTCCTCCAACTCGACGACCAATTCCGCAACCGGCAAAAGGTCCTTCACTATGATTTGACGCGCCCGTTCGATCGCGCGCCGGCAGCGATCCTCGTCCACCGGCTTGAGGAGATAATCCACCGCGCCGACTTCGAAAGCGCGGACCGCAAACTGTGCGTAGGCCGTGGTGAAAATCACACAGGTCCGCACGCCGATCAGGCCGTCGATTGCCGCAAAACCGTCGGCCCCCGGCAACTGGATATCCATGAAGATGAGCTGAGGCCGGTGTTTGCGCGCGAGTTGTTGAGCCATCGCTGCGTCGGAGGCCTGCGCCACGAGACGCACCCCATCGATTGAGGCCAGCACTTGCCGAAGATCGCGCCGCGCGGCGGGTTCGTCGTCTACGATCAGAGCGTCGAGGGTTGGCATCTTCAGTTCTTGGCGCTTTCCCGCGGGGATTCGCCCGCCGGAATTTTCAGGATGGCGACAACATCGGTGCCCTCTTGGCGGATGGCAAGCGAAGCCGTGCCGCCGTAGACGGCCTTAAGCCGTGCATTGGCCACGCCTAGACCCCCCTCGCGTTGCGGCAGGACTCCCGTCAGCTGTCCATGATTGCGCACGATGGCCTCGAGCCTTCCCTCCAGCAGCCGCACCTGCACGACGAGCGGATGGTTTTGCGAAATTTCCCCATGCTTCATGGCGTTTTCGACGAGATTGAGCAGCATCATCGGCGGGATCTTGGCGTGGTAAGCGGGCCCTTCGATCTCGATCAGACGCGGCAGTTCACGCTCGTAGCGGAAGGCCTGGAGGGCGAGGAAGTCTTCGCACAGTTGCCATTCGTCCAGCAGCGCTATGGTGTTCTGGGCCTGTGCATCGGTGCTCGTACGCAGGAAGCCCGCCAGTTGGTCGATGAGGGTGCGCGCCTTCTCGGGGTCGGTGCGCACCACACCGCGCACCGCTGCCAGACAATTAAAGAGCAGGTGAGGGGTGAGGCTCGCGCGCAGGTTTCGCAGTTCGATCTCCGACTGCCAAATCCGCCGCCGCGTCTCTTCCATCTGCAGCCGCTCGGAGACATCGAGCAGCACTCCGGCGATCTCTCGCGGTCGGCCGTCGCCTTTGCGCGCGGTGACCAACCAGAAAGATAGCGCGTCGTGCCCCTCGGACTTCGTCTCAAGCAAGCCACTCTCGCTCTTCATTTCGAAAAGTTCCTCCGGCGCCATCGCTTCTCCACTGTTGGCGAGTTTCACGCCTTCCTCGGCTGTCCAATTCCAGAATTTCAGGCCTGCCGCGCGTCCGGCTGTATCGTCGATCATCAGGCGCCGCGTTTTTTCTCCGCAAAACGCGGCCAGCGGCAGCAACCCGAAGGCAAGCACCGCAAGAAGCGCGTAGATCGCGACAAAGTCGATCCCGCCGCCCGGTACGACGAAAGGCCCTGTGCCCCAGCTGGAAAACATGAACACCGCAACGGCAGCAAGCGATGCGAGCGGTGCCGCTCCGCGAATACCGACCGATGCCGCCGCAGCCAGCAAAGGAAGCAGCAGAAGGTTTGCCGGGAGAGAGAAAGCAAAGACAATCCAAATTGTAGCTGCGGTTGCTGGGATGACCATGGCCATGCGCTTCCACCAGCGAGCATCAGGCTTGTTTTTCCAGACAAGTAACGCGGGTGCAACCAGCGCGATGCCGAAACCATTGGCCAGAACAAACATGGCCAAGTCTCTGCCGGACCGGACCAACTCCGCCTGCTCGGTGGTGTCGAACAAACGATCCATAACCAGACCATTGGCCAGCGCGGGTAACCATGGTGCCACAAGCACTAGCGTCAGAATCGACTTCCATTCTTCAAACCGTGGTTGCTTGCCCAGCGCTGCCCGCAGGAGAAGCGCTGCCGCGCACGATTCACCCAACAGCCCCAGCGGCGCGGTCCAGGCGAATGTTTCTGGCAATCCGTAGAAAAGATTGCCTGCGGCCAGCCCCGCATAAATTCCGAACACGGCCGGCGTTCCCCACAACAGCAACGCAACCACCGCCACACCAGAGGCTGGCCAGAAAGGACTGACCGGTTTGCCGCTGGCCGCGAACAGACTTGCGGCCACGCAATAAGCTGCCGCCACGCCTAGGGTGGCTGCCAATGCCTTCGACATTGCGCGGATGGTCGCTTCGAATGCTCTCAAGGCCTGATCGGGTCCGGGTTCCGTCATATCGGGTTCACAGCGCAACAGCATGGCCACACATCATGCCAGTGGCGACCCAAGAACCGATTGCCCAAGTACAGCGAAGTCGCAAGATCTTCTTGCATAGATATTAACAAAGCAAATTTACCATTCATCCCATTGAGAGAACCATCCGCCCCACAGTGCTTACCATGGCCGCCTTGCCGGTCGAATATGTCGCCGCGTTGGGCGCAAGCCTGCGTTGTTCTTTGTTGGTTGTCGGGCGCGAACCCAGCCAGCGCAAATGTAGATCAGGAGTTCGTGAGTGCGCTTCGTCTGATCTCTGGCGTAGTGAGCGGCGCCGCAGCAAGTTTACTTGCTGCGGCGCTTGTTATTTACAGCGCAGGATGCGTTTGGGTTTTTCTACAAAAAGTTTTCCGGCGCGTCGCCGGCAGTGATGATCGCGCGGCAGATTGATTCGCGCCGGTGCGGATGACGACAAAGCCAACTGCCGCGCCTTTTCGATCGTCTCGAAATCCATCTCGCCACCAGTGCGAGCCCGCAACCAAGCGCGAAGGAGGCGTCGCTGGTGCGCGATGGGCAAATTACGGAACGTGCGCAGTTCGATGTGCATGAGGCTTGCCTCCTCCGCGACCAACGACTCGATCCAATCGTCCTCGGCTGCGAGGATTTCCGCTGCGCGAGCCATCGGTGCGGCGGGATCGAACATCACCGCGGCAGCCAGCGCGGGCAGTACATCGTGCCGCAATTTGTTTCGCGTGTGATCACGCGAGAAGTTGGTTTCGTCCGTGCAAAACGAGAGGCGTCGCGCCTTGGCGTAGCGCTCGATCTGCGTTCGCGTGCAGCCGAGCAGGGGCCGCAGCACGAGTGCGCTGCTGTCCTCGAGCGGTGCGGTCGCCCGCAGGCTGGTCAGGCCGCGCAGTCCGCTGCCGCGTGCGAGATGGAACAGCACCGTTTCCGCCGCGTCATTGGCATGGTGGGCGAGGAAGAGAACTGTGGCACCTGCAGACTTCGCGGTCTTGGCAAAGAATTTCCGCCGCAGATGGCGCGCCGCCTCCTCGATGGATTCTTTCCGGCCGACGGCCCGCGCGCGCGTCCTTCCCCGGCCGAGCACGAATTCAGATTTGCTGGCCTCGGCCAGTTTCTTCACGAACTCGGCGTCGCGGGTGGCGGTCGCCCCGCGCAAGCCGTGGTGAAAGTGCGCGACAACCAAGTTGGTGAATCCCGCGCGTCGCAGCAGGTCGAGCAGCACGACCGAATCGCATCCACCGGAAACGCCGATCACGCAAGGAGGGGATTTAGGGATATCCTCCACGCGCCCGAGGAATCGCGGCAAAAGATCGGCCGCCTTGTCCATGGGCGTCAGCCGAGGCGCGCCGCGCCGAAATACGGTTGCAGGATTTCCGGCAGATGCACGGAGCCATCCGGTTGCTGGCCGTTTTCCAGCAGCGCGACGTACAGCCGCGCCAGCGCGGTACCCGATCCGTTGAGCGTGTGGCAGAGTTGGTTTTTGCCGTCTGCATCCTTGTAGCGCAGCGCCATGCGCCGCGCCTGGTAATCGCCGAAGCTCGAGCAGCTCGACACCTCGAGCCACCCGCCGTGGCCCGGCGCCCACACCTCGATGTCGTAAGTGCGGCACGCGCCAAAGCCGAGATCGCCGGCGCACAACTCGATCACGCGGTAGGGCAGGCCGAGCAATTGCAATACGCGCTCGGCGTCGGCGGTCAGCGCCTCCAGTTCGGTTGCGGAATTTTCCGGCTTCGTGATTTTAACCAATTCCACCTTGTCGAACTGGTGCATGCGGATGAGCCCGCGCGTCTCGCGTCCGGTCGAGCCCGCCTCGCGCCGGAAGCACGGTGTGTAGGCCGCATACTTCAGCGGCAGCGCGTCTGCAGACAAAATTTCGTCGCGGTGAAAATTCGTCACCGGCACCTCCGCCGTGGGGATGAGGAAGAGATCGCTCCCGGTCACGCCGAAGAGATCCTCTTCGAATTTCGGCAGCTGCCCCGTGCCGGTCATGGTCGCGCGGCTGACCAGAAACGGCGGGCTCATCTCCGTGTAGCCGTGGTCGCGCGTGTGCAGATCGAGCAGGAAGGAAATAAGCGCGCGCTCCAGCTTCGCGCCCGGCCCGGTGTAGCAGATGAAACCGCTGCCGCTGATTTTGGCCGCACGTTCGGTATCGAAGAGTCCGAGTCTGGTGCCGATGGCCACGTGATCCTGCGGATTCTCGATCGGCGGCGGCGTGCCCCAGGTGCGTAGCACGGGGTTGGCCGACGCGTCCGCACCTTGCGGGATCGCTTCGTGCGGCAGGTTCGGAATAGAGAGCAGCAGGTCGCGCTGGCTCTCCTCCGCTGCGGCGGAGGCGGCCTGCAGCGATTCCATTTCCACCCCCATTTTTTTCGACTCCGCCTCGGCCGCCGCGCTGTCTTCCTTCTTGGCCCGCAGCGCGCCGATCTCCTTGCTCAGTCGCTTGCGCTCGGATTGCAAATGCTGCCATCGCGTTTCGTTGGCCCGGCGTTCCGTATCGGCCGCCAGCACCCGGTCAACCAGTTCGGCGTAGCCGCCCCCGCGCAGGCCGAGGCGTGCTTTGACGGCGTCGGGATTGTCGCGGATCAGTCGGATGTCGAGCATGGTCCGATCAGCGTAGCGCGCGGCGCGCCCCGCGCCAAGCGGCGGAATCTGTTGGTCTGCCGACGGGGAAAGAATCTATACTATTGGAAATTTTCATCCCGTGGAATTCCGCGACTACTACAAAACGCTCGGCGTGGCCAAGACGGCCACGGCCGATGAGATCAAGAAGGCTTTCCGCAAGCTCGCTCGGCAGCACCATCCTGATTTGGCCCAAGACAAAAAGGCCGCGGAGGAAAAATTCAAGGAGATCAACGAGGCCTACGAGGTGCTCAGCGATGCGGAGAAACGGAAAAAATACGACGAGGTCGGTCCCAACTGGCAGCAGGCTGGCGCGGGATTCCGTCCGCCACCGGGTGGCGGCGGCTTTCCCGGTGGCTACGGCGGCGGAGGTGCACCCGGCGGCTACGAAGAGGAATTCCAGTTCGGTGGCACCGGCTTCAGCGATTTCTTCGAGGCCTTCTTCGGGCGCGGTGCGCGCGGTGGACGGCGGGGCAGCGCGTTCTACGGCGAGGAGGCGCCGCTGCGGGGGCAGGATGCCGAGGCCGACATCATGGTCACGCTCGAGGAGGCGCTGCACGGATCGACCCGCCAGATTTCCTTCACCCGCGGGCGCGCCGGCAAGGTGGAAACCTACACGGTGAAAATTCCGAAGGGTGTGCGCGAGGGACAGCGCATCCGCTTGGCCGGCATCGGTGGCGAGGGCATCGGCGGCGGTGAAGCGGGCGATCTTTATCTGCGGGTGCGCTTCGAACGGCACCCGGAATTCACCGTCGAGGGGGCGGACATCGTCCACGAGGTCGAATTGCCCGTCACCCAAGCCGTGCTCGGTGGCCAGGTCATGATACCAACGCTCGACGGACGCGCAAAACTCAAGGTTCCGGCCGGCACGCAGAATGGCCGCAAGTTCCGTATCCCCGGCAAAGGTATGCCGCAGCGTGGCGGCGCTCGCGGGGATTTCTATGCCGTCATCGACGTGCAACTGCCGACGACCCTGACCCCCACGCAGCGCACCGCTTGGGAAGCTGTCGCTCGCGAGGGAGGATAACCCCCCGCTTTTCCTTCATCTGCTCTCGCTTGACATTCCGCCTTCGCTCGCCCTAATAAACATCAACCTTATGAAATCCATCCCCTCCATCTTTCTAGTCACCCTCGCTCTGGCCTGCTCCGTCTGCGCCCAAGCCGTCAAGATCTCCGATCTTCCCACCGATGAGCAGGAGAAGTTCAACACGGTCAAGTCGGCTGCCACCAAAGCGGGGGATGCCAACTACAAAGAAAAGAACGCAGCCTACAGGCAGGCCTATCGCGAGGCGATGGTCAAGGCCGACCCCACGGTCTTCCCGATCCTCGACAAAGTCTACCCCTTGTCCGGAAAAGCCCAGATGAAGAGCAGTGAACTGCCCCCTGCAGACGCCGAAAAATACAAGGCGGCCCAAAAAGCGGCCAAGGCTGTGGATCCAACCCTCAAGGATAAGAAAGCCGCTGCCGATCAGGCTCTGCGCGAGGTGATGATCAAGATGGATGCCTCGATCAAGCCCATCGTCGATAAGGTTTACCCGCCCGCCGATAGCGCCGCCGCAGCTCCAGCCAGCGAACAGGCGGAATAGCCCGTCGTCCTTCGTTGGGAGGAAAAACCTCCACCTGCAAATCTCACGCGCTGAAATTTGCCCCGCGTCCAAACGTTAGGTATCAAGCTGGTGGGGACTCACAACCATCCGCGCACGGCCAACGCGGGGACATTTTTCAAGATGTCGTCCCGCAGCAAGCGAGCGGTTTCACGATCCTTTGTTTTGAGCGAGTAGCGAATTCGGCGTTTGGTGTAGTTTGCCACGTGGATGGTGTAGTGGCACCAGAGGGTTCCGTTGTTGTTCCAGATATGGTGATCGGCGTTTTCGCCGTAGGATTTTCTGTTTTTCACGCACCCAGTCCACCACAGGGGATGGGACATCCGCTGTCCTAGGCATCGAAAAATCCAGCGATGAAGGTAGACCTCCAATCGGTTGATCCTGAACCAGGGCACCAAGCTGGTCCCTGCGAGAAGTGTGCGGACGCAGTCCTTATTCCGGCTTCTCGGCGGCGGCGAGTGCCGGCGGTTCCGTGCCGCCCTTGGTCTTGAAAGCGAGTTTGTCGCCGTCCTTGACCACGTGCAGTTCCTGTCCCGGTTGGAAGGTGCCGCGCAGGATTTCCTCGGCCACCGGATCCTCGAGGTAGCGCTCGACGGCGCGGCGCATCGGCCGCGCGCCGTATTGCGGATCATAGCCCTTGCTGATGAGGAATTCTTTGGCGTCGGGTTCCAGGACCACGGTGATGGACTTGGCCTTGAGCCGGTCGATGACTTTCTTCACCTCGAGAGTGACGATGTGCTCGAGGTCGCCCTTGGCCAGGCTGTGGAAGACGATGATGTCGTCGAGGCGGTTGAGGAACTCGGGTTTGAAGACCCGCTTCGTTTCCTCCATAACCTTGTCGCGCATGCCCTCGTGGCTCTCATCGAGCTTGGCCGCGCCGAAGCCGAGCGATGTCTGCTTCTTGAGCAGTTCGGCGCCGACATTGGACGTCATGATGATGATGGTGTTGCGGAAATCGATCTTGCGCCCAAGCGAGTCGGTGATCTTGCCCTCCTCGAGGATCTGCAGCAGCAGATGCATGACGTCGGGGTGCGCCTTCTCGATCTCGTCGAACAGGACCACCGCATACGGGCGGCGGCGCACAGCCTCACTGAGTTGTCCTCCCTCCTCGTGCCCGACGTAGCCCGGAGGCGAGCCGATGAGGCGCGAGGCGGTGAATTTTTCCATGTATTCCGACATGTCGATCTGGATGAGCGAGTCGGCGTCGCCGAACATGAATTCGGCCAGTGTGCGGGCGAGGAAGGTTTTACCGACGCCGGTCGGACCGAGGAAAATGAACGAACCGATCGGCCGGCGCGGGTCCTTCAGGTCGGCGCGCGAGCGGCGCAGCGCTTTGCTGATGGCCGTGACCGCCTCGTCCTGACCGATGACGGATTTCCGCAGTTCGCCTTCCATGGAGAGAAGCTTGCGCGTCTCGTTCTGGTCCATGCGGGCGAGGGGAATGCCGGTCCACTTGGAGATGACGTGGAGAATTTCGTCCTCGCCGACGATGACTTCCTTCTCGTCACGCTGCGTGCGCCAGTCGGCCATGATTTTCTCGAGCTTTTCCTTGGCCTGCTTCTCGTTGTCGCGCAGCGCGGCGGCCTTCTCGAAGTCCTGTGCTTTGATCGCGGCTTCCTTCTGCCCTCGGATCTCGTCGATCTCTACCTCGAGTATCTTCACATTGGGCGGGCGCGTCATGTTCTGGATGCGCGCGCGGGCCCCGGCCTCATCCATCACGTCGATGGCCTTGTCCGGCAGGAACCGTCCGGTGAGGTAGCGGTCGGAAAGTTTGGCCGCGGACTCAAGGGCCTCGTCGGTCAGCTTGGCCTTGTGGTGTGCCTCGTATTTCGAGCGGATGCCTTTGAGGATGAGGATGGTGTCATCCACGCTGGGTGCCTCGACTTTCACCGTCTGGAAGCGGCGCTCGAGCGCGGCGTCCTTCTCGATGTATTTGCGGTATTCGTTGAGCGTGGTGGCGCCGACGCACTGCAACTCGCCGCGGGAGAGGGCCGGCTTGATGATGTTCGAGGCATCCATCGCGCCCTCGGCCGAACCGGCCCCGACGATGGTGTGCAGCTCGTCGATGAAGAGGATGATGTTCTTGCTCTTGCGGATCTCGTCCATCACCGCCTTGATGCGCTCCTCGAACTGTCCGCGGTATTTCGTACCCGCCACCATGAGGGCGAGGTCGAGGGTGATGACGCGCTTGTCGCGCAAAAGTTCCGGCACGTTGCCGGCCACGATTTCCTGCGCGAGTCCCTCGGCGATGGCAGTTTTCCCCACGCCGGCTTCGCCGATCAGAACCGGGTTGTTCTTGGTGCGGCGGCAGAGAATCTGGATGACGCGTTCGATCTCGCTGCTGCGCCCGATGATCGGGTCCATGTTGCCCTTCTTCGCCACCTCGTTGAGGTCGCGTCCGAAAGCCCGGAGGGCCGGTGTTTTGACTTCTTTCTTGCCCGAGCCCCCGCCTCCGCCCCCGGCGACCTCGGCTGTTTCCATGTCCTCGTCTTCGGGGCTGAAGTTCGGGTTGAGTTCGCGCAGGATCTCGTTGCGCGTGCGCTCGATGTCGACATCGAGGTTTTTCAAAACTTTGGCAGCCACGCCGTCTCCCTCGCGCAGGAGCCCGAGCAGGATGTGCTCGGTGCCGACATAAGAATGTCCTAGCGCCTTGGCCTCCTTGCCGGCAAGGGCGAGGACTTTCTTCACGCGCGGCGTGTAGGGGATGTTCCCGACCATTTTGGTCTCGGGGCCAGAACCGACCTGCTTCTCGACCTCCATGCGCACGGTCTCGAGGTCTAGGCCCATCTTGGCCAGAACATTGATGGCCACGCCTTGGCCCAGCTTGATCAGGCCGAGCAGGAGGTGCTCGGTCCCCACGTAGTTGTGGTTGAACCGATCGGCTTCCTTGCGCGCAAGTGCGAGGACCTGTTGGGCTCTGGGCGTGAAGTTGTTCATTTCTTTTTCCCGTTGCCGTTGGTCGCCGGAGTGACCTTGGCGATGTTCGGTTCCGGGATCTGCTTAACTTTTGCACGGACAAGGTCAGCACGCAAGGTGTCGCGCTCCTCCGGACTCAGCTTCTCCTGCTTCGCTCCGAGTTGCAGGTGGGCGGGCTGGGTCGTCATGAAAAGTTCGTCCACCGCCAACTGGGTGGGCTCGGGGAAAATGCTCAAGTCGGCGCCGAGCTTGACGATGGAAAGCAGGTTCAGCGCCTCCTTCGAGGCGATGGAGCGTGCCTGCCCCAGGATCCCGTAGGCGCGGCCGATCTGGTCGAGCAGCATGTTCGCGCGGCGCTCCAGCAGTGTCTGCCGCGCGTTCTGCTCGTGCTCGATGACCTGCTCGATGACCTTGACCAGACGGTCGATGATCTCCTCCTCCGCCTCGCCGAGCGTGGTCTGGTTGGAGACCTGGAAAAGATTGCCCAGCGCCTCGGTGCCTTCACCGTAAAGTCCGCGCACGGCCAGGCCTATTTTTCCGACCGAATTGACGATCTGGTTGATCTGCTCGGAGAGGACGAGGCCGGGCAGATGCACCATGG
>Ga0209190_1000134_pt1 | contig 51605 bp, 49 predicted proteins | sample M_140205_XF_Meta_FD_187315 | JGI IMG/M metagenome (GOLD analysis project Ga0209190, IMG submission 187315) | Freshwater microbial communities from Lake Montjoie, Canada to study carbon cycling - M_140205_XF_MetaG (SPAdes) (version 2) | ecosystem: Environmental > Aquatic > Freshwater > Lake... | reverse complement strand
AAGTTATACTCAGGACTAGTAGACCAATGGCAGAGTCAATAGATTTAAAATCTATACAGTGTGGGTTCGAGTCCCACTTAGTCTATTCACCAACTAGTAATGCACGATAAACCTTGTTGGTTTACTGTGTATTCTATAAGGAGATTCGGTTATGGCACATGAGATTACGGCTACGGATGGAGCGGTGTTCTATAAAGAACAAGCATGGCATGGGTTGGGTTATACTGTAGAGGAAGCAATGACTCCTCATCAAGCATTGAAGATGGCGGGTCTTGATTGGCGAGTACATAAGACAACTGGTATTAGAACATGGGAGGCTGATACAGAGGGAGAGTTTCCCCCTAGTTATTCTGATAAGTTCTGTGCTATCCTTAGGGATGACACGAATGATATCCTCAGTGTACAATCACCTGACTATCAAGTGGTACAGAACTATGAGGTCTTTGACTTAGCGTATGCACTAGGTGCTGATGTTAAGATCGAGTCTGCCTTGTCTTTACAGGGTGGTAAGAAGATCATATGCTTAGTCAAGGGTGATACCTTTGCTCCCTCTAACAGTGGGAATGATTCTATCACACAGTACCTTGCATTGCTATCATCTCACGATGGTACTATTGCATTGTCAGGGTTACCTACATCAGTACGAATTGTATGCATGAATACATTAAAGATGGCATTAGGTAGGGCTAAGAAGAATATGATTCGCTTTACCCATACAGGTAACATGGAGGATAAGAAGTCTCAGATGCGTCTTGCCTTAGAGCAGTATGCTAATACTGGTAAGTTCTTTAAGGAACAGGTTAACATCCTGTCAAATACCTCCCTTAATACGGAACAGATTCAGAAGTTCTTCCTCAGTGTATATGAGTTATTAGAATCACCTATCGTGGCTAACCCACAGACAGAGAAGGAGTATAAGAACTATCTTAATGCTACTGTCTTAGTATCTAAGTGGAGTGCTGGGTTTGATGAAGAGCGTAAGGAATTGAATGCCCCTGCTAGTGCATGGATGGCAGTCAATGCAGTAACAAAGGAACTACAGCATCGTATCCCTACTAAGGGACGTAAGACTGGATGGGAGAACAGAGCATACAACAACCTAATGGGATCTAATCAAGATGATTCTATTGCGGTTGCTAATCATGCTCTTGCTTGGTGTTGATAGTGCGCCAAGTGTGGCGTATAAACGATTAGTTCGGTAGTTAATGTGCCTAATGTGGCATCTATAGTATTACTTTGCAGTATACTATGGATGCCACAGTGCATCCATAGTATACTATGGGTATCACACGGCATTAAAAAATATTTATAGGAGTATAAATGAATTCACTTTGGTCTACTTTAAGTAAACAAGAACAAGATTCTAGAACTAACTATCAAGTTATGGTTGAAGAAAGTATGCTTTCCTTATCTGAACAAAGGTACTGGGAAGAATATAACATTGCACCTGATGAGGGTAAGCCAGAACAATCTTTATTAAACTCTTGTGTTAAACAATTAACACCTCTGTTTCAAGAGTGGATAGATAAAACATCTAGTAGTGATAGGACACCCAACTGGGTACACCCTATGTTTTCTTTAGGTGCTTCTAAGATGGCAGATATTACTATGCGGTGTATGATTTTAGAATGGTTTACAAGTAAGTCTTGGGACTCTAAAGATTCTGATTTGTTTACAGCCTTACCAACAGCACAAACAATAGCGCATAGTATTAGTTCTTTAGCCATAGAAATTATAGCCTACCAACACAGTAAGGATAACAATAGAAATGATTGGATGAAACAATCACACTATCAAAAGAACTGGTCACCTAAAAGATGTAGAGCATTCACTAAGAAGATGGGTAATCTTTCCCCTAAGAATTTTAGTAGAAAAAATAGAGAAGACTTTGGTCACCATATGATAAGGATTATAGAGAAGTCTAATGTTATATACTCTAAAAATATTAGGGTAAACACAGGAAAAAAATGGATGGAAAGAGTTGTGTTATGTTTCTCTTCTGATGTATTAAATGAATTAAATAAAAGACATGTTGATATGGTTTCAGTAGCGTCATTGTTATATAGACCTATGATAGTACCACCTGTACCCCATAGTTTAAAAGAATCTGGTGGTAACATACTTAAGTTTGTTCGTAAACCTATGGTACAAAAGTTTAAGGATGTATCTTGGGATGAGGTTGTTGTACAAAAAGGATCTACTCCATCTGATATGGTTGTTGATGGTTTAAATGCTATGATGCATACCGAATGGAGTATAAACACTAGGGTATTAGATGTTATGAATAATTTATTTAGAAACAATACCAAGTGTTGTAACCTACCCGCCTATTCTTTTATGGAGTTTGGTTTCTCAGATCCATATCCAACAGATGGTACTAAAGAAGATAAGGCTAAGTGGTGTACTATAAAACAAGATCTATATAGTACTTGGTTTAAAGAAGAACGTGCACGTGGACGTATGTTAGTACGACTCAAGTTAGCTAATGATTTAGTTAAGGCTAAGTTCTTTTATCAAATATATACATGTGACTTTAGAGGTAGAGCTAACTCTGCTTGTGATTTATTATCATCTCAATCATCTGATTTTGATAGAGGGTTAATACAATTCTCTATTGGTTTACCCCAAACAACAGAGGGTTTGTACTGGCTTAAGGTACACTTAGCAAACTTGTTTGATCAAGATAAGTTATTGTTTGATGATAGAGTTAAGTGGGTTGATGATAACATGAAAAGCTTTGAACTTATTAACGAAGATCCTTACAACCATAAAGGTTTGTGGGTATGTAATAAAAAGAAAAAGAATACATCCTTTCAAAGATTAGCTGCTATATTTGATCTACTTAGATCAGATGGGTTAACACAAATACCAGTACAGATGGATGGTTCTTGTAATGGAGTTCAACATTGGGTAGCCTTAATGAAAGCTAAAGAATTATCTAAGCATGTTAACCTAGAGAATGTAGAAAAACCTGGTGATCTATATCAACACGTTGCTGATCTAGTAACTGTGTCTATGGATCTTGTTAAAGAACAAGACACTAAGTCTGGTAAGTGGGCTAAAGAATTTCTCACTCATTGGAATGGTTATATAAATAGATCTATATGTAAGAGAGCTGTTATGACTGACCCATATGGTGTTACCTTGTTTGGTATACGTAGGTATTGTAAGTCTGAGGGACATCTTGATTGGGTGGATAAAGAAAAGATGGCTGGTGCTGTGATGGAGTTATCATCCTTTATAGACAAGTCTTTAAAAGGAACTCTTATACAACCTAACAAAGGAAAAGTTTGGTTAAAGTTTATAGCTGATGAGATAAGTAAAAATAATAAAACACTAGAGTGGATAACACCATGTGGCTTTCATGTAGTACATCAGTACTTTCCTTTTGAAACAAGAAGATCTATAACTAAACTTTTTAATATGAAAGAATTATATTTTGGTACGTTTAATCCTGATCTTGTAGATACAAGAGCTGTTAACCTAGCTATAGCCCCCAACTATATTCACTCGCTTGATGCTAGCCATATGTGGTCTACTATTCTTAGGATGATAACAGCTAACATAACTTCACTGAGTATGGTGCATGATTCTTATGGTTGTCATGCCCCTAACGTAGCACTAATGAGGAAGTTTACCTTGGAAGAGTTTCATACTATGCATTCAATAGATTTATTAGAATCATTAAGAAACCAATTACAGAATCAATTCAACATAGAGTTACCTAACCCACCTGAGAAAGGAGATTTAGATATTGATAATGTTTTATCAGCACAATATCTTTTCCAATGAAAAAGAAACTACATAAAGTAACGTGTGAGTATGAGTTAGATCAATGTTTATTATCCTTAGTTAAGCTTGCAAAATCTAAGACTAAAGTTAAATTATTTAATGTATGGTTTCCAACCTCAAACTTTAGTAAAATATTCTTATCAAATATACCTAATGTTTTTAAAGAAAATAATATTGATCAACAACAAAATCTACATGTAAGTGTTTACATAGAAGAAGGATTAAACGATGAGTAGAGTGTTAGTAATAGGTGACACGCATTTCCCTGCGTGTCATTCAAAGTATCTTGAGTTTGTATCTAAAATTTATCATAAGTATTCTTGTAATAATGTTATACATATTGGGGATGTAGTAGACCACCATGCTATATCCTTCCATAAGAAACATCCTAATGCACAGGATGCTACTGCTGAGTATAAGAAAGCTGTGTTAAACATAGCTAAATGGTATCAAGTATTCCCTAAACTTAGGGTGTGCATTGGTAATCACGACGAACGAGTGTATCGTTTGAATGCTGATGTTGGTATTCCCCCGTTCTATATCAAAGGATATAATGAAATCTACGGTACTAAGGGGTGGCACTGGGACTACAGTTTTATGATTGATGATGTATACTACACACATGGTACTGGTACTGGTGGTTTATACCCAAGTTTTAACCAAGCAAAGTCAAGAGCAATCTCTTGTGTGATGGGTCATCACCACAGTATAGCTGGTATTAACTGGTTGGTTGGTCCAACCACAAGATACTTTGGTATGGATGTAGGATGTGGTGTGAATAATAATCACATTGGTTTTAGTTATGGTAAGAATCACCTTAAGAAACCAGTAGTTTCTTGTGGTGTAGTTATAGATGGTAAACACCCTTACTTGGAGGTTATGGACTTATGACAGCTGGTTTATTATTAGTAATAGCTATTGAGATTTCCTTTATTATTTACTTATGGGACAAAGAAAAACATGAAAAAAATAAAAGATAAGACTCCTTTAGAAAAGTTTTTAGGTGATGTTAAAATAACACATACTATACCACCCCTAGCAAAAATATTGTGGGTAGATGCCTACACTGTAGGGGGTGAAGGGTGGTTAGAAAAAGATAAAGCTAAACTTTATGCGGAAGAACCACTACCTTATATGATAACAGTTGGTTTTGTTTTATATGCTGATACTGAACAAGTATCTGTTACAAATACAATAGGACCAGGAGAAACTGCACAGGTAAATAAAATACCAAGAAGAATGATAATTAATATGGAATATATTTGAAAGCCCTAAGTTGGGGCTTAAGATATTTTTAAAAACCCTCTTTGAAAGGAGAACGAAATGAGTTATGTATTGCCAGAAGTTGAATCAAATGTTGTGAGTACCCTCGAAAACGAACAACCCGCACCACCTCTTGATACTACGCAGGGTATCAGAACAGAAAACGTTGTGTTTTATTTACGATCAATTGCAAATGCTTTGTCAAGTATTGTAGTTGATATAACAGCACAACTAAATCAAATTGAGCAAAGTAGAAATCCAAAGGAAACAAATGTCTAATATCCAAAAGTTACCAGCTATGTTGACGGAGACTCTTATGGTTAAGTGGAGTAATCTATTGAAGCCTGACGTTGCTTTCGGAGAAGCATCAGCTAATCATAATGTTACTGTTGTTGTTACACCATCTCTTAAGTTACTATTAGATTCTTTATTGAAGTCTTCTGGTGCTAAGAAGATTAATGGTATGAAGGAAGTATCATCTACAGATGGTGTAGAGATTACATTGAAGGTTAAGTCTAAGGTTAAACTTGATATGATTAAGTACCCTTGTTTTGATTCAGCATCAAATGATACAGATTCTGTACCGTTTGGAGGTGATACAGTTAGACTTAAGTTACAACCATGTGTTTTAAGTAGAGATAATTCTTTATCACTATACTTAAATGGTATTCAAATCATTACTAAAAATACTAGCACTCCTTCACAGGGTTTCCCTGTGACTGAGGGGTTTACACAGAAAGCGTCTAACCCATTAGTCGCTACGGTATCTGATAGTGATTTGCCGTTCTGATAATTGGAGATTCAACATCAACCCAATAGCTGCATCACGCCCTAGGATAAGTCAATTTGGTGCTTACTTTTCAGGACCATATAAAAAATTTAGACTAGAAGCGAATGATGTAGTATTGAATACCATAGGAAATTCTCACAATATATTTAACGAAGGTGTGTTAACTGTTGTTATAGAGTTGTTTGTTACAAAACCTAAAACAACTATCTTAGATTTTCCTAGACCTGATGTTGATAATTATGCTAAAGCTATTTTAGATGTATGTAATGAGAAGATATGGGATGATGATCAGCGTATAACTAATCTAGTTGTATCCAAAAGTTGGGCTAATTTAGATGAAGAAGGATATTTTACTTTAGGTGTTTCAAATAACACTTATTAAATATAAAGAAAGGAGGATATATGCCACCAACACCAAAGCCAAAGGCTAAGACAGGACCACGTAATGAGTACGTGAATACTACCGCAAACTCTAAGCGAAGAGCAATTCAAGATACTAAGAAGAAGTGATTCAAGGTAGTTAATATAAGTAAGGGAACACAAGAAAATATCTTGTGTTCCCTTTACTTTTTTCTTTAAGGAGATACATGAAGAATACAAATGGTAAGGGCGATAGCTATCGCAAGGTAGATCAGAAGCAGTACGATAAGAACTATGCTAAGGCGTTTAAGAAGAAGAAAGCTAACGACACTATAGTGTCGCAACTACCCTTTGCTATATGGCTTGAGTATATTATAGCAGCTATCTCAGCAATGCAAACTAAGAAGGTTGTTAAAAAAGGTATAGCACAAGCAAAGAAGGGTAAGTTTAGTAAGAAGCCACCTAAGATATCCACTAAAAAAGTAAGGTAAGTTTCTTGTCTTGTAAGAAAAACAGGCTATTATTTCTTACGTACTTTTATGGAAAAACAAAATGAATGATAAACAACCAATCGGTATATGGGTAACAGGTAAGTGGGGTAAGCCTGGTTGGTTAGAAGAATCAACAGGTATACCTACAACTTTTAAATCTTTAGTAGATGCTAAGGATTGGATCAGAGTAAATGCTGTTCATAAGGAGTATTATGAACCCAAAATTTTACTAAAAAAATTTAAGGAGGATATTGAATGGATATAAAAGAATCAGCATTCATACGTAAGGATGCGTGTCCCAAGTGTCAAGCTATGGGTCGAGATAACTCAGGGGATAACTTAGGGGTCTATGATGATCACGTCCACTGCTTTAGTTGTGGGTATCATAAAGGAGATTATGTGATAGAAGATACAACCGTTAACGTTAAAACGTTTATACCAGTCATTGGTACAGTATGCGAAGTATCCGATAGGCTACTAACTGAAAAAGTATGTAGACTATATGGGTATCAGACAGCTAAGATCAATGGAAAGATAGTTCAGATTGCTAACTACTATAAAGATAATACTCTAGTAGGTCAACATCTACGTGGTCCCGATAAGCAGTTCGCTTGGAAGGGATCAGCCAAGGGTGTTGAATTGTTTGGTCAGAATCTATGGAAGTCTACAGGTGGTAAACGCCTCATAATTACCGAAGGTGAGATTGATTGCATGACCGTCAATCAATCACTCGGTGGTACATGGGCTGTGGTATCGTTGCCTAATGGTGCGACATCCGCAGTAAAAGCTATTAAGGATAACCTTGAGTTTATCAATGGGTATCCTGAGGTTATACTATGCTTTGATATGGATACAGCAGGACAAGATGCAGCTAAGGCTGTTGCTGACATCCTGTCTAGTGGTCGTTGTAAGATTGCTAAGCTGCCGTACAAAGATGCCAATGAATGCTTGATGAACAATCAATCCAAATCATTGGTCAATGCCTTATGGGAAGCACAAGCTTACTCACCCGATGAGATTCTCCACGTTAGTAAGATTGCTAATGACTCACAGAATATGGATGATGTCAAGGTATATCCTTTCCCCTACGATAAGCTCAGTGAGTTCCTCATTGGTCAGCGTAGTGGTGAGATCACCCTATGGGCATCTGGCACAGGCTCTGGTAAGTCTACGATCCTACGTGAACTCATCATCAATCATCTTGTTGATGGTCGCAGTGTTGGTTGTATCATGCTTGAGGAATCTCCTCAGGAAACAATGGATGATCTTATATCACTGTTGTTAAACAAACCAGTACGGGCTATTAGAGCTTCACGTATGATGAATGCTTTACAAGTAAAGATGGGTCGCAATACTATCAATGTGAATATGCTTGATGACCTGAGTGAGGATGAGTATGCAGAGGCACGTACTAGATTGTGTCAAACAAATCTGTACATCTACGATCATCTCGGTAACAATGCTATGACTAACTTGCTTGCTCGGATGGAGTTCATGGCTACATCACTTAAGGTTGATGTCATTGTTCTTGATCACATTACAGCAGCAGCAGCTGGTCTTATGGGTATTAATGATAAAGACATTGAGGGTGGTGGATCAGAACGTATCATCATAGATACACTGATGAAGGAACTACGATCAATGTCTGTTCGTACAGGTGTGCATGTTGACATTGTATCACAACTCAAGAAGACTGATAAGGCATACGAAGAAGGTAGTCGTGTCACCTTACAGGATCTACGTGGGTCTGGTGCATTGTCCTCAGTACCTAACACAGTCATTGGTCTTGAGAGAGATCGACAGAATCCTGATGAACGTACATCTAATACAACTATAGTACGAGTACTGAAGAATCGACTGACTGGTCGGTCAGGCATTGCTACTGCATTGTTCTATGATCATAGATCAGGTCGGTTACAAGAGATCGGCTTTGCTATAGATGATACAGGTACGGTAGCCTTTAACCCAGTGGAAGGAATACAATGAACGTTGATGAACTGATTGTTGCACATTCGCACACATTCGCACACATTCGCAGGATATATAATGAAAAAGAAACAAAGTAAAAAGACAAAGAAGGTAACAACCTATTACAAGATTGTTGGATCTTCTAAAACAATGGCTGCATTCAAGCAAATGTTGGGGTATTAATATGAAAACATGTATACTAGATATCGAAGGCAATGCCCTCAGTGAAGTCTATGTAGAGAAGAAGGGTACTGCACTTAAGGAATGCACCAAGATATGGTGCGTAGCTACAAAGGATACTGATGCTGCAACTCCTAAACTATGGAAGCAGGATCAACTACAAGAGCTATTGGTGTACCTGTCTAAGTTTGATATCCTTGTCGGACACAATATCTACGGGTACGATCTACCTGTACTGATGCGTCTGCTTGGTCTAAAGCATCCTCGCTGTATCGTCGATACCCTTGTGGTATCACGGCTTATGTTTCCTGATAGGAACGAGCATCCCTTTGGTGGTAACTCATTGGACAACTGGGGTACTCACCTCAAGTATCCTAAGACTGTTTACAAGGGTGGTTGGGATGTATACTCAGATGACATGGGCAAGTATTGTCTCAATGACGTACTGTTAGGTGAGAAGATATATAAATATCAATTACACTTCATCACCACTAACAAAGCATTAGTTCGGTTTGAACATAATGTTACACGTGTCTGTCAACAACAAGTAGAGAATGGCTTTGGCTATGACCTTGTTGGAGGCGATGCATTGTATAGGTCTTTGTTGTTAGAGAAGCTTGATATTGAAGACAACATGCGTGTCATATTCCCCGACAAGATTCTTGGACGGGTATCTGAGAAGACAGGTAAACGTCTTAAGGACAGGATAGAAGTATTTAATCCTGGGTCTAGACTACAGATTGCATCTCGCCTCAATGAAAAGTATGGATGGGTAGCACCTGAGACAGAGAAGGGTAACCCCAAGGTAGATGAAGAAGTGTTGTCAGAGCTTAAGTTTGAGGAAGCAACTACTCTTGTTAAATACTTTGACACTACTAAACTGATCAGTCAGATAGAAGATTGGAACTTAAGGGCATCATCATCACGTGATGGGCGTGTGCATGGCGGGATTAACCCACAAGGTGCAGCTACAGGTAGATGTACACACAGCCAACCCAATGTAGCACAGGTGTCTGGTGATCCTAGGGTTCGTTTCCTATGGAACTCTGGGCGTGATGGCTACACAATGGTTGGTGCAGATCTTAAGGGTTTAGAGTTAAGAATGCTTGCTCACTACATGAGTAAGTATGATCAAGGTAAGTATGCTAAAATCTTAGTAGATGGTGATATACATACACACAATCAAACAGCAGCTGGTCTACAATCTAGAGACTTGGCTAAGTCTTTTATCTATGCATATCTATATGGCGCAAGTAACCCTAAGCTTAGTAAGGTATTAAATTGTACTGTTTCCAATGCTGAGAATTTACGTAAGAGATTTCAGAAAGAGATTCCTGCATTAGGTAAAGTACAAGATGAGATTAGGTTTCAATTCTTAAAAGATAAAGCTGTTACTCTACCTGACGGTAGACGTATACCAGTACGTAAGGAATATGCTGCACTGAATACTTTATTACAAGGAGCTGGTGCTATTGTTAGTAAACTATGGATGCTTAAAGCATCAGAAAAATTACAGAAAGAATTTGGTACTAGTGTAATTCAAATGGCATACATACATGATGAGCTTCAGTATGCTGTACCTAATGCTCATGCTGAAACTGTCGGTATAATACTACAGTCCGCAGCTATAGAAGCTGGTAAGGAACTTAAGTTAAACATTCAGATTGATGCAGATTATACGGTCGGAAACACATGGTCGGACACACACTAAGGAATAATTATATGACAGAAAAATTAGCTTTATATATTGCAGGACCTATGAGAGGGTATCCCCATCACAATTTTCCAGCATTTCATACAGCTGCTGCTAAATGGGAAAAGAATCCAGCTATTGGTATTGTTTACAACCCTGCCAAGGAGGATGAAGATGAAGGTTTTATTGGTACAAGTGTATCACTTGATGGTAAAGATCATCTAAAAGAATGTATGAGAAGAGACCTCTCTCTTATATTAAAATCAGATGCTCTTGTTATGTTACATGGTTGGGAGAAATCAGATGGAGCTAGAGTTGAACACTCATTAGCTGTTTACTTGGGGTTAATAATCTTTTATGAAAGTTGAAACAAAGATTTGTTTTTATAACTCTTACAAACTTCAAGGATGGCGTAGGTTTGTAATAAGTTTAATGCAGTTTACAAACCATACTCATGTTCATTTAGAGTTGGTCTTTAAATCGCATAGATTAGTATTCTTAACAATGGATGGAGCAAGTCCAAGTATTCTAAGGTTGGGGCTAAACAAGAAATTTTATGGGGAATACCCTTACAAAGAATTTTCTATTGGTACTCTTGAATTAACAAACAAAGAACATGAATGGGTAACATCTTACCCACCATCAGATCATTGGTCGTTAATCAGGTATCAATTGTTGAGGTATGTAAATCTTTCTCATCTAGTAGCAACACCAGTAACGTGTAGTACTTTTATATCAGATTTTCTAAAGAACTATGATGTAAATATTCCACGTTACTTTTCACCAAAACAATTATGGAGATATTTAAATGATGTTAATTATGATAGGCGGTAAAGCTAGGGTTGGTAAAACAACTCTAGCTAAAATATTAGGTGAATGTTTTTATAATAAAGGTTTCTCTCCTGTGTACATTACCTTTGCTAGTATATTAAAAGAAGAGGTAGAAAGAACAACAGGTATGACAAAAGAATCTAACTCTAATGAGTATAGAGAAGCTTGTCAAAAGTTAGGTTCTTCTAAACGAAAAGAAGATGGTGATTATTGGGTTAAGTTGTTAGATAGAAAACTTGAAGAAATAAAAGTACAAGATGTTATTAACCTAGAAACAGATGTTAAAAACTGGCATGAGAAAGTTGTTATAGTTGATGATTGTCGATACATGAATGAGGTTGTATACGGAAGAAGAAAAGAAGCATTACAAATATTTATTTCACATGGTACTAGAACAATAATAGAACAGAATGCTTCGTGGCGTTCACACGAATCAGAATCTCTTGCCAATAGTATTGAAGATGGTAACAAAAACTATTGTGAGTTGTTTCATTACAATCTTAAAAATAATAAAACACTACTTGATTTTGTAAAAAATGTAAAAAAATTATTTCCAGAAATCCTTATAGGTGCTCAAGATATACACAGCGAAGTTCTTAGGTGTGTTTGTCCTGTGTGTCTAGCAAGGAGAGGTGGATTAGAATCTATAGGGTTCAATGAGGATTTTACAACACAAGTTAAGAAGTTAATAGATGAGTTTGATCAGAAATTTGGTACGTCAAATAATCCTTCGTGGATAGAAGAAGAAGAGGAAGAAAATGATTGAGAAGAAACCAACAACATGTGTGTTAGATGGTGATATAATAGCTTATAAAGCTGCGTATTGGGCAGAGACAGAAGGTATAGAATATCTACCTTCTAGGATTGAACACGACATAAAAACGTGGACACCTACCGATTGTGATAAAGTTTATATTGCTTTATCTTGTGATAGAAATAATAATTTCAGAAGAAAAGTATGGGATCCCTATAAAAGACATAGAGATTCTTCAGCTCATGTACCCCCTGACTGTTTGTCTTACGCTATAGAATTAGTATCTGCAACTAATTGTTTAAGATATTCTAACATAGAAGCAGACGATATCATGGGTATGATGGCTAGTAATTATGAGGCTATTGCTGTTACTATAGATAAAGACCTACGATCTGTTAGAGGATGGCATTGGAATCCTATGAAAGAAGAACAGTCTATTTTATTAGACGCTAGAACAGCGGAGTATAACTTCCATTCACAGTGGTTATCAGGAGATACAACAGACAATGTTCCAGGAATTTGGAGATGTGGACCAGCTAAAGCAGCTAAGATATTGGGGTCAACAGCTCCTGAAAATTGGACGAATGCTGTATTGGCTACCTATGAATTAGCTTTGGATGTTAATGGGTGTAATTATGGGTATGATTACGCCGTTAAGATGGCTCAATGTGTTCGTATTCTCCGTGCTGGAGAGTATGATTCTGTTTCCTCATCACCTAATTTATGGTTACCAACCCTTTAGTTGGGGCTAATAATAACTATACGAAAGTTTTTTAATGTATAACATTCCTACAACTCAATCACAAAGTCCTATAACAACATCAACCTTCCAAGAATTTATAGCTATAAGTAGATATAGTAGATGGATTTCTTCTGAGAATAGAAGAGAAACATGGGAAGAAACAGTAGATAGGTGGTGGAATTATTTCACAAACAAGTCCAGTTTATTATTAACAAGACCTGACATCAAAACTGCCATATTAAATATGGAGGTTTTACCTTCCATGAGAGGTCTTATGACAGCTGGTAAAGCGTTGGATAAAGACAACACAGCTTTGTATAACTGCGCTTATATGGATATAGATTGTGTTGATTCATTTAGTGAGTTAATGTATATCCTTATGTGCGGTACAGGGGTTGGTTACTCTGTTGAAAATAGATGTATTACAAAACTTCCATTAGTTCCAAGTAGTATATCAAAAGATTTTGATGTAGTACTAATAGTAGAGGATTCTAGGGAAGGGTGGTGTAACTCTTTAAAAGACCTTATTAACAACCTGTATAATGGGGTTCATCCTAAGTGGGATGTTTCTTTGGTTAGAGGGGCGGGAGAGAAACTCAAAACATTTGGTGGTAGAGCTAGTGGTCCTGCTCCCCTAGAAGAAGTGTTTAGATATGTTACTCAATCCTTTTATAAAGCCAAAGGAAGACACCTATCTGCTCTTGAATGCCATGATATATGCTGTAAAATAGCACAATCTGTCATTGTGGGGGGTGTACGTAGGTCTGCTATGATCTCCTTAAGCGATCTAAGTAACCGTGAGATGGCTACCTGTAAGTCAGGTGCTTGGTGGGAAGCTTCTTCTCACCGCTCATTGGCAAACAACTCAGCAATCTACGAAGATAGACCCTCAATGGGGCAGTTTATGGAAGAGTGGACAGATTTATATAACTCCCATAGTGGTGAGCGTGGTATATGTAATCGAAAAGCTATGACAGATATAGCTACTATGTCCAATAGAAATACATCATATGAGTTTGGTACTAACCCTTGTTCAGAAATAATCCTGAGACCCATGCAGTTCTGCAATCTCAGTACTGTTGTTGTTCGTAAAGAAGATACAATAGAAACATTAAATAGAAAAATTGAGCAAGCAACTATAATTGGTACAGTACAGAGTATGTTTACAAACTTTCCTTATTTACGAAAAAATTGGGAAAAAAATTGTAAGGAAGAACGTTTGTTAGGTGTTTCAATGACAGGTATATTTGATAACTCCTTAATGTCTGGTAAAGAAGGACGAGCAAAGCTTAAGTATACACTAGAAGTGTTAAAAGAAACCGCTGAGTATACCAATTTAACTTGGTCATTTAAACTAGGTATTGAGCCTAGTAAATCTATAACATGTATTAAACCAGAAGGAACAACAAGTTGTTTGGTTGATTCAGCTAGTGGTTTACATCCAAGACATTCTGAATATTACCTACGTCGTGTAAGATTAGATAAGAAAGATCCCTTGTATCCTATGTTAAAAGATCAAGGTATTGTTTGTGAGGATTGTGTTATTAATCCACTAGCAACAGCTGTATTAACGTTCCCTCAAAAAGCAACAAGTGGTTCTATTACCCAAGAAAGTTTAGGTGCATTAGAACACTTACAACTTTGGTTAGACTATCAACAGTTTTATTGTCATCATAAACCAAGTATTACTGTTTCCTATTCTGATAATGAATTTCTTGCTGTTGGTAATTGGGTTTGGGAAAACTTTGAAAAGATAAGCGGTATAGCTTTTCTACCAAAGTCAGATCATATATATGCACAAGCACCTTTTGAATCTATTGATGCACGTACATATAATCTTTTTCCTAAACCTAAAATAAACTTTAATAAGTTAGTAGAGTATGAATTAATAGATACAACAACATCAACCCACACACCCGCTTGTTCAGCTGGTGGTTGTGAGATTTTATAAACCTTTTCAAAAAGAGAATCAATCATGGCAAAGAAAACAACAACAAAAAGAACTTCAACTTACAATCCAACAATGCAAACAGCCACTAGATCTAAGCGTTATAAAACACAAAGCTCTACTGGTAGTACTGGTAACCCAGCCCCAAAAAGATAAAGAAAGGAAAAATACTATGGCAGAACGAGATCAAACAAAACCAGTATTGAATACAGAAGAAGTTTTCCCAGCAGACTTTCATAATAATCCCTTTGGCTTACCTATTATTTTACAATGGAGAGACCGTTGGAATAGGGAGAATGGACCAGACTTTGTTGGTCCTCCAGATCCAAGAAACCCTCTCTGGTGGGATTCTAAGACAAATACGTGGACAACCGAGTATGAACGGATTAGACAAATACAAGACGGAGAAAGAAAGATTTGGAGTAATGAGATGGATCAGAGACGTAGACAAGCTAATTCTCAATCTTAATATTAAAAGAAAGAAAGAAAAACTATGTCATACACACCACCTCCTATACAATATGAATTAGGAACCACTTGGGTTCCACTTTACTTAAATGGTCAAATTTTTATGGTCCCAATCCGACCTAAACCAATACAACCTCCTCCACCACCACCTAAGCCTGATCCATGGGCGATCACCCCCAGCCCCAGTAGGTACGGTCCAGACTGGGATTATTGAGTGGAAGTTTACAAAAGAAAGAAAAACAATGCAAAATAAAACAAGATTTTTTTTAAGAACTGGTAACAATTTGACTGCAACACCAACGCCTACTACCCTAAGGTCTGGAACACCAACGCCTAAGTCTACACGCAGTTGGAGTGGTGGCGAGGGACATCATTGGAGTGATCCAGAGACTGGAGAGCGAGGCGATGAAACCTTTCACGAATGGTTTCCAGATCCAGAAAATCTAGGACCTCCACGCAAGCCTGTATTACCCCAACAATTTCCACGCCTACCAGGACCCCCTATTGTATACGAACCTTATCCATATGAATGGAGTGACAATCCTTCCGTCTCTTAGAGAAGTTTACTAGCACATCAAACAACGATTATATCGTAGAATAACAAACAAAGAAATAAAATATGGAACACAACCCAAACGTTTTCGCTCAAGCTTACACACCTATGTCAATACCTTTAGCAAGAAGAATTCCTTCCCAAAATAAATATGAAACTGGTGGTCCTTTATACAACCAAAGACTACCAATTGGTAGTTACCTTAATTATGTTGCTCAAATAGAGACAACAACAATGAATAACTTTATGCTTGATAGTGTTGAAAATTCAGTATTAAGAAACAATATATTTTAAGAGAAACTAATGATACATAATTCTACAGGTAGAACAAAATTAAACTTAGGTGTAGCCGATTCAACTACTATGGATTTAAGGGGTTTAGTAAAAGAACTTTTTGCTATAGTTGATGCTCTTTCTAATCAATTAGATGATTTAACTAATAAGATTAATAATAAAGAAAAAGAAAAGCAACTTAAATGATATCAACTAGTGAAAAAATACCCTATATAGACATACAATTAATAGAGTTTTTAGAAAAAGCATACAAACAAATTCAATATGATCCTGAAATACCCACTAAAGAGTTTGTTAAGAAACTAGCTTTTAATGCGGGATGTCTTGAGGTAGTAAATAAACTACGTACTTTATATAACAAACAAAGAAAGAATTAAAAATGGGCGCACCTAAAATAGATGGTGGTATGACAGCTGCTGAAATGAAAGCAAAGACAGACGAAGAACGAGCTTATCAAAAGCAACAAGAAGAAGAACGAAGAGCTTATGCTGCTGAAGAAGAAGCTAAGAGGTTTGCTAGAGATAAGCAAGAAAGAGTTCGTCTTAAGCAAGAAGCTAATGAAGCTCAACAATTATCTACCCTTGCTGAAAACGCAGCAAACTCCGAAGCTGGCACACAAGCTACAGCTGGAGCTGGAACAATAACAGAATCTAATACAGCTGCATTAGATTTCTATGGTTCAATGTATTCAGGTATGTCTACAGAGACAAAAACAAATGTTGATACATATGTATCACCAGATGTTGCTGTTGGATCTGAAACAACCCCTACTAAAACAGAACTCCCAATGGGTGTACCTATTAACTCTACCATGATGGGTGTTATTTAATTAATAAAGTAAAACACAATGTCAAAAAAACCAACAAAAAATTTTAATTCTGTTTTAGAAACTAAAACACAAAGTACTTCGCTTATTAGTTCTACACCAGAAGAAAAATTACATGCTAGGTTTTTAAGACTAGATGGTAATCGTACATCTAAGTTAATGAGAGCTAGAAACTGTGCTTTTTTAACCATACCTAGTCTCTTACCACCTGTAGGTTGGTCAGAGCAGCAAGCTTTACCACAACCCTATTCTAGTATTGGTGCAAGAGGTGTCACATCTTTAGCAAGTAGAATGCTAAGTGCTTTACTACCAGTTAATGATACACCCTTTTTTAAATTAGCTCTTAAGTCAGGTGTAGAACCTACCCCCGAAATACAAGCATACTTAGATTTAATGACGTTTCAAGTTTATAGAAAACTAACATCAAACAACCTAAGAGAAACTGTATTTCAAGCCATACAATCTTTGATTGTTTTAGGTGATTCTCTAATTCATTTAGAAGATGACGGTCAATTCTCTACAACAAGATTAGATAACTATGTTTGTACTAGAGCTGTAGATGGTGATATTAAAGAAATTATTTATATAGAATATGAGATTGGTGAAAACAATAAGAATAATTTAACTGCCTTTAACCAAGAAAAACCTGGGTATGAAAAGTTTTATTGTCAATTAAAAAACAAAGAAACTTACTGGGAGTATAACAAAGAAACCGCATCTGGAGAGCATATTAACTCTGGTAAATACTCAGTAATACCATGTGCTATCTTACGGTGGTATGGTATTGCTGGTGAAAATTATGGTAGATCACATTGTGAGGATATCTTTAGTGACTTACAATCGTTAGATTCATACACAAAAGCTTTGTTAGATGGTATGGCAGCAGCTACAACCTTTTGGTTATGTTTAGATCCTGCGGGTATAACAGAGATTGATGATGTCTCTACCCAAGCAAACGGATCTTGGGTTCCTGCTAGAAAAGAAGATGTATATGTTTTATCTCCTAGTCAAACTATGAACCCTCAACTGCAAGCAGCTCAATTAGCTGTAGATACAATGAGAAGAGAGATAGGACAATCTTTTATGATGACAGCTTCTTCTATCCCAAGCGGTGATAGAGTTACTGCAACAGCTGTTAGAATGATTGGTTCTGAATTAGAAACAATTCTTGGTGGGGCTTTTTCAGCTATTGCTAGAGAATTAATGGAACCAATTATTAAAAGAACAATTTTCTTGATGATTGAAAACGAAGAGTTAGACCAAGAAATGCACGATCAATTCTTTGAAGAAGATGGATCACTTAGTGTAGAAGTTGTTACAGGTCTTCAAGCTTTATCAAGAGATTCTAATCTACAGAAACTTGTGCAGATGGGTGAGATGGTTAGAAACCTACCAAAAGAAGCTATAGCAACATTTAAATGGTCTGAATATTCTAAGGCTTTAATAACCTCTTTAGGTTTTGATTACAGGAATTGGATTATTACCGAAGAAGAGATTAGACAAAATGAAGAAACTAGTAGAATGGAAAAAGCACAACAAGCTCAATTAGCTGGTCAACAACAAGCGTTAAACCAAGTTATGGCATCAGCTGGTACTGCTGCTGCTACACAAGATATACAAAACAACAACGGAGAGGGTGTTGCTAATGTGTTACAGAACGCAGGAATAGATATAAACTCATTTAGAAAAAACAATTAGGAAAAATTATATGGAAAACATTTTTAAGAATAGTCAAAACAATGGAATGGTTAAAGCAAATTCTACCAGAAATTTTTTAAGTTTATTTCAAAAACAATATGAAGCTGGTTTAGGCAATCGGGGTAAACAAATACTTAATAAAGTAGTAAACAATCATAATAATAACATAGAAATAAATACTAATAAGTATCCAATGAAATCCACTCTTAGTTCTATGAGCGAAGGGGAAAGGTTTAATATTGGACCCCCACCACCCCCACAATGATAAATATACAATGAAGTTATCTAACTCTAGATAATGGAAGATTATAAAAAAAAGAAAGAAAGAATAACATGCCAGAGACTCAAGATAATAATCCAACAACCCAAAAGGCTGGATTATTAAATGAACAATCCCTTACGCAAGATCAGATTATTAATGAAAGAGAAAGGTTAGCATTTAAATCTTACGTTAAAGATCAGAATGCTGAAGTACCTTCTAATTTTAAGGATGTTGATACTTGGTTTAACGCCTTAAAAAGTGCTCAAGGAGAGTATACTAAGTCCAGACAAGAAGTATCTAATCTAAAGAACAAGTATGAACCTACAGACTCTTCACCAAGTTTTATAACAGCACCTTCTATTGTAGATACCAAAGAAAGTCCTGTAGAGTATATCGAGTTAAACAATCAAATGCGTATCCCCACAAAGGAAGTTGCTACACAAGTTCCCCAACAATCAGCTACAGCTGCTGACTGGAAAGCTTGGACTTTACAATATGCATTACACAGTACGCTAGATAAGGAAACAATTAAATCAATTCAAGATAAAACTAACTTACCTGAAAGTATTATTAATGAATACATGACAGGTCAGAAAGCAAAGATTGATATAGCTTATTCTAAAGCTTCAGATTTAATTGGCGGTAAAGAAAAGATGGATAAGATTTTTAAGTGGGCTTCTCAAACGTTACCCCAAGTTGAGCAAGATAATATCAATGCTACTTTAGCAACCCCAAGTTGGGAAATTGCTTTACTTGGTTTAACCGCTAAGTATGACAAAAACAACTTTAGTAGGGTAACAGAAGAACCTAAACAATCTAATCCACTTACTAGAGTTTCTGTACAAGAAACAATAAGTCCTCAAAAAGGATATATGTCTAGGCGTGAGTTTGGGGTTGATAGAAACAACCCAAGATATGGAAGTGATCCAGCATTCAGAGGTTATGTAGAATCTAGAATGTTGCTCACTGATTTTAATACAATCGGTTCTTAATATTTTGTTTGTTTATAAAACCCTCATTTATGACAATGGTTGATAAACAATAAATTACAAGACGGTATTATAGTTTTCAATCGTGTTTTATTATTTTTTATTTACAAACAAATTTTAGGAGTTTTTATTATGGCTTTCGCAAGTGCAAATATTGCAAATACAGATTTTTCTTTACCACGTACAGCAGCAGGAGATGCAACATCAGGAGGAGTAGCTGGATTAAATAAGCTATGGCTTCCTTTGTGGAGTGGGGAGGTTTTAAATGCGTATGATCAATACAACATTTTTGAACATCTCATTACATACCGTCCTCTAATGGGTGGTTTTAGTTACGAATTCCCTGTCACAGGAACTGTTTCTCTTCTTGCATCATGGGATGCTGGAGTTGAATTAGGTGGAGCTAGTGGTACACCATCAGCAACTACAACCTTTAAGGTTAACCTTGACAAGAGACCTATGGCAGCTCACTTTGAAACAGATAACATTGACGCTCTTATTACTCAATGGGATTATCGTTCAGAGCTTGCTCGTCAAGCAGGATTAACATTGGCAAGTAATAGAGATAAGCAAATTATTTCTTCTCTTATTGCTGCTTGTGTTGTACCATCTTTAGCTAATGATCCTAGAGCTGTTACAGGTACTACTATTTTTATGCCAGCTCCTTCTGTTGTTAATGGTGTAGCTTTTGGTGGTGGTGCTGTTGCTACAACTATTGCTGCTGGTGTTACTGTTGCTGGTGCTTTACCAAATGAAGCGACAGAACAAGTTGGATTAAACATTCTAGCATCTATTGAAAATTATTTAGTTGAAATGCAACAAAATGATTATCCAGTTGGTATGGTTATTTGTGCAGTTAATCCAAAGGTGTTTCAAATTATCCGTGCATTAGGTATTCCTAGATCTACATCTGATCTTGGTACTAGAATCCCAATGTTTGGTGCTAGTGATATCTATGGTGGTAATGGTGTTCCTATGGCTTATGGCGCAAATGCTTTAACGGATTCTTTAGACTATATGTCTGTAAAGATTGTTAAGACAAACCATTTCCCAAAGACACAATTATCCATTGGTTCTTCAAAGTATAACCTTAATTGTTCTTTGTTTGATATCTATGGTTTAATTTTCCAACCTGAGTGTGTTGCTGGTTTAGCTCTTCAGGGTTTGAAGGTAGATTCTGTTCAGGACATTCGACGTAACACACAGTTTACTGTGGCAAGTATGTTGATGGGTACTGGTGTATTGCGCCCAGAATTATGTAAAATTTTGGTTGGTCCATTAGGAGGAGCTAGTGCTATTTCAGCAGATACTACTACTAATACTAGAGCTAAGTTGTTTACGTTCTTAGACACTACATCTGGTAATCTTACTACTGGATTTGGTGCAGAGTATAAGGTTACTGGTTCATAATTTTAGTATAGCGTTATAAAAATAAGCCCCCAAGAGTTAAACTCTTGGGGGCTTATTATAACTTAACAAAGAAAGAAAAATTTATCATGGCTGCCCCAAAACCAACAGCATCCCCATCCCCAACCTTTAGTCGTAAGCCTAAACCATTTACCCCATTTGGTCCTTGGTTACAAGGACCACCATTTGATTTTGAGACGTTAGGTCCAGGTACTATGGCTGGAGATATTTTGTCAAATCGTACTCCTAGAGGAAGAACTCCTAGAGTAGTACCTAAGCCACCACAACCTGGTTGGCTTGATCCTTTATTGTTAATGATACCTGATTGGGCATTACCGTCCCGTGATGGGTGGTATGGTAGACTGTACGGTTAAATATTACTAGTACTAATAGTAAAGCGTTATAAAAATAAGCCCCCAAGAGTTTAACTCTTGGGGGCTTATTATAGCTTAACAAAGAAAGAAAAATTTATTATGACATCAAAACGACAAGAAGAGCTTCCTTTAAGTATTCCAGAGATACGAGCGAGAGGCGATGAGCATATCCCCCCACCACCACCAAAGCCAAATCAGCCTGGATTCTTTGATCCCTTTTTACTTGCTATACCTGACTGGATGTTACCATCCCGTGATGGGTGGTATGGTAGACTGTATGGTTAAGAAAGAAAAACATGACAACACCTATTATTAAAAAGTTAGAAGATACATATAATATTAAAAGACAAGCGTTAGAACAACAATTCTTACGTGGACTTATTCCCTCTTCTTTTTTATCAAACTCACCTTTGATAGCCCGTGAACTCCCAGATTCAAGTAATCCTGAGAGATCTCAAGAAGTTATACAAATGTATTCAACTTATTTAGACACAGTTGCTCAACAACTAACCATGTCTGAAGTAATGCAAGATCCTTCTGTTACCAGAAAGATCTAATATAATCTTAGTAAGTATACAGCACAATAATCCCCATAAGTCGTAGTACTTATGGGGATTTTTTTTATTTTAAGAAAGAAAAAAATGTTCGACAAATCACAACAATTAAAAAACCAACTTCAACAAATCCAACAGAGCAGACTAATGGGACGATCAGCACAAAATCCACTAGCTATGGGTCTTAGTAAAGTTATGCAAGGAACTTCTTTAAACATATCAGATTTAAAAACAAATAGAAAACAAGCATCTAAAACCTATTCAATACCTTCTGTTGGTGGTGGTGGTAAAGGAAAATGAATACTAATGATGGTTTAACTCCTGGTATTATAGCTATGGCTGAGAGATTAATGTCTCTTAGACATAGTAATATGAACGAGTTAACAACTTCAATATCAATAAATGAGGTAGACCCTCCAGCCCACGATGGAACTACTGGTGGTCCTTTATACCCAGGCGTTGAGACAAATAAAGAAAGAAATCTTTCAGATAATACTACAACAAAAACAGAACAAGACAAGCCTTCGTGGGATGGTAAGTGTCATAATACACCAAGGGACTGTATGATAGCCCTTGGTTTAATATCTTGTGATGACGTAAAGGGAACTACATAATGGGTATTATATCTAAATTAAATGTTGTAAACCAGATGTTACTTAGTTCTGGTGAGAACCTTGTGTCTGATTTATTAAACACAAGTGGTATTGATACAGCTATGGCTGAGGTTATATTAGAACAAGCCTCCCTTGATTTTCAAATGAGAGGATTGGCTAATAATAAGTTTTTACGTAAAATGGTTACACAGGCAAACACTAATTACTTAGTACTACCAACACCAGATTCTGATGAAGAAGGCGTTATTTCAGCTGATTTAATATCAGATCACCTAGCTTTAAATGGTGTTGATAGAGTAAACACTAGGTTACAATCTATAGGTGGTCCTCTTCGTCTATGGAATACAACAGATGATACCGATGTTTTTATAAGTGGTGTTACTTATTATGTAGAAATTGTTTCAAAGTTAGTTTGGGAAAATCTAGACACACCATCTCAAAGAGCTATACAAGCTACAGCAGTTAGAAACTACCAAGTTTTAACACAGGGTGATGAAGTTACTGATATGTTCTTAAGTAATCAAGAAACTATATTCAACGCTAGAGGTAGAGCTGCTGATATAAACGATAAAGATAGAAATATTTTCTCATCTGGTGATGCTCAGCAACGACAAAGAAACATATATAATTACGATCCTTCCCGTATTCGTTTTTGGACACAGATATAAAAGGAAAAATACATTGGCAAAATTACGTAAAAAAGCTTTACAAAGGTCTCTCCAAAGTACAAAAGTAGCTATACCAAACTTACTAAGTGTTGGAAAGCAACCCCCAAATAAGAGACAGTCTTATGAAGCTGAAGTATTAACCAATGTAATTATTTCCCTTGAAAAAAACTTTGAAAAAAGATCTGGTTTTTCTATTGTAAATCAATTTAATGATAACACAGCAGTTGTTAATGGTGAGATTACTCCTTCAACACAAGGTTATAATAATTCAGATGATTTTCAAAGACCTGAGTTATATTTTTTATCTTCTAATGGAGATAATGAAACTCCCGATGAAAAAGATTATTGGTATTATTGGTATAATATAAATGAAGATAATAGGTATTTAATAACTATTGATCCAAGTGCTGTAAATGAAGGAGAGCCTTTGTTTTTTATTGTGTTGATTAGGAAAGATGGTTCTTGGGAAGATAAAACTTCTAAAACACAATGGGATAAAACAGTAGCCTTAAATAATTCATATGTGGTAGACTATGCATCTGACAACAATATATCGGTTCAAGATGCTGCTGATTTAGGAACTTTGTCTACTGTCTCTAGATCATATTTAACATTCAACCCAGACAACAATAAATCTTCTACCTTTTTAAAAGCATCAGCTTTAGGTTCAACTTTAATCATACTAAACAAAAATGTATATGCTGGTTTTTCTAGTGATAAAGAAGGCTATACCTTTGGGTTAGATGGTGAAGTTACAGGAACTGTTGATGTTGCTGGTAAGCGATTAACATATTGGTCTAGCTCTGCGGTATCAAAAAAGTATGGTCTCGGTCCTGACGGAACAGCAGGATCCCCTCCTGGTTCTGGCGATGATACCTTTATAGGTTATGTTAATGATGTTTCTGGTGATCTAATCCCCGTCCAAGATTTTATCTATTTTGATAGTACATATCCTTATTTAGGTCAGTCTGTTAACGATGCTAGCATTATTCAATTACCACCACAAATAGGTAATTGGATTGCTAGTAATGGAAATGGTGGAGATTTTGATGCACGGGAAATGTTAAAGTTATTATATGATTCAAATCATCCGCATAAAAATTATGTAGCTGGAAGAGGTAAGATTTTTTATGCTAAAAATTCATTTTTAAATTTAAACGAAGGTTATTATAGGATATTATCATTTCAAGAAAACCAAACTACTACACAAAGCGGTTCAACTTTTTATGGTAAAGGAAGACCATATTTACAAAAAATTAGAACACCAATTGAACATTCCTATATAGACCCTAAGAGAATGCCACAAAGACTTTCTTTTAACTTAAGTAACCCTGATAACATATGTGAAGTAGAGCCTATTAACTGGACACCTAGGACAAGCGGAGATAACATAACAAATCCTGGACCTAGTTTATTTAAAAATTTTGATGGTACTGTATTAAAACAATCTAAAATAAACACAGTATCGGTTTTTAAAGATAGGTTATTTTTTGCGGGTGCAGATATTGTTTTTAGTTCTCAACTAGGTGCTTATGAAAGTTTGTTTATAGAAAACCCTACTAACATCACAGAAAAAGATCCTATTGATGTTAGAGCATCGTCTAATACCTTTGCTGAAATTACCAGTATGACTCCATTTGAAGAGTACTTGTTTATTGATAGTAAAGCTAACATGCAATTTATATTACAAAGCGGATCTACTAGTAGTGTTATTTCTCCTCTAAGTGTAGCTATTGATCCTATTACTTTTTACTCAACAGCTCCTATAGTTGAACCAGTTCTTGTAGGGTCTCAGTTATTTTTCTTGGATAAAGAAAGAATATATTTATACACAGGAAAAGATAGAGCTGGTTTAGCAAAAGCAGTTGAGTTATCTTTATCAGTAACTGGCTATCTACCTTCTAAATTTAGAACTATAACAACAGCACCAGCTCAAGATTCTATTATTATGGTAGGAGAAGATACCCCTAACAAACTATTTTTATATACCATAAGATTTTCTGGTGAACGTTTAATACAAAGTTCTTTTTATGATTATGATATTCAAACAGAAACAACAGGTGGGTGTTCAATAGAAGCTGTTCAAGTATATAACGATCATTTATATATCATATGTAAAGTTAGGCAGTATGCTAATAATGCGTTTGAAAACAAAAGATTTGTAATGCGTTGTTTATTAAGGTCTGAAGATACTTTTGAAAACAATGTTATTACTGTTACACCTAGATTAGATTTTAGATATGCATTATCTCCAAATCCTGATTGGGATACGGAAGATGGTCCTAATTATTCTTGTGCGTTTGACGCTGAAACAAACATAACTACTTTTAGAATACCAAACAGTATACCTGTAAATTATTCAAATTTAAAAATATATACACCCATAGGTTATTTAAATACTGAGAGTGTTGATAAAGGTGGTTTAGTTATTACACCACTTACATGTACATCAGAACAAGGTCAAGAAGGGTATTACTTAATTACTGCCTTAGGTAATTTAGAAAATACAGTTTTTGAAGGAAACCCATCTAACGAAATTATTTATTTTGGGATTACCTATGAAATGAATGTTCAGTTATCCCCTGTTTTTTATAGGGATTTAGATAATAAAATTTTACAAGGTAGTTTTAATTTAAGAACTGGTATAGCTTCACACGCTTACTCAGGTCAATATACCATTGAAGCTAGTACTAGAGGAAGAGATCCTTTAGTATCTGTTTTTAATCCAGATACTTTTTATCAAGACCTTCCTTTATTAGGAATCTCTTCTTTTGGTACTGTTAATTTTAGAGTGTTTGGTTTTAGTACACTAACATCTATATCGTTTAAATCAAATAATATTTCCCCTGTAAACATAACAAACATAGAACTTAAGGGTAAGTTTAATAAAAAATATTCCCTTATTTCTTCTTAAGAAAGTATCCTTTAATGACCTTTAATAATTTAGAAAATGTAATTACCAATATGTTATTTGTTAATTTAGAAGTTGGTAATTTTATGGGAATGACGGATAGTAATGGCTTATCGGGATATTACACCGTAGCCGATGAAAACCCTGTATTCTCTTACAACGATATAAATCTTATTACTTCATCTGGTCTTTTAGATTCAGATCAACTAGAAATAAGTTATTTGTTTACAGGTTTAAACGCAAAGAAACAAGAATTAGAAAGTATTTTTATTCTCCCTAAGTCAGTAAACAATGAACCTATATATGAAGTAGATTCAAATACAAAACGAATAACAATACGATTAGATAATTTTGGTGAACTTCCTACAGTTACTTTAGAATCAGGAGAAATTACCATACCAGATGTAATTGAATCTAATAATAAATTTAGTGGGATTCGTATTAGACGTAAAACATATAGTGCAGCTAAGTTTGTAGAGTTTCAATCTGGTAGTAGATTAAGTCCTGCAAGTTTAAATCTTCAAGCAGATCAATTATTATATCTACTACAAGAGTTAAATGGAAATATCATAGGTGAGTATGTTAGAGTAAGTGATAGCCAAGCTTCAGATGGGTTTGTTTCTTTAGATACAGATCAAACAATAACAGGAGAAAAAACATTTGCTAACAGCGAAACATTTTTTGAGGCTGGTGTAGTTTGCAGTGGTGGTTTAGAGACTGACACTTTATCTGCAACTGGCTCTTTATCTGTTACTGGAGTTTCTAATTTAGTTGGAAATGTTACTTGTGTAGATGGATTAGAAGTAACAGGATCTCTTGTTGAGATAGATACAGATAATGTTGATATTACCAGTGCTGTAGGTATCATAGGTACTTTGTCTCTTAACGGAGAAAACATACAAACATCTCTTGATAATGCTGCCAATGAAATAGGAACTGGTTTAATAGGTGATGGTTCAACACACGATCCTAATGATAACTTAGCAGCTGGTAATAAAGATCATCCTTATATCAGAGCTACTAGCGATGTAAGTTATGGGTACGGAACACCTAAACCAATGAACATGGAACTACATCCCTTTGGAGATCCATCAGCACCTTTCTATAACAAAATTACTCAATATGGTGGTGGTAATACCTGTCTTGGTTGGTTTTGTGGAGCTAATGGTGCTAATCCGTTTGGTATTAATCTTGAGAGCCAAGAGTTTACAGATTTTCAATTAGCACATTTAACAGTAGATGCAGGAGGACAAGCTGTAGGTGATCAAGAATATATAGATTTTTGTAATTCATTTGGTTTATTATTAGATGAGGATGGAGTAATTATTGAGCCAACTGGTTTTGGTTTTGTTGGTTGTACACTTTTAGGTAGTCAATGTTTTACAGAAATAAGAGATACATTTCCCTTCAGACAAAAGCATTACAGTGGTGGTCTTCTTGATGTAGCTATTGGAGCTTGTACAGGGGTTGGTATATCTAACACAGCTTCGTCTGTTTTAGTTGGTGCGTTTGCTGGATCAGTTGATTATGCAGATACTTGGGCGGGTACTAATCTTTTTGGTAGGAGTGATAGTGTTTTTATTGGTGCGTTTGCTGGAACCAATTCTTGTTCACAACTTGGTGTAGATAACCCATCTGAGTATGGCAGCCATAATATTGGTATTGGTTCTTCTAGTGGAGCTTATATCAGACAGGGTTATCAAAATGTATGTATAGGCTCTAGTTGTTTATCTGGTATAGTCCAACAAGGTTCTGCATATGATTTATTAAACACCGCAGTTTTACCTGTGAATAATACAGCTGTTGGTTTTCAAGCTTTAGGTTCTAGTGTGGGTGTAAATAATACATCTATAGGGTCTATGTCTTTAAATGAATGTAATTTTGGAGATAATAATACAGCCATTGGTTTTAGTGCTCTTCAATCGTTAGGCTCTCTTACCGAAGGTACTAAAGCAAACACATCTTCTAATACAGTTATAGGAAGTTACGCTGGTTCTACTTTAGGAACAGCAGCAAGTAAAAATACCATCATAGGAGCAGACGCTTGTAAGTTACAGTTATCGGGTAGTTTTAATACTGTAATTGGTATGGAAGCGTATTCTGCTGCTACGGGTAGTGGAAGCAACAATACAGCAGTTGGTTATCAATCTTTAATTGCTGTAACAACTACAGCAAGTAGTAATACAGGTGTTGGTTTTAAAAGTTTACGAAACGTTACTACTGGTGGAAGCAATACATCTATTGGTTATCAAAGCGGGGGTTATCTTACATCAGGAAGTAACAATACATGTATTGGGAATGGTTCTGATACCTTAGCTATAACCACATCTAATTCAATAACACTAGGTAATAGTGCTATAACAACGTTACGTTGTAATACCCAAGTAATACTTTCTCTTTCTGATAGAAGAGATAAGAAAGATATTATAGACATTCCTATTGGTTTAAGTTTTATAAATGAATTAAAACCAGTTGCTTTTGCATGGAATCAACGAGATGGAAATAGAGTTGGTCCAAGCGAGTTTGGTTTTATTGCACAAGATTTAATACAAGCTCAGGAAACAATAGGAACAGTAGTTCCTGGACTTGTTTCTTCTGAGAATCCAGATAAACTTGAAGCTGGGTATGGGTATCTTTTACCTATTATTGTTAAAGCTATTCAAGAACTATCAATTAGAGTAACAACTTTAGAAAGTAAAATACAATGACATCTTCACAAGAAAAAAAGCCGTTCTCTCCATCTATAGTTTTGCAATGGTTACAACTGTTTGTATTAACAATAGGTGTAGCTGGTTTCTTTACTGTATTAGGTAGTAAGAATGAAGCCATAAACAGAACAACAGCAGACCTTAGTGAACTAAAAAACATTGTACAAGATCTTGTTAAAAGTCAGATTACATTTGCTGTGAATGATGGGAGACACCAAGAAATGTTAGATGATCTTCGTATAAGAGTATTTGATTTAGAGAAAAGGAGTATGAAATAATGCCATTAGAGTTAATTAGTTTGTTAGGTGGTGGTTTAGCTGGGTTTGTATTTAGATACCTTGCCCAGAAATCACAAGATCAAAAAGAATTGTTTGAGCGAATGATCTCTGCAAATAAACAAACAACAGACAATCAAGACAAAGCTGTTGCTAGAGTTTCTATAGATGCGGGTAAAGCTGTAAGACAAATTATTGTCTTGACTGTGTTGTTTGGTACGCTAGTTGCTCCATTCATATTACCGTTCTTTGGAGTACCTACGTTTGTTGAGGTTGATACAATTAATCCAGAAAGTATGTTTGGTCTTATTCCAGAATATACCCGTAAGGTTTTTGTTGAAATTAATGGGTTTTTATACACATCTGAAAATCGTCAAATCTTAGTATCCCTAGTAGGTTTCTACTTTGGAACCGCAGCAGCAGGAAATAAATCATGAAATATCTATTACCCCTTTTATTCCTTATAGGTTGTTCAACTGTTCCTGTAGTTGTATCAGATACAACAAGACCATCAGTAATGGAAGAAACAATTAAACATGGTATAGTAAACTCAGTTGACCCCAGTTATCTGTGGGTGTTATGGTATATCCCTATTGTTGTTGTTGTTCTTAGTTGGGCATGGAAAACATTCTTTAGAAAGAGTACACAATGAATAGCAAAGAGTTAGTTAATAGACTTTATACAGAGCTACTAAGCACCCTATTAGGCGATCTGAGCGATAGTTCAAAATGTGGTCCTGGGTTATACCAAGTTGTCCGAGGCGTTATACAAGACAACAGAGAGCTGTTAGACATGATTCCATCTGATTCTGTATCCACACTACAAGCTAAGATGTCTTCAATGTCTCCTTTTAAATTTGGTGGTGTATGATTATTCCACCAGAAGTGTTATCGGACTTCAGGAATCACCTTTATTTTTGTTTTAAATACCTTGGGTTAGGTAACCCAACACCAAAGCAATATGCAATGGCTGAACTCCTACAGAACGGACCAAATGATTTTCTCCTACAAGCTGGTAGAGGGGATGGTAAGTCTGTCATAAATGCTTGTTTTGTATCGTGGTGTTTGCTACTAGATCCTAATAAAACCCAACTAATATTATCAGCCACAGGTGATAGAGCTATAAAGTTTGTTTCTCAAGTAAGACAAACCTTGTCTTTAGTACCATATATGATACACTTACAACCACAAGAGTTTGAGAAAGACTCTGCGTTTGGTTTTAATGTACATGGTAAAACTAAGATAGGACAAGATCTTTCTGTTTCTGCTAAAGGAATTACAAGTCAAATCACAGGATCACATGCTGATTGTATCCTCTGTGATGATATTGAAATCCCAGAAAACTCGGATACACCATCATCAAGAGAAAAACTTTGGGAGCGTTGTATGGAATTAGAAAACGTAAGGAATAAAGTTGAGGGTGGTAGCATACGTTTTCTTGGTACACCACAAACAAAAGATTCTGTTTATAATAGACTATTAAATATATACCCTGTGTTTAGGTTTCCAGCTGTTATGCCTGATATAACAATACCATCTGAGTGTGAAAACGTTTCAGAGTATATCTTAAAACTACAACTAGAACCTGGTATGTCTACCCAACCAGAAAGATTTTCTGAAGAAGTAATGTGTAGCATAGAAGCTAAAATAGGACCTAGTTTATTTGCGTTACATTATAAACTAGATACCAGTAACTCAGACTCTAAAAAATTTCCATTGCATTTATCTGACTTAATAGTATTTGATGTTGATAATAAATACTTCCCTAATAAAGTTGTGTGGTCTAATGCAAACCAAAATAAAAGAGTTCCTGTGTTTGGTATGAGAGGAGATTTAGTATATGAGCCTATGTGGGCTTCTACTGAATATATTCCCTTCCTTGAAACAGTTATGTTTATAGATCCATCGGGGCGTGGTACAGACGAAACAGCTATCTGTGTTGGTAGTTTTGCAAATGGTTATATTATCATACATGAGTTGTTTGGTATGGTTGGTGGGTATGATAACGAAACACTTTTAAAAATATGTAAAACAGTAAACGCTTATAACGTAAAGAAAATTAGGTTTGAATCTAATTATGGTGATGGTATGTTTGGTCAAATCTTAAGACCTATTGTTTCAAATAATTGTGGTCAGGTTGCTCTTGAAGAATATAAGGTTAGTGGAAACAAAGAACAAAGATTAATCTCAACACTAGAGCCAGTTTTTGCTCAACATAGATTAGTGTTTGATACTCGTTGTATACGAGATAAAGAAACTCAAATACAAATTACAAGGTTAACAGACAAACGAGGTTGTTTAGCTAAGGATGATCGTGTGGATGTTTTAGCTGCTGCTGTTTCTTATTGGGCAAAGGGTATGAGTATTGATCCTGATGTCCAAATAAAAAACAACAAAGCAAGAAAAGATTTAGAAAATCATTTAGCTTGGCTTGGAAACAAAAGATCTTTACATTTACTAGGTCCTCTTGTGTCTGGTGCTTGTAGAACGGAAGCTATATTTCCTCTAGAAGATCCTATAAAACAGAAAAAAAGAGGGTATGGTATTTCAGTATTAAATAAAAACAGGTATAGAAAATGAATATTGTTACTGGCTTAGGTCCTAGAACAGGTACATCTTTTGTTATGCAATCTTTAGTTAATGCTGGATTGCCTGTTATGGGACATAAGTTTATACAAGATTTATTAATACCAGAGCATAACCCCTTGGGTTATTATGAGATAGACCCAAGAGAAGATTTTATTGATAACGGTAATTTTATAGTTAAACTATGGAGTCATCAGTTATCTTGTGTTGATTTTTCTAAGGTATTTAAAATTGTTGTTTTAGAAAGACGAGATAAAGAATCCCAAAAACAAAGTATGTTGAAGGTTTTAAAAGACGAACTTAGTTTACCTATGTATTTAAATCTTTCTAACTCTGATTCTTTTTCTGATAATAATATAAGTAACACAATTGATAGTCTTGTAGATGAATATACTAGTAGTGTTAATGAACTACTTTGTTCACATAAGGATGTATTAAGAGTTTACACAGAAGATTTAAATAAAGATATTAACAAAATTATAGATTTTATAAAGGAGTTTTAATAATGGGTGTAGCAATTGCAATGGGTGGAATGGCTTTGGCTGGGGGAATTGCAGGAGCATTTGGTGCTTCTTCCGCAGCTTCAGCTCAAGCAGCAGCAGCTAAGATAGCACAAGACAATGCTAATTTTAGAGCGCAGTGGCAAACAGATGCAAACAATAGACAGATAATGAGAAACTTTCAAGCAAGACTTGAAAGAAATACTGGTATAGAAAGATCAGCTAATAAAGAAAGAGTCATAGCGGAGAATTTTTTAGATGTTGATTTCCAGAATAAGAAAGGAACTCTATCTAAAGAATCTGCTACTGTAAACGCAGCCTTTCTTTCTACTCTAAATGTTAGACATCTATCTAATACATCAGGTACAGCTAGAGCTATCCTTCGTCAAAACCTCTCATCTATGCAGAGTAATATGATAGCTTTAAAAACAAACTACACATCATCTTTACGTGATGTAGAAACAAACTATAACAATAGATTACAAGGTAGGGATTTTAACTTCCAAGAACAAACTATGTTTATACCTTCTATGGGAGGTATTGCTGATACCTCTGGATCAGCTTTAACATCTGGATTAATTCAAGCTGGTATTTCTGGCGCAAGTGCTGGGTATGCTGGTCAACTTCAATATGGTGCAGAAGGAACGTGGTTACATTGATTAAAAACAAATCATATTTAGCGTTAGAAAAATTAGTTTTAAAAACAAAGTCAGACCCAATTAAGCTTAAGGAACAGGAATCATTAGATCCTGAAACAATAAGCAAGGCGTTTAATAAAGACGCAACAAGCAAATTAGAAAACATAACAAGTGTTAGTAAAGGAATGTATCCTAAAAATAAAAACGATAGGTTTGCTTATTGGAAAAAGCAAGTTGATGTACAAAGTTTACCTGATAGTGTTAAAGAACTTTATTGGGAAGAGTATGAAAAGATGCATCCAGATGGTAAAGTTGGGGCTAAAAGAGATTTCGTAGATTTACCTCTAAAAGAAATGTCGTATATAACTAGTAAATCAGAACAAGAGTTTTTTTTACGTGAGAAATTATCTGTTGTTCCTGCTTGGGCTAAACAAGAGCTTAATAATATACTTGCTCAGTTATCAACAACAGTTGCTAATAGTAATTATAGTAAAGCTCAAAAAGTATATACACAAAATTTAGATGATCGTATGTCTACCTTTATGTTAAAGTCTAAGTTAGACCCAGATATTCCTGTAGATTCCCATGTGAATGATGTTATGAAATTAGAACAATTAAATCTTATGGATATATCCAAAGTTGAGAATGGTAGGGTTGGTGTTTATACTTATGAAAACAAGTTTATACCGTCTGTTAATATTACTAATAGACAAGACGTGTATAACCAAGAAGATTTCTCAGCCCCCTCTTTAGAAGAACAATCCTTGGTTAGGAAACTTGCTCCACCTATTATTCTAAAATCAATAGAAGGTAATTTAATTTCAAGTCGAAACAAAATTAGAAGCCAAGAACAAACAGGAGAATCCATAGCTGAGGATTTATTATTAAAGGGTGATTTTGTTATGGATGATTGGAACACAGCCTTTGCTATGTCTCCTACAAAAACACTTACTGAAAACATAGCAAACGGTATTCGTGGAGAAATGAAAGCTGGTCGTGTAAAAACAGATAAACAATTAGCACAAACAATATATAAAGCTATTGTTCAATATAAAGATATTTTACCAGAAAGTAAATAAATTGAGTTTAATTAAACCTAGTATACAAACAGTCTTTGAAGAACCCCGTAGAATTACTTTTGAAGAACCAGAAAACACGGGTGTATACCGAGAAGGAGAAGTTACTTTTGGTAATCAGTTAGTTGGTATTGATCCTGGTATTGCTTGGGGTGCTTTAGGTGAAAGCTTTTTTAAGAATGCTCAGCAAATATATGGTATGGTTTTAGAAGATAACATAACAGGACAAGCATCAGCTTTAGATTTATTAGGTAAAACTAATACAGAAAAAGTTGAAACTTTAAATATACATGGTCAGTCTCTCTTACTTGAGGCTAGAGAGACTGGTGATTTTACTAAGTTTAACCTATACGAAAAAACTTTACCAATAGAATATAGAAAGATTCAAGATGATTTAGTTGAAAAATCTCAAGGTATTGTTGGTAAAGATTATTACAATAAAATTACTACAACAGATGCTGACATTAGTAAAGAATCTCCTTTATGGAGAAAGGTTTCTATGCAAGCTAGGTTATCTAGTTTAGAACTTGATAACACAATTTCTAATAAAAGTTATCAGTTAATAAACAATGCTTATGAAATGAGAAAACAAGTTGCAGCAGCTGCAAAACTAAACAACAATTCTCTTATGGTTGATCCAATGTCGGGTGTTGTTTTTAATAAAGAAATGTCAGAGAAACAGATGAATGCTGTTCCTAACAAACCTTATTTATCTGGTTTATTCTCTGTTAAGGGTCTTCTTGGAGATGATGTAGCTTCTGTGGATGATAAAGGAAATCAATTATTAACACCTGAAGGTAAGATAAACAAAGATTTTAATATGGATTATGCTAGTAATACTGTGATAAGAACAGTAGCTCAACTTGATTTAAAGTATTCTATATCACCTAATGGTAAAATATTAACACCAAACACAACAAAACTATTCAAACGTGTGTTAGATAACGAAGCATCTAGATCTGAAGTAGTATATGCAACTCAACTTTTACAAAACATGCCACCAGAAACAGCTCAGGTGTTTGCTTCAACAACTGGTCTAAACGCAGCTGAGGTTGCTAAGTTATCTCAATGGGCATTCTCAGCTCAGTACAGTCTACCTGAAGCTGGTATACAAAAAGTGTTAGAGAATACCAGAAGCCCGTATAATGAACAAAATGTAAAGGTTGTTGATAGTATTGGCAAGACACAATTATCCTATCGACCAGAAGGATATAGTACATTTGACCCCACAAACATATCTTTAGAATTACCAGCACTAAACAAACCTGAATACATACTAGCTATAAACACTATGTCTAAGGTTTTAAAAAATAGAAATCTATTAAACAACCTAACAACATTTGATATTGATGCAAACTTTCAAGATTCAAATGTAGAAGATGGTACACTCCAATCTTTTGTTAATTACAACCCAGCTTTTAAACCTTTGATGGTAGTTGTATTAAATGCTATGACTTCTTCTGATGTTATTAATAGACCAACTAATGAAGATAGTTTTACTAAGGAAGATAAAAACAAAGCTATTACAGATTTAGTAACTCAAACTTTAGAAGCTCATCTAGAGAGAAGCGGTGTTATAAATATTGATGGTGTTATACATGTTTCTCCTTCTATGAATAATCTTTCACGACTTTCTTCTCCTATAATTTCACAGCTAAATAAATTTGCTCAAGGTACTGTAGAAGAAAGAGATAGCCTTAAAACAAAATTAACAAAAGATCCAACAAAGCTGATTGGTATTGCTACACTAAGAGGTAACTTCCAATCTGGTATTGTTGAGGGTGATAGTGAAAACACTGTATTTGAAAAATATAAAACATTAGCTGATAATTTTAATGGATCGCCAGTTGATCTTGAAATTTTTAGGGCTTATATTGATTCTCATGGCTCTGTTTCTACAGATAAACAAGGAGTTAAAGTTAGTACACCAATACCAGATGCATCTATTTTACGCTTTGTAGTTGCTATGAACCCACAAATCCAAGAACATTATTTTCCAGCTGCTAGAAGAGTGTTTAAAGACACCCCTAGAATTAAATTAGAAAGAGCAATAGCTATTTATAATGATATACCAGAAGCTACTGGTTGGACTTGGGATTATGATACTACAGATTACGATATGATATCATCTAATAATGGAGGAGTTCCTCTTGTTCTTATAGAAATTCCTTCTAATACTAAAGGTAACTTAATGAACATACCTACAGCAAGAGGTATTCAAGGTGGGTTTGTTAGTACAAGTAACAGATCAATTAAAAATGGTTACAAAGCAATTAACAAAGAAGGACAAGCTGCTTTAGTTGTAGGTAGAAACACAATAGCTAGATCGTCAGGAACAAGTGTAGATGGTTTAAATGATAGTATCCAAGTTTTTATAGAAGCACAGCTTAAAGATACATTAAGAAACTATCACTCTAGTACTACTGTTTTAAAAAATGATTCATTTCCTAGGCGAGATAAAAACATAAATATAGATAACTTACTAGATCAAGTACCATCTAAATCTTTTGAGTTATATAATAACTGGAAGCCAATAGAAAACGATACTGCAATATCTAACCTACCTGGTTTTATAAGAGCATTACAACTTAACTCTACAGCAATTAATGAAACAGTAAGATATGCATTACCCCTTAGAAACATTATAGAAAATCTAGGACCTATTGAAAAAACACCAACTGATAAAAAACAAAAAGAAGGTGAGTTGTTTTCTAGGGATAATCTTTCTATTATTTTTAAACATGGAGAAAAAAATGGATATACTAACCTATCACAATACTTAGCTTTGATGGATTCTATATCAACAGTTGCAAGTAATAATAAAGCTTTTGAAGAAAACTACGATCTCGCTTCTTATAAGGAATCTGTGAACGAGATTTCGTTTGGAACTACTGTACGAAAGGTAGAAGATAACGAGAAACAAGCACTAGAAGAGTGGAAAGCTAGCCCTAAAAAATTTATGGATGTTAAAAAGTTTAGAGATGCTGTTGCTAAGAATGGAGATTTAGTTACTACTTCAGAAGCACAGCCTAAGAAACCAGACATGCTTTACACAGGACCTAAGGCTGGTTTAATCTTATGGAAGCCAGGTTCACCTGAGTTTACTAGAGTTATTAACGAGCTGTTAACTGATAACGATTTGCTTGTTTATAAAGAAAAAACTTCAGATAAATACTATGCTTTTCCCCGTGACTCTAAAGCAGTTGATCTAAATAAATTTACTGTCGTTGATCCATCTCAAACAATTGAGTATTTTTCTACACAAGATAAACCTTTCTATAGAGAAAACACATCAAGTTCTTTAATTACAAACCCTCTTAGTAAGAGAAAACAATTAGCAGATGTTGTTATAGACTTAGAAAGAAACAGTACCCGTGGGGATGAAGGGGTCTCAGGCTTTGAGTCATTCAACCAAAAGATTGGTTTTAATAACGTTGGTGTAAAAAACTCTTTAGATATAAATGGCAAAAGAACAGATGAAGAATTTTTATCTACTAAAGTAATTGAAACTTTAAAGATGGTAGAAAAATCAGGTATTAAAAACGGAGCTAGTAATATTGGTAAAACACCAGAACAAATAGCGTCCGATAAAACTTGGAGTTTATTAACAGATGATCTTAAATCAGTTGCCTCAGTTTGGACTACCCTGTGGGATGTAGTCCATGCTTCTGGTACAGAAGAAAGCTTAGGAGAATTCTTAAATAGAACTGGATTATCTTTCTGGAAAAACGATAATCCTACAAAAGAAGAGTTAAAAAATAGAGATAGAACTCCTTTAAATACAGTACTCAACACAACTAAAGAAGAAGCATCTAAGGCTTTTTTAAAAACTTTATTTGGTGAAGATGTCTTATCTGGGTTAATGTCAGGAGAATGGGAAAAAGAGGGAAGTACTCTTCCAACTCTTGTTCTACAAAAAACAGAAGAAGCAAACATACCAAGAAAAATAAAGACAACTGTTATTAAAGCTTTAGATGTGTTAAAAACAATGGCTGTAAAATACAACAAAGATAAGCAAGAAAAGTTCTTAGATTTTTATATGAGACCTCCAAACAAAACAGAAGAGAATTGGTTTTTATCAAATGATAAAGCAGCTGTGATTGCTTCAGCAGATGGCTCTTTAGTTAAAAACCCACGTTATAAAACTACATCACAGGAAGTAAAGATACAAGCAAAAGCTGAAGCTATTCGTTTGTATATGTTAAGCAAGACAAATCAAGACCCAAGTGGAAAGACGTATGATGATAATGGGCAAGATATGTCAGCTATACCCCGCCTAGATATTCCCAAGAATGATTTTAGTTTTGAGATTACACCAAAACAAAGACAACTTTATGGTGGTTTTGAGTTAGATCTAACTAAAGACAATAAAAAATATGCTAGTAATGAGTATAACAATGATCGGTTTCTTCGTCATACAATCATAGGAAAAATGTTAGCTGGAGATCCTCAAGCTAATTCTTCAGCTACACCAGAACAAGTTTCAGTAGCTATGGATATTCAAGAACGAATCTCACAGGGGAATCCAAATTTCTTTGCTGGTTTTAAGTGGAGTTCTCCAAAAGTAAACTATGTTGAAAAAAATAATGGAATTAGTGGTTACAATTTTACAGATATAAATTTAATTGAAAATATATTTAACCCTGTTTTTGATAAACAAGTAGGGGGTATTACAGAACTTAATTCTGGTGATGCAGCTGGAGGTTTTTATTACAACAAGTTAAGGAAGTGGGCTGATAACAATAAAAAAAGTCCTTATAAGTTTAGTTATTTAGGTGTGCAAAGTTTAAGTGATGTTTATACTAAGGTTTATGGTAGAGAAGAAACGGCTACTATGTTTGGTTTAGCTATGGACAGACAAGAAAAGTTTCCTCTTTCAAAGTTACTACCAGCTGGTTTTACTATATCTAATATCCCATACATACTTCCTGATTATACTGCTGCTTCAAGATATATAGATGTATTTGAAACAGATAGACCACAAGAAGGGTTTGGAACACAAAACCCAGATGCTTTTATTGCGGGTGTAATAAAACAAGCACCTGTAGTTAATCCAAATTCTTTTGATAGTACTGTTTTAAACCCAGAAGATAGAATAACAAAAGCAGATTTAATTTTAAACAATACTAAATATGGTTATGATATAAACAGAAATGATAATATGTTGGATACTGAAAAACTTGATTCACTTTATGCACACGAACTCACACACACAGTTCAAGGGTTTAATGGGGAGTCAGAAAAAACATTTGACTTCACAAAAAACAGTGCAAATTTTAAAGAAGAAGAAAAATACAGAAAGTTATTCGGTAATGCAATAGTTAATGCGTTAGCATCCAACGATAGTTTTATGTCTGTTGTAGGTACTGAATCTACAGATGAACAAAAAAAGGGTGATCTTGCTTATATGTATTCAACGTTAGGGAGTGGGTCAGAATTACCAGCTTATATAGCTGAAATAAAACTTGAATATTTTAAAGATCAGAAAAAAAAGAACCCTCAGTTAAAACCATTAAATGCTAACTCTTCAAAAAAAGAAATGGATTCATTTATTACATGGTTGGATACGGCTGGTGAAAAAGATTTTCAGGGTAAACTAAGACAAATAGACCCAGAAGCTAAATCATTTGACCCAAACCTACCCCTTCCAAGTGTGTTTGGTAATTCAAATCCTAACTATGGTTTAATATATAAGGCTTTGGGTGTGCTTTATAAATCAGATAAGGTGCTATTTAAAGAAACTGGGTTAACCATTAAAGAATTAATGTTAGAGTTAACAAAACAAATTGCTGTTGTTGATTCAGGTTATTTAACAAACTTCAAAGCTTAAGGAATATATGGATTTATTATATACAGATCGTTTTGTGGATAAGGAACAGAATGAAAGAACGCCGTTATATTTAAACAAATATTTAGAAAGCGTCGAATTTCAACCCGTGCAAGCCCAAACCAATAATTTATTATTAGATACATCTATATCTAGTATGAGTGACCCATACAATTGGTCTAGTAGAGTTAGATTACCTATAGAAGGCGATGAAGCTTCTACAAATGAGTCATTACTAGCTGCTTTAAACAACACAGTTCTAAACGAATCTCTTGTATCTGGTGGTATTGATCCATCCAAGCGTTTAATAATAACTTCTATGTTAAACCTTCCATCTTTTAGAGAAGTTTTATTACCTAGAAATGAAATATCAGAAGATTTATATGTTGTTAAGTCTTTGGGTTTAGGTGATTTGTTAAAATCAGCAACAGAAGAAGAGTTAAAACAACCTGAAGCTATAAAGGTTATACAAAAACAACGTGACGAATTAGCTTACATGCGTTATGTGTTAGATACACCTCGTCAAACAGGCACAGATACATTCACATACCCTAAATATAGTAAGCTAACAGGTAGTTGGGCTGGAGACCTTGTTTCATTTGCATCCCAACAACTAATATCTAACTACTCTATGGTTAAAGATGTGTTGGGTATAGAACCAGCTCCTAAAGCTAATATAAACACAGGGTTTTCTTTGGGCGTTTGGGATTTCTTTCCTGAGTACGATCCTGTTAAAGCTATTAGGTCTTATACTGATAACGTTTACCTAGGTGATAAAGCCGATCTTGTTAAATTATTAAATAAAAAGGATGATAATTTTAACCATATAAGATGGTTTAATGATACAGTAGCTTTAAACGACACCGTTAGAAACGGTTTATTAGATTTAGATATAACAGCTGATAGTTTCTATGGAATAGAAAACCAAAATGCTGCTATGTTTAAACTACAGACTATTATAAATAAAACAAACATAGAAAACAAACTACAATCATATGATCCTGGTAGGAGTTTTATTAGTCCACGTTGGTACGCTAAGGAGTTAAAATCGTTTGGGCGAATGTTTGCTAATAATCTAGACACACCTATTATTATAGGTGCGGATATTGCTAAGTCTTTGATTACAAAAGCTGTGGTAGGTTCAGCTGTTCCTGTCTATGGTACAGCTGCTGGAGCTGCTGTAGGCGTTGCTGAAGTTGGTATTGGAGCTACCGAAGTTTTATCTAGAGTTGTTAGTACAGCTTGGCATGTTGGTTTTGGTGGCTTACCTAAGTATGCTGAAACGTGGGGTATTATTAGACCAACACTTTGGCATTTTGGACAAGGAGCTGCTTTTATGACAGTCCATAATACAGTAGCACAAAACAATAACTTAGCTTTTGCTAACAGTGTATATGGGTTAAATCCAGAGGTTGCTACTAATTTTAACTCAAAAGAAGTTTTACATTCTGCTTTAGTTGGAGGTTTGTTTGGTGCTGGTCTTCATTTAGGTATGGCTGGTCTTGGTGAAGGTTTTCGTAGGATGTTTAACCCTACAAGTTTATCAGCAATAGAAAAATCTAAAAAGAATATAAACGAGTTTTTTAACAGAAAAGATATTGCACTAGTTGATCCCAATTTTGATACGGTAAATAAAGCTGTGTTAGCTGGTAAAGAACCAACACCAGAAGGACTAAACGCTAACCTAAGAAAACAAGCTGAAGGTGTTGAAGTAAATAATGGATTAAGAGATGATATTAACAACTCACCTATCCACCCTAATAGTAGAATAGCTAAGGATGAGTCAGTAGATTCGTTTGCTTTAAGAACAGCTTCTTCAGAGGTATTAACTTCTCCTCTTCTAGCCTTAGATGCAGTATCAGAAGGTGGTCGTTATAATGCATTAACTCCCTCACAGAAAATAATAGCTATTGATAAAGCTATAATACTAACAGATAATATAGCTAGTATTGAGAGAAGTAAAAACACATCACCAATTCAGCCATCTATTACTAGAGTAGAAGATTCTCCTTTATTTTTAACAAGACCCGAAGAAAACACTACCCCTATTTTATTAGAGAGACCTGTTTTAAGTAGAGAAGAAATACATGCGGATATTAAATCTCAACTAGCTGGTGAAAAAATTAAACTGGAAACACAGAACAGAGTTGAAAGAATTTCTAGTGTATCAGAAAAAGCAAGAAAAGATGCGATTAGTATTTTAGATGCAGCTACAGGTAGTCGTAATAACCCAGAACAAGCCAAAGCTCCTTTAGATGTTTCATCTTCTACTCCCGAAAAAGTACAAACAATAACTGTAGCAATAGCAAAAGATTTACAGAGTACACCAGATAATGTAGTGGCAAGTGCAGAGAAACGTTTAAGTTTATTGGATGATATTGAAAAGATGTTAAGTGGAACAGGTGTTGTTGCTACAATAAAAAGAATTGCTTTAGGTAAATTAAAAGGAAGGGCTTTAACAAAGGCACAACGTGCAGCTCAAATTAGTGTATTAGAATCTCCTTCATCTTTTTTAACACACGCTGAGGGATATGTTGATGTAGTAAAAGCACACTATGACCAAATTCAAACACTTGTTGATAGCGGTTTAATATCAGAAGCTGATAGAAACTTTATCTTAGCTGCAACAGTTACCTTACGTTTTGATAGAAGAATGTCTATTACTCCTGGTCAAAGATCTCAAATTAACAATGTAACAGGAGAAATTACAATTGGTAATTTGATGAAATATAGAAACCTAACCAGAGTTAAAATTGTTGCCCATGAGATTGGACATGCTTATGAGTTATACGCTACTGGTACTTCTTTGTTTAGACTAAGAAGGTTGTTTAAGGATATGCCAAATTTACGTGCAGAGTTAATAGAAGTAGCTGGAGCTACTAAAGAAAATGTTAATTATACAACAAGTAACACAGCAGAACTTTTTGCTGAAGTTTTTAGTAATCTATTAGTAAATGAAGTAGCTTATTCTTTATTCCTTTCTAAGTTAGGAAAAAACAAGGGTGTTATTCAGGCTGCTTTATTAGAGATGGTTGGTAATATTGCTGCGGATGTAATGCAATTATATGAGCGTCTTTCAGCATCTAAAGCTATCCATGAAAGTACTGTATATGGGATTGTTAAAAATGTTATACATGAGTTAGAACAATCTTCAAAACCACTACTAAGAAGACAACAAATTGTAGATACTGTTCTTGCTGCTGTGAAAAAAGTAGACAAAGAAGAACTTAAGTATGTACTTTTTACCAAAAATAGTAAAGAAGTATTAGCTGATTTAAACAGCAAGTTAAAAGATTTTATAGGAGAAATAACTCACGAAGAGTTCCAGTTATTAAATAGATTGTTTAAAGATGATATCTATGCAATAGATGCTTTAATAAATACTAAGTTAGAGGGAGATAGTTTTTACCTTGGTCGCAAATACGCAAAGGTAACACTAATAGAAAAGGCACGTACTCTATTAGATAAAACAGTTGGAAACTATGAGTTTAGTACAAAGCCCCGAACTTTTGAAATGAAAAACAATAACAGAGATGCTCTGTTTATGGAACGGTTTAAAGAAAACTATGAGGTTACTTTAAAGTATTTAACTAATATTGAGGGTGAGTTCATGCTTGCCTTACAAAGAAACGGTCTTGAAACAAAAAAGTATAACGATTTATTACTTCCTGGTATGACATGGGAAGAAAAAATGATTGTTTTAGTTAAGGCTGTTGATGAAGATCCAGACGCAGCTGTACGTCAGCAACCAACACTAGATCCTTTACTATCCTTAACTTATGTTGAAAAAGGTATTTTCCACAAAGGAAGAAAGCAAGTCTTTTTTAATGCACCTAAAGAAGCACTTGATGATGGAGATGAGTCTTATGTTTTTACAAATTACATTAGTTCAGAAGTAGAATCTAAAAACATATTAGAAGGTGTAAAAAATGATTTTAAATCTTTAGGTGTATCACTAACAAACGAAAGTGTTTCAAGAACACTAAAAGATCTGTTGCTTAATTCTGCTGAAAGGCATGACAGTAACCTCAGTGTTCCTGTTATAGCAACTCTAAGAGAACTAGAACAAGGACACGGTTATATTACCTATGCTGATTTAAAAGAAGCTTTTACCTTAAAAGAGAATTCTTCTAATGAATCTGTAGTTACTAACACCTACTTAAGTTATTTTTTAAATACGCCTAACATGGTAAACTTTGTGTCAAACAACACATACTTCTCACCCGCTAATTTAATTAAAATACTTGAAACAGATACTAAAATTAACACACAGCTTAATATAGTATACGCAAATAACCCTAGTACTATTCAACTTACAACAGTAAACAACGCATTAAAAGAAATAAACTCAGGTATTTTATATCAATACTCTCCTTTAAAAGATAATCTTGGTATTGCTTCTAACGGTAATATCAAAAAGCTTATTAAGGATGGTGTTGAACTTGAAGGTTTTTCTGTTAATAACCCAAACCTAAAGAAACTAAGTAAGTTGTTTATAGAAGATGGTAAAAATTCAGATGTTCTTTATATTCTAGATACAGGTGAAGAGTTTGTATCAGCAGATTATTCTTTAGTATCTGAAGCTTATGCTGCTGAGGTTTTAGGTAGTGATCGTATCTTACCGTCTTATATAAAAGGAATACCAGAAACATTTGGCGGTCGTTCAGATACATTCGGGGCTATTCGATCTGATGATTTTGAGTCAAGTTTTGAGTCAAGTATAAAAGATAATGTTTTTAAAACCCCTCAAAACAAAAACGAAGTGTTTAATATTTTAGGTAGAATGTATGAGATATCTAAAATGACAAAAGAGGATGGTAGTCAAGCACTCACTAAGAAACAATTTATAGATTTACTAAATAAATCTATTGGGTTATCTAAAGAGATGCAAGTAACACTTAATGATCTTACCTCTCTTGAAGATATTGGTGGTCTTGTACTACAAAAAGTTTCAGAAGATGCGTGGGTTGTTTCTCCAGAGGGTTTAACAACAACAATAAACGAAGTAAATAAACTATCATCGCCAAAAACAATAAGTACTGTAACTAGAATTAATATGGGTTTAAACAAAGCACTAAAAGAAATTGCTGGTGATGTTATTGAACCTATAACAGAAAGTGCAGCCTTAGAAATTTTAAAGGATTCTTCATTAGAAACTAAGGTAAGAGAATCATTAAGAAGTAAATTATCTTCAACTGTATTAGATTCTCAGAATTTTTCAGATGCTTTTAATGATTCAGTTGGTAATTTTTATATGAAGCTTCAAAGAATAATTAAAGACACAGAGGGTCAGTTTATAAATAAGGAACGTTTCTTAAACAGATTAAGAAAATCTGTTTTTGATAAGTTAATGGATGATGGTAAGAAAGATAATAAATTAAGATCTTCTGGTATAAACAAAACAAACTGGGAAGATTTTAAGAAAACACAGAATGAGATAATAGTAGAAGCAAACAAAAAAAGAACAGAACAAGTACCTTTAATAACAGAATCATTTCAAGAAGCTATTAAAAGTAAAGGTGATTCTTTTAAGCAGTTTAGTAAAGAGTATTCCCGTAGTAAAAATACAGGAAATCTAGGTGTTGTTGATTCAAAAATACAGGCGGTTGTAGATGAATCACTTATTGTATCTTCTATTGGAGGAAGCTCACTTAGAACAGATGCTAAATCACAATCAGTAAAGAGTTTATTAGGAGATGCTTTAGGTCTTATTGAATTCAGTTCCTTTAAAAGCGAAAAGGATCTTTATATTAAACAATTAATTGTAGCAGGAAAAACATATGATGAGATATCAACAGCTGGAACCCTTCGCTTTGGCTCTGGTTTTAGTGTAGGAAATATTAAAAAAAGAGTTAGATTAATGTTAGAAGACACTGCTAAAGCAAAGTTACCAGAAGGTATGCTAGAAAGCTATACTAATGGAAAGACCCCAACTAGGAATCAACTTGCAGCTATGGCTACTGCTATGGAGGATTCTTCTTTATCCTTTGATCAAACAACCCCAGCACCTAAAACACCTAAGACTATTCTAACTTCTGTTATTAAGAAACAAAAAGCAAAGGTTGTTGAAACAAATATAGAAGATATTGTTAATGAATCAACGTCTGCAAGTACAATTGAAAAAACAAAAGATGTAGCTGTTCCTGTTGGTAATTTAAAAAATACAGGGGAAGTTACTCAAGCTGTTGTTTTAACTACGGGTAATGTTGTTGGAGATTTAACACCAAGTATTCCTTTAGGTGTAGCTGAAAAACTATTAGGTACTAAAGAGGTTGAAGCTGTGGTTACTGTAGCTGTTCCACAAAAATCCTCTAGACAAATAGTTGGGTCTTTAACCAACGATTCTTATTACTCTGCTGGTAATTTAGACGGCAGGACACATCCTGTATTACAGAATATTGAAAGAGTTTTAAACTCTATAGATAAACCATTTAAGTTTTTTGATAGAGAAGATTTATTAAACCAAGTTAGAATCCTTTTAAGACAAGAAAAAGAAGAGGAAGCTGTTACTTTATTTAAAGAAGTAATGAAAAAAGAAGAGATTGATGGTGTTACCATTATGCTTCTCTCTAGAAAAAACCAAGCGTATGGTGTAACTTATGTGTTTGATAAAATGAAATGGCAGTATGGCTCGTATGTTACGTTTGAAAGTTTACCAAAAAAACCAGCTACTGTTGTACCAGATACAGCTGTAGCTCCTGATGGTGTTTCAACAATACCAGTTGCTAGACCTATAGTTAAACCTAAGTCACCACAAAAAATTGAAGGTGGCTCTGTTGTTCCTGCTGTATCTACAATTGATAAAATTACCCTAATGCTTACTGAAGGCAATGATGGTTTGAGAGATAACGGAACCGATGGTTCTACTTTTAGAGTTTTGTTAAAAGCTTTTAATAAGGCAACAGGTAACAAAGAAATTTCAGATATAGCTTTAATTATAACAGATAGCTTTAAAGTTATGTGGGGAGATTTTGTTATGTTAAATGCTAAGATAATGGAAATGAATAGAATTAGGTTTGGATCAGAAGACGTGGTTAGTATGTTTTGGGTTGCTGTAGATAAAATTAAAGCATCTGAAGAAGCTTTAATGGTAAGTGTAAAAGGTAAAACCAAATACAAAAGCACAAGTCAAATCTATAGAGAAGCTGCAACTGTTGTTACAGAGCAAAGTTCATATAGTCCACAACAATTTTATCCTCCTATTTCAGAAGATGCTGTTAGAATTACGTTAAATAAAGAAGGTAAGCCTCTTGTTAAACTACATAGAGATACATCTAAAGTTTTAGAGTTGCTTTCAAAGTATGAAAACAAGTTAGAGGCTAAGCCTATAGAAGTTAGAAAAGCTGCTGAGTTATCTGAGAACGTTAATAAGGATTCACCAATTGATAAATCAACTGTAGCTAGAGATGAGACACAGCTTCTTATTGATATTATGGATGATAGGGCTGTTCGTTCAGTTCGTCAAAATAATTGGATTAGTTTCTTCTTTGGGGGAGATGAAAGAGCTAATCGTAATTGGTGGAGAGCTTTGATGAGTAACACTCAAAACGCTATTCAACATAAACAACAAGCAGGAGATACCTTTAGAAGTTTAATAAAGGTTGTAAGTTTCTTATCTCATCTTTTTGATGATACCCGTATAGTTACTTCTACATTAGTAGCTCCAAACTCTGCTCCACTTAGGTCTGTTTTGAGATCTGTCAATGAGATAAAGAGTTCTATTATTCACTTAAGAAGGCTTTCTGATAGAATAGAAGAAACACTAAACAAACTTGGTAAAATATCTTACCAGAATAATGTTGCTTGGCTTTATATTGAGATGTTTAGAGCTGGTAAAGATGTTTCTATTGGTGATTTAAAAACAACTTTAAAAACTACAGCTGATACAGCTGAAGTAAAAACACTCGTTAACTTATTATCTCTGTTAAGAGAAGAACAGATCGTTAGGAACAAACAAATCTTTGGTTTAGAAAGAAAAACAAAGTGGGTATCTCCAGATCTTACTGATGGTGATCCTTTAACACACTTTCCAGTTCAGATTGATGGCAATAAACTTAGAGAAATGACCCCAACAGATAGAGAAATACTATTAAAAGCTTGGGAAAAAGCTAGAGTAATTAGTAAAACAAGAAAAAACAAGGGTTCTTCTGATATGCCCCTAGATACAAACACTTTAATTGTGTTGGGTATTTTAGATATAGAGAATGTTAACACATTGTTTACACGTGATAGAATTTTAGCTGATGCTGGTAAGACAACGCCACTTAACGCTGCTTCTCTTAAGAATTTATTTATTACGGAACATAGTTTGACTACTTGGCAGAAGAGTGTTGCTTCTTTAAAAGCACAAATACGTAAACAATTTAACGATGGTGTGTTTACTATTACTGAAGGTGATACTGTTCGTGTTTATAGAAATCCTGAGAATCTTTTTGACTTAAGTCCCGAAGATCGAGACATATATTTATCTACTGTTAGGGGAGATAATACAAATATGTTACCTAAGTGGCAATCATATTTAAAAAACGAAACATTAACTCTCAGAGAGATGTCTGAGTTGCTTGATTACAAGGCAAACTCTGGAAGATATAGAAGAGATTCAGGAAAACTTATAAATGGTAGACCAGACATAGCACCTAATGATGATCCTAGGGTTCAAACTACAGTTCAGAATCTAACACCAGAAGAAGTTATGGGTGATCCTACTATTAAAGCTTATGTTCGGAATGATATTAGGGCTATTTATCAACTGTGGTTGTTTAATAGAGGGGTTGATCTCAAGGTATTAGAGACATTTCAATCTATTCCTGGTCTAGAGATGACAACAAAACCAGTAAATGTTCTTATTGAACTTGAAAACATTGCTAAAGATGGTATTAAAAATAGTCAACAGCTCTCTGTAAAGCAAAAAGAATTTTTATACACAAGTCTTAAAGAAGGAATGACTAGGCTTTATTGGCTTTACGCTGAAGCTAATGGAACATTGCCATCTAATATCTCTGCTGGTGGTATGATAAGTGATAACTTAGCTAAGAGTGCTAGGTCTATGATTGCTCTTCAAGGTATTGTTTGGGGTAAGTCATCTTTACCAGAAGTCTTAATAGAGATAGTAAAAAATAGTAAAGATGGTTATGGTTTGTCTGTTCCTATTAGAACTATTCAGGTAATTTTAAACCTATTAAAAGTATGGGATAGAAAAAACCCAGCTATAAAATTCCAAGTAGATGATTTGATTACAGCTTTAGAAGACCAACAAAGAGATCATACACACGCTTGGACAAACGGTGACAACAGCGAAAGTAATACAGCTTTTGGTGGAGTTTCTTATGGTAGTATTTGGAATTCAAAAGAAAGAGCTACTGGTCCTCTTAGTGGTGTTACTAATTTCTTATCAAAGGGGTCTAAGTTTGCACTTATGATCGGTAGTTTGCAAAGTAACACTCAGTTTGTTCGTTCCCTAGGAAAAACTAGATTTGTTGGTGGTTTTAATAAATTCCTTACTGGTTCAAAGAACGGTAAATTAGTTTCATGGTTAACTGAATGGTCAGATGTGGCTAATAGAGAAGAGATGAATGGTTTAAGAATTGAATCTTATACTGAAGTTGTTGCTGAAAAGAAATTAACAAGAAAATTTAAAGAAATTGCTAGACGAAACGGTATCAATGAGTTTGAAGCTATTAAACTTGTTATGGTTGGTATTACTTCCACTGAAAGAGCAAACGCTTTAGCGTGGGGACTAAGAAAACTTGGAGCATTACACAACAGGTTAGATTTTGTAGAGCTTAGTAATTTAACTAACGATTTACGTAAGATGGAAAAACCACCAATTGATCCAGATTTGTATTATGACGTTGTGTCCCAATATAGATATGGAATTGAAAACTTAATTAGAAAGAGAGTATCTTCTTATGGGTTTGGTTTAAACAAAGTAGAGAACGTTCAGTCTTTTACCGAAACAGGTAAGCTTACAAACGCTTTAACTAATTGGATGAGAGCTTGGCATGATAACACGGTGTTAAACGCAGCCGAAAGAGGAACAGTTGGTCTTTTGGTTGGGGGACTTGTCTATGCTGCTACCGCAGAAATTATAACTAAGCTATTACTAGATTGGTCTAACGGTAGATCTATGGAAGATATCATAGAAGAATTTAAAAAAGATCCTACATCTCTTATAGTAAGGATAGCTTCTAGACTTCCTCTTGTTGGCTCCTTCCAACCAGTTTTACAAGCAATGATGAACGCTACGTTCTCAACAACTAAGGGTGGAGTAAGCAAAGGAATACAGAGTGTAATAGATTCTACTAATTTTGGTGGCATCGGTCAGTCTTCTTTGTCTAACAACCTAGCTACGGCTGCTAAGGGCGTTTCTAAAATGGTTAACGGTAAGGTATTACAAGGTGTAACCGATGTGGCACAGTCGATTGTACCCTACAACAGATCCCCTCTGTCCTTTCCTGCTAGAGTCTTTGAGGAGTTAGCAGATCTCGATGACAAATCAGCTTTCATGGAGTTCCAGAATCTGGTACAAATGAAATCTAACCCATACGCTTATAGTCAGGGAGCAAGAGCTAATGGTGTTAGTAAGCCTTCAGTATCTACGACACCTATTAACGTAGAAAAACCTTTTGATATTTCTAAAGCAAGGCAGATAGAGGAAGAACGCTTACGAAATCTTGACAAAATCACACCCCAACCACCCAAATCAGTCTTTAAACCCAAGGGAGTGTCGCCACTACTCGCTGATTTACTAGGTAGGACCAGTAAGAAGTAGTAAAGTTGGGGCTTATAGTAAAGGACCTAAGTATAACCTAAGGTTATTGACTGTAAAGTTGATATGATTAGGTTAAAACATCGTCTTTAGTACCTAGTTCTTTAGTGTCCCTAGTCAATTTCACCCCTATAAACCCTCTTTGTGTAAGAATACCGCCTGTTTTATCAATCGACTTAGGGGTCAAAGATTTATTTGGGGGTCCATCCCCCTTTCCTCTCCCCCAACCCCCCCTCCTTCCCCCCTTCCAAGCGGTGGGGGTCACCATAGGGGGGGGGGGGGGGGTACTACGGTGTGTCCGATAACGGTCAATCTGTCGCATTGAGTAGACTATTTATCATTTGACAAGGGTAGAATTGCCATAGGGCTTTCAAACTTCATTTGATTTCGTCGAATATCGACCTATCCCATCGTCTACACTTTGGGAAGGAACGATAGCCCCACGACGATTCAATGTATATTATGCAATCGGATAGCCCACGGGGGCGAATGATCGTCAATGGGATGCCAAATGTACCATACGATGACCGATGACTTCAGTAGTATTATCCTATGCTAGGATATAATGTCCCATTCCCATACGAAAGTATGCAAGGATATTTATATCGTTAAGATATGGCACTTCGGTAAGCGCATACAGCGACATAGGTTCGGAAAATACTAGTATCTTCTCTTTATGAATGTATGAGGATTAAACTCATATTAGTTCATAATAGAGTCCTACCCTAGACTTGCTTTTTTCTTGGCAAGTCTAGGGTTAGGGAAAGTATATTGTATTGGTTGTTAGTGGGCAATCTT
>Ga0209190_1000133_pt1 | contig 51612 bp, 81 predicted proteins | sample M_140205_XF_Meta_FD_187315 | JGI IMG/M metagenome (GOLD analysis project Ga0209190, IMG submission 187315) | Freshwater microbial communities from Lake Montjoie, Canada to study carbon cycling - M_140205_XF_MetaG (SPAdes) (version 2) | ecosystem: Environmental > Aquatic > Freshwater > Lake... | reverse complement strand
TGGATCGGGTGCTGGAACGTCAAGGGTTGCAGATCGCGGCGGCTATGGATTACAGCCAGCAAGTGCCAGTGGCGGCTATGGTAACGATGGTGGTGCTTCCAGTAGCGGATACTATGTTACTGGCGGCGGTGGTGCCGGTGCTGCTGGATCAGGATATCCTGGCGCAGGCGGCGCTGGTAAAGAATGGCCGGTTGGTTCTGGAACATACTATGCAGGTGGTGGCGCCAGCTGGTATGCAATGGGTGGTTCCGGCGGCGGTGGTAACGGGGCTCTTCAAGTTGGTAATAACACTGGCCAAAACGGCGTAGCAAATACTGGCGGCGGCGGTAGCGTAGGCACAAATAACGGGGCTGAGGGCCGCGGCGGATCTGGTGTTGTTATTATTCAATATCTTGAGGGGTACCCGCCCGCTGCAAATACAACTGGCTCACCCACAATAACTGTTACTGGCGGATATAGAACATATAAATTTACAAGTACCGGTACAATAACATTCTAAAATAATTATGCCTATTTCTTTTCAAAATATTAACTATCAAGGCAATTTTACTTTTACAACTGGGCCATCACAGGTATCCAGCCCGTCAACTGTAGAATATTTGGTTATAGCCGGCGGTGGCGGTGGAGGTGGCGGCACAACTAGTCCCGGCGGGTCGGGCGGCGGCGCCGGCGGTTATAGAACAGCTACTGGATTTTCTGTTACTCCAGGGGCAAACATAGTAATTACTGTTGGATCTGGCGGTACTGCTGGAACAGGAACATCGCCAATTGCGACTAAAGGAAGTGATTCAATATTTAGTACTATTACTTCTACAGGCGGTGGAGCCGGCCAACATTATAATCAAACATTCAATTCTGCAATACATAGTGGTGGCTCAGGCGGCGGCGCATTTTGGAATTTTGGAACAGCTGGAACTGGTAATACGCCTAGTACAAGCCCAAGTCAAGGAAACGACGGTGGCCCAGCAGGCGGTGGTGGCGCAACTCAGGCAAGTTCTGGTGGCGGAGGAAGTAGCGCAGTAGGTGGGCAATCTACTGGGTCGGCCGGTGGAGCTGGAGGTAATGGTACTGCATCCTCAATTTCTGGTACTTCCACTACATACGCTGGCGGCGGTGGCGGCGGCGCAGGCATTAATAGCACGTTAGGTGCCGGTGGTTCTGGAGGCGGCGGCAGCGGCGGGGCCACCTACGGCAATGGATCGGACGGATCCGCTAATACCGGAGGCGGTGGTGGCGGTGCAGGCGAAGAACAAAATGGTACTCGTACTGGAGGCAATGGTGGTTCGGGTATTGTAATTATACGTTATGAAGATTCTTATGCTGCAGCGACAACAACAGGATCTCCTAACGTAACAGTTGCCGGTGGTTATAGAGTATATAAATTTACAAATTCCGGCTCAATAATTTTCTAAAATGATTACGTTCAATAATATTTCCTCTTCAGGTAGTTTTAATTTTAATGTTACTACATTAGGGCCAACTGCCCCTTCGTCTGTAGACTATTTGGTCGTAGCAGGTGGTGGCGCTGGCGGATATGGAATACAAAACTATTCTGACGGGGGCGGTGGAGGCGCCGGTGGACTATTACAAGCAACCGGGGCAGCTATAACTCCAAGTGTAACTTATACAATTATTATTGGTGCAGGCGGCGCACAAAGTTCTTGGACCAATGGATCAAATTCTGTTATTTCGGGATCGGGATTTACAACTGTTACCGCGGTTGGTGGAGGAAAAGGAACAGATACTCGTTATTATGGAACAGCCGCTGGTAACGGTGGAAGCGGCGGCGGAACATATGGTACTGCTGCTGGAGCAGTTGGTAAAGGTATATATCCCGGTTCAACGTATATAGATGCACCTAGACAAGGATATGATGGGGCAGATAGTGGATCACCGGGATATCCTTATCCTACAGGCGGTGGTGGCGGCGCCGGCGGTGCCGGATTAACTGGTTCTGGATCTGTGGGTGGATCGGGTGGACCTGGTTTATATTCTACAATATCTGGTTCAAATGTTGCTTACGCTGGCGGCGGTGGTGGATCAGTAGTTCAAGGTTCGGGTTATCTAAGTACCGGCGGTATTGGTGGAGGCGGCCGAGGCGGCTCACCTGGCCTTGCTGAGGCAGGTACTATAAATACAGGCGGAGGCGGTGGTGCCGGTGGCGGTACAGTATCTTCTCCTGCAGCTGGTGGGGATGGAGGTTCGGGTATTATAATTATCCGATATGCTGATTCTTATAATGCTGCTTCAAATACAACAGGTTCTCCAAACGTAACAGTGGCGGGTGGTTATAGAGTATATAAATTCACGAGTTCTGGTACAATAACTTTCTAAATAAAAATGTTTACTTTTAATAATTTTAATGTTACTGGTAATTGGTCTGCAACCAGTGCTGTATATATCGGAGCACCTACAACCGTTGAATACTTAGTTGTTGCTGGCGGCGGTGCTAGTTCTGCAGGCGCAGGAAGCGGAGGCGGAGGTGGCGCAGGCGGATTTTTAACAGCCGCAAACTTATCTATTTCTACCGTTAATGTGTATACAATTAACGTAGGTGCAGGCGGCGCAGGTAGTACCGGAAACGGGGCAAGCGGAGCAAATTCTTATATTAGTACAAGCGGAAGCAATCTTTTAGTTGCAGTTGGTGGCGGTGGTAGTACAGTTTATGTAAACGGTATTGCTGGTGGGTCTGGCTCGGGCGGCCCGGCTACTGGGTCTGCAAATCAAACAGGCGGCGCTGGTACAGCTGGTCAAGGAAATGCGGGCGGTAGTAGTGCTATCGGAGCACCGTATCCATCTGGCGGTGGCGGTGGCGCCGGCGCAGTTGGGGGAAATGGATCAGGATCTCAATCAGGCGCCGGTGGCGCGGGATTATATTCCACATTAAGCGGGGCAAATGTTGCGTATGCTGGCGGTGGAGGTGGTGGCAGCACAACGCAAGGAGCATCACCCGCTGCCGGCGGCGTCGGTGGAGGCGGTGCCGGAGGGTCTGCTTCTGGCGCTAATAGCGGCACTTCCGGAACAACTAATACAGGCGGCGGAGGCGGTGGAGGAAATAATGCTGGTGCTGGCAGTACAGGGGGATCTGGAGGTTCTGGTGTTGTTATTATACGACATCCTGCAACATATTCTCCTGCAGTTTATACTGGTTCGCCAAACGTAGTTTATTCTGGCGGCAATGTAAGTTACATATTTAATCAATCTGGAACAATATTTTGGGGCAGCACAATACCAGTTGATTATTTGGTTGTTGCTGGCGGCGGTGGCGGTGGAATTAATAATGGCGGTGGCGGCGGCGCCGGTGGTTATATATCAGGCACAAGTTATCCATTACCGATAAGTTCTAACATTGTTGTAATAGTTGGTGCAGGTGGAGCATCATCGACTACTGCAAATCCTACTGCAGGAAATTCCTCAATATTTGGTACATTAACTGCAAATGGAGGTGGGTATGGAGGTACTTCGGCCGGTGCAAATACCGCTCTAGGTGGCGCCGGCGGTTCTGGTGGTGGCGGCTCTAATACTGGCGGCGCAGGTGCTGGAACATCTGGACAAGGAAATGCTGGCGGCAACGGTTTTCAAGCTGCTCCATATTATCCTGCAGGCGGCGGTGGCGGCGCAAGAACCGCCGGTACAACACCGGCAAGTGGAAACGGTTCAGGAAACGGCGGCTCTGGTATATACTCTACAATAACTGGTTCAAATGTTGCTTACGCAGGTGGCGGTGGCGGCGGGCAGGTCGGCGGTACAGCAGGCGCCGGCGGTGTTGGAGGCGGCGGTGGCGGAGGATCTGGAGGAAGCGGTACCGCAGGAACAACAAATACCGGAGGCGGCGGTGGCGGCAGTGGCAGTTCAGCTATTGGCGGTGCAGGAGGTTCAGGTATTGTCGTACTTAGTTACGCTAATACATATGGATATGCATCTAGTACAACTGGTTCGCCTAATGTAATAACTTCTGGCGGTAATATAATCTATAGATTCTGGCAATCGGGTTCAATACAATTCTTCTAAATAACAATGTTTACTTTTCAAAATTTTAGTACCAATGGAACTTTTACTGTTGTAAATGGTGCATCAACGATAACTACAACTGTTGAATACTTAGTTGTTGCTGGTGGCGGTTCGGGTGCAAGTGCAGTTAATTTAGGATGTGGCGGCGGTGGCGCTGGCGGTTACGTAGCAAACACCGGATTCTCAGTTACTTCGGGTTCTGCAATAACAATTACCATTGGAGCCGGAGGTGCCGGTGTTAATGGTGGCGGTGGTAATAATGGTGCAAACTCAGTTATTGCAGGTAGCACTACAATCACTGCTATTGGTGGTGGTACCGGTGGTTTCTATAATCCATATACAAACGCTACAGCAGGTGGTTCAGGTGGCGGCGCAAGTTTCAATGGAACTAATGTCACTACCGTTGGTGCAGGATTGCAACCAGCTAGTGCTAGCGGTGGTTTAGGTAACAACGGCGGTCAAGGTGGAGCAAGTAATTCAGGTGGTGGCGGTGGCGGTGCAGGTGCAGTAGGTGGAAATTCTTCGGCTAGTAATACGGGGGGTAACGGTGGTGTAGGTACAACAAGCAGTATTATCACCACAGCACAAGCCAATACTTATTCAGTAGGACAAGTAGTCAGTAGTAGTGTATATTTCGCTGGCGGTGGCGGTGGCGGTGGAGTTAACGGCAATACCGCAGGCGTAGGTGGCAATGGCGGCGGTGGTTCTTCTACTACGGCCGGGCCCGGCCAAAACGGGGTTGCATATACGGGCGGCGGTGGCGGCGGGGCCGCTTATAACGGCGGCGCTGCTTTCTATGGTGGCAATGGAGGTTCCGGCGTAGTTATTATACGGTATGTAGATAGTTATCCAGCAGCAGCGTCTACTACAGGTAGCCCATCAATAAGTGTGGCGGGCGGATATAGAGTTTATATATTCACAAGTTCTGGTTCAATAACTTTCTAAATAAAAATGTTTACTTTACAAAATCTATCTTCTACCGGAAATTTTTATATTACGCAAGTAAATATTCCTCCGCCATCTGACGTATACTTTAAGTACGTTACAATGTTGTTGCATGGCGACGGAACTAACGGCTCTCAAAATAATACGTTTATAGACTCCAGTACTAATGCTTTTACTATTACTCGTAACGGCAACACCACACAAGGTACGTTTACGCCGTATGGTGCTAACTGGAGTAATTATTTTGGTGCAAGTACATCAAACAGAATAAATCCCCCTGCAAACGCAGCATTTGCTTTTGGTACTGGCGCATTTACTGTTGAAGCATGGATTTTTGTTTACGATTTAACAGCAGAAAATTTTGTTTTTGATACAAGATCAAGCGCATCTACTGCGGGAGTTGGTTTTAGTATTGAACCAACAACTGGAAAACTTAGATATAGTGGAAGCGCAAACAATGTGTTGACTACTACTGCAATCACGGCAAATACATGGAATCATGTTGCTTGGGTTTACAACGGGACAACACTTACTGGATACATTAATGGTGTAAGCGGTGGCACCGCAACACCGTCATTTAATATTACGCAAAACAATGGACAGATTGGTAATGTGCCATTTTCTAGCGTTTCTACATCTGCTTATCTTTCAAATGTTCGTGTTGTAAAAGGAACGGCTGTTTACACGGCAAACTTTACTCCCAGCACGATACCGCTTACTGCAATTACCAATACATCCCTACTCACTTGCCAAAACAATCGTTTTATAGACAATAGCGCTAACAACTTTGCTTTAACTGTAAGTGGCTCACCATCCATCCAGCGCTTTAGCCCGTTTAGCCCATCTGCTGCATACAGTACAAGCGTCATTGGTGGGTCGGGATACTTTGATGGTAGTGGAGATTATTTGAATGCGCCAGCAAATGCGGCTTTTGCTTTTGGCACTGGTGATTTTACTATTGAGGCGTGGGTTAATACAACAAATTATTCTGGGACTAATGCTATATTAGACACTAGAACGGCTGGAAATGAAGCAACTGGAATAATTTTTTATATTACTGCCGCAGGATTAATTTCAATTTATAACAGTGCAGCATTGATTACTGCATCAACAGCACTTTTGCAAAATACATGGAATCACATTGCTGTAACTAGAGCAAGTGGAACAGCTACTCTTTGGTTAAACGGAGTTTCTGTTGGCTCTGGAAGCGTTGGAACTAATTTTACGCAACAAGGTGGTTATATAGGAGCAGCATATACCGGCGTAAACAACTTAATGGTTGGATATATTTCAAATTTGCGTGTTGTTAAAGGTACAGCAGTTTATACTGGCGCATTTACTCCTTCTACAACGCCACTTACTGCAATCACAAACACGTCTTTGTTGCTGTCTTACACCAACGCTGGCATCTACGACAACGCTGAGATGAACGACTTGGAGACAGTTGGTACTGCACAAATAAACACAAGTGTTGCAAAATTTGGCGCAGGGTCAATGTATTTTGATGGCAGTAGTTATTTAACCGGAAAAAGCAGCACAAATTTTAGTTTTACCGGAGATTTCACTATTGAATGTTGGGTTTATTTAACTACAGCCAGTGGAACAAAAACAATCTTTACAAACAGATCATCTTATGCTAATCTAACCGGGCTTGCTTGGGCAACGCAATCTGGGTCTGCAGCATTATCAATCTATACAAATAGCGGATTTTCTGCGGCAAGCTCAACTGCTATTACAACAAATACATGGACTCATGTTGCTCTTACAAGATCGGGAAGTACTATTACCCAATGGCTAAATGGTGTGAGCGTCGCTAACGTAACAAATAGCAGTTCTTTTACAGATGCTTTATGTTATATAGGTGCAAATAATTCTGCCGCAGAATATTGGCCAGGTTATATAGACGATTTCCGTATTACAAATGGTATCGCAAGATACTCAAATACATTTACTGTACCAACAACAGTTTTCCCCGATATCGGACCATAGAATGTTTTCTTTTCCATGTTAACAATACAAAATTTTAATCTTAGTGGCGCAATGAGCTTTAACAATGTTTCTGGCGCATTACCAATTCCACCTACAGTGACATATATTTTAGTTGCGGGCGGGGGATCTGGTGGTACTGGAAATTATTCTGGTGGCGGTGGTGCCGGCGGGTTACTATCAAATACATTCTCAACAAGTGGCGGTGTAACATATTCTATCACGGTTGGGGCTGGCGGCGGAACTGCTGCAAGCGGCGGAGATAGTGCAATATCCGGAACAAATATTACAACCGTTACTGCAGTTGGTGGTGGCCGAGGTTCGGGTGGTTATGGTAGTTTTGCCGGAGCAGCTGGTGGTTCTGGTGGAGGCGGTGGCGCAGGCGGCGGTGGGCCTGGCGCAGGTACCACAGGCCAAGGTAATGCTGGAGGATCTGCTGCTACAGGCGGCAACTATTCTGGAGGCGGCGGCGGAGGTTATGGTGCCGCAGGCAGTAATGCGGCCGACGGTGTAGGCGGCAATGGCGGTGTAGGTACAAGCACATACAGTTCATGGTTGTCTGATACTAATTTAGGGCACAATGTTAGCGGTACTAGATATCTTGCGGGTGGAGGTGGCGGGGCCATTGAAAGGGCATATGGCACACCCGGTTCGGGTGGCGCGGGCGGCGGTGGCGCGGGAACATTTGGAGGAGGAGCTGCAACTTCAGCAAGTACAGGCATTATAAATACAGGTGGGGGCGGTGGTGCATGGACTTCTTATGGCGGAACCCAATATTCATATTTTAATGGTGGATCTGGCGTTGCTATTATTAGATATTCAGATAGTTACCGAGTAGCAACAACTACCGGCAATGTATCTTATATAGCAAATAATGGCTATCGTTACTATGCATTTTTTGATTCCGGATCTTTAACTTGGTAATTTAAATGGCTGGTATAAACTATAGAGTTTTAGGACAAGTAAATCCAACTAATGGGGCAAATACAGTTCTATATACTGTTCCAAATAATTACTCTACACGAGTAACAACTCTTGCTGTTTGCAACTATTCAAATGCAGCAACAAGATTTAGTATTGCTGTCCAACCATCAAATGCAACAATTGCGGCAAATAGTTATTTAAATTATAATACATGGGCACCTGCATATGATACTACTTTGTTACATACAGGAGTATCATTAAATGATTCGGACGTTATTTCCGTAGTCACAAATGGTTCATCTAATGTCAGTTACACACTTTTTGGATTTGAAACATCCAAAGATATGCCAACATTATCAAGTGTAGAATATTTGGTAATTGCCGGTGGCGGCGGTGGCGGTGACGGCCCAGGAGGATATGGCGGCGGTGGTGGCGGAGCCGGTGGATTTAGAACAGGCAATACCCAAATACAAACAAATGCAAATCTTGTTGTTGTAATTGGCGCAGGCGGTACTAATAGTACGAACGGCAGCAATTCATACATCCTTGGCGGAAATCCTGCAGCAGGATATGTTATAAATCTAATATCTGTAGGCGGTGGCCGAGGCGCAAGTTATAGTGGTTCAGTTATACCTGCCGGTTCTGGTGGTTCTGGTGGCGGAGGTACAAATCTTAATGGTGATGCTGGTGGTACTGGTATTGCAGGCCAAGGATTTGCTGGCGGTCAAGGCGGCGGGCAGGCAACATACTATAACAACGGCGGTGGCGGCGGAGGTGCTAGTGCGGTTGGTACCGGCGGATCGTATGATGGTACTGGCGGCGCAGGCGCATATTCTGCAATAACAGGAACAAATATTGCCTACGCCGGCGGTGGCGGAGGTGGAACAAACTGGGGCCCTAGTACAGGGGGCAGAGTAAGTTATGGTGGTGTCGGTGGTGGCGGCCAAGGCACAGCCTATGGTACATTTTCGCAAAATCCACCAACTGCTGGTACAACAAATACTGGTAGTGGAGGAGGCGGAGGTGGTTCGGGTACAACTGGAGGTTATGGAGGTTCAGGTATAGTTATAGTTCGTTATCCAACATATTATAGTGCAGCAACAACAACGGGATCGCCCAATGTAACAATTAGTGGCGGTTATAGGATTTATAGATTCTGGCAAACCGGCTCAATTAATTTTAATAAATAGTCGGTTATCAATTAATTTATCACAAGGAGATAAAATGTCGCATTTTGCAAAAGTAGAAGATGGTATTGTAACACAAGTAATCGTAGTAGAGCAAGACGTTATTAATACTGGTTTATTCGGAGACCCATCATCTTGGGTACAAACATCATATAACACATACGGTGGCGAGCATCGTAATGGTGGCACACCTTTGCGTAAAAATTACGCAGGTATTGGTTACACTTATGATTCTCAAAGAGACGCATTTATTGCGCCTAAACCATTCGCAAGCTGGGTTCTAGATGAGAACACTTGCCTTTGGAACGCACCTGTTACTATGCCTACAGAAGGTGGTCCTTACAGATGGGATGAGGAAACAGTTAATTGGGTAGCAGTTAGCTAAAGAGAACGCATATGGCAATAACGTATAAAGTTTTGGGGCAAGCCGCCCCAGCTGCAACCACAAATACTGTACTATATACTGTACCTGCATATATGAGTGCGGCGACATCTACGTTATCCATATGCAATCAAAATGCTACCGATGCAAGATTTCGTGTAGCTGTACAGCCTGCAAATGCATCTATACAGTTTAAACATTATATTGCATATGATACAATTTTACCCGCATATGAAACCATTTCATTAACTATAGGGATGACATTGGCAACTACGGATGTAGTTACCGTGTATGCAAACACAACAAATATTAGTTTTAATTTATTTGGGTCAGAGATTAATACATGACCTTAAGACGATATAGTACTACTAAAGTTAGCCGGTCACGAGTTTTTTCGACGTCCGGCACAACTACTAGTAATAACGTAAGTCGTCAGATGAGAATAGATTATTTAATTGTTGCAGGCGGTGGTGGCGGAGGTGGATCTCCGGGTACCGACTCAGACAGAGATGGCGGAGGTGGTGCTGGCGGTCTTGTTATGGGATCCGTTGCTGCCAGTAAATTTGGAATAGGTACGGCGATATCTATACAAGTTGGAACTGCAGGATCAACATCAACCTCTCCAACTGCAGGCGGTAATAGTTATTTAGGACCTGTGATTGCATATGGTGGAGGAATTGGTGGATATTTTGGTTCTAATGCCGGCACAGGCGGTTCTGGAGGTGGGTCGGGAAGAAACTCAAGTCCTGCAGGAAAAACTCAAATAAGTTATCCGGAATATGGTGGGACTGGATTTGGTAACGCAGGCGGCGGCCAAGGAGATGGAATATTTGCATCTTCCGCAGGTGGCGGCGGGGGTGCTTTAGGTCCTGGTGGATTTTCTGGTGGCAATTCTGGTGGTTTAGGAATGGTATCAACTATTACTGGATCTGCAGTAACATATGCAAGCGGAGGCAGGGCAGGATCATTAATAACGTATCCAACAAATACTGGTTCTGGGGGCAGTGTCCAACCATATGGTGGCACGACTCAACCAACAGATGGTATTGTGATAGTAAGACATTTGGCATCGTACCCTCAAGCAACAACTACTGGTTCTCCAACAATAACAATATATGGTAATTATATAATTTACACGTTTACGAGTTCTGGCTCAATAACATTCCCGGGATAGAATAATGTCAATCATTTTTAACAATATAAGTATTTTTGGTAATTTATCTGTAGTAACACCTTACATACAATTGGCTCCAAGCACTGTTGAATACTTAGTTGTTGCCGGCGGTGGTGGTGGTGGATATAATTATGCTGGAGGGGGAGGTGCTGGCGGATATCTTGCAAATGTTGGATATTCAGTAAATACTTCGGCAATTTATACCATAACTATTGGCGCCGGTGGAGTCGGAGCAACAACTGCTACAAATGGTACGAACGGCAATGCTTCAATATTTGGTGTATTAACTGCAAATGGAGGCGGCGGTGGCGCAGGTTTTCAAAATAATGGTTTAGCTGGTGGCTCTGGTGGGGGCGGTGGTGGAAATAACGGTGGGTCTTATACCGGAGGTTCTGCTGTATCTGGACAAGGATACGCCGGCGGTTCTGGATATTCAAATGGCGGTGGAGGCGGCGGTGGCGGTGCCGGTGGTGTGGGCAGCACAGGCGGCAGCGGTGGCCCGGGCCCAGGCGGCGCCGGAGGCATTGGTCAATACTCTACATTATCTGGTGCAAATGTTGCCTACGCTGGAGGCGGCGGTGGCGGTGGCAGTTCTGGGGGAACTGCAAGTTATGGCGGTGGCGCCGGCGGCAGCGGAACAGGTGGTTCTGGAACAATTGGCACTACAAATACTGGAGGGGGAGGTGGTGGTGGCGCTCCCTATAATGGTTCTGGCGGCAATGGCGGTTCTGGTGTTGTAATTATACGTTATCCATCTGATTATAAATTAGCATCAACGACAGGTTCTCCAAACGTAGTAACATCTGGCGGCAATGTAAGTTACATATTCACACAATCTGGTTCTATAACTTGGGCACCTATTATATTTGTTGAATACTTAGTTGTTGCCGGTGGCGCTGGCGGTGGTGGAAACGTTGGTGGCGGCGGCGGTGCTGGAGGTTTTAGAACAAGTACAGGATATTCTGTAAACACTTCTGCAACTTATACTATAACCGTTGGGGCTGGTGGAATTGCTGGAACTCCTAGCGGGGTTTTTCAAGGCGGCGCAGGCAGCAATTCAGTTTTTAACACCATAACATCTACTGGTGGAGGCGGCGGTGGATATGCCACTTCTGCTGGCGCAATAGATGGAACTGCTGGTGGATCAGGTGGCGGTGGTGGCTCTTTAATTGACACAGCCGCTCCCACCGCTTCTGGCGGCGCTGGTACATCAGGTCAAGGATATCGTGGCGGCAATGTTACTAGTAGCGCAAGAGGTTCTGGAGGTGGCGGTGGCTCATCTGCTGCTGGTGGAGATACTTCAACAGACACAAATGGTGATGGTGGCGCAGGGACGGCATCATCTATTTCGGGTACATCAGTAACGTATGCTGGTGGTGGGGGCGGTGGTGGTTATCCAAATAACGGCGGGGCTGGTGGCTCTGGCGGCGGCGGCGCTGGTGGTAATCCAACAAATGGTACTGGAACTTCTGGAACAGTTAATACTGGCGGTGGCGGCGGTGGCGGCGGTGGCGGTTTAGCGCCCGGTGGAATAGGTGGCGCTGGCGGGTCTGGAATAGTTATTATTCGATATGCAGATTCAAATCCAGCTGCTTCAAATACAACTGGTTCTCCTAACGTAACAGTTGCCGGTGGTTATAGAGTATACCAATTCACAAGTTCTGGTACAATAACTTTCTAAATGTTTACCTTTCAAAATCTTAGTTTTGCTGGAACTTGGTCTGCCGTAGGATTGCCCAGCGCAGCCACTACTCCGTCAACTATAGATTATTTGGTTGTAGCTGGAGGAGGAGGCGGTCCGGGTGCATACTATGGAGGGGGCGGTGGCGCTGGAGGTTTACGTTCTACAGTAACAACAACCGGCGGCGGAGGAAATCTTGAATCTCAGTTATCAGTTGTTGCTAGTACAACATATAATATAACTGTAGGCGCAGGTGGAACCGCCGGTGGATCTGGCAACGCTGGTAATAATGGTGCAAATTCATCTATAATTGGAGGAGCAGTCAATATAGTATCCTTGGGTGGTGGCGGAGGGCAGTTCTATATAACTGGTGCGCCTGCCGGCCAAGGTGGTTCTGGTGGTGGCGCCGGGTCTGGTTCTACATATAGTATTTTGGGCACAGCAAATCAAGGATATAACGGTGGCACAGGCGGAGGTGGCGGTGGTTCTACGGGTGCTGGCTCTGGTGGTGGGGGCGGTGGTGGCGCTGGAGGCGTTGGTGGAAACGGGGTAAATAATGGATATCCTAGTGGTACTGGTGGCTCAGGCGGTCCAGGAATATACACTACTATTAGCGGAGCAAATGTTGCATATGGCGGCGGTGGTGGCGGTGCAGGATATGCAAGTGGCGGGTCTCAAACTTATCCAGGCGGTGTAGGTGGCGGCGGTGTAGGCGGCGCCGGCGGTTCTTCTGCTACTGCAGGTACGGCAAATACTGGGGGTGGCGGAGGCGCCGATGATGGTCATGCATTTACTACAGGTAAAGATGGAGGTTCCGGTATAGTTATCATCCGTTATTCTAGTTCTTATAATGCGGCATCTGCTACAACAGGTTCACCAAACGTAACTGTTACTGGTGGTTATAGAATATACCAATTCACGAGTTCTGGCTCAATAACTTTTTAAATAAAATGGCATTTACAATTCAAAATCTTATTCTCGGCGGCAATATGCAAACATCGCAGCCTGCCCTTGGTGCACCTTCCGCAGTAGAATACTTAGTTGTTGCTGGCGGTGGTGGCGGTAGCGGATCTAATAACGGCGCAGGCCGAACTGCAGGCGGCGGCGCTGGAGGTTTTCGAACAAGTACAGGATATTCTGTAAACACTTCTGCAACTTATACTATAACCGTTGGGGCGGGCGGCGCAGGCGGAACTACTTATACAAGTTTTCCAGTAAAAGGCAATAATTCATCTTTCGCTACTATTACTAGTACAGGTGGAGGATATGGTTCAAATGACGGAGACAATGCTGGTACTGGAGGTTCAGGCGGTGGTTCATCTTATTCTGGAAGAACTCCTGGATCAGGAAATCAAGGAGGATATTCTCCTGTAGAAGGATATGCGGGTGGAACTGGAACTGGTTCATCTGGGGGTGGCGGCGGCGGTGCTGGCGCGGTTGGTAGTGACGGAAATGGTTCAGGCAATGCTAGTGGAGGTATTGGTGTATCTTCTTCTATTAGTGGAACTGCTACTTACTATGCAGGCGGGGGAGGAGCAGGCGTATATTCAGGAGGATCTGCAGGCGCGGGCGGTCTTGGCGGTGGAGGTAGTGGCGGCGGTTCTGGAGCCAATGGTACAAGTGGAACTACAAATACTGGAGGCGGCGGCGGTTCTGGAGGTACAAGTGGAGGAAATGGCGGCGCAGGCGGTTCAGGCATCGTTATCTTGCGATACCCGTCTGATTATACTGCAGCAATTGCCACAACTGGTTCGCCAAATGTAAGTGTAACAAGTGGTTATAGAATATACCAATTCAATAGTTCTGGAACAATATCTTGGGCACCGATCTTATTTATGGAATACTTAGTTGTTGCTGGCGGTGGCGGCGGCGGTAGAGAGAGTTACTCAACCGGAGTAGGGGGCGGTGGCGGTGCTGGCGGACTGCTTACCGGAAATAGTAATGTAACTGTTGGAACTACTTTTATTGTTACTGTAGGCGCCGGCGGTTCTGGATATACTGTTAGTGGGGGGACGGGGTCTCCTGGTTACAATGGTGCAAATTCTAATATTTCTGGTTCAATTACTGTAACCGCGGTTGGTGGTGGTGGTGGTGGTGGCGGTTCTAGTGGAGGTACAGGTTCTGCCGGTCTAAATGGTGGTTCCGGCGGTGGTTCCGGCGGTACTGGTGCAGGTGCAGGAATTGCCGGCCAAGGAAATAGTGGTGGAACCGGCGCAGGCGGCGGCGGCGGTGGTGCTGGCGCAGCCGGAGCAACGGCGGGAGGTGCTGGTTTATATTCAACAATAAGCGGAGCAAATGTTGCGTATGCTGGTGGTGGCGGTGGAGGTAGTTATAATGCTCCCGTGGCAGCTGGCGGGGTTGGTGGAGGCGGCAATGGTTGTCTTTATTATGCCGGGCAAGCACCTACAGCAGGTGCTACTAATACCGGAGGAGGTGGAGGTGGTTCGGGCAATAGTAGTGGCGGAGATAGCACTCCTGCAGCAGGTGGTTCTGGTGTAGTTATTATTCGTTATGCGGACTCAAATGCAGCAGCAACTGCAACAACTGGTTCGCCAAATGTAACCGTTTCTGGTGGTTATAGAATATACCAATTCAATAGTTCCGGTACAATAACTTTCTAAATAAAAAATGTTTACTTTTCAAAATTTTAATGTCAGTGGACCGTTTGCTGTTTATGGAGGCCCTGTTGTTTATGGCGCGCCAAGCACAGTAGAATATTTAGTTGTAGCAGGTGGAGGATCAGGTGCAGGCTATGCAGGCGGTGGTGGTGCTGGTGGATATCTAGCAGCCTCCGGTTATGCAATAACAGCAGGCGCAAATATCACTATCACAGTTGGCGGCGGCGGAGCAGCGGTAACAAACGTAGCTAACGATGGTAACGATGGTAACCCTTCATCTATCAATGACAATCTCAATTACTCGGGCAGTTTCAACGGCAGTGGTCAATATCTGAGTCTACCAAGTAATGCAGCATTTAGTTTTGGTACAGGTAATTTTACTATTGAGATGTGGGTATATCCAGTTAGCATTCCGACAGATACTCCGCTTATAGATGGTAGAGATGGAACAGGAACTGTTGTTAAACCTTGTTTGTTTATTCAACAATCATCTAATAACTTTATATATTATGTGAATGGAGGCATAAGAATACAAGGTGGAACACCATCTCTTAATACATGGCAACACGTTGCATTAGTTTGTAATAGTGGGTCAACTAAACTTTATATTAATGGAACACAATCAGGGTCTACTTATACAGATACTAATAATTATTTAACCCATGGGTACAGAATAGCCGCGTTTAATGACGGAAGTACATCTTATTGTTTAAATGGTTACATCTCTAATTTACGAGTAGTCAAAGGCGTAGCAGTCTACACAGGAACATTTACCCCACCTACCAGATCACTGACTGTTACTCAAAGCAGCGGATCAAACATCAGTGCTATCACTGGTACACAAACCAGTTTGTTAACTTTAAACGGTTCGTCAATAGTAGATACATCAACATTTGCATTATCTATAACTAACACCGGCACAGTAACAACAACTAATTCAACATCACCATTTATACCCCTAGCGTTTGGTGGTGGAGGTGGAGGTGGATATGCAAACTCTGGTCGGCCTGGCGGGTCGGGTGGCGGCGGAGGAATTGGTTCTGGTAATCCGGCAGGCGGAGCTGCAACCCCATCCGGTCAAGGAAATGCAGGGGGTGCAGGTGGTAGCTATTCCAATCCTTATCCAAGCGGAGGTGGCGGTGGCGCTGGCGCAGCAGGTGGCGCTGCAGTTGGTAGCACTCAGTCAGGGGCTGGAGGTGATGGATTATATTCCACTATTTCTGGAGCAAATGTTGCTTATAGTGGGGGCGGCGGCGGTGGCATAGGATATGCCGCGGCCGGTAAAGGAGCCGCGGGCATTGGTGGTGGCGGCATCGGTGGCAACGGTAGCACAGCCGCCGGATCCGGCACACCAAATACAGGCGGTGGAGGCGGCGGCCAAGGATATAATGGAGGCGGCTCGGGCGGCGCGGGCGGCTCGGGCGTAGTTATTATTCGTTATCCAGATTTTTATACTGTTGCATCAAACACAACTGGTTCGCCAAATATAACTGTTACCGGCGGTTATAGAATATACCAATTCAATAGTTCCGGTACAATAACTTTCTAATATGATTACTGTACAAAACGTAAATCTTAACGGCAATTTTTCTTTTATTGCTCCACAAATTCTAATTGTCCCCTCAACTGTAGAATATTTGGTTATTGCCGGCGGGGGGGGCGGTGGAAGCGCTACTGGCGGCAATACTGGTATGGGTGGAGGCGGGGCCGGAGGATTTTTGACAGCTACTGGGTATGCTGTTACTACTGGATCGTCAATAACAGTTACCGTAGGTTCTGGCGGCGCGGCTGGAGGTTATAACGGAAATAACTCAGTATTTGGGACTATCACTTCTACTGGCGGCGGCGGCGGCGGTACTTATCTTGGCGCAGGTGGATACGGCGGCAAAAGCGGTGGTTCGGGAGGTGGTGGTTCTGGGTTTGGAACATTAACTCCTGGTAGTGGCACTTCTGGACAAGGAAATTCTGGCGGTTCTGGAAATGCAGGAAGCTATGCTGGTGGTGGTGGTGGTGGGGGCGGCGCTAGTGCTGCTGGTAGCGTTGGTGCTACAGAAAGAGGCGGCGCTGGAGGTAATGGAACATCATCATCCATAAGTGGGTCTGCAACTACTTATGGTGGCGGCGGTGGCGGCGGGAATGGAAGTATAAGCGGGGCTGTTAGCGGGGGCAGCGGAGGTGGCGGCGCTGGTGGAGACGGTGGAAATGGCGGCGCTGGCACTGCAAATACAGGCGGTGGTGGAGGCGGCGGCTTTTGGAATATGGGTGTAGGTGGAGCTGGAGGTTCTGGTATTGTAATTATTCGGTATCCAGATTCATATACTGCTGCTTCAAATACAACAGGTTCCCCCAATGTAACCGTTTCTGGTGGTTACCGAGTATACCAATTCACAAGTTCTGGTTCAATTACGTTTTAACCTATTTTTAATCGTATATAAATAAATAGATAACAACAAAAGGTCAAGAAATGACGCGCAAAATAGATTCTAGTTTAATTAGTCCATTGGGCGGAACAGAAGGACAGGTGCTTGGGATTAGTTCGGGCAATGTTACCTTTATTGCTGCAGGAAGCGGTGGCGGGACTACTTATGCAAATTCTATTGTAAATCTTAATACTGCAAATGTAACAGAATCTGCGTCAAATTTATACTATACAAATGCAAGAGTTATTGCTGCAGTTGCAAATACAACAATAAGTAATCTAACTGTTGCTGGTAATGTAACAGTTTTCGGCAATGTAATTGCTAACGCATTTATATCTACAACAACTGGGCCTGCTATACTATCATCTACGACAGATGTATATATCAATTCAACAAGTAATGTAAATATTACTGCAACCAATGTAAATGTTACCGGAAACTTAACCGCAAACTTTTTTAGAGGCAATGGCTCTTTATTAACTGGTCTTGTCACTTCTGTAAATTCCGTTACTGGCAACTTAAATGTTTCTGGTAACGTAATTGCCAATGCGTATTTTGTTGGAGATGGTTCCAAATTAACTAACTTGCCTTCACTAAGTTCTGTTACAGGAAATTTAACGGTTACAGGAAATGTAATTGCAAACGCATTTGTATCTACCACAAGCGGTCCGGCAATACTAGCATCTACCACGGATGTTTATATTAATTCCGTAAGTAATGTATCTGTTACTTCAAGTAACATTAATTTAAACTCAAATATAAGAGTTTCTGGAAATGTCACGGCAAATTATTTCCTAGGTGATGGTTCTAGATTAACTGGTATAAGTGCAGGTAGCAGCAATTCTGTAACTGGCAACCTAAATGTTAGCGGCAATGTAATTGCAAATGCTTTTATTGCTACTTCTAATGGCCCAGGTATATTTTCTTCTACAACAGATCTATACCTAAATTCTGCTGCAAATGTAAGTATTACATCAAGTAATATCAATTTAAATTCTAATGTATTTGCCACCGGCAATATAACAGCAAATTATTTCAAAGGTAACGGGGCGTTACTAACAGGAATCGTTACAACTATTAATTCCGTAACAGGTAACTTAAATGTTTCGGGTAACGTAATTGCAAATGCTTTTATTGCTACTTCTAATGGCCCAGGTATATTTTCTTCTACAACAGATCTATACCTAAATTCTGCTGCAAATGTAAGTATTACATCAAGTAATATCAATTTAAATTCTAACATTGTAAGAATATCGGGTAATATATTTTCAAATTATTTTGTTGGAGATGGTTCGAGATTAACTGGCATAACTGCAAATGCAAGTAGTTCGATTACTGGAAATCTAAATGTTTCTGGTAACGTAATTGGAGCATATTTTGTTGGTAATGGTTCTTTATTGACAGGTATTACTACAACAGTTAGTTCCGTTACAGGCAATCTAAATGTTTCTGGTAACGTAATTGCAAATACTTTTGTTTCTACTGCGGCCGGCACTGCGGCTTTAATTTCATCTACAGATTTTGTATTAAATGCCGCGGGCAATGTAAGTATTACATCAAGCAATATTAATTTAAATTCTAATGTTTATGCAACAGGAAACATTAATGCAAATTATTTCAAAGGTAATGGCGCATTATTAACTGGTATTGTTACTACAATTAATTCTGTAACAGGTAACCTAAATGTTTCTGGTAACATAATTGCAAATGCAATATACACCGGGGCAATAATTAATACCGGCAATGCATCAGCTGGGTATTTTATTGGTAATGTAGTTGCCACAACAGTTGTGGCAACCGGCAATGTAACTGGTGCATATTTCCTAGGAGATGGTTCAAGATTAACTAATATAAGTAGTTCCGCAAATATTAGTTCAGTAGCAGGAAACTTAACTGTAACAGGGAACGTAATTGCTAATACTTTTGTTTCTACAGGAACAGGAATTGCATCATTAATCTCTTCAACAGATTTTGCGTTAAATTCTGCAGCAAATGTAAATATTACTTCTGGTAATATCAATTTAAATTCAAATGTATTTACAACAGGTAACGTAAATGCAAATTATTTTAAAGGCAATGGTGCATTACTAACAGGTATTACTGCAACTGTTAGCTCTGTAACAGGAAACTTAAATGTTTCTGGTAATGTAATTGGATCATATTTTGTAGGTAATGGCTCACTATTAACAGGTATTACTGCAACTGTTAGCTCTGTAACAGGAAACTTAAATGTTTCTGGTAACGTAATTGCAAATGCTTTTGTATCTACAGGATCGGGTGCTGGCGGAATATCATCCCCTACAGATTTTTATGTTAACTCGGCAGCAAATGTTAACATTGTATCAAGTAATATAACACTTAACTCCAATGTAGTAATTTCAGGAAACGTAAGTGCAAATTTCTTTAGAGGTAACGGCTCATTACTAACAGGCCTTGTTACTTCTGTAAATTCTGTAAGTGGTAATTTAACCGTTAGTGGAAACGTAATTGCCAACGCATTTGTATCTACTGGATCAGGATCTGGCGGAATATCATCCCCTGTAGATTTTTATGTTAATTCTGCAGCAAATGTTAACATTGTATCAAGTAATATAACACTTAGTTCAAATGTTGTAGTTTCTGGCAATTTAAATGCGAATTTCTTCAGGGGAAATGGTTCATTACTAACGGGCATTGTTACATCAATTAATTCTGTAACTGGTAATTTAACTGTTACTGGTAACATCCTTGTAGGATCAAATGGTTATATTGGCGTAGGCACATCGAATCCCGATTCAGAAGTTACAATTTTAGCTATACCTCAAACAGTAAGCTATCCAGTTACTGGTACTAGCAATACTGCAGGTACGGACTTGCATATTTCTGGAGCGGACGGTTCGATAACTCGTATCACACAAGACTCATTTGGCTCAAATACTTACGTAGCATTTACTGGTAGAGCAGCCCGCGGTACAGCTGCAAGTCCTGCGCAAACACAAAGTAATGATACATTATCACAGTTCACCGGACGTGGTTTTAGTAACGGTAGTTTGCAATTTAGCACCGTATCAACAGGACGTGTTGATGTAGTTGCGGCAGAAAACTTTACCGACACCTCCCGTGGCACAAAGGTATTGGTCTTTACCACTCCAACTGGTTCCATTAACCCAGTCAATACTGCAACATTTGATAGCACTGGTGCATTCAGCGCAAATGGCAATGTTACAACAGGCGCATATTTTGTAGGAGACGGTTCTAGATTAACTAATGTAGTTGCAACTTCTGCAAATATTAGTTCTGTAACAGGTAATTTGACAGTAACAGGCAATGTGATTGCTAATGCATATGTTTCAACAGCAACGGGACCTGCAGTACTATCTTCAGCATTGGATGTTTATGTTAATTCTGCAACAAATGTAAATATTGTTTCTAATAATATAAACTTGAATTCCAATGTTTACGCATCGGGCAATGTAAACGCAAATTATTTCAAAGGTAATGGTGCATTATTAACAGGCATCGTTACTACAATTAATTCCGTTACAGGGAATTTAAATGTTTCCGGTAATGTAATTGCAAATGCATATGTTTCAACAGCATCGGGCCCGGCGGTATTATCTTCGGCATCTGATGTTTATATTAACTCTGCATCAAATGTTAATATTGTTTCAAGTAATATTAATTTAAATTCAAATGTATTTACAACAGGTAATGTAAGTGCTAATTTCTTTAAAGGCAATGGCTCGTTACTAACAGGAATCGTTACAACTATTAATTCTGTAACAGGCAATTTAACAGTTACAGGTAACGTAATTGCAAATGCAGTTGTTACAACGGGCAATGTAACTGCAAACTTCTTTAAAGGCAATGGTTCATTGCTAACAGGCATTACTGCAACCGTTAACTCCGTAGCAGGTAATTTGTCAGTAACAGGTAACGTAATTGCAAATGGCTCGGTAATTTCTGCAACTTTTGTTGGAACCTCGGTTGGAGCAGGATTAATCTCATCTACATCCGATATTAACATTAACGCGGCAAGTAACGTAAACATTACGGCAAGCAATGTTACCTTAAATTCAAATGTTGTAATTTCTGGAAATGTGAGCGGAAACTTTTTTAGAGGAAATGGTTCTCTGTTAACCGGACTTGTTACTACGGTCAATTCTGTAACAGGCAATTTAAATGTTTCGGGCAACGTAATTGCTAATGGATCCGTAATTTCTGCAACTTTTGTTGGAACTTCTGTTGGCGCCGGCCTTATTTCTTCAACATCCGATATTAACATTAACGCAACAAGTAATGTAAACATTACGGCAAGCAATGTTACCTTAAATTCAAACGTAAGAACAACTGGCAATGTTACAGCAAATTATTTCTTAGGCGATGGCTCTAGATTAACAAATCTACCTTCGGCGAGTTCTGTAACAGGCAACCTAAATGTTTCTGGCAACGTACTTGTAGCATCGGGCGGCAGCATTGCCGTTGGTACATCTTTACCCGATGCCGAAGTTACAATTTTAGCTTATCCTCAGACAGTAAGTTATACAGTTACTGGTACTAGCAATACCGCCGGCACGGACTTACACATTACAGGCGCGGACAATTCGGTTACTCGTATCACACAAGATTCGTTTGGTGCAAATAATTATGTCGCATTTACTGGTCGTGCTGCAAGAGGTACAGCGGCAAGTCCATCACAAACCCAATCTGGCGATACATTATCACAATTTACTGGACGCGGTTTCAGTAATGGTAGTTTGCAATTTAGCACAGTATCAACCGGACGTGTTGATGTAGTAGCAGCAGAAAACTTTACCGATACTAGCAGAGCTACTAAGGTATTAGTATTTACAACTCCAACTGGTTCGATTGCCCCAGTTAATACTGCGACATTTGATAGCACAGGTGCATTTACTGCTAATGGAAATGTTACAACCGGCGCATATTTTATTGGTGACGGTTCTAGATTAACAAATCTAGCAGCGGCAAGTACTGTAACTGGCAATCTAAATGTTTCCGGTAACGTAGTCGCTGGCGGTAGTTTCATATCTACCGGCAATCAAACAGGCACATTGTATTCAAGTGCAAACTTAGTAATATCTACTCCTGCAAATATTGTCCTGCAAGGTAATGTATTTACAACAGGAAATGTTTATGCAAGTTACTTTAATCTTCAAGGTAATTTAACTGTTACAAATGCCGTAAGTGCTAATACTTTTATAGCTTCCGGAAATCAAGATGGTACTATATCATCAACATCAAATATTGGTATATCGTCAACCGCATATATCTCATTATCTGCAAATACGGTAACATTAACATCTGCATATAACGCAAATGCAGTATTGTCTAGCGGTGCTAATATAGTATTAATGGCAAGTTCGGGCAATAGTGTAGTTATATCAAATTCTACATTAAGATTTGCTAGTTTAAATACTGCGAATTTAAATAATAATTTAGCACCTGGCGATACAGTTTATAATATTGGATCAAATGTATTAAGTTATCGCAATTCAAGCAATGCGTGGGTTGAGATAGGATATGCAAATATTCCACAGAATAGCCAAAATACAAATTACACATTAGTTAGAGATGATTCTGGCAAGCATATTTTCCACCCAGCAACAGATACAAATCCTCGTACTTATACAATTCCATCAAATAGTAATGTTGCATATCCAATAGGAACGGCAATTAGCTTTATTAATATGTCGGCAAATACTGTTTCAATTGCAATTGCAGTTGATACAATGTATCTAAGTCCGTCGGGCAATACAAGTGTTCGTAGTTTGACTACATGGGGTACAGCAACCGCAGTAAAAATTACTTCTAATTCTTGGATTATTTCCGGAAGCGGTTTAACATGACCGGTATACACCAATTCTTTTCAGTTATGGGCACGGCAAGTACTTCAACTGCTAATTATTATACTGGGGATATTGTACTTTACGCAAATTATGGCGGGAGTTATCCAGGTTCAGGAGCAACCGGCGGTACCGGAGGTACTTCAACTGCAAGTTATGGTGGTGTGAACTTATCAGGCGGCGGCGGATATGGTGGTACGCAATCAACAGGTACCAGTAGCGGAGGCCCAGGTGGTAGCGGTAGTTATACGTTAGATAGTAACGTAACTTTAGCAAATCCTGCAGGAGTAATAACTGCATCTGGCGGATATGGCGGGTATAGTACAAAAAATTATGGTGGTCCGGGCGGCGGCGGGCCAAATGGTGCGGCCGGAGGAAGCCCTGCTGCAATTGGATCAAGCGCTGGCGGATCTGGAGGATATGCTAGCGATTTCCAAGGCATACAAGCAGCATTGTCTGCAGCTGGAGTATCTGGTTGGGGATATGGCGGTGCTGGAGCAACCCGTCTTTCTAGCCCTGCATCATCCGGAGGTCTCGGTGGAGGTGGTGGCGCCACTTCTGCCGCTAGTACATCGGGTGGCGCAGTTACTTCGGGTGGCAGCGGTCTTGTTCTTGTACAATATACTGCAGGCGGTACAACAACTACCAACTATTATAGTGCCGGCACATCTACTACGGTTACATTACCTGCACGTTGTACAACTCTAAAAATATGGGTACAAGGCGGTGGCGGTGGCGGTTCTCCTTGTTCTGGAGCTAGTTATGCAGGCGGCGCTGGCGGAGGTGGCGGCTTAGCATTCTACGAATGGCTCCCGCTTTAACATATAAATAATGTGTGGCAAAGTAGGCCATACAATAATCGGAGCAATAGATGGCCAAGTTAAAAGTATCAGAATTACAAGCAGCGACTCAAATAAATTTGAATGATACAATGTATATCGTTCAAAATGGTGTTAGCAAACAAGCAAATGTGTCTACATTCTTTGCAAATACTTTAGGCTCTCCTCAGATTGCATCTGTTACAAATTATTCTCTTCTTATAAGAGACCAAGATAAGCATTTGTACTTTACAAATGGCACAGATGTAACATTATCTATTCCAAATAATACTGAAATTTCTTGGCCTATTGGCACAACAATTAAAGTTGTTGCAAAAACAACAAATCAATCAAATGTTATAGTTAGCCCAAATGTAGGAGTATCTTTATACTTGGCTGGCAATTCAACATCAACATCTAGAAAAATTACACCGTATGGCGTAGCAACTTTATTAAATGTTGCAGCAAATACTTGGTTTATAAGCGGCAACGCAATCGTTTAATTATTTTTAGGTAATATAATGTTTTCTCTAACTGGCGGCCAAATCACAGGAAGTTTTGAACTTTCGTATAGACCTCCATTTGTATTTCCATCTTTGCCGGCTCTTTTTGGAAATACAATTCCGCAAGGCCAGGCTGCATGGAATGGAATTTCTGGAATATATAACGGCGGGACAAATACAACTTATTGGAATGTTCCTGCAAAAGTATCCAACATCTCCATTGTAGCAATTGGAGGAGGCGGTGGTGGCGGTAGCCCTGCAGGTCCTTGGGCAGCTGGCGGTGGCGGACTTGCATATGGAAGTATTCAAGTAGTTCCTGGCAGTAATATTACAATAGTTTATGGAAACGGCGGAGGAATTTATCTCAGCGGCGGAACATTTAATCATGGCCCTGGCGGTGCATCTTCTGTAAGTTATTTAGGCAGTACTATAGTTATTGGATATGGTGGCGGAGATATTAGTACTTCAAGCGGAACATCTGCTGGAGGATCATATTCGACTACAGGAGTTGATTCCTTACAACCATATGGTGGAGGATCCGGCGGTGCAGGATATGGAGGAATTACAGGAAACGGAACAGGTGGCGGCGGCGGCGCTGGCGGATATAGCGGAACAGGCGGTGCAGGCGGCGCAAATGCTACAGGTTCTGCGGGATCTGGTGGCGGCGGTGGCGGAGGATATCAAAGTTCTGGTGGCGGAGTCGGATATCTTGGTGCAGGCTCAAGCGGCGGTGCTCAAAGTTCTGCAGGGTCCGGAGGAAATGGTGGTTCGGGCGGCGGGCAAGGAGGACTATCTTCTTCTTATACAGGTGGATCGTTTGGTGGAGGTGGTGGCGGCTCTTATATGTACGCGAATCCATATACTAGTTATCCTCAATATGGTGGCCCGGGTGCAGTGAGAATAGTTTGGGGACAAAATAGACGATATCCAGATACCGCAAATGTTGCTGATGTAACCACAATTACTTGGCCAAATTCTCCGAGAGATTTAGCAAACATAGTTGCTTGGTATGACGAACAATCATTTGATGACCGTCGTCAAGTTTGGTATGATAGATTAGGCAACACATCTATTTCAGCAACCACCGTCAATTGTTCATTAGTATCACTTTCTGGCGGGAATGGTGCAAATACAAATCTTGTATCGGCAATAAGTGGCTCTACATCAAGTAGTATTACCTGGCCTACGGGACTTGTATCAAACACGTATACTATATTCCATGTAACAAGATATTCGGGTTCAAACAAACAAAGAATTTATTCAACAACTGGCGGTCAAGATTGGGCGTCGGGGCATATTAATGGTGCAGCAGGTCAATTTAAACATGGCAGTTTATTAACTGGTTCGGATGGAGTTACTGATTATTATGGCACAAATTGGTTTCTTACTACAGATCAATTGAATTTGGGAAGAACAAATGGAGTCACTCGAGGAACAGGATCAGGTATTACAACATATCCAGACACTTTAGCAATTAATAAATATAGCACAGAGAAGAGTGATTTCCAAACAGTATGTTTAATTATTTGTTCTGGAGAAACAGTTCTTGGAGATTACCTAGCTCTTGAGACCTGGTTAAGAAATTACTACGGAATAACATCATAATTACTATAATGAGATTTGAATTGACTGAAGAAAATTTTATGATGTATGCCATGAAGCATTATGATAATCCATATTGTAAAGGCATGGATGAATTCTTAGACGACGTTAAACGATTTAAATATATCAAACGCCTATTAGGAAAGTATCTTAATAATAAAGAACTTAAAGAGCGATTAATTATAAATCACATAATTATTCTAAATAATTTATTTGGAGTAGATGCAGCAACAAGGATGTTGTTCTTTAAAATAGATAAAAAATACTGGTCACAACTAAAGACATTTCTGGTATTTTTAAATTATATGCCAGAAAAAATAGTTATAACCGAGGAGTCTCCTATATTTGAATCAGAGATTCCATTGGACGCCAAAATAATAGAAATTTTAAGAAGAGTATAAAATGGGTAAATTTGTAGATTCAGTAATAACCTATAGGATCCTTCGTCTTTTGACAACACCATTTGAAAAAACAGATGCCTATAAATTAGGTATTATAGATAAAAATGGGAATGAACTTAAAAAGATGGGCGACCTGAATACGGTTGAAGAAAGAGATGCATATACTCTTTTACACCGATTAGTATTCAGATTGAAAAAAATCATCAATAAAGTTCCAATTGCGAACAAAACTCTAACATCATATGCAGCTGCATATGCCTTAGTTAAAGAAAGCCTAGATAATAATCACGAACCGATTGACCTAGAATTTCAGTATATAAATAAAGTAAGCGCCGAATTAAATTCGGAGCTGGCGATAGTTGAAGAGTTTTTAAATGGAAATAAAATTTTTACATTTAAACAGTTTTCAGAAGACGGTGAAGGTGGAGTTGCGGCAAATAACGCTGCAGTAACACCGGGGATTGCAGGATTACCTCCAGACCAACCCCCTATTAGCAAAAAACGTCAGAAGAAATGGGTTGACAAAAATAGTATATTTAGGAGAAAATAATGGAAATTTTAGGATTAATATTAGTAGCATTGGTTGGAGTTGGTGTTTATGTTTTCTTTAAAAAGGAAGACGAACCTTCTCCTACATTAACACCGTTGAACAAGCCAATGGCTGCTCCTGTAAAAACAGAAACAGTTACGCTTAAACCAATTGATACTCCTGTACCAGTTACAATAGACACAAAAACTGATGCGGCGCCTCAAGAAGCAGTTGCGGTTGCAATTGCACAGGTTGCGGAAGTTAAACAAGCGCCAGTAATTGAAGAGCCTGTACTGGTTGTAGAGCCAGAACCAGTTGTAGAAGAAACTGCAGCAAACCCCGCCGCAAAGAAAACTGCAGCAAAAACAACTGCATCAAAACCAAAAAAGAAGAAATAATGCAAAATGGAAATGATAGATACGCAATCAAGGCTAGCCGTCATGGAACATGAAGTTAAAAATATCTGTGACGAACTAAAAGAGCTTCGTTCAGAACAAAAAGAACAACATCAATTGATGATGGCCAAATTATCCAAAATGGATGAAAGAATTGGCGTAATCGAAAAATGGAGATGGATGCTTATTGGCGGCGCTTTGGTTACAGGATATTTCTTGGCCCATGTACAATTAGGCAAATTCTTCGGTTGATTTTTTATCATTTCTATATTATAATTAAGGCTCTTAATGGAGCCTTAACTTGTCTTTATTCCTCGATTTAAAATATTTAAAATTAATCAGCAATAGATTGCCATTGTTCAAACAAAAGAACAATCATGTCTATAACTGTAGGTGCATCCTGTGTGGAGATTCTTCTTCAAAGAAAACCAAAACACGTGGATATTTTTATGCCATAAAAAATGACTTATTTTATAAGTGTCACAACTGTGATGCATCAATGCACTTTGGTTCATTCCTAAAGCAACTTGATGCGATGCAGTATAATCAGTATACTCTTGAACGATATAATGAAGGCTTGCCATTATCTAAACCTCATCAAAAGATTGAAGATAAGTTTAAAATGGCACAACCTGTATTTGAACAAAAAAATATTCTAGATGAACTATTAGATCGTCTAGATAAATTACCAGAAGATAATGAGGCAGTTCAATTTTGTTTGAAGCGAAAGATTCCAAAAGAAACTTTTGACCGCTTATATTTTATTGATGATATCCGAAAAATTGAACAGCTATCTGATAAGTATAAAAACACGTTAAAAACATCTGAGCCGAGATTAGTCATTCCTTTTTATGACCAAGATGGGTTGCTAGTAGGAGTAACTTGTAGAGCACTCAGAAATGAATCTCTAAGATATGTTACCATTAAAATTAATGATGAGAAGCCATTCATCTTTGGACTTGATTTTGTTGATAAAAAGAAAAAGGTTTATGTAGTTGAAGGCCCTATTGATAGTTTGTTTATTCCAAATTGTATTGCGGTTGCAGGTACCGCATTTGGTAAGTTGGATAGTATCGGCATACCAAAAGAGAATCTAGTTGTTATCTTTGATAATCAGCCAAGGAATAAAGAAGTTTGTAAGATCATTGACAAAGCGATCAATAACAATTATAATACTGTTATATGGCCCCAGACTCTAGAAGAAAAAGATATCAATGATATTGTCTTAACAGGTAAAGATCCGTTTAAGATGATTACAAAGAACATATATAATGGTTTAGAAGCAAAAATGAAATTCGTATCATGGAAAAGGTGTTAAAATGTATTTAGTAAAAGGAAGTCCTAGGGAATCTAAACTTATTGGATTTTACTGGTGGAACGACGGCAATGGCAACAGAAAACGAGCTTTAGAATGTCCCGGGAAAAATTGGAAAAAAGGAATAAAATAATGAAAGTAAAATTGATTAGTTATAGTAAACCTACTCGCGAATTATATGATGAAGGATTATATGATATGCAGGATTTGGTTGCTTTTTGTGCGAGAGTATCTAATCCCACCAATCAATATAATACCGAAACTTCTGCAAAATTAATAAATTATCTTTATGATAACAAACATTTTAGCCCATTAGAAATGGTTAATGTGTGTCTGGAGATTACTACAACCCGAGACATTGCTCGACAGATTCTACGTCATCGTAGTTTCTCATTCCAAGAATTTAGTCAGCGTTATGCAGACCCAACTAAAGAATTGGATTTTGAAGTAAGAGAAGCAAGGATGCAGGATCCAAATAATAGACAAAATTCTATTAAGACTGACGATACTGAATTGAATAAAATGTGGCAAGCCAAGCAACGAGATCTTATTGCAGAAGCAAGACGAACGTATGTTTGGGCAGTTACTAATGGAATTGCAAAGGAACAAGCTAGAGCAATATTGCCAGAGGGATTGACAGTAAGCAGACTCTACATGAATGGAACCTTAAGGTCTTGGATCCATTATTGTCAACTAAGATCTTCGAACGGTACTCAGAAAGAACACGCCGAAATTGCACTAGCATGTGCTCAAGTAATTGCAGAGATTTTTCCGTTGACTAAGGAACTTGTAAATGAACAGTAATGATGACGTTAAAACATTCATGCTTGCCGGCGAGCAAAAAGTTTATATTAATCCAGCAATCGAAGATGATAGAACCAATCAAGCAGAATTATATTTAAGATTGGTGACAGAAGAATACAATGAATTGACTGAAGCATTTCGCAATAATGATCTTGTAGAAATTGCAGACGCTTGTGCAGATTTAAAATGGGTAATTGAAGGACTTGAACATTCATACGGCATACCACAACAATCAGTATGGGATGAAGTATCTAGATCAAATATGTCCAAGATGGTTGACGGCAAATTAATTAAAAGAGCAGATGGTAAGGTATTAAAACCCGATACATTTGTCCAACCAAATATTAAAAAAGCATTGGGGATTTAAATGTGGTTAATGAATTTTGTACCCGATATCATATTCCACGCTATATTGATAGCAGGAATATTAATGTTTCTTACTTCATTTGTTCTAAGATTCATTCCATTCTTTAGAACATATGGTGCATTTATCCAATTAGCTTCGGTATTATTGATTACATTGGGTGTATGGTTTGAAGGTGCCATGAGCGTTCAAGCAGAATGGGAAGCCAAAATTGTAGCAATGGAGTTAAAAGTTGCTGAGGCCGAAGCAAAATCTGAAAAGACAAATACTGTAATTGTCACTCAAGTTGTGGAGAAAACGAAAGTTATTCACACAAAAGGTAAAGATATACTTAATTACGTAGATAGAGAAGTTGTTAAAGATAAAGAAGTAATTAAGTTTGTGGAAAATTGTCCAATCCCCAATGCAATTATAAAAGCGCATAATGCAGGCGCACTAAATCAACCTATTGAAATTGTTAAAGCCGCCGAACCTGCTGCATCTGCAGTACCAGCACAAAAAGTAGAATCCAAACCTCAAGAACCAGCAAAGACAGTTGCAACGGTAACAACTTGGGCAAATATCAGGCCAACTAAAGATAGTTCAAGCGAAAAAATTGAAAAGCTAGCCCCATATACTAAGATAGAAGTTATTCGTTTAGAAGGTAATTACGCATTTGTTAAGTCAAACAAAGAAGGTTGGATAGGCAAAGAATTTATCTCCATAGAGAAAAAAGGATAAGTAATGAAATATCTAATAATTTGTTTAACAATGTTCCTTGTCGGATGTGCTACAACTGTTCCAGTAGTTGCAAAATTTCCTACAGCGCCCGAAGTATTAAAAGAAAAATGCTCGGCATTAAAAACAATTGAAGGTGATACTATTAGTATTATTGAATATACAAAAACAGTAATAGCAAACTATACATTGCATTATGAATGTGTGGCGAAAAATGATGCTTGGATCGAATGGTATACCAAGCAAAAGTCTATATTTGAAGAAGTAAAATAACAACGGAGTAAGTAAAAATATGTCGCAAGAAATTGTACATGGTATTAAGGTAGATTATTCAAGAGATAATTTATTTGATGAATTAGGAATTAAACGATTAAAAGAAAGTTACATGAAAGATGACGAACAATCTCCCCAAGAAAGGTTTGCATTTGTATCGTCGTCGTTTGGTTCTAACGATGCACACCGTCAAAGATTATATGATTACGCTTCTAAGCATTGGTTGTCTTATTCCACTCCCATTCTTTCTTTTGGTCGTAGTAAGCGTGGGCTCCCTATTTCATGTTTTCTACCATATCTTGATGATTCTGCCGAGGGCTTGGTCAACACATTATCAGAAGTAAATTGGCTCAGTATGTTGGGCGGAGGAGTTGGTCTTGGTATTGGCATTCGGTCTTCTGATGATAAATCTGTTGGGGTCATGCCTCATCTTCGCACTTACGATGCATCCAGTCTCGCGTATAGGCAAGGGCGGACTCGCCGCGGTAGTTATGCTGCATACCTTAACATTTCTCATCCTGATATTCTAATGTTCTTGGATATGCGAAAGCCAACAGGCGATCCAAATATGCGAGCATTGAATCTACATCATGGCATTAATATTACTGACGATTTTATGCACATAATTGAGAAGTGCATGATAGATCCTACTGCCAATGATGATTGGGAATTAAAAGATCCACATGATGGTGTTGTTCGCGAAGTTGTATCTGCAAAAGAATTATGGCAACGTGTTCTTGAAATGCGTATGCAGACAGGCGAACCATATCTACATTTTATTGATACCAGTAATCGTATGATGCCAGAGTTTCAAAAGAAACTTGGATTGAGTATCAGACAAAGCAATTTATGCTCTGAAATTATCTTGCCAACAGATAAAGAACGAACTGCGGTGTGTTGCTTATCATCTTTAAACTTGGAGTACTATGATGATTGGAAAGATGAACCTCAGTTCCTTCGGGATGTTGCTGAAATGCTCGATAATGTTCTACAGTATTTTATTGATAACGCGCCAACTGCCATCGCCAGGGCCATTTATTCTGCTAGCCGTGAGCGCTCTATTGGTATTGGTGCCTTAGGTTGGCACGCATATCTGCAAAAAAATAATTTGCCATGGGAATCTGCTATGGCAGTAGGCGCCAATCACAAAATCTTTAAGCATATTCGTGAGGGATTAGACATTGCAAACCTCGAGCTCGGAAAAGAAAGAGGTGAGGCTCCTGATGCTGCAGGTACAGGTCGTCGGTTTTCTCATATGTTAGCGGTTGCACCCAATGCCTCATCCTCCATTATTATGGGTAATACTAGTCCATCCATTGAGCCTCTTCGGGCAAATGCTTATAGACAAGATACTTTATCGGGCTCATCATTGGCCAAAAATAAATGGTTAGATAGAATTATACAAAAGCATCTTGCAGGTGATGGAGAGACCGTATCACAAAATGATTACAATGATATTTGGTCTTCAATCATTGCAAATGATGGTTCGTGTCAACACTTAACTTGGATGGATGATTGGACTAAAGATGTATTTAAGACATCTATGGAAATTGACCAACGATGGGTTGTGCAGCATGCGTCAGATCGTCAACAATATATTGACCAAGCACAATCAGTTAATCTGTTCTTTAGACCTGATAGCAATGTGATGTATATTCATGCTGTTCACTTCCAAGCCTGGAAATCTAACTTAAAAACATTATATTATTGCAGATCCGAAAAAATTGGTAAAGCAGACAAGGTTTCTAAAAAAATAGAGCGCCGAGTTATGGAAGAATTGGATATGAAAGCACTTGCAATGGATGACGGAGTTTGTTTAGCATGCGAATAGTGGTCTGAAAACTCTATATCTTATAAATAAAGATAAAGGAGTAAAAATGTACTATTATCTTTATTTAATAACAAATTTGGTCAATAATAAAATTTATATAGGCGTACATAAAACAAATGATTTAAATGATGGATATATGGGGTCGGGAAAAATTATAATACAAGCAATAAAAAAATATGGTATTAATAATTTTAAAAAAACAATTCTAGAAACTTTTGATACGTATGAAGACGCTCTATCTAAAGAAAAAGAAATTGTCAATGAAGAATTCTTACGAGAAGAAAATACTTATAATCTAAAACTGGGTGGCGTAGGTGGATTTGAATTTATAAACAAAAATAAATTAAATCATACACAAGAAGCTATAGATAAAAGAAATAATACACTTCGAAATAACTATTCAACAGGAAAAACTACAAGGATGTCTAAAGAATTAAATCCTTTCTGGGGAAAACATCACACTGATGAAACAAAATCAATTATATCTAAAAATACAAAAAAATATATTGAAGAAAAAGGCCACCCAAAAGGTTTTTTGGGCAAATCGCATACAGAAGAACATAAAAAAAGAATAAGTAATGTAATGAAAGAAAAAGCAGCTTTTCTTGGAGTTAAAGGCGACGCTCATCCCGCCGGAGGTACAAAATGGTTTAATGATGGTATAAAGCATCTAAGACAAAAAGAGCATCCCGGTGCAGGATGGGTCGAAGGAAGAATATATAAGAAACAAAAATAAATTTAAGGAAAAAGAAGTGAAAAAAGTTTATAGATTTACAGCATCATGGTGCCAGCCATGTAAAGCAATGGCAAAAATATTGGAAGGTGCAAACACGGATAATGTTCCAATTGAAGTAGTTGATATTGATGTTCATCCAGAACTTGCAGCAACATACCGAGTACGTAGTGTACCTACATTGATAATGGTAGATGAAGATGGAAAATCATTAAAGATGATGGTCGGAGTAAAATCAGAATCAATTATAAAGGAGTGGTTAAATGATTAAGAAAGCTTCTAGTAGATTGACTGACGAAAGACAATCATTTAAACCTTTTAATTATCCATGGGCATATGATGCTTGGTTAAAGCATGAGCAATCTCACTGGCTTCATACAGAAGTACCTATGTTAGAAGATGTTAAGGATTGGAAGAACAAACTAACAGATTCCGAGAAACATTTCCTAACTAATATTTTCCGTTTCTTTACTCAAGGTGACATTGACGTTGCGGGCGGCTATGTAAATAATTACTTGCCATACTTCCCACAGCCTGAAGTAAGAATGATGCTATTGGGATTTGCTGCAAGAGAGGCATTGCACATTGCTGCATATTCGCATCTTATTGAATCACTTGGTATGCCTGAAAGCACATACAATGAGTTTATGGAATATCAGGAAATGAAGGACAAGCATGAGTATGTTATGGACATATCTCAGAAAAATTCAACAAAAGAAAATACAGCAACGCACATTGCCGTATTCTCAGCATTCACCGAAGGTATGCAATTGTTTAGTTCTTTCATTATGTTATTGAACTTCCCTCGTAACGGGAACATGAAAGGTATGGGACAAATTGTTACTTGGTCTATTGTAGATGAAACAATGCACGCCGAGAACATGATCAAGTTGTTTAGAACATACATCGAAGAGAATAAAGAAATTTGGAACGATGATCTTAAAGGAAAGATTTATTCCATTGCAGAGAAGATGGTTGAGCTAGAAGATAAGTTTATTGACCTAGCATTTAGTATGGGTGAGATGAAAAATCTTACATCTGAAGAAGTTAAAAAGTATATTCGTTATATTGCTGATCGTAGATTAATTTCATTGGGTCTAAAAGGCATCTTTAAAGTTAAACGTAATCCATTGCCGTGGGTGGAAACCATTATTAATGCTCCTACTCATACTAATTTCTTTGAGCAACGTGTTACTGATTATGCTAAAGGCGCATTGTCTGGTTCATGGGAAGAGGTCTGGGCAAAATGAGCGATGAAAAGGTGATTTCTTTTGTAGATAAAAGACGAGCAATTTGTAATGAATGCGAATTTAAAGAAAAGATTATAGGTGCAGACATTTGTTCTAAATGTGGATGCGCTATATGGGGTAAGGTTAGATTGAGCGGACAAAAATGTCCGGAAGGAAAATGGAATGCCGAATAAATTTGATGATGCACATATGAAGGTTGCAGAGACCTATGCTAAGTTATCTTCTGCAGGTCGATTAAAGGTTGGCGCAATTATTGTTAAAGATGATAGAATCATTAGCATTGGGTACAATGGTACACCTGCTGGTTGGGATAATGCGTGTGAAGATATAACTTCAGAAGATTCTTCGTATATAATTGATCCCGGCGGCCCGGAATATCCAATGCGCCTAATTGGCACAAAGACAAAACCAGAAGTTATCCATGCTGAAATGAATGCTATTGGTAAACTTGCTAAGTCTGCAGAGTCGGGCAAAGATTCGACAATGTACATCACCCATGCGCCATGTTTTGAATGTGCAAAGCTTATACATATTGCAGGTATAAAGAAAGTATTTTATCGCGAGCAATATAGAAGCACCGAAGGTTTAGAATTTTTAAATAAATGTACTATTGATGTGGAGAAGATATGAAAACAGAAAATTTAAGAATCGGTTTTGTTGCATCAACTTTTGATTTGTTCCACGCAGGGCATGTCATTATGCTTGAAGAAGCAAAGAGACAATGCGATTATTTAATTGCAGCAATACAACTTGATCCTACATTGGATCGTCCAACAAAGAATAAACCTGTACAATCTATTATTGAAAGACAGATTCAAGTTTCATCATGCAAACACGTTGATGAGATTATTGTTTATTCTACAGAAAAAGAACTTGAAGATATTTTAATGTCATTGCCAATAGACGTTAGAATATTGGGAGAGGAATATAAAGACAAAGAGTTTACCGGCAAAGACATTTGCATTAAACGTAAAATAGATCTATACTATAATAAAAGAGATCACTTCTTTAGCTCGTCTGACCTTCGTCTAAGAGTTTACGAAGCAGAATCAAAGAAACGAGGAGAACCCGAGGCATGCAAAAAAGCAAACACGAATGCGTCGAATGTGACGCAATCTTCACGATAAGCCATCAACTAGATGAAACTTATTATGAGGTAACAAACTGTCCTTTCTGCGGTGCAGAAATAGAACATGATGACCAGGACGATGACGACGAAGAATTGTCCTAAGTGCGGTATTGAACATAAAAAGCCCGGGAAGTTCTGCTCTCGGGCTTGTGCTAACTCCAGAGAATGGAAAGATGAGCACAAACAGTTATTCTCTGAGCGGCAAGCAGCCTATATGGCAAGAGAAGAATCTGAAGAACACAGAGCAAAGAAGTCTATACAAACTAAAATGCTTGTTAAAGCTGGCATTATGGGTACAGGAGAAGCAACAGAAGATCCTGAAGATGTGATGACAAATCCAGATGATTATTTCTTCGTTCCGCCAAGGGATGAGGGAGATAACTTTTCCGATGGAAACGACTACTGGGAGACCGTATAAATACTAATTTAAATTGGTATTTAAATGTGGTTATATAAGAATAAAGAATTAGAAGTAATTCCAGATGATGCATATGGGTATGTTTATCTGATTACTAACACTATTACTAATCGTAGGTATATAGGTAAAAAACTATTTTGGTTTAGAAAAACTAAAGTAGTTAAAGGTAAAAAGAAAAGATTAAAGGTAGAATCAGATTGGAGAGATTATTGGTCTTCATCTGATGAGTTAAAAGCTGATGTATTAAAGCACGGCGAAGATAATTTTGTTAGAGAAATATTGCACATATGTCCAAATAAAGGATTATGCAATTACCTTGAAGCTAGGGAGCAGATGGATAGGAGAGTATTGGAATCGGAAGATTATTATAACGGTCAGATACAATGCAGAATTCATCGTACTCATATTAAAAACTTAAAAAGTTAAAGGGGACAAAATGTTAGATACCTTATTTTGGATAGGAATTGGCGCATTCGTTGGTTGGAATTTTCCTCAACCTTTTTGGGCAAAGGCAATTCAAGCAAAGATGCAAGAAACGTTTAGCAAAAAATGAAACCGACAATTGCTATTTTTGTAAAACATCCAGAATGCTCATTGGATTCTGCGAATGGTATAAGAATAGCATTGTCTTCAGAATATAATGTTAGAACATTTTCAGTAGGCGATATTAAACCTAGTTTGTTTACGGGTTTAGATGTTATTGCTTTTCCTGGTGGTATAGGAGATGCAGACAAATATTATAATTTTATTGGTCGCAAAGCCGGTAATATGATTGAAGATTTTATTGACGATGGCGGACATTATCTTGGCATTTGTATGGGTGCTTATTGGGCAGGCCATCATTACTTGGATATACTAGACGGAGTAAAATGCGAACAGTATATAAAAAGAAAAACCAGCGATATAAAACGCAGTTACAGTACAATCGCAACTGTCAATTGGAATGGGCAATCAGAAGATATGTTCTTTTATGATGGGTGCGCATTAATTGGTGACGAGAGAAAATTTAAAACTATTGCTCGATATTGTAATGGTGATCCAATGGCAATAATTCAAAATAGAATAGGTATCATAGGTTGCCATCCTGAGAGCACTAAACACTGGTACGAAAAACCCTACGAATACATTAATAAATATTGGCACAAGGGATCTCATCACGATCTATTATTAGATTTTACTAATACACTAATACAAAAATGATAATTAACGGCGGAATAGTTTTAACTCAAGGTATGTTGCTCGCGCCAGGGCCTTTGCCTGCAAGTATAAGTGCGCCATTAGTATTTGATTTGGATGCTGCTAATTTTTCTGCAGCACCGATCACTGGTTCAAAAGATGCTACAGGAACTTATACACTAACAGTGAATAATTCAAGTTCTACAATTGGTTGGAGTAGCAGCAATGGAGGTATGTTTACCAAAAGCGCTAGCACAGCAACAGATAATATTGTAGTAGGCCCCAATACTACCAATGCAAATTATTCCGTATTCATGGCATATCAACCACAAAACATTTCTAGTGGCGGGCAAGGACGAATATTATCTACAAACTCTGGACAAGATTGGTTACTAGGAACTTATGCGCCCGCTCCGGGAAGCGGAACAGTTTATATGAATGTATACTATCCAGGCAGTGAGGTTTGGTTATCGCACGATCCTGCAGATGCAAACTGGCATTTTATCTGGGCAACATATAATTATACTACCGGTGTTGCAAATCTTTATATTGCATCATCTACAGTTAATAATACAATAGGGCCAAATGCAGTATATAAAACAACAACTTTTTCTGCCAGTAGTAATAGAGGATTTAATCAGTTTCTACTATGGTGCAGACCGGGGCCAAGCGAACCGGGTCAAGCAAATATTGGTTTTATTAAATCATATAGCGGGCCATTAACACTTACAGATATACAAAATCTGTGGTCTCAATATCATAATAGATTTGGAATTTAAATGATAATTCAAAATGTTACTTTTATAAACGGAAGCACATTGAGCCCATCTTCGACAGTGCAAGTATCTGCAATAGGATCTATTGCAAGTACAGTAAGTCCCACGTTAAATGGTACTACTACAACTAGTAGTAATCCATATTCAGGTATAACTGCAAATAGTTATAATATGAATGGCACAAGTAACTATCTTAGTATACCTGCTAGCTCAAATTGGGCATTTGGTACTGAAGATTTTACTGTGGAATGGTGGCAATATATGACAAGTCAACCTTCAAATCCTCGAGTATTTGCTGTAGGAAATTATCCTTCCACTTCTATCGGTGTCAGTATTGAAGGGGGTACTTTTTATGTTTGGGAAGTTAATGGTTATAGATTCAGTTTTTCTCTAACATCTTATTTAAATAATTGGATACATTTTGCAATATCTAGAGTAAATAATGTTACTTCGATATATAGGAATGGTACTAGAATAGGAGCATCTTATTCTGATAACAATAATATTACAAATAGTACCACATCTCTCAGTATTGGCCAAGAAAGTACCGCATCATCTAACAGTTACTTCCCGGGATACATAACTAGTTTTAGAATATGTAAGGGACTAGGTGTTTATACTGGCATTTTTACTGTGCCTACAAGCCAATTAGGACAAACTCAAAGCGCAAATCCATACGGTGGCGCCAACACTTCAGTGATCACAAACCAATGTGTTCTATTATTAAACCCTTAGGATTTTATTATGGATTTTTTTGAAATACTATTAGCAATTGCATTTTTCTTTTTGATAGTAAATTACATATCAACCACACGCAGAAGAGTGATGTTCATGTATAAAATGCATGAAGCTATGGAACAGACCAGGGAACAGATTAGATTATGCTCTATAGAAAAGCACGGAGACATACTCTATCTATGGTCAAAAGATGGAAATACCTTTATTACTCAAGGTAGAACATTGGATGAGATTAGAGCAAATTGTCTAACTTATTTTCCAGAAGATAAGTTTATTATTGAAGATTCGCAAAACTTACTTGAACCCACACCATCAGTGTAGATATAAAGCATACTATCATAAAAGGTAGTATTGTTTTTAATTTTTTTATCATGTAAATATCTTTGGTTCTTTACAACCAATTACTTTATCTAAAATATCAATAGTGTCCATGATATAACCTTTGTGCATGATGGCAATACCGTTGCCCTTCTCATGCCAATCGACGATGTTTGAATACTTGTCGTCAATTAAGATATCTCCCGGGCGGCACCATTTCCATTTATCAGTACTGAATGGCCCAAAGTTTACCACAAACCCTGGGAAGTATTTAGCAACCCATTCCTTTTTATCTTCCATAGCATATGGAACAGTATCTTTTCTTGGGATTGCTGTTAGGAACTCTACATTATACTTCGGAGTAATACCTTTACAGTATCCAACCAAAGTAGTAGCACCTTCCATTAAAGGAAGATTGTAATAAAGTCTATACTCGGCGGCAATAAGTTTCCATTCTTCGGGCGATATACTTCTATCAGTCCAAAGGACCGTCCTGCCTAGTATCTTACTAACGTGTTCACTGAAGCCTGCTACGACTTCGTCTAAATCAATATAAATTGTGTTCATATAATTTTTCTTAAAATTCTTACTTGTTCATCTGGCATAATACAAACTCGTGCTATAATTTCTGTATATAAAGTAATTGGATTATCTTTTAAATTAATCTCAATCAAATTATTATCCAACATATAAAGCGCAATTTGGTTTGCAATATTTTGTTTTATAAATCTTTTTAAATCTGAATCACTATTTGCTCTTGCAATTGTGTGAGAAGAAAGTTGTTCTCTGTAAACAACAAGTTTACCCCCGACTGGAATGTTTACTGTTTTTATATTCATATTAATTCAATGGATCATTTGAATGATAATACATAAACAATTTTAGATAGTAATCAAATTGCGCAGGATAATGTACGGGAGAAGGTATCTTATCGCCAAACACTTCCTTCATCTTTTTAGCAATAAGTTGCAATTGTTCCTCAGTTACATTATCCATGTATTCTCATTATCCTATTATAATTTTTTCTACTCTCTTCTAGATTAAAAGAAGATTCTACATTGGTTATTTCTTTTAATACGGGATGCAGTAATTTGGCATTCAATCTTTTAGACATTGTTTCAATAACAACATTCGCATCTTTACCTGCTCTAATTTCTTTTAGAGCTTTGTCTAATTCTTTAGATTGTACGTGCTCTATCCAGCCACTCATTTAAAGTAGCGGTTAATGGTAAGTAGTTTTGCCTCGCATTGAACCATTGCTTCCAATTCTTTATTGAATGCCCCCATAATATCTGAAGAAGCATTTCCCAATGGATGGCTAATTACAATCTCAGCATTGATCCGATGACCCTCTAATTCAGCCTCAATCCTACGTTTTGTTGCTGTAATGATTTCACTTCTAAAATCCATAGTATTCCTAGTATTCTTCTAATCGACGTTTAATGTCTTTGTGTTTAACTACGATAATGTTTCTAACGACACCATCGTTTTTGATAGGTAGATCAAGATGTATTGTTACTTCAGGTCCATCATTTTCATTGACAAATCTATCATTGCCTACACTACCGATGAAAGGTATCTTGTTATAATAACCGAATACCCTATCACCGATATCATAAGTATGCTTGTAGGCCCTGGCCTCAAAATAATTAGTTTGCCATCCCATCTTTAGCTTTCCAAACATCAATTGATTCTGTCAATGCTTGCTCAACAAATTCATTGAATGTGATATCCAAAGTATGAGCAGCCTTCATCATAATCAGTAGTTCGTCATCTGGAATATCGATAGACATCAGAACTCTTGTATCATAATCTGTGCCATGGATAATAGCGTGTGCTTTTTCAGCAAAGTCTGAGTACATATCCAAATCAATAAACTTCACATCATCATATGCAGCATCTTCAATGCCTCTAACTTTACACTCGTCAAAATACAAATCTTTAAATGTTTCGTTAAAGATACGATATGAACGATTGTTGATAAAGTCATGCGCTTCCATGACAAATACGGTTTGATCTTTAGTATCATAGATCACAGATACATCATATTTGTCTAGCACGCTGCTAGTTAGAGTATATGCATTGTCGCCGAAACAACGCCACATATATTTAGAACCTTCTCCAATTTTATATTCAACCAATTCAAAATAATCTTGTAATGTCATAGTGTATCCTATTTGTTGTTTATCAAGTCCTGCATATCTTTAAGCAATGGGCGCATCTCATCCTTAACAGTAGCCTCAATCATTCTTGCGAATAATTGCACTGCATCATAATCAAATGATGTTCCGTCGCATGCTAGTCCAGCTTGTATTGCCATTTCATCAATTTTCTCGTTCGTCATCTATTTCCTCATCTATAATCTCAGCATCTTCTAACTTAACTATATTAAGGTACCCGGCTGGCTCTCTGCTCATGTAACAATCATCGTACTCCCGTACATAAGGAACTACTTCACCTACAAGTTTACTGTACCACATTAAAGAATCCGAGCATTTAAGAATCTTTAATGATCGTTTAATTACTGGTAGTTTGAGAGTAGGGGCTTCCATATCTTCAATCTGAGTTTTGCGCCAGCCTTGTGCCATAATATTAGAAACTTAAAATAGATTTTTTCTGATTAAGCATTGAAACAACTTTGTCAAGTGGTTCAGTTACTTCCCATGTACCGTGTGGAGGACAGAAGATAAAGGTGCGGAGTTCCGTCACTTCATCTACAGTTACCTCACTAGAGTGAATGGTAGCAATCAAATCTGAATTGATTGCGATTTTGTTTCCGCGATGCGCAGCGGTTGCGTTTGTCAAAGTAATATACATTTTATTCCCAAGTTCTATGTGTTTCTGTAATGTGTTCACACCCGTCGTATTCTTCAATATACCATTCTACGTCATCGGGTATTTCCACAACTTTTAAATCGGCATAAGCTCCGCTGGCCATATGTTTCAACTCCTCGACAACTTGTACAAGATACTTGTCGTCACGATCAAGATTGCCTTCATAGAAAAAGTGAGCATTATCTACACGACCTTCTTCATAGAAAAAAGATGCCCCATTTTTAGTTTCAGTCTTAACGAGATTCAACCCAGCAAGCTCACCATACCGAACTACAGCATCATCGGATAACCCGAATCCGCCATAGCATTTATTTATAACGATTTTTTTCATACTATTTTACCTAACACTTTGTAGATTAATTTATCCAACTCTGTTTGGTAATCGTTGTTACCCATTCGACGCTTCATCCAGATTTGTTCTACAAGAGAGTTTATACTATTATCACTTGGCAATGAATCTCGAAGTTCCAATTCTTCAATCAATTCTTCAGTATCGAAATCGCTAAGATCAACATCAACTTCTGCAGTAATAGTTTTATAGCCCATTATACAATCTCCTCAACGATTCCAAGAATCTCTGCTAAAATTAGCAACCAACCTGTTAAGACAAACGATCCCATAATAAGAGCAGCACCTGCTCCAATTCGTATAGCGCTCTTCATAATGCTGACATAAAAATGTCCGCGACTTGTGTCTTTTGGTTGTATTTCAATCTTATCAAAATCAATCATAGCATTTGCCTATTTAGTTTAGATTCAAGAAATGCAATGCGACGTTCGGTTGCTGCATTAGCTTCATCGTCAAGTTCTCCTCGGATCTCACACAAATGAATTAACTCATTCATAATAGATTCGTTAGTTTGGTCTACTTCGCGTAGCTCGATTTGTTTATTCTGTTTCATCATCTGCTCCAATATTAATTGTTACACCCTTAACACTATCATATCGAAAGCTGCGCCAAGCATTAGCTTCCAAATCATAAACTGCAAGTGCTTCTTCGCTCACCTTGCGAATTTTTTCTTTTTTGTTTTCTTCAATTGCTAGTCCGGGAACCAGCTCAGGATCTAGTGTGCAAAGCATTTTACGCTCTGCTCCATCTTTCTTAATGAACTCTACAGTTGCAGAGCCTGTCTTCAAGATAGATTTGATCCAAATCTTAAATGCGATATAGTCTTCGTCAGACAATGTCGTTGAGAATGTCTTTTCTAAAGTATCAGTCACATGATCTCCATTAATTAGTTATGCTATATTGTAGCACACTCTACTCTGCGTGTCAAGCAATTTTTATCCATTTGATAAACTTATTGTGTATTCAACACTGGCGAATACTCAGCAATCAGTTCTCGCTCTAAATTATGAGCAGGAGTCTTGCCACGAACAATTGCTAGCTCTTGTGCGAGAAATGATTCAGCGCCAAACTCTCTGATTGCTTTACATAATGCCCAAGAACGATTCTCAGTACGAGCTCGTTGAACGTGCTTCAATATACGAACACGCAAATCTTTCTTTCGAGATCCCTGCGTGATGCCAATGTAGAAATCACCAGTAACAGCATTCGTGATACTGTATACTATATGCTTTCGGTCAGAACGTTTCTTTCTCATCATGTCGTTATTATAGCACCTTTTGTCCATTGTGTCAAGCATTCTTTTAGTACCCATATGAGCTAACGGGTCTTTCAAAAAGTGCTTGACAAGAGAATCGAAAGGTGCTATAATAGAGACTTAATTAATTAGAAAGTGTCTTATGCGTAGAAAAGAAATTATCAAAGGCCTAAAGAACTCTACTCGTCTTCGAGTGATTCTAGATGGCGTTGGTCTTTATATGAGCATCAGCGATACTGAGAAGTGTTTCGCTACGAGCTCGCATAGAGTGGCGACACAAGTTGCTCTACAACAACTTGTCAATGGCAAATGTAATGGCGTCGGCACTACAGTTAAAGTTTACGACAATAAACTGCAATCTCAATCAATTCAAGTACAGGTGGATATACTACAATGACAAATACAGATTACGATCTCGACGAATTCGTTAACAATAGCGGAACTAATGTCGATTTTACTAAGTATGAAGACGATGCAAGCACAATCGATATGTTTGAACGACTTCCAGCAATGTTCGCAGCGAAATTCAAATGGGATACTTTGAATGAATCTGCAGACCCAGTATTAGTATGGGAGCTTGATGGGCAACCCGTAGCATGGTACGATTGCGAAATGTTCGTTGGATATATAAAAGCATAACAACGGAAATTCCGTATTTTGAGGGTACTAACCTATTGATTTTATTGTGAAATCTGACACACGAAATCGTAAAGTACCCTTAAATAGACGTTTTACTTGACAATATACCTATATACCCTTTTCAATGAAAATAGCACTTGCCAGCGATTTACACTTAGAATTTCAAGACATCATACTCAAAAATACTGAGAATGCCGATGTCTTGATTCTAAGTGGTGATATACTTGTCGCCGAAGATCTACACAACCACCCAGAGGTTCATCCAAATGATCCTGTGGTTTTGCATAACTTGGGTCGCAGACAATCAACTGCATTACGTTTCCGTGACTTTATGAAACGCTGTAGTTTTCAATTTCCACACGTTGTAGTAATTGCAGGCAATCACGAATTTTATCATGGTAATTGGAAAGCCAGTATTCAGTACCTGCGTGATGAATATAGCAAGTTTCCAAACATCTATTTCCTTGAGCAAGAACTTAAGGTGATTGATGATGTAACATTTATTGGTGCAACATTGTGGACTGATTGCAACAAGGGTGATCCACTGACACTACATGCATTGGGTGATATGATGAATGATTTTCGTATCATTCGTAATGATGAACTTGGCTTTACTAAGTTACGTCCCGCACATACTGTACATCGCCATCACCGCACACTTGGTTATTTGAAAGCAGTATTGCCTGACTTGAAAGATAAGAAGGTTGTATTTGTTGGTCACCATGCACCTACCTTGAATAGCATACATGAAAAATATCGCAATGATCAATTGATGAATGGTGGTTATGCTAGTGACTTGAGCGAACTTATACTAGATAATCCACAGATTAAACTTTGGACGCATGGTCACATGCATGATCCTTTTGACTACATGGTTGGTGAAACCCGCGTGGTTTGCAATCCTCGTGGTTATGCAGGTCATGATAGTCAAGCCGATGTGTTTGAACTGAAATTCCTAGAAATCTGACAGTATCCGACTCTTTTGCTCGGATACTTACTTTTTGCTTGACACGATGACCAAAAGGTGCTATAATTGAGGCTTAAACAGTAAGGAACACGAAATGGCAAAGCTCTTAATTTCTACTCAGATTCACGAAAATTATGGCGCCCATGATTGGGACGGCGTAGGTGAATGCCCGCAATACTGGAAAGCCAAGGGCGGCAGTGATTATGTCGTTAAGAAATTCAAAGGCGATGCTACTATGGCTATCATGGGTCTGCGCTCGCAAATTGAATGCGATGACAATTACTTTCGCGAATCAATTATTAATTGGAAAATCGTTCCTAACGATTATATGACAGAGTTTGAGAAAGATCAACTTGGTTATATGGGCGAGATTCAGTATGGTCCTAAAGAACTCGTGTGGTAATATATAATATATGTCTTATACAGTATTCAAACATTCTAAAGAATTCGGTCCGCGCAAAGGTCTTGAAGGACCTTTCCATTATCGCAATGGCAGGGTTCTGTATTACGATCCTAAAGAAGGAAAGTATTATGATCCTTTGACAGATTTTTACGTTGAATACGACGAGGTAAAGGAACTATAAATGTACGTAGTTTGTCGAGAGTGTGGAGGAACACATGAACCCAATGTCATTAAAACACTTAATGTCGAAGAAGATTTCGAGGGCCGTGATGTATTGGAATTTATTTGCCCAGTCACGGAAGAACCGACGAAAAGTATTATTCTCGGCAACTAGTATAATTTCAGAAGAAAAGATTGCTGCATTTTTTATAATATCATTTATACTATGTGTCATAGTAAATGTAATAATACTATTTGCTTTAGATTATTTACTAGTAATTAAAGTAATAGGAATAATATGAAAAGCATTTTAGTAAATGCAGTCAGGGAAATGCTGGATCGTCATTGGGACGTCTATGAGATTGCGGCAAAGCTGAATTTAGATGTTAACCTAGTTCAGCAAATAATTGACCTGTTAACCTAAAAGGAATTTTTGTTATGGAAAAACCAGTAGTCCAATATGTCGGAGAAGCCAAGGTATATGTTTGGCCTTATTCTCCAGAAGACAAACCAGTCTATGTCGCCCGCATACCTTTGGCTTTAAATCATCCAACACTAGGCAAATGCCCCGATGTTAGAACATCTCGAATTGTCAAACAACCAGATGAGTCTGGTCGATTTGAAACCCTCAACACAATATATGAAAAAGTAGAAAGTGAAGATAATCATGGAAATGAATGAATATGTAAAAGAGCTCGAGGCTCAAGTTGATCCGACCTTTGTTGAAAAGATTAAAGATTGGCCAGTAGAAACCAAACTTTATATGTACTTGCACAATATTCAATTGGCAATGATGAAAGAGTTTAAAGAAAATCAAGTTGTATTTCCTAAAGTACCAGCTAAAGACTTTATGCAATGGCGTATGCCAAAGATTGAATATCTAGGTTATCCTACTCCAGGTACTACAACTTATGAATACAAGCAAGGTTGATAAACTCTATAAGATTGCAATGGTTCAAGACGGTATAGAGTCTGAAAGAGATCTTATACACGCATTCGCGGAGTTGATTGTTCGAGAATGTGCTGATATTGCTGCCGATCATGATGGGTTGGATATTTACGAAGAAATTAGAGAACATTTCGGAGTTCAAGAATGAAAATAACAGAAGTGCAAGCACATAATACTCGTATTCATAATGAAGTCGTTAGAACAGAACGAATTCATAATGAACAATTAAACAAGCATCGTCTTGAGAAATTACGTCAAGTAGATACTGAAGAAAAACGTATTGAAGCAAATAGACGTATGAATAGACCGGGACAAAATATAGATAGGATGGCATAATGATAAAATATATTGCACTAGGATTAACACTAGTATCAGCATTTCAAATGTACCAATACTGGGACTCTGCATTATTTGATGCATGGTGTGTTGGGTTTACTGGCTGGATTAATGTATTCTTCTATGAATTAGAGAAAACGAAAAGTGTCTCCTCTGCATCCTAGAGATATAATTTGGATTGTTGCTGGCACCAGGCAAGAATTTGATGCGTACGTTAATCGCAAGAAAAGTTTAGGATATGATTCTAGTAAATATGTTTACGTTTTTACTACGAAACAATTCCTGGGGTTATCCGATATTAAAGGATTCTATATTGGAAGCTACAAATCAAGATCAGATATTGATGAAATTATATTAGCAATTCAAATGAGAAAATCCGATTCAATATCCATTGGCGTAGTAGATACAATCACTTAACATCTTTTCCCTTCCTTGTCAACCTTTTTATAGTACCCGAGCAAAAGACTCGGGTACTTCACTTTGTGCTTGACACTCTGACCAAAAGGTGCTATAATTGAGGCTTAAACAGCAACAGGAACACACTATGGAAGCAATGACACGCCGAGAAGAACTACAGAGCATCTTCTGGGATATGTACAAGGATGCCCACGGTATCCGCCCACGTCATGTGGATATCTCAGGTTGGGACGAGGTTACCTTTAAAGCCGAGTTTGATTACCTGCAGGACTTGATTGTCAAGAACGAGCAAGAACGCAAGGTTGAAGAGCAAGAGGCTGCTCATGCCTTTGAGCTGCGAGTGCAGAGCATCATAGCCTGCGGTGCTCATAATCGTGCGATGGCCCTGCGTTGGATACACGAAGCAGAAGGCAGCAATGGGGACGACGAGTTCCTCTGTTACTTGATGGGCTTGCCTTATCGCTATTTTGAGTAATAGGAGTAGATGATGCGCGAACAGACAACGAAACTTCTAGCCATGATGGACGAAGGTTTAATAAGGGCAGAAACAATCGTAGAGATGTGTCTTACCTATATGAGCGAAGACGATGTGGCAGACATGATGCGGTCGAACGACATTTTGCTTGACGATGAAGATGATGGTCAACCCGACGAAGCCCAGGAATGGGAATCGTTTGACCCAGATTGCTAATAGAAAGGATAATATATGTGGATAGTACAAGTATACGATACGGTTGAAGCAACATTCAAGTATGAGGAATTTCGCAATCGCAAGGCTGCAGAATCCTACGCTGAAGATTTCGAAATTATCGCTAGTCTGTATGGACAGGCCGGACGCTATACAAAGATATCAGTTCAGTACATGAGTTAACCCTTTGGAGCAAAGGGTCTTTGCTTGACATTTGACTCCAACGGTGCTATAATTGAGGCTTAACAGTAAGGAACTTATATGACACGAGAAGAAGCTAGAATCGCACAAGAACAAGCAGTCGCAGAATTCTTGGCAAAAGGTGGAATGGTTGAGATGTTGAAGGGTCGGAAGAATCCGAAACCCGTTAGTGCCCGAGGCAAATTCAATTCTGGAATGAAGATTCGAATGGATCCAACGGCCCGTTTCCCTAGCAAAACTTACGCTTAAGGATTTTATATGATTGCAGAACAGACACAATACGATACTCGACATGGCGGACCCTTTGACCGGGGTAATGCAGATTCCTATTACAATCGAGGATATGCTCCGCATTATTACACAGGTAGCACCTACGATAGCGAGCGGATTGATATGAAAGATATGACTGCGGCTGAGATTACAGCATACACCGCAGGATACAATGAGAACGAAGAATCGAGCAACAAGAAAGCTTGGTAGTACCCAAGCAATCCGTAGGGTCTCTTTCTGAATGCTTGACAAGATGACCAAAAGGTGCTATAATAGTAGCATAAACAGTAAGGAACTTATATGGCAAGATACGAAATTACCCCTTTTAATTTGGCTGACATTGGTTATAATGGACATGGTTCAATCCGTATTAAGGTTGAGGGTTATTGGTCTCAGGATGTTATTACCCTTTATATTGATCGCGCATATGGTTCTAATGGATGGACCGTTAAGCTTTCTCATTCCTCCGGTGGTCGAGATACCAAAGTAATAGAGTGCGATATGGAAGCAGAAATGAATTTTGCTACAGCACTTAATGTGATGGCTAAAATTGGTCTTGATATTAAGACAACTAAGTTGGGTATGCTGGAAGAAAATTATCAGCGCAGAATCAAAGACGACAAAGAACGCTTTGAGAAAGAAAAAGCAGAATTTGCTGCAGCTGTCGCGGCTGATAAAGAAATTGGAATTGCGTTGGCTCGATATAAATTAGATACCATAGGCGATTTCGGTGAATTGAAAGTATTTGCCCGCGGAACAGATAAAATCCGTCGATTCTCAGTATCGCATCGGGTTAAAAAGATATTCTTTCTGCAGGGAATGCGAATTTCCAAGCAGGAAGCAATTGTAGAGTTGGCAAAATGCTCAGCTCGTGAAGTAACTATCTAAGGAAAACATTATGAATCAGATTCAAAAAGAAGCCGCCCTATACGTGGCAAAAGTAATTAGTTTGGCAGTTGGTGTAGGAATGGTAACGTGTTTATCAATACTTTATATTGGTATGACAGAAACGTTTTTATTAATCGCCGGGTTATTGCTAGTTAATCTGGCATTTGCCGCATTCGAGAATAAAGTAAAAGAATTGGAACACTTGGAACGCATGAATGAAATCGCGGCTGATCGAGAAAAACGTATGGCTGAATTGAATTCAAAAGGAAAATAAAATGGCAAAAGAAAAAATCAACGAAAACTTCAACCTGAGCTTCTCTTCACGGGATAGTAATACTAGCGATACTATTATGGATTGCAATATCAGTTTTGAAAATCCACGAGACGACCATGCAGTCGTATCTAAGATTGCTACCTGGCTCGTAGCAATTGGTCGGACCAATATCGCAGTTCGAATTGTGAATCCGAAATAATATGTTCTTCTGGACAATTGTAATCCTCTCAACGAACATTACCTATATTGGTCAGTTTGAGGATGAGATCAAATGCAATAAAGCTGTAGAAGCGATTAAGACTCAATATATCAAAGCAGCATGCGTTCAAGCCAAAGCGCCCGAACCTAAGAAATAGTATCCGAGCAAAAGACTCGGGTACTACATGAGTGCTTGACAAGGTCCCCAAAAGGTGCTATAATAGTAGCATAAACAGTAAGGAACTAAAAATGGTAACAGTCAATATCACTCTCAATCCCAAACAAGTCGGTCTACTTCTGGGAATTCTGGATCAAATCGATCGCGATCTAATCTATACCACTTCTGAGGAATACGAAATTCATCACCAAGTCGAGTCTATTTTAGAAAACGCTGAAAACGAAATTACCAACCTATATTAATCTGGAATATTATTATGTCACATCATTTAGTCGTTTTTGCACAATTTTGCCGGGATAACGGCCTAACTCTAACAGAAGCAATTGCCTATGTAGGCGACAACTACGATAATCTGGATTCAGATATTGTAAATGCCTACGAAGAAACCTATCAGGAATTAATGAATTTCGTGGAATCAGAAACCGTATGACGGATTACAAATCAAATCGAATCAAAGAACTTGCTCCACAATGCTGGGAACTCACAGAATTTGGTCTTAATTTTAATTATCAAAAGTTCGCCGAGTTGATTGTGCGGGAATGTATTGAGATTGTTGACAAATGGTCATATGATGGACCCTATCGAGAAGAAGGTGATATTATTCCCGTGAAAAAGATTAAAGAACATTTCGGAGTTGAAGAATGAATGAACGAACGAATTATAGAACTTGCTGACAAGGCTGTTGAGGACATTTCCTCTGGTCCCTGGAACATTTCTGATGAATTTTGTAAAAAGTTCGCCGAATTAATCATTAATGAATGTATAAAGATAGTAGATAAAAACAGCAAACTCGACGATAACGGAATGTATTCGATTACATTGACAATAAACGATATAAAAGAACGATTTGGAATAGAAAAGATCATATGATTAGCTTTTGTTTAGGATATATCTTAGGAGTATTGTATATGTGCTATCGTAGTAACGAAGATAGTAAGGTTAATATACCTTAGAGTATATAGAGTACTTTGAGTACGTAGACTGTGGATAACCTGTGGATAGAGATCGTAGAACTCTCAAAAATCGAGCCTATAGAAAACTCTGTATTTATACGGTAAATGGCTGGTTCAGATTCTATACGACCGAAACAGATTATATACGGCAGAGTAATAATCTAAACTCGCGAGTCACCTTTCATACTCTATGTGCTATAACATCTTTTCCCTACCCTGTCAACCTTTTTATAGTACCCATACATCTCAAAGGGTCTTTAAACTAATGCTTGACGATCTGACCAAAAGGTGCTATAATAGCAGCATAAACAGCAACAGAAGGACTCTTATATGAACAGCAGCAAACAGATCGCAATGTATGGTATGACAGAAGACGAGATTCAGTCTCAGTAT
>Ga0209190_1000132_pt1 | contig 51685 bp, 41 predicted proteins | sample M_140205_XF_Meta_FD_187315 | JGI IMG/M metagenome (GOLD analysis project Ga0209190, IMG submission 187315) | Freshwater microbial communities from Lake Montjoie, Canada to study carbon cycling - M_140205_XF_MetaG (SPAdes) (version 2) | ecosystem: Environmental > Aquatic > Freshwater > Lake... | reverse complement strand
AGCAGACTGGTTTGAACTTAGGTTCAGCCGGGCGGCCACGTGAGCTGCCGCCCACCCAGAAGATGGACGTGCAAATGTGGTACTGCCTCGCCGCCGTCTGGTCCGTTGTTGATGACAAGTCGGTATCCGCCATCTGCGATGCCCTCGCTACGGGCCACTTGCGCTGCCGTAAGCAAGAGATGACCTAACAAATTCTCGTCATCGATTTGCGCTTGTCCAATCCTCGGGATCGCCTTGCGCGGAATGATCAGAATATGCAGTGGCGCCTGCGGTGAGATATCCCGAAAGGCTAAACAGCTTTCATCCTCGAAAACAATGGTCGCGGGGATTTCCTTGTTACAGATTTTTTCAAATAGTGTCTTCTCGAGCATGTGGTGGAGGTTGGCAGAGTGTGATGCCGACTGGCAAGCGAGGATCTGGTAACGATCCACGTTTGTAGCTATTTCGAAAAAATGAATTCGTGGCGCTGGCAGATTGTCGCTACATTCAGGTCATGGAACTTGCTGAAGTCACTTGCCCAACCTGCTTTGAAGTTTTTGAAGTCGCTGTGCCACATCCTGACGAAATGCCGACAGAGGTCGACTACGATTGCGAAGTCTGCTGCCGCCCGATGTTGATCGTTTTCACGGAGGACGAAGTTTACGCGAAGGGACTTGCAGACTGACTCGCTGGAGAAACTCAGTCTTTTCGAGTGAGCTCGACGAACACATCCTCGAGAGTGGCGTTGTGGCGAAAAAGCGAGCGTAATGGCCAACCGTACTGCGAGCAGAGTTGTGCGATTTGTTCACGGGTATCAGTGCCGGAATCTAACCAGACCGTGTAACGCGTCCAGTCGTCGTCTATCATTTCTGGGGTGATTTTTTTCACGTTCGCCATGCGGTTGAGCGCTCCGGTGACAACCTCAATCTCCGCTTGAATCTCAACTTGGATGCGACCCGCCGCCCGCATCTGCCCCACAAGGTTGCCAGGTGTATCTGCGGCTTTGATTTTCCCCTCGTCGATGATGATCACGCGGTTGCAGATCATTTCGACTTCGGAAAGGATGTGGGTAGAAATCAGCACGGTGTGGGTCTGTCCGAGGTGACGTATGAGCTCACGAATTTGGCGAATTTGGTTAGGATCCAAACCATTGGTGGGTTCGTCAAGGATCAGCAATTCGGGATCGTGCACGAGAGCATCCGCAAGCCCGACTCGTTGGCGATAGCCCTTGGAGAGTGTCTTGATCATTTTTCGGTGCACGCTGGCGAGACCGCAAATGTCGATGACTTCGCCGACACGTCTGCGGGTATCGTTATTGCCTAGACCCTTGAGTTGACCTCGAAATTTCAGGTATTCTCGAACGCGCATATCTTCGTAAAGCGGCACATTTTCGGGCATGTAGCCAATTTTCCTGCGAGCGGCGATGGACTGGCGGAAAATATCAAAGCCCGCGATGGTCGCGGTGCCGGATGTTGGAGGTAAATAACCTGTCAGCATCCGTAGGGTCGTGGTTTTACCGGCACCATTAGGACCAAGAAAGCCGACGATTTCGCCCTGTTCGACCGAAAAATTGACTCCGCGTACAGCTTCGTGACGGGCGTATCGCTTGGTGAGTTGGTGGACTTGAATCATGTTTCTTAAATCTGCAAATTGGCGAGAAATTCCATGTTGTACGGTTGACGTAGAAGTGTGCGCCCTTTAATGAAGCGCCGTGCGTAGCGAACCAAGCTAGAAATTTTCGAGTTCGCGTCATTCATTTACCATTTCTCATGAACTCTTCCGTTTCACCGCGACAGAACACAGAATTATTGGAATCTAAATATGCGGAATGGTGCGAAGACCCGAAGTCCGTCGACGGAACATGGGCCGCTTTTTTCGAGGGCTTTGAACTGGGTTCTGCTCAGGTGCTACGCAAAGAGGAAGCCAGCGCCGCCGCCGTCGGTACCCCTTCATCATCCTCAGATGCGGATATCGCTTTTTTCGGCAAGGTGGTGAGCTTGATTTACAACTACCGCACGCTCGGACATACTCAGGCAGACATTAATCCGCTCGACTCGGCGGAGCGTAATCCACGGCTCAACATAGAGCAATACGGTCTAACATCAGAAGACTTGGACAAAGTGGTTTGGAATTCGTTTTTCCGCCACGGCGATCGAATGAAGCTACGCGACATGGTCACCGCGCTAGAAAAGACTTACTCGAATAAAATCGGTTTCGAGTTCATGCACATTCACAACACCACAGTCCGTCACTGGGTGCGCGAACGGATCGAGACCCACGCGGTGCGCAACGAAGACACTCCAACAAAAAAACTCAGCTCGCTCTTCTGGGTGTTAGAAGCAGAGGCATTTGAAAATTTCCTAGGCAAGCGTTTCTTGGGTGAAAAACGTTTCTCTAACGAAGGGGGTGAGGGTGCGATGATCCTTCTAAACGCTATCCTTGAAGCGTCGCCGTCTCATGGCGTTAAGGAAATCGAGATGGGCATGTCTCATCGAGGACGCATGAATATTCTCGCAAACTTTGTGAGGAAGGCGCTCACCACGGTTTTGTATGAATTCACCCCAACCTATGAACCTGAGACGGTCGCAGGCGATGGCGATGTGAAGTACCATCTCGGATACGAAAGCATCCGCGAGCTCGCCGATGGTAATGTTCGCGTCAGTCTCGCGGCAAATCCCAGTCACTTGGAAGCCGTGAATTCGATTGTCGAGGGTAAGGCCCGTGCTCGCCAGCGGGTGCTCAATGATTTGACCGGTGGCGAAATTGACCGGCAGCAAGTCTTACCAATTCTCCTTCATGGCGATGCCGCATTTGCGGGGCAAGGGTCGGTTGCAGAAGTCCTCAACCTCTCACAATTAAAAGGCTACCGCACGGGTGGCACCATTCATCTCGTCATTAACAATCAAATCGGTTTCACCACCGCACCTGCGGATGCGCGCTCATCGGCTTATGCGACTGACGTGGCAAAAATGATCGAGGCGCCAATCCTCCATGTGAATGGTGAGGAACCCATGGAACTTTATTGGACCGCGATTTTCGCCCTCGAATTTCGTCAAAAGTTCGGTCGCGATATCGTAATCGATATGTATTGCTACCGTCGCCAAGGTCACAACGAAGCTGACCAAGCAGCATTCACCCAACCGATCATTGCGAAAAAAATCGCAGAGCGACCGACCTTTGGAACTATCTACAAGAATCAACTCGTCGCGGAGGGAGTGATTTCCCCTCAAGATCTTGAAGCTCTTGAACAAGCAATTTGGGATAAATTTGAAGCGGGCTATCAGAAAATGCTCACGCTGCAAGAGGCTGGTGACCGTACCGCTTTCAGTGGATCGACTGGGGTCGACCAACCGATTTACACCCATACTCCTATCCCTACTGGTATCAGTCATGAAGTCTTCCAACGCATCGGCGGAGTTCTAACAACCGTGCCTAGTGAGTTCAACTTAAACCCGACTCTGGAAAAGCGCTTCATTCCCAGAAGGATTGAAGCCTTAGCGGGTGGCGGTCCAATTGACTGGGCGTTCGCAGAGTCTCTGGCATTTGGTTCATTATTGTTGGAAGGAACTCCGGTGCGGCTATCAGGCCAAGACTGCCGCCGAGGAACATTTTCCCAACGTCACTCGGTTTTCTATGATTATGAGACCCGAGAGCGCTATATCCCGCTCGAACATCTCGATCCAAACCAGGCGAAATTCTGTGTTCACAATTCGTTTCTATCCGAGTTTGCGGTATTAGGATTTGATTATGGTTATTCGCTATCTTACCCCACGATGCTCACTTTGTGGGAGGCTCAATTCGGAGATTTTTCGAATGGTGCGCAAGTGATCATCGATCAATTTATTTCATCTGCTGAGTCGAAGTGGCAGACGCCAAGCGACTTGGTCATGCTCTTGCCTCATGGTTATGAAGGCATGGGACCCGAACATTCGAGTGCACGCCTCGAACGCTTTCTCCAACTTTGCGCGGAGAAGAATTTGATCGTCGGCAATTTCACGACTCCAGCTCAGTATTTCCACGCATTGCGGCGCCAAAAACATAGGGATTTCCGCAAACCTTTGGTGCTGATGACGCCAAAGAGCTTACTCAGTCGGCCAGAGGCCGTCTCGTTGGAATCGGATTTCCAAGAGGGGACTTGTTTTCAAGAAATCCTTCCTGATACGAAGTTTTTTGATCAGCCTAACGAGGTGAATCGGATTATTTTTTGTAGCGGAAAGGTTTATTACGATCTCATGACTCACCGTCAGACAGAGGGGATCGAATCCGCTGTCATCATCCGCATCGAGCAACTCTATCCGTTTCATCGCGAAATGCTTGAGCTCATCATCGGCCAATTTACAAACGCCTCGCAATTCGTCTGGTGTCAGGAAGAGCCAATCAACATGGGAGCATGGTCATACATTTCGCCACGTCTTGAGGCTGCCGTTGGAAGTAAAATCCGCTACGCTGGCAGAGGATCTGCTTCCAGTCCTGCAGCTGGATCCAAGGCCATGCATTACCGTGAGCAAAAGGCACTCGTTGCCCAAGCTTTTTTAGTCTAACATCATTTTCTGTAATTTTACCAAGCTTCATACATGTCACTCGACGTTAAAGTTCCCGCCGCTGGCGAATCTATCACTTCTGCCAATGTTGCCAAGTGGCACAAGAAAAATGGCGAATCGGTTATCAAAGGTGAAATCCTGGTAACTCTTGAAACCGATAAGGTTTCTAACGAACTCGAAGCCGCATCAGATGGCGTTCTAGAAATTCTCATCGGCGAAGGTGAGGAAGTCACCATCGGCACGGTGATCGCACGAATTTCAGGCGAAAGTGCCGCCGCCGCCGCCGCTGCGCCTGTCCCTGTCCTTACCCCAGTGGCTGTTGAAAGTGGTGGCATCGTCGAGCTGAGGGTGCCTTCCGCTGGCGAATCGATCACCTCGGCGAATGTTGCGAAATGGCGCAAAAAAGACGGCGAACAAGTGGTGATGGGCGAGGTGCTGGTTACGCTGGAAACGGACAAGGTGTCTAACGAACTCGAAGCTGCAGCATCAGGAAGATTGAAAATTATTACCCCCGAGGGCGAGGAGGTTTCGATCGGTACGGTGATCGCCACCATAGATACCAGCGTCACTGGCAATGCCGCACCTGCAGCGCTCATGCCCACCCCAACGGTGGTCTCTACACCGGTGCCACCTGTGGCAGCTCCATCCATGGCTCAACCGGCTCCAGCTTCAGTCAAACCTGATTTCTCTGCGCCATCATCTCCCGTTGAGCGAGTTTTAGCTGTCGCTATCTCTGATGGCCGCACCACGCGTAAAAAAATGTCGATGCTTCGGCGTAAGATCGCCACACATTTGGTCAATGCGCAACAAACGGCAGCAATTCTAACAACATTCAACGAGGTGGACATGAGCGCCGTGATGGATCTCCGCAAGGATGTGCAGGAGGGCTTTATGAAAAAGCACGGCGTGAAACTTGGTTTCATGTCTTTCTTCGTGAAAGCTGTCACCCAAGCACTCAAGGACGTGCCCTCTGTCAATGGTCGGATTGATGGTTCGGACATCATCGAAAATCATTTTTATGACATCGGCGTCGCCATCGGCACTGACAAGGGTCTGATGGTTCCAGTGCTGCGTGACGCCGATCAAAAATCTTTCGCACAAATTGAAAAAGATATCCTCGATTACGCGAAAAAAGCCAAGGACGGTAAAATGACCTTGGATGATCTTACGGGTGGCGTTTTCTCTATCTCTAACGGTGGTACCTACGGCTCACTTCTAAGCACTCCAATTCTCAATCCTCCACAAAGTGGAATTCTCGGCATGCATACCATCCAACAACGCCCGGTCGCTCTGAATGGCCAAGTGGTGATTCGTCCGATGATGTACCTGGCACTTAGCTACGACCACCGCCTCGTCGATGGCAAGGAGGCTGTCACTTTTCTCATTCGAATCAAAGATTGCTTGGAAAATCCAGCACGGCTTTTGCTTGAGGTGTGAAAATTTACCTGTCTGAATTGCTAGTTGCCTTTGGTCTCGACCGTCTCAGATTACTTCGGAACCAAAGTAGGAGACTAGGGCCTCTGGGATGCGGATCGAGCCATCAGGTTGCTGGCATTGCTCGAGTAGAGCGACGTAGAGTCGCGGCAAGGCGGTGCCAGATCCGTTGAGTGTGTAGGGAAAACGGTTCTTACCCTCGTGATCCTTGAAACGGAGTTTCATGCGACGTGCTTGGTAGTCGCCGAAGCATGAGCAACTCGAAACCTCGAGATATTTTCCATGACCCGGCGCCCACACTTCGATGTCATATGTCTTGGCAGAGGAAAACCCGATGTCTCCCGTGCAGAGTTCGATGGTGCGGTAGTGGAGCCCGAGTTTTTGCAGAATAGATTCGGCATGTGCGGTGAGTTGCTCAAGTACCTCGAAGCCTTGATCGGGGTGGACGATTTGCACCAACTCGACTTTGTCAAATTGATGCATGCGAATGATACCCTTATTGTCACGACCAGCGGATCCAGCCTCGCGACGAAAACACGGGGTGTAGGCGACCATTTTGATGGGTAAATCTGATTCAGTTAGAATAGTGTCGCGGTAGAGATTCGTGACGGGCACCTCGGCGGTTGGGGCGAGGAACAGATTATATACTCCAGCCTCGTCGGTGTCAGTGCCATACATATCGTCCTCGAATTTTGGTAGCTGCCCTGTCCCTTCCATGCACTCGCGCTTGACGAGGTGGGGGACATTGACTTCTTCATAACCATTAGACGCTTGCGTATCTAACAAAAAATTAATCAGAGCGCGTTCAAGCTTTGCACCTTTTCCTCGGTAGACCGCGAAGCCAGATCCTGCGGTGCGGATGCCGTCATCCCAGTTGATCAAGCCGTGCTTGAGGGCGAGTTCGACGTGGTCTTTTGGTTCGTGAAGGCTCGGCTTTGCTCCCCACTCACGGACGACAGGGTTTGCCGCTTCGTCATGACCAACCGGGCAGGCCTCATGGGTAAGATTTGGTATATTTAATAACAACTCAGATTGACGGGCTGATTCAATATCAGCTTCGCCATCGAGGCTGGCGATCTGTTCGTTGATCGCTCGGACTTCAGCCTCGATAAGGGAGGTGTCCTCGCCCTTGCCCTTAAGCATGCCGATGTCTTTGGAAATCCTTTTCCTAGAGGCTTGGAGTTCTTGCTTGGCAGTTTCGGCTGCGCGGCGGGATTCGTCGCAGGCGAGTACATCGTCGACAAGTTTCCAGTGATCTCCGCCCCTTATTTTGAGGCGATCTTGGACGGCAGTTGGATTGTCGCGAATGACGCGGATGTCTAGCATGGCGACGCGACTCTCAAGGGCTGAGAGGGCAGAATCAACGGGAATTTTCAACAATCTTGTGAATCTTGATGGAAGTTTGCCTGTACGGTGAAATCGAGTTGTAAGATGAACGCTCGTGATGAGTGATGTGCCTTCAAAAATTCCGTTTCAAAGAAGGGTGTTGATCGTTTCGTTGATGATGTTATTATTTGCATGTGTAATGTGCCAGACGGAGTAGTCATTCAATAATGTGTATACTGGTTCTTTGTTTTTGAGTGTCCGCAACCATGATAATCTAAAATGGAAAATCTTGTTGTCAGATAATCGCTTAATCTTTGCTACTAGATCATCGTCGTCTGGAGTGGCGATTTTCAAAAGCTCATAGACATCCGTGTAAGATGGATTTGTTGTCTTGAGTTTTATTCTAACTTGTCCAAGCCACCCATTACGTAGCGCTCCTCCCACGAGAATTCCTCGATTCCTGTCACAGACAGCGGCAGAGGAAGCTCCATTATGAGGTGAGCGTGCCATCGATCTGCGTTTTGAGCGCATCGTTCGTCATCGATGCACAAAATTTCTGGATTCTCTCTTTCCAGTTATCTATCACATGTTGGGATTCTCTGGCGATCGTTAGAAGTATGACATGGCGCGGAAAAGGCGTCCAGAGCTAAGCGAACTAGCAACGTTGTCCGTCGTTGCCACCACCGACCCTATTCGTCCTCTTCGGATCTTTATGGTTGCTTCCAAACGGTGATCTTCTGTTGACTCTGGTTTTGAAGCAGGGTTCCGCTGATGATGACTGATCCAACCTTGGTGAGTCTCATGGGGCCGGCATAATTGTGGGATATGCCAACTCCTTGTGCTAATGTTCGTCCAAGTTTGCGACTGTCCACTAAGCTAACAACCCTCCATTTCCGAGACTCTGCCTCTTCGCTCATATCAACTAGGAGCGCGGCAGAAGGGGTCGGCGCACGGTCTCTGAAAAGCAGCAACAGAACCCGTTCATGCTCAGCACCTAAAAAGAACTTTTCCGAGGGAGCGGATTTATTGCGCGGGATTCGCGTCACCTGAACTCTTTCGCGTAGCTCCCAATGTGATTCCGGCATCCAGATTCCATATTCCGTCTTGCTCCACTTAAACCAATTCGTCTCTGTGTGTTCATATTCATGTCGGCCCCAAATGATCTCGCTACCGTCAGCTGTAATAAACGCGAGTGAGTTCAATTTAGAAAGCCATCGTGCTTTCGCAGTCGAGGTCGATAAAGCAGTGTTGGCAACAGTCTTGCCTGTGCTCGAATCTACAACGGAATAAAAATCATGTATGTCCGAACTACCACCGACAGTGCCAACGGAGCGAGCAGTCTTAACTAAGATATCGGGACCGTCACAAAAGATCGATGCGCCATGAGAATAACCGTTACCAAGCGGACGGATGCCCTCCGACGTTGCTGTCCAATTCCACATTAAGGATCCATCATTGGCTGACAACTTGGAGACGACTTCATACTCGCCCTTCCCGACTGCAAAGTAGTTCCATCCAATGATCAGGTCCCCGAAGGAATCAAATTCGATCAAAGTAGGGCGCTTCCCGCCTCGCAGATTCCCTGCCTCAGTTTCGTGGCGCCTCCAAAGCTCATCCCCGGTTTCGAGATCGAAGCAAACGATGTAATTGTCGTAGTCGCGACTCCCGTAATTATTCTGCTGTACTCCAACAACCAAGACTGGGCGCAGACTGTTTTCACAGATGGCGAGACACTGGACGTATTCCGTCTCCGTTAGTCGATGCTCCCAGGCAACCTGTGGCGTGGAGTCAACCCGAAAAAAGAGAAGAAGGGCTGCGCCTACAGCGAGAAAAAGAGACACAGACAGGACGGCGTGACGATTCATAGGTCATTTCTGAGACGAATGTTTCGCTCATCCAAGGCGGAGATGGAAGCCCGAATTCTTACTAGAGCGTTACCTGATGTTGGATGTTATATAACGAATCATTCAGAATTTAAATTATCATCGTCCTTCAGATCAGTAACATAAAACGCGAGCACCACCACTAGCGGGGGCGTGTGTCGATGAGATGATGAGATCGCACACCGACTAGAGCAATCGAGTGGGGAAAGACTTAAAACCGCGTATAACTACCAGCGGAAAATCAGCGGCGGGACGATGATTTGTAAGTTCCCGCCCTGACGATCCTCGCTTTCTTCAACCGCGACAACGACGTCGTTCTCGAACTCGACGGAAGACTTACTTTTTTCTTGGCGGGTCACACTGACAAGTCGGCGGTAAATATTTCCCGTGAGCCGATCGACCTCGTTGACGTAATTTTTGATTTCCTCGTATTCGATGTATTCCCAGCGCCCTGATTGACCACTCGCTGTTTTTCTAACTGTCGTTTTTGTCGGGTTGCCTTTTGATAGGGTCACCTCATCGAGCGTCATACCCACCGCGACTTGATTTTTAGCGATGAGGTTTTGGATTTGGATTTGGCGCTCATAGAGCAATTTCAAGTGCTCGACGAATTCTGGGTCGGTGGAGGAAAACGCCCACGGAGCAACCCAACCGGCTATCCCATCGCGGGCGCCTTGACCACGAACGCGGTAAATTTTATCAGTGATGGCTTCTAAACGGACGGTTTGGTTAGCCTTGAGGACACCGAGGCGTTGTTTGCCTTCCTTGTCCGAAAAAACAGTCACCTCTTTGACGACGCTGAGGTCAATAGCTTTTTTCAATGTTTGGTTGAGATAAACCACTTTGGGATCTGAATCCAGCAGAGACTTCCGCTCGGTGCGCTTGATCTGACCATACAATGGAAGCGCAAGCAGGCTGGCAATGATGGCGAAGCGTAAAATCTGCATACGAATGAGAATAGCAGTTTTCTTTTAAAAGTAAAAACTTCAAATTGCTTTTACCATGGCGGTGATTGAGTGATTCGCGGTTGGATCTTTGTGAATCCTATTTCATGCTACACCCATGCACCCGCAGGGACCACTCTCACAGAAGATTTTTGCCGTCGCCAAAGAACTCATCCCTGGTGGGGTGAACTCACCTGTCCGAGCATTTCGTAATGTCGGAGGTGATCCGTTTTTTGTTCGCCGTGCTGCCGGTTGTCGTATCGAAGATATCGATGGGAAGCACTACATCGATTACATTGGATCTTGGGGGCCTAACATTTTGGGACACGCGCCCGTAGCGATTACTAACACGATCCATGAGGTGGCGAAGAGTGGAATATCATTCGGGATTCCTAACATGTTCGAGGTGGAGATGGCGCGGACGATTTGCGACTGGGTGCCATCTGTGGAAAAAGTCCGGATGACATCCTCCGGCACCGAGGCGACTATGTCCGCCATTCGTTTGGCGCGCGGATTCACCAAGCGGGATTTCGTCGTGAAGTTTAATGGTTGTTATCATGGGCATAGTGATTCGTTGTTAGTCGCAGCAGGTTCGGGAGCCTTGACGCACGGCGAGCCGGATTCGGCGGGTGTGCCTAAGGCGTTCGCGGAGAAAACCATCGTACTTGCCTACAACGACCCCGATGCTCTCGAAGCGCTTTTTGCCGCTCGCGGGGATGAAATTGCAGCAATCATCGTCGAGTCCTACCCGGCCAACGCTGGACTGGTTTTTCCCAAGGCCGGTTACTTGGCGTTGCTATCTGCGATCACCAAAAAGCACGGTGCTTTGCTTATATTCGATGAGGTCATGACTGGTTTTCGCCTCGGGCGAGCGGGTGTACAAGGGCTTGAAAATCTAACTCCAGATTTAAGTTGCTTTGGGAAAGTCATCGGCGGCGGCTTGCCAGTCGGTGCCTTTGGTGGGCGGGCGGAGGTGATGGACTACCTTGCACCCATCGGCCCCGTCTATCAGGCCGGCACGCTCAGTGGTAATCCACTCGCTATGGCAGCCGGTCTGGCTCAACTCCGAGAGCTGCATAATCGGTCGGGCTTTGTGCGCTTGGATCAACTTGGCGCGCATTTTGAAAACGGTCTGCGACTTTTGCTCTCAGCAAAAGGAGTACCACACCGTTTCAACCGGGTTGGATCGATGTTTTGTGTTTTCTTTGCCGATCGTGACATCGTCAATGTTGACGATGTGATGAAACAAGACTTGGATTTTTTCAAAAAATTCTTTTGGGGCTGTCTTGAACATGGTGTCTACCTCGCACCCTCGCCATACGAGACCGGCTTTCTTTCGCTCGCACACACAGAGGCAGACCTCGATGACACCCTCGAGGTGTTCGAACAGGTCTTGGCGAAGATCTGAGTTTCTATGTCGACCATCGATGGCAATAGCCTTCGCGTTCTAGAAAAAAGCCTACCGAAATAAGATTTCGGTAGGCTTTATTACTTGTTAGATTATAAATCAGCCATTAATATTTAGAGCAGCATATTCACCATCTTTTCTGCGATAGACGATGGTGAGACAATCTCTTCGCGCACTTTTATAAAGGACAAACGGGCGATCCGACAATTCTAACTGCATGATTGCATCTTCTTTGAACATCGTCCGAATCGAGTAATTCTCAGGATGTACGACGAATGGAAGTGGATCCACATCTGAATTCTCCGGATGATCTAACACATCCGAGTTGAAGAACCGCTCTTCAAGGTGTCGGATAGATTCGTTGCGATGGGGACGGTGTCTCTTCAGCAGCCTTGTCTTGTGCTTACGCATCCGGCGAGCGATTTTTTCAATCGTTTCGTCGAGCGCCACATACATGTCTTTGCCCTCGGTGTGGGCTTCGATGGTGATGTGATTTGCGCAGAACAAAATAATTTCTGCGATATGACGGTTTTTTTGGACGTCCAGAATGATCTTCGCCTCGATGATGCGCGGGTAGTCGAGATGCAGGCTCTCGATTTTTTTTATTGCGTGCTCGCGGAGGGCATCGGTCACGTGTTCGTGGCGAACGGTGACCGTGATGGGTAAATTGATATTTGCAGTTTGCATGGTTTGGATTGGTTAGTAATAGGGTGAATGAATAGAAATTTCAAATCTATTTCTTTATGACTATGCACTCAAAATTCCACAAATACCATGAGCATTTTCAATAATTTTCCGAAGCTCGATTAGACCATATTCAAATAAAAACTTAGCCTTATTCAGATCCCATGTTGACCTAAATTTTTTTCGAGTGCGCTGGAAGGCTTATAAACTGGGGGAATCGTCCCCAAAGGCACTACAAATTCAATACCTTTTGCCTAGATCTTCTGCGCGGGGGAGGCCGCTTTCCAATCGATTCCATGACGCTGCTAAATCATCGCCTGCTCGGCACCTGGAACAGTGGGCTTGCCGAGCTGCAGTACCCGCCCGATTTCCAGCGTCAGGGCCGTGGCGGGTTTCTAAGTTTGGTCGCTCCAATCGGTTCGGAAAAATATGAATTTCTGCCAAAGAACGCCAAGTGCCTAACAAATATAAGATGCTTGGACTAACTATGATTTGACCAGTTGCAAAGCACCTAGAATGCCCGCTTGTTGCCCTAACATGGGGGCAACCACATAATTGGTAATGCATGCGGAAGGAAAATATCCTGCTGCGATTTGAACCAACTTGGCGTGAGTCTTTGCATGCAAACCATCCACCTGACAAACTCCGCCACCCACGATCACTCGCGATGGCGAGACGATTGCTAGCAATGCGAGAATTCCATGCGAGAGATACCATGCTTGAGTGTCCCATGCGGGGTGCTCCGCAGGAAGTTCGTGTGCGGGCTTGCCCCAACGCGCCGCAATCGCAGGACCACTGGCAAGACCTTCGAGGCAGTCGCCGTGAAATGGGCAGACACCTTGGAAGTCGTCACCTAACATTTGAGGCACTTTGAAGTGACCAAACTCTGGGTGCAATGCGCCATGAATCAAGCGACCATCAGATAGAATGCCACCCCCGATGCCTGTGCCGATGGTGATGTAAGCAATATCCTGTAACCCTTTTCCTGCCCCGAGGGTCGCCTCAGCGAGAGCCGCAGCGTTGACGTCGGTTTCGAGAGTGATCGGAACGCTGGGAAATGCCCGCATGATGCAGTCGATCAATGAAAAACCAGCCCAACCAATCTTGGGCGTTTCAAGAATTTTCCCGTAATTTTCGAGTCCCAAGGTGACTCCCAAAGGTCCAAACGCGCCGACACCGATCCGATGTGGATTACCACGCTCGCGCAGCCATGCGATGGCGGTTCCTAGCGTTTCATCGGGCGTCGTGGTTTGAAAACGAAATTCCTCAGTGAGAGATCCATCATCTGTGCCAACAGCCACCACGATTTTTGTGCCACCCAATTCAATACCTGCAATCATCGAGAATACTTCTCTTAAATTAAACAGAATTACAAGTGCTTGGGTGGATTAAATCACCCCCACTCGCACAAGCTTTCGAGGTAGGTTGCTGATCCATCGCGGAGCCAACCGTCAAGCTGAGATGGGTCTTTAAGCTGTTGTCCACGGAAGCGTGGCACAGCGACGTATCGGGTTTCGATCGAATGCAAGCTACTCATGTCCACCCACAACTTTTCAAATTGGCAAACGGGGAAAATATCTTCCTGACCATGACCCCAGCGCTTTTTCACTTCTTTAAGTGTGATGTATGTCGGCATGCGCGAAGCCAGAGTTCGTATTGCTGAATTGACTTTTACCGGATCAGTTAATTCAGATCGGCTCAACTGAAATGTATCTAGCAGAGCGTCTATTTGGATCCAGCAAGTGTTGCTATTATAGTAAGAAAGATCGAACTCATCTTCCTCGCGGGGCATGGCTAGACCTTCGACGAGTTGAGGACGGCCATTCACACGGGCAAGTCCACCGCCACGGTCTTCTAGGCGTCGAGTGATCACTTCGAAACTTAAACCTGCACCGCTGTCGAGATGGTGTCCTAATAGTACTGGGTCAACATCCATTCCCACCGTATCGATATTATGTAAGACGAGTGTTTGAAGTTGCGGTCGATCTGCTAATAATGACGCCAGTGTTCCATTGCGAAGAAGATTTGGCACTTCATACCAATGCCCGACTGGATGGAGGCACTGAAGAGGCAAGTTGTCCGTGTAGTCGGTGGCCTCTCCACTTTTCTCAGCCCAGTTGAGAAGTGCCGAGCGAAGAGAATCGCGTACTTTTTGCTGCTGAACGTCCAGCACTTGCTGTGGCATTTCCTCCCAGGCAAAGCGAAGATCACGCACTGTCGGAATGGTTCTTAAACCGATAGATTTTCCTTGTGAGAGGTAGAGCGGCCCATCGTAATGATAATTTTCGTGATGCTTCAGGAAACGCTCTGTGGGGTCGTGTGAGAAGTAACTGGTCGTGAAAATATGCGGAATTGACGTGCCTGCTAAACGACCTGTTTTACGACTTTTTGCAAGGTGAGTTTCAATAAATGACCGGTGTCTTCCTCCAAGTTTGCAAAAAGGATGGAGCGCTTTGACGACACCCGCTCCTTGCGTCCAGCGTGATCCGGCACCCGCGGCAAGAGTGACGACGGCAACTTGCCCAGCACTCAGCGCTGTTAGACCTTTGGCTTTTGAAGTGGCTGAAATAGCGGTCGAATGGGTGAGGTCCGACTCATGAACGTCTTCGATCACCGCGTTCGCTGGTAGGCGGTTCTGCGCAAGACCAATGCGGCCAGCCCTAAGGTCGTCGCGGATTTGTTCATGAGCGGCGCGATCAAAACCAAATTGATCAAGAATTTCTGTAAGTGATTCCTTGTTTCGGATATTACCGCGATTACGTGGAAAAATGGAATCAAACAATGTCTGCACCATGTCACGTAGCTCAGGATGAAAGCGGCAGGCGTTTGCAAAGTGATCGAGTTCGGCAAGACGCAACGAAGATAATTCTTGCCGATCCTTACGCAAAAGCTGCGGAACCATGAAACTGTAATAGCCGGCTGGCATCAACGCGTCTTCCCCTAACAGTAGGTCCGCCCATGTGCCGCGTGCGTTGATGGCAAAATCGTAAACTACCGGTTCCATCGCGAAAGGTAGTGCCGAGGCTAACATGTCTTTGGTTTCAGACATAATCGATTGAAGGCGCGCCTGGCCTTCGGATTTCCTTTCGGGTGCAAAAATAAACCCCATTCCACCACCAGCCATACCCCCTAACATCCAGAATCCCCAAAAATCCTCTGCGAACTCGGCGCTGATTTTTTCAATGAGAGTCTCGGTGTAAAGATTGCTAGCCCATGGGATGATCGACTGGATGGGTTGTCTGAAATTTTCTGTCGTGGCTGCACCGATCGCTGGAATGTCACCCGATTTTAGTGCTGCTAGAATTTTGCTGAGAATTCCATGCGTTTGCTGCCGAGCGATCCATTCTGGACCGCTGCGCAGAAGGTATTTCTCGGTGACCATTTCCAATATGGGTCCCACATTCTGAGCCATCCCACCATGGACAAGCACCAAGGAATCTTGAAGTTTTTGCCGTGCATCGGCAGGGACGTCGTTTTCGTCGAGAACCCTATGAGTAGGCATTAAGCGCCCACGGGAAATACCGTGTTCAGGATCGCCCTCGAGCGCGTGAGTGCCGCAAATTAATTTCATCCCTGGCCAAACACCACCAGAGTCCTGCCAACCACCACCGGAGCCCCCGATCCATTCTCCTAACAAAGCTCGAGCAAGAACGATACGCCTTTCATTTTCCTCAAGCCCACCCGTCAGCGAGCAAGCTTGTCCTGTAGCACGCATACAAACGCTGATCAAAGCAGCAAGAAGATTGGTGGACACCGCAAGGCGTGATCCTTTTGGAATGTTGTTTACGTTAGAAACAAGTTCAAGTCCACGCCCGGGCCCAACAATTTTTGCCAATAGATCGGCAAGACTCTGTCCCGAACCCTCGATGCCGGGTGGGACAATTCCACTTGCAATAACTGCGGCTTTGAGCAGTCCAAGATAATCTTTGGCAAAGTCAAAAACCTCGTTGAGACTAGAAATTTCAGCGGTGCATCCGAGGTCGACACTGGTGAGGCGAAGCAAGGGTTCCTCGATGACTCGCAAACTCGCCTCAACCGGAGGACTTGGAGATTTATCCCGACCGTGAACAGCCAAGTCGATGGATATATTAAGAACTTTAGCGCCTTCCGGGTAGTCCATGCCGAGAAAAAAAATATCACTCCACCCGCAATGGGTGAGGTCCATTCGAACTGGCGTTCGTTCGCGAAGGATCGGATAGGTGGCCGTGATCGAATCCCGGCAGACAAGCTCGGGACGAATGCGGAGAGGCTGGTCTGCTGGATGGCCCATGCGGAACATCCACTGATTTCCACTAACACTGCGAACGCTTCGACGGACTTGGTCGGCCAAAGTCTGGAAGGCAAGTCGATGATACACCGAGGCCAATGCGCTTGAAATGCTATCGCTAGGCGCTTCATCTCGCTGCACTTTCAAAAATATATCGATGGCTTCTTCAAAGCGACGTTCCAATAGGTTGTTGTAACCCTTGAACGGTATAGCACTTTTATTGTCGTTAGAATCTTCCGCAGCAAATCGAAGCGGAAGGTGAAAACGATGGATCGAGTATAAAAATAGTAGCGCACGGACCCGGTGATATAGATTTTCACTGGTTCGGCGGAATGCATCCAAGAGCTCGGCCTCGGTGAGCAGTTCACTGAGGCTGAGTTTTTCGCATGCGGCATCAAGCGAGAGATCGCGAACTCCGTCGTCAGCGGAAGTAATGAGGGTAAGAAGTGCCATTTTTTTGGCGGTTAAGCTTGAGACTGAGCCAGTAGCTCAACGATATTGGTGAGTACTTCGTCACGATCCTTGCCCGCGAGACCTAGCGCAAGTTGTGCGGTGAGTAGACCGTAACGGAGCCCAATATCGTGTCTACGACCTTGCAACTCGTGTGCGAGGTAACGTTCGCGACGAGCAATTTCTGCAAGTGCAAGCGAGAGATCAGCACGGCCATCAATGAGTTGTCTTTCTAGGATATCCATCACGGATGATGGCAACACGTGGAGCCCGAAGAAACATAGGTAGTTGCCAGCACGAAGTCCTGGAATGACGAGCTTTTGCTCCGCCTCGGTGGGGGTAGGTTTTTCAATCACCGTCTCTACCTGATAGATATAATCGCTGCCAAGAATTCGCCGCCCACCGATGGCACCGTAAAGAGGAAGTTTGCTTTCGTGAGTGGCTTGAACCGCAGAGACCGCACAATTTTCTAACGATGCCGTGGCAAGAAGTTGCGCGGCGCAGGAATTCTCGGTGCGACTGAGATAAAGGTGGTCGCCTACCATCAGTAAAAATGGATCGTCACCAGTAAAGTCAGCAGCACAGTGAACGGCGTGAGCGTAGCCAGAAGCCTGAGGTTGTTCGATGAATCGCATGTGAGACGCATGAGGCCCAGCGGCCGCAGCGTAAGCCGCCTCGTCGCCTGGGCAAATGACTACGGCTATTTCCTCAATACCAGCTGAAGTGATTTCTTCTGCAAGGATGGCAAGGGCGGACCTTGACGTTCCGTCTCGGTCGACGAGGGTTTGGAGGGGGAGTGTGCGTTGGTTTTTCCCCGCTGCAGTAATTACGGCTTTTTTAGCTTTCACAGTGGTAATTTGTGCAAATACATAAGATTTAGCAATCCTTGATTAAAGTGTTAGATTATGATTTTCTCCAAAACGTAATTTTTTTGGGGTGTATAAAAGATCTTTATTCACTGCGTAAATCATACGTGCATAATGGTTTGGTGCTTCGCTTGTTGCAAATATTGTTAGTAATTAACTGCTTACTCAACTCAGTTTGGGCGCATGTGGTGACTCAGATTTCTGCTGAATGGTCGGTGACAAAAACATGGGAGATCCAGTTGCTATTCGATGCGGGCTATGCAGTGCCTGAATGGCGCGATGATGAGCAGGCAAAATCGCCGCGTCGTGATTGGTTGGTGGCACTGAGTGATCAAGAATGGGGTACAATGCGCTGCGAAGCAGAGCGGTATTTGCGGGAATGTCTCGAGGTTAGGTCGAGCGGGCAGGCCACCGCTTGGAGAGTAGTGTTTCCAGACTTTGAGAAGACCCCGCCTGATTTTCCGTCGCTATTAAACGATGGGGCTTATTTCCGCGTTAAGATTTTAGGTGAGCAATCTTTGCAAGGGTTGACGGAAGTTCATTGGCGTGCAGGAGTAAGACCACCTCTTATACTTAAAGTGCCGAGTAAGCGTGGTGGATACGTCACGATTACTCCGGGGCAATCACTTTCACTTCCGAATACCCAACAAAAAATCGGTCATGCGTCATGGTTTGAAGCGTTCCGGCAGGGATTCATGCACGTGATTCCTCTTGGATTTGATCACGTGCTTTTTGTGCTAGGCTTGTTTTTCTACCGTCGGGAGTGGCGACCTCTTTTGTGGCAATCACTCGCTTTCACACTTGCTCACACTGTCACGCTAGGACTCGCGGCGGCCGGAATTATCCGGATTTCTTCATCATGGGTGGAACCCATGATCGCTTTAAGCATCGTGGTGATAGCATTAGAAGATCTACTCTATGTTAGAGGTACAAGTTTTCGTGTGCGTATCGCTGTCGTATTCAGTTTCGGTTTGGTTCACGGCTTGGGTTTTGCCGGGGCCCTAGCAATTTGGCTAACTCCTAATGGGAAGTTCTTGGTCAATCTTTTTAGCGCCAATCTAGGTGTAGAAGTTGCACAAATCGCCATGTTGACTTCGTTGTGGTTTATTACTCTCGGTTGGAATCATAGCGTAAATTACCAAGTTCTTCGCAAAGTCTGCTGCCTAGGGATCGCTGGAATCGGTATATTTTGGTTTTTTGAAAGGCTAGGATTCGTCGCTATTTCCTAAATGAAAAATCTACGCCTTTACGACTCCATGCCTTAATGATGTCCGACTCAAGTTCGGAAAATGTCCGACCGTCTAACAATATTTCTAGCGACTTCTCGCCACTCTCGCCCTTTTGCAGTGCTTTGAGGAATGCCTTGATGCGCTTCGCATCTCCCTCACCATCTAATTGTAAAAAGTAGGTGGTGATGAGTAATCCAGCCCCATAGTTTAATTGGGGTTGCTCTAGGAAACTCGCATAGCTTTGCAGCATGAAATCCTTCAATGCTGGAAGTTCGATTTTTGTTCCGAGGCCGCGTCCACCCATGTCTTTGGATCCATATCCTGTGGCATAGTCGATGATATTTTTCAAATTACCTCTCACGCTGTATGTGCCGGCTCGGTATGGAGTGACGGAGATATATTCCGCGAGTCCTTCACTGAACCAGCCCATAGCACCCAGACTAAAGTAGACGTGCGGGGTGAGTTGGTGGGTGAGTTCATGAGGCAGGGTCTTGCTACTTTTATCTCGGTCTAACATATATCCGCTTCCGACCGGACGTACGCCGAGACTGGTTAGCGGAACCATCACAACGCCTCGTCCGCCGATGAAAACGCCAGCGCTTTGAGGTGGTCCACCTGCTTTGACGTAGTCATCGAAATTTTCGAATAACAATATTGGAAGTTTGCCTTGTGTTTTATCACCGCCATTGATCCCTAGCGGGATGCTAGAGCAATAAAGCTGGGTAGCCTCAAACATTACCGCAAAACCTTTCACAACCGACTTTGAAAGGCGCACATCGCATACGTAACGGTAATTAGCGCTTTCATAAATAAAGCGCTTTTTTTCAACATTTTCCTCTGCAGTGTTCACTTCTGGGTCTTCGCTGAACTTGATGCGTTCTGGCCATATAGAATCAAAATTCGCCTGTGTTTTGTCCGTGACATTCTCTTTTTTTAGAATTTCGGACGGCGTAAGTTTCCCTTGGTTTTCTGCGACATAATCTCGGTCGTTGGCTGAGAGTTTTGCGAGAGGATAGGGGACTTCTTTGCCGTTACTCAACTTGAGAGTTACGATTTGATCTTTGAGCTCGACCAAACTTGCTTCGATTTTCCGGCCTTGGATGTCGATCCACGAGCGAGATTCAAGTGCAAGTGAGATCCCGCTAATGAAAAGTAAAGTGAAGAGACTCCGCATTGGAATTTATCAATCAGCTAATTGAATTTATTTGTGTGACGGTTCGTCACGTTTCACTTCGCAGTGGATGCTTGGTTGACCCATTCTGCAAAAACCTCTGGGTTGATTTTATCATTGAAGCCACCTTGCGCGAGTTTCTTTCCGCTGCCATCAACGAGGAAATAAGTTGGAAAGCCGGTGACGCCGTACTTGGACTGTAGTGCCTCATGATCTTTGCTTTTGGTCGTGCCTCCCGGTCCAAAGTCTAACAATAAAAGAACAAGTTTTTCATTCGCAAAGTTTTTGAATGTTTTTTGTGAGAAGACAGCTTCCTCAAGTTTCACGCAGTAGGGACACCATGAAGTGCCGGTGAAAAGCATGAGTATTGGCAAACCGGTTAGTTTGGATTCTTCCTGAGCTTTTTCTAACTTTGTAAGCCATTTGGCCTTGCGATCTGATGTGGCGCTCGCCTGCGATAAGTCCGTGCTTGGTGGTGGGAGACTTTTAATGAATGCTCGGTCGGCCTCCGAGAGTTTGACCTGCGGAAAGGTGCTTAACTTGCCGTTGCGGAGCTTGAGCGTGACATTTTCGCTGTCGGCTTTCACCAAATCCGCATCGATAGTCGCTCCAGTAGAATTTGTCCAAATTCGATACTCCGCATGCAACGAATGAGTAGAAAAAAATAGGCACCAAAAGAACGCAAATATCTTATTCATGTGACATAAATAATGAGGTCGCTGTCGTGTCTCCACAAGAATTTTTTCGGCACAATACGACTGAAATCATGGTGTTTTGCTGGAGGGTTCACATTAACTGATGATCTCTTCGACCCGCCAACTGGTGCAGTCAAATTTGTTGTCTGACCATTGTGGTTTTGGCCACGGAGAACTACTTATGCAATTGCCAATATAGAGACGATCACCTAAAAAAGCAGAGGTTTTCGCTATGATTTTAACGTAATTATCAATTTAGTGAAATGGACCGGTTGATTGAATGTCTTTAAATAGTTAAAGACATTCTGGCCCGGATCACGCTGTCTTTTCTCCAGCCTTTGGCTTACGAAATTTGGGTGGCTCTGGAGTTTTATTAGGGATGATTTTCTCGATTGACTCGATGGGTACCCAACCGCGGGTCTTTGTGGCGAAGGCGACATAAACCCAACGACCCGATTCGGCGATGATTTCGCAAAGTGAGCCAGGCGGTGCATCGATGACCTCGGGAGCGGTGCGGGCAGCATCGGTGTGTAGAGCAACCTTTTCGCCAGTGACCACAGCTTGTTTTGCGAGAGGCGCAAACTCGGAATCATTCGGAAAATAGCGCCAACCAAGGAATCCCACAGAGATCAATATGGGACCAAGCACTAAGGCTACAATCGCGACGATTCGAATACGAGCACCTCGATGAGTGGCGGGAAAAACAAGAACTGCCAATCCACAGATCCAAACTCCGATCCAGTAGGCAGATTGCCAAGTTGTTAGGCTGAACTTGGTGAGTGCGTATTGGTAACTCGGACGCTGGACAACGATCGTGCCAAACTTGCGCTCAATAAAACGAAGGTTTTGAAGAGACTCTTGATGACTCGGATCACGAACCAGTGCACGTCTATAGAAAAGTGCTGCTTGCCCAGGGGAGTTGGAGCGATAACAAGCATTTCCAATATTGTAGAGCGTATCAGCCGACAGTTGATCGTAACTGCCGGCGCTGAACCAGAGCTTGATTGCATCGTCGTATTTCGCCGCGTTGTAGGCATCTAGCGCCTTTGTGGCAATGTCCTCAGCCTGTGCATGGGCACCTAGAGCTAATGTTGTGATGAATAAACAAGCGACCGCAGTTTTCCGAATAAGTTTGATGATTCGATCACGAAATTTTGGGTCAATAGCAGTCATCTTTTTTTCCGAACGGAAACAAATAGAATCACGCTCGGTGAGTAATTCTAGAAATTCAGTGGGTAGATTTTCACCGTGCCAACGCTCAATGAAACCACCAGCAGCTTGGAGGAACTCAGCTTCATCGGTTGATTTCATATTTGTGATTTTCTCTAATTCATTTAGCCATTCTTGGTGCCGAGGGGATTTATTAAATTTGCTAGCTTGGCGCATCCACACCGCTTTGCCGATTAAGACCAGTGCAATCAAACCAGCAACGAAATGCCCTAATCCAAATGGTAAAGAACGAACCAATGGGTCGGTGAGATGAGTTGGATGAACCACAGCGAGGATGTCAGTCATGCGCTCGATGGGCGTTGAAAGTGCTTGTACCGCAGGAGTACCTGCGTCTCCAGCAGATTTGTTGGGCTTCATTTGCAGTGTTATAGGATCGGATAAAAGGGTCTTATATGACTCGTCAACTGGATCGAAGTAAACTAACCGAAATGATGGTATTTCAGACTTCATTTCTAGGGGTCGGATGGATTGGTGGAAAACAACGCTGCCCGAAAGTTGGCGGCGCTCATCGCCACGCTGCTCATTGGTTGTACCGTATACTTTCCAACCACTTGGATTTTCCAAGCTCGGTGGGCGCATGGTGTCAAGGTTGCCGCTGCCGCTTACCATCAGATCGACCGAGATCGGATCCCCCTCTAGCACTTCGGTGCTGTTGGATGATGCTGTTAGTTTAAAACTGCCAACGGCATTCTCAAAGCCTAATGGCGCATTAGGCGGTAGTTCGATCGATTCAATTTCCAGTTTGGGAACCTGAAGATAGATTTCCACATCTATCGCGCGAGGGAATGGATCGAGAACTCTCTCTTGGGTAGTTAGTCGAATTTTTGCCGGGCCGATAGCGACTTTACCAACGCGTGTCGGAGTGATCGTACTCGGGTACGCGACCGATACATAACGCATGCCTAATAAATTAACGCGACTCTTCATCAGCGAGGGTTGAAAGCGCCAAGCCGTTACCCCGTCACGATCGAATTCGGGAATGCCCCAGTCTTGGACTAGAATTTCCTCAGGAAGGTAAACTTTGATCTCGGTCGCGGTCGTCTGATTTTCATAAGGACTCGAGTTCATGATGTGGAATGAACTCGCATAACGAATGAGCTTTTCACCCGACTTAACCTCAGACCATTTGAGGTCATCTGGATTGAAAACCTCTATATCTAAGGGTTCGGTCTCTGTGATTACGCCATTGACCATCACTCGGATCGCAGGAATGACGTATTTCCCAGTCTCGTAACTTGAAACGATGAAGCCATAAGCATACTCCAATTTTCTTCCCGGTAATAAGTTCGTCTGCGGAGCCCTGCCAGAGAATTGGATGGCTAGGTTTTTGACTTGTGGCGCCTCAGGAATTCCTGTGATTTGAGCTCCTATCACTACAACCTCTAACAAGGCTTGTTCGCCTCTTGCCAGAAATGACGAGGAAAGACGACTAATCGTTTGACTGTTGACCGCTGAGCAAAGCGACATCCAGGAAACCGCGACAAGAAGAACGCGCGTTAAGTAATTTTGAGTGTTCATGAGATTACCAATCTTTATCTGCGGTTTCAAATTCTCGTCGTCCAGGGGAGAGAGGACCTTTTTCGAGATCTGCGTTTTCTTTTAAAATTCTATGCGCGCGCTGTTGTGGTGATTCGTTCGGGTTATCTCCGTCTTTTTTCCCATCTTTTTTAGTCTCTTTCTTACCTTTTTCCCCGCCATTGTTCTTCGGGTCATCATCACCGTTGCCATCTTTTTTTTCTTCTCCATCGTCCCCTTTGTTACCCGATTTTTTTTGACCTTTTTTACTTTTTTTGCCACCTCCCTCTTGCGGTTCACCCTCGCCCTCTTGCGGTTGCCCCTCGCCTTGACCGGCTTCTGGCATCGATTGCTCGGTATCCTGTTTTTCTTGTTTCAGTAACTCAGCGAATCGTTTTAGATAGGTTATTACAAGTGCACTATTTTTCTCGGCAGTTTCGTTGGTCAGAGGTTGCAGCACCACAGAGTCAAAGTGTCTAACCGCATCTGCCCAGTTGGTGATGATCGAGTCGATTCGCACATATCCCCCAGACTCACTATCATCGGAGGCATCGGACTCGCGCATTTTTGCCAAGGCTTCCTTAGCTAAAGTATCAAAGCGGTCAAGGTCGGGAATCAACGAGGGATCGGAAGGGTAAGGCTCACCTGATAGTCCGATCCAACCGAGTTGGAACAACGAGTTTCCCATTCCCAAGTGCCCATTCTCCAAGACTTTGGGATCGGTAGACATCAATGATTGGCTGAAAGCGGTGCGGGCACCACGGTAGTCTTTCGTGCGGTATGCTGCAGATGCTTCACCGAGGTGGTATCGTGCTTTTGTTTCTCTAGAAAATGACTTTTTTGCAAGGTTTCGGTAGGCATCTGACGCGGCCTGATATTCTTGGTTTTCGAGTAGCTTTTTTGCGTTTGAGGCATCACTTGCTTTTGCTTCCGCTCCAAAAAGTATTCCGCCTAGAATAAACAACAATGTTTGAACGCGTCTCCATCGGGTTCCCACTATGATCGACACAATGAGAAAAACAATGGCTGGCATTAATATCCACTGATAAAATTCAATAGATATACGGCGCTCGCGTCCCGGCGCTTGAAATGCGTCCAGTCCCATCACGACTGATTTCACCAAAGCTGGAATATCTGCGCCCGACCCAGCGATGGCAAATCGTCCTTTGGTTTCCTCAGCAAGTTTGCGCATTACTTTAGGTTGCAAACGACTAATCACCGTGTGTCCCGATGAATCTATTAATTGTCCGTTAGGGAAATCTGAACTGGGTACAATTCCACCGTCTTCGGTACCAACTCCTACCGCGATGATGTAGATGCCTGCCTGTTCCGCTTCAGCGATAATGGAATTAAGTTCTCCATCGTGTTCTTCACCATCACTTAAAATTACTAGAGCATTATTTTTCTGCCCCGTTTTTTTCAAAGTCTCAGTCGCTAAATGAACTGCAGATGCCAGGTCTGATCCACCGAGCGGAGCCCATGTCTCGTCCACTTGATCCACTAATTCGCGAACCGCGCTGTGATCAATCGTAAGCGGCGCATAGAGATACGAAGTACCCGCGAATCCTATCAATCCGATTCGCTCGTTTGGCATAGCCTCTAGTAACTCGTAAATAACGACTTTCGCTTGAGTTAAACGATCGGGTTTTACGTCATTAACTCTCATACTTTTTGAAATATCCAGTGCGATCATCACGTTACGCCCCTGCATGGTTTCCGTCTGTTTTCCTGCATCCCCTTGTGGACGCGATAGCGCGACGATGAGTGCTGTACATGCTGTAATCAGGAAAAAAAGCGATATCCAGCGGGGCAGGGGGCTTCCACGCATTACCAATGAATCCCGTAAACGTGCAGCGACATAATCCGTCCATAGCGCACGTCTTAAACGAATTGCTAACACTGCTATGATAACCAATAGAGGGATTAGCAGCAGTGTAATCAGCCAACTGGGTTGAGCGAAGTTCATCAGTCTACGCGGTGGTGGGTGGGTTTAGGGCCATGTAGAAAGCAGCCACAAGAGCAGAGAGCAGTGAAGCTCCGACAAACCATGGAAACCATTCGGTATCGTCGATAACAGTTAGGCTTTTGGCGTCAGTTTTTTCTAGATTATCTATGGTGGTGAATGTCTTTTTGAGGGCTGCGAGGTCTTGTGCCCAATAATGTTCTCCACCCGTTAATGTTGCGATTTTTTGCAAGGTCGGCAGATCAAATTCCTGATAGGGAAACCTCATGATGTTTGGGTCTACTCGACCTTCTTTGGTTCCAATCGCAACCGTGTAAATCTTGATGCCGAGAGTTTTAGCATTTTCGGCGGCTTCAATGGGAGCAATTTTACCCGAGTTACTCGCACCATCGGTGATGAGGACGATGATTTTACTTTTTGCATCGCGCGCTTCCAGTCGGACCGAGGCCGCGGCAAGGGCGGAACCGATTGCGGTGCCTTGTTCCTTGACGGTACCCATGTTGTTCATGTCGTTCAGGCGTATTTCATTAAGTGACTTCCTTAGCCACAGATGATCTAGGGTGATTGGACTGGCATCGCGGGGGCGCCCGGCAAATGCCACCAAGCCCATACGATCTTCGGGGCGATTACTGATGAAGTCATCGACCACCTTCTTAGCGACGTCAATTCGTCTCGCTCTCACTCCTAGATCGACAAAGTCGTCAATATCCATCGATAGCGAAACATCGAAAGCGATCATGATGTCGATACCGCTGGCTGATCGACTTTGGTATTCATTGCGCCAGACTGGACGAGCCATCGCGAGGATCGCACAGAATAACGAAAGGAAAGCGAGAGGTAGTCCGAAATTCCATGCCATCCGACGGACGCGACTTCCGAGGCTTAGCAGTGGTGATAAATTCGAAAAAACGATGGCAGTCTCAGAACCTCTCCCGCGTCGTAATGCGAGCAAAAGTACTGCAGGAATTAGCAATAAGAGCCAACCCAATTGGACAAAACGAAAATGTTCAAAGAATGCGCTCATGTATGAAAACCATGGTGAAGAGTCTCCAGCAAAGCTCGCGACTCACTGACAACATCACAAAAAGTAACTTCGGATATTGTCGGAGAATATTTCAGCGATGCCAAGCGGGTGAAACTACGAGTAGCATCTAAGCGGGCGTCGGCAGTAAACTGCGTTAATGCTTCAGGTCGCAGGACAGTTTCTTCGTGGGTTTCGAATAAAGCCGGGTCTGCTGCAGCGACGGATAAATAATTTCTGAGAATTAACGACGTCTGAACTGCTGCCGTGCGCACGTCCGCAGATTCTATGTTTTTGAGAGCGAGCGCGGCCTCTTCGTAAGCATAGCGCCGAAGCGAGAGTGGGTCGACGATCGCCTGTTTTTTTTTCTTAAAAAGGATGTAAGCAACCGATACCATGACCATTACGCTCAAGACTACGAACATCCATGGTTCTAACCAAGGATCAGGAACCAATTCTCCGGCGGAGGGTGGATCTATGAGTTCGAAACTTGCAATTTTTTTTTCCATCAGCGTTCTATCCGGATCGGCGTCGACCGCGTTTCTTTAAAAGTTGGTGAAGTGCTGCGAGCGTATCTTTGTGGGTGAATAGATCGGCACTATCAACACCGTGTTTTTTAAAAATCGCAGATACCCCTTCGAGTTGCATTTTCACGAGTTTGGCATAACTCATGCGTAAATTAGTATTGCCTGTATTCACCAGACTTTCGAATCCTGATTCGGAATCAATCATCACTAATTTGCCAGCTTTGGGCAGTCTTGTCTCCACAGGATCAAGCACTCGTAAGGCAATAGTTTCATGTTTTTTTGCCAGTTTGCCGATCGGTTTTTCCAAAGAATCGGAGAAAAAGTCTGAGACCAAAAAAACCAGTGATTTTCGGCGCAACATACGCACCAGGTAGTCGCAAGCGTTGGCCACGGATGTACCTGGTCGCTCGGGCTTTGCCACGAGAATCTCACGAATCATACGTAAAAGATGACGACTGCCTTTTCCCGGTGGAATAAAAAGAATCGGTTCGTTAGCAAAAACTAATAATCCAACCTTGTCGCCATTGTGCAGTGCGCTGAATCCTAACACTGCGGCAGTTTCGGCGGCGACTTCGCGCTTGCTAAGAGAGACACTGCCGTAGTCCGCAGATCCAGAAACGTCGACAGCGATCACGACGGAAAGTTCGCGTTCCTCACGGAATTTTCTAACAAACGGTGTATTCATTCGCGCGGTGACATTCCAATCAATGAAGCGGACTTCGTCACCGTGTTGGTACTCGCGGAAGTCATCAAAATCCAAGCCTTGACCGCGGAAGGATGATAGATATTCCCCAGAAAATGATTCACGCACAAGGCGGCGTGCCTTAAGCTCCAGCTTGCGGACCCGCGCCATCATTTCCTCGATCTGTGCGTCGCTTAGCATCGTGAGCAATGCTTAAGGTACTGCAACTTTACTCATGATACGCTGGATCACAGAGTCGGTGGTCATTTCCTCAGCCTCAGCTTCATAGGTTAGCAGAATCCGATGACGAAGAACGTCTAACGCCATGTCCTTGACGTCCTGCGGTGTAACAAATGCTCGCCCCTGCATGAACGCCCTTGCACGAGAAGTGAGGGCTAGATTGATGGTACCGCGTGGTGATGCGCCAGAGCGGACGAGATTCTTTAGCGATGCGTCAATCAGGCCCGGAAAACGTGTCGTGTGTATTATTTGCACGATGTATTTGCGAATTGAGGGATCGATATAAATTTGATTCACCAACTCGCGAGAGGCGGCGACTTGCTCAGGAGTAGCGACCGTTTTGGTCTGGTAGGGCGGTGTCGATGTGGCCATCCGATCTAGAATTTCCAGTTCTTCGTCCTTGGTTGGGTAGCCGACGGTTACTTTCAGCAAGAATCGGTCGAGTTGTGCCTCTGGGAGTTGATAAGTGCCTTCCTGATCGATCGGATTTTGGGTCGCAAGGACGAGGAACGGATTGGGTAGTGGGTAAGAACGATCGCCGAGAGTCACTTGTCGCTCCTGCATCGCTTCGAGCAGTGCTGATTGAACCTTGGCTGGTGCCCGATTGATTTCGTCGGCAAGGATCAAATTATTGAATATAGGGCCAAGTTTTGGCTCGAATTTTGAATCGTGGGGATGATAAACCATCGTCCCAACCAAGTCAGCGGGAAGTAAATCGGGGGTAAATTGAAATCGTGCGAAGGATGCATGCAATGAACCAGAAAGTGCCTTAACTGCCAGAGTTTTTGCCAGTCCCGGGACCCCCTCGAGAAGGATGTGGCCATTACAAAGCAACCCTATTAGTAAGCGGTCGACCAATCGCTCTTGGCCCACAAGGACCTGAGCCATTTCATTTTTCACCGTCTGGATCCAACCACTTGTTTCCGCGATCTGTTCTTGCAAGGTTTCAGTTGTCATCGATTTCTATGCTGACTCTGCCATGCCATCCGATCTGTGCAACCGTCAATGGTAGGAATTTCGCTGAATTCACAATTATTATTGGCCACCTCGGACGGTGAGTGACCCTTACGAACATATCGTCTGTAAAATTGTTCGGAAAATATTCAATATTGACGAGCGGGGAAATTTTTTATAGTAGTGAAATTGTTTTTTAAATCTGTCTTCCCCCCGAAAAATTATGAGCAGAAGTTATTCGATTGCGATGGTTTTGATTTTTACTTTTTTAGCGATTACTGGAATATTCGCTTCGGTTTCATTCAAGCCTAGCGACTTGTTTGATGAGAAAGTCTGGTCAAAGCCGATTAAAGAACAAGTGGTTGAAGCCCCCGAGTCGTCTAAGAACAAGGCCGATTTATCATCTTGGGGAGTTGCGATCGGCTCGATTGGTTTGCTGCTGATTTTTCGGCGGAGAAATTGACGGGCTTCTGGGCTGAACGAGTCTTGCCGCATTAGAGGGCGAGTTATCCCGATTGAATTGGCATTACGCGATCAGGGTATAGATAACTTCGTAAATCGTGATAATTTGTTTTTTGTAAGGGATAGCACAAATGCCCCCCAAAAGGGCCCACGGGCGTCGGTAATAGGGACCCGACGCCCGTGGTCATTTTAAGACCTGACCTGAATGGTGGAGTCGGATTGTTTCAATCTTATTCATTAGGGTCGAGTGATTTTAAGACGGATAAACCTTTTGCTATGTGTACTTTTAGGTACTTGGTCTCTAGCAGTGAATGCGGTGGACGTGTTAGTGATGATCACCGTGGGTGACCACGTCATGAAATCTTGGGTCACTTGTGCATCCCAAGTAATATCCGTAGCGTTGATATTTTTTGTTGCTGAAAGAGCCAGATAGCCACCGATGGTTGACATCTGAGCTTGTGAAATACTTGGGGTCTTTGGTGGAAGGTTAAACGCATATTCAGTTAGGTTTTCAAGCGAATCTCCATCTGGATCTACCAACTCACCCGAGATGGATGGGTTCGTTAATTCAACACCTGCGAAATTTTCAAATCGCCATGTATCGAAAGGTTTGTCTTCGATCGTAACATTGGCGGTATTCGTGTTTCCTTGGATGAGAGCGAAGTCGGTGCCGATTGCAACGATCACGCTGCGACTGCCTTGAGCAAGAGAATCGGCAATTGGAGTTACCGTTACTGTTCCAGAGGCTTGGCCAGCGAGGATCGTTAAGGTGCTAGGGATAGGTTGAAAATGAGTCCCGGAGATCGCACTGCCACTTCGAGTGAGTGGCACGAGTAATGGCAGAGTGGTGTCACCCGTGCGGGTGACGGTGAATTGTCCAGTTTGGCCGTTGATCTCTTTTGCTGTTGGAATTGATGCGACGATCGTCACAGTGGGGAGACTGTGCCATGCGAGTGCGTAGGAAGTGGAAGTGGTCGAGGCACTTTGAACCACCCAAACATAAGTCCCGGGCGAAAGCGCAGGTTGATAGATAAGTTCTAAGTTGTCCTCCTGACTGGTGCTGGATGCCACTTCAGTTCCCTGAGTGAATCCATTCGCACGATAGAGGCGGAGGCTTAAATTGGCGAGCGATGAGTTCCAGGTGTTAGATCCCGTTTTCGAAGCGATTCTATTCCATGTTAGAACTCCAGTAAGTGGAGAAGAAGTGGCACCTGGTGGGATACTGAAATAATAGGATTTCACCGCGCTCGATGTGATGGGTTCTGTCGCCCATCCGCGGAGACCGTATTGAACTGAGGTGGATGCGGTGGCTTTGCCAGCGCGGAGTGTGCTATAGGCGTGATAAATATTCAGTTCACCGGCACCGTAGACGCTGTCGAGTGGCGATGTCGCGTTGTTCGACCAAGTTGGCAGAGTGTTTTTCGTGGCGGATGCGAGCAACAACGATTTGACAACGCGAGCGCGGTCCACAGCAGCGATGGAATACGGTGCTGCTGCCAATTTTGTGTAGAGTAATCCTGCAGATCCAGCCACCATCGGAGTAGTCCAGCTCGTTGCATATTCTGGATTGGTGCTGGGAGCGACGATGTCAGGTTTTATTCGACCCACACCGTCGACGGTGGTGAGTCCGGCACTGTGTCCACCATCATCACGGCCCACGGTGATCGCGTTATAAGCATGACTGAGAAGAATTGGCAGTGTGGTGGAATTCTCATTGTCCGTACCAACAACGCATACGAATCCATCACGGTGAATGGCGTAATCAAGCCGTCGAATCATTTCTGTATCGCTGGCAGTGCCCCCAACCCAACTGTGGTTTTGAATGGCACGGGATTCAATTGCAGGCAAATTTGATGTCCCGGTTTTCAGGAAATCGGAATACAGCCATTGATTCACATTATAAATATCTACTTGGCAGGCACCTGGAAGTTGGCTGGTGGCACCATAAAAATTCGTTGCGACGTGGGTGGCGTGATTACTCACACCCGTGGCACTTGTTTTTGCTACGAAGGTCTTACCACTAAACAAAGTATTCGCAGAATCTGGAAGGTAGTTTGCCCCATTTTCTGGCGCCTCGATCTGAGCCAGTCCCTGACTGGGTGCGGTCGGTAACTCGGAACCCGCTAGCAACTGCAAGCGAGTGAATCCAATTTCATCACGCCAGTCAGCAACCACAGGGGTGGTAGAAAACAAACTGATCCATGCCAGCGCTAGAATTGGATTCTGATAGTTCACAAATTGTTGGGCAACTGAGGAAGGTGTATCTTTCGGGAGACCGGCAGAGATATTCATTCAACAGTTATTTAAGAATCGGGTGTAAACAGGCAATTGGCAAACGGAAGTGAAAAACCAGTCTAATTTTTCCGCGTGACCGACCGTCGATGATTATGCAAGTTTCCCTCGAAATAATTCAAACGATGGGAAACTTCACCGCTTTCGAGACAAAAATGGTAGCAGCAGGCATGGGGGATGCAGCGATCCGTGCCTTTCGCCGCAATTACGAGGCGTTGGTGCGTAATGAAACAGGGATGATCCCTGAATCGGAAATTATGCCCGCCGAGGGGTTGCCGTCGTTTGAAAAAATCGCGGGGAAGGGGGAGGTGAATCTTGAATTGTTAAGTCAATCAGTAGTCATCAAACTCAATGGTGGACTTGGCACGGGTATGGGTTTGCAAGGACCCAAGAGTCTTCTCGCCGTGCGCGATGGAGTGACCTTTTTAGATCTAATGGTGCGTCAGATTATGGAGTTAAGAAAATTAAGCGGGGCAAATGTCCGTCTACTTTTGATGAACAGCTTCAGCACAAGTGGCGAAACTTTACAGCACTTGGAAAAATACCGCGAGCAGGGTCTAGCAGAAGCGTCAGAGGTGGAAATGATGCAGAGTCAGATCCCGAAGATTGATGCCGCCACCCTTCTCCCTGTCGATTGGCCGTCCGATCCAGACTTGGAATGGTATCCGCCAGGACATGGCGATCTTTACCCAGCGTTAATCGGTAGCGGGTGGCTCAAGCGCTTGCTGGCGGAGGGCGTTAAATACGCTTTCGTTTCTAATTCGGATAACCTCGGTGCCATTCTCGACCCGGTCATTTTAAATTATTTCGCGCAATCCGGCGCACCGTTTTTGATGGAGGTGACACGCCGCACCGCTGCAGATCGCAAAGGAGGTCACTTGGCGGTTAGAAAGTCCGATGGACGATTGCTGCTCCGCGAGGTTGCGCAATGTTTGGAACAAGATTCTGAGGCGTTTCAAGACATCGATCGTCATCAATATTTCAACACAAACAGCCTTTGGTTGCGACTAGACCTCCTCAGTGACCAACTTGCTGCCGACTCCGGAGTGCTGCCGCTTCCGATGATTCGTAACAATAAATGCGTGGACGCCCGGGATAAACAATCCACGGCGGTGGTGCAGTTGGAAATCGCGATGGGTGCCGCTATCGAGTGTTTCGCAGGGGCTGCAGCGCTTGAGGTTCCGCGCAGTCGGTTCGCACCGGTCAAGACCACGGGCGATTTATTGGCTCTCCGCACGGATGCTTACGAGGTTTTGGCCGATGGACAAGTGCGTCTCGCAGAAAGCCGTGCGGGAATCCCCCCTGTCATTGTACTTTCAGATGAATACAAGCTGGTGGATCAGATCGAAGCACTAGGGGTACCGAGCTTAATTGATTGTAAATCACTAAAAATAAGCGGATTGATGGAATTAGAACGCGGCGTGATCGTTAAGGGGGATGTTCGATTTGAAAACTCTAGCAACGAACAAAGGGTCGTGAAAGGCGGAGTTTATGAAAATCTGACGGTTAGTCTCTGACCCAAGGAATACGATAACGCTGGGTCAGCGAGATTGAAATTTGTCCCTTCTCGCTCTTGCTAATCCCAGCGACTGTGGATAATGGCTCTCCATCTATGGCAAGTATTGGACCCTTTTCTTTCCCATTAAACGGTTTTGACGCAGTGATTTTTGATTGTGATGGAACATTGATCGATTCAATGCCGGCTCACTTCGATGCTTGGTGCGAGGCGCTCACGATTTACGGTGCCGGCGGCATTTTTAAAGAAGACGTGTTCTTTGCCATGGGGGGACGGCCGACGATGGACATCGTTGTTGAGCTTAATGACGAGTATGATTTGAAGCTCGATCCGGTGTTGGTTGCCATGGCAAAGCGCGAGGCTTTCCTCAAGCGCCTCCACACGGTGACGCTGATCGAAGAGGTCGCCGCCTTCGCCGATGGACTTAGGGGTAAAGTCCCTATGGCGATCGCTACCGGCGGCTCACGCATGGTGATCGAAAAAACACTCAAAGCGGTGGGAATATCAGATTGGTTTGATGAAGTAGTTACTGCAGACGATGTAAAAGAGGGGAAACCCGCTCCAGAAATTTTTCTGAAAGCCGCTGAGTTACTCGGTGTGAACCCATGGAAATGCCTCGCAGTGGAAGACGCGCCCGCCGGCATTCTCGCGGCCCAACGCGCTGGAATGGAAGTGCTTGCAATCCCATCTCCATTGCTTTCGTCGCCTTACTGAGTCGGTAACGACGCCAAGGCCGAAGCAAGCTGATTGCTCGCTTCCAGCGTATGGTTCGCAGACAGACTAATTCTGAGGCGCCCGGCACCTCGAGCAACCGTGGGATAGCGAATCGCACCCACCATCAACCCTCGTTCCTCCAAATACGATGCAGCCGAGATCACTACTTGGCTTGATCCTAACACAATTGGTACGATCGGTGTGCCTTGCGACGAAAATCTAGCAGTTAACTCGTGCAATTTTGCACGAAGGTCGCGCCCCTCATCCGAGCGTATCAGCGCGAGAGAATGAATCGCTGCGTGGGCGAGAGCAGGTGGAGGCGCGGTGGAGTAAATGAACGAACGTGCACAGTTTGTGAAATAGTCGATCCAAGCGCGAGAAGCCGCAAGATAGCCACCCGCAAGACCCGCAGACTTGCTGAGCGTACCCATCTGAAACGTGATCCGCTGCTGGAGGTTTTCCTGCTCCGCAAGACCCATGCCGTGTTCGCCAAGCACCCCGAAGCCATGCGCTTCATCAAGTAAAAGTAGTGCTTGGTGAGACTCAGTTAGTTCTATAATCTGACGAAGTGGGCATTTATCACCATCCATACTAAAGACCGACTCCGTCACAACAAGAATTCTTGAGTACGCAGATTTGGCCCGAGTAGAAATAAGCAGTTTTTCTAACCGCGCCAAGTCATTGTGAGGAAAGACTCTTATAGTTGATCCAGAAAGTCGCGCAGCATCGACCAAACATGCATGCGAAAGTTTGTCTAAAAAAATGAAATCCGATTTTCCTGCTACGGCGGGAATTACGCCCATCGCGGTCGCAAATCCTGAGGAAAAAGTAAGCGCGGCTTCAGTTTGCTTTGCTTCTGCCAATGCATCTTCTAGCAGTTTATGTGGTGATAAAGTTCCACAAATCAAACGCGAGGCCGCTGCACCGGCTCCGAAAATTCTCACTCCCTCCATTAAGGCAGACACAACTACCGGATGTTGCGCAAGACCGAGATAATCGTTTGATGCAAAGTTCCAAAGCTCACGCCCTTCTCGCATGACTCTAACACCAGTGGGTGAATCGAGCGGGCGCTGGCTGCGCAACTGACCCTCGGCGGCGAGCTGGCGCAGAAACTCGACTGGGCAAGACATCGGTTTGGATTGAGAGAATTTAGAATTCTGCTGGTGGACGCTCGAGAGCCCACGCAAGCAATTTTGTGGCATCTTTCCACACATTTGGCGTATTGGATTTCAGCACAACCACGATGACCGAGCGGCCATTGAGGGATCCGCTGCACACCAAGCAGCGACCAGCAGCATTTGTGGTACCTGTCTTCAATCCATCGCAATAAGGGATCGATTTTAACAAACGATTGGTATTTTCAATATGGCGGATGTGACCATCATTGAAGCGAAAATCAAATGCCTTGGTTGCGGTGAATGAGCGAATGAGTGGGCTCCGGTAGGCTGCACGCGCAGCGATAGCCATGTCACGAGCGGTGGAATACTGGCCGGGAGTCGGTAGACCGTTAGGATTGATAAAGTTAGAATTTCTCATTCCTAAGGAAGCTGCCTTTTGGTTCATGAGAATTGCGAATGTCTCCTGACTTCCTCCCACATCCCGCGCTAGAGCTCGTGCCACGTCGTTGGCGCTCTTAACCATGAGAACCTTAGTCAACTCACGGCGCGGATAAACTTCGCCAGGCTTGAGATCGAGCTTGGTCGGTTCACACGCACCGTCGATGGCTTGAATCGTCACCGGTTTATCGATGTTTCCTGCATCAATCACGCAAAGCGCAGTGATGATTTTCTGCGTACTCGCCACGGCACGAGGTGTATCGGCGTTTTTTGCATAAAGCACACGACCGCTCACGACATCAATGACGATGGCACTCTCTGCAGCAGTACTTGGCGGTGCGTTAGGAGGAGCAGGGGTCACGCCTTTGGTCTGCAACGCAGCGGTGGGTTGGATCACTTTGCTAGGACGCGGTGTGGGATTGCCACCGCAAGCTGTAATCAGTAAACCAGTGAAAAGGAATGCGGAGAGGTGGACACAAATCAATCGCGGCATGGCAGTGATCATGGTCATTTGCACCCAAGCATCAAGCCGGGAATGGCATGGGGAGCGGAATATAAAACTCGCGGAGATCTTGGGGGTAGAAGGGCCCCGTCGTTTTCGCTGGCAAATTCGTTCAACTCCGGTGAAATAAAATCCACTGGGCCTTGATTGAAATTAGCGGGCGCTTCTTCAGTACTCAACGACACAAGAGCATCGTGATGCTGCTGATTTCCATCCACGTTTTCTCGGACTTCGACGATTCTCACGCTCGACGGACGACGATCACATGTGACATTGTTACTGGTTCCAATAAATGTTAGTGGGTCTGGTCCATCTTTAGTGAAATCTCCACAAGAAACCGCCCCGAGTATGGTGGCTGTTACTGGGCAAAAAATGAGGCGAAGCTGGGTTTTCATCGAATCAAAGTTTGATACCTTAACGCATAAATCCAACGAATTCAAATGACGATCCAATTTGAACGGAGTAAGCAATTCTGCGTCGCTTCTCGCTGATTCTACTTGGCATATGAACGTTGCTGGCTTGAATAAGTTCATCTTGGACATCTTCACCACCTATCTATCTTTCGATCATTCGCTGTGGCTCATTCCGGTCTTCCTCTTGGGCGCTTGCATCGGGTCATTTTTAAATGTGGCGATTTACCGGTTGCCTCTCGGGATGTCGGTCAATCATCCAAAACGTTCTTTTTGCCCGCTTTGTAAATCGGCAATTCCGCTTTGGCTTAATTTACCACTGATCAGTTGGCTATGGCTGCTGGGTAAATGCAAAAAATGCCGAGCACCAATTGCGTTTCAATACTTTGGGGTCGAACTTCTAACTGCTTTATTATTCATCATTATTTGGATGATTTTTACACCATCATCCGTGGCGGTGGTTATTTTTCTATGGGTGTTAATTTCTTTGCTGCTTGTGATCACTTTTATCGATATCGAACACCTGATCATACCCACATCTCTGACCTGGGCAGGTACGTTAATAGGACTGGGTGCATGCGCCGTGTGGCCACAATTACCGGTTCTGGGAGGAGAGGCTGGAAATTCGCTTGATGGCTTGATTCAGGGAGGCATCGGGTGGTTCGTGGGGTTTTTTGGATTGTGGGGCGTCGTTGAGCTTGGAAAGTTAGCATTCGGTAAGAAAGCCTTGAAGTTTGAAAAACCTGTCGCTTGGACACTAAAGGAACCAGCAACCGATCAAGATCCGATGTATTTCGTGATCGATGGAGAAGAAATCGCATGGTGGGATATTTTTTCACGTAAAAGCGACAGATTGTTAGTTGAAACAACGGACATACGGGTGAGCGGTAAAACCGTGGGCGGTGGCGCTTTAGTTATCTGTGAGGGCGATATTCAATTGCCCAACGGCACACTGCATCCACTTTCAGCAATCACTTCGCTTGATGGCATGGCAGTCAGCGCAGTGATTCCACGCGAAGCGATGGGCATGGGAGATGTTCACTTGCTAGGAATGATTGGCGCGTTCTTCGGTTGGTCAGGGGTGCTTTTTTCGCTTTTTGCATCTTCGGTTTTTGCAATCATTACTGCTCTAATCGGGAGGGTTGGATTTGGCAAACAGCTACCATTTGGGCCATTCCTTGCCATGGGAGCGGCGACTTGGTTGTTCGGTGCGTGGAAGCTTTGGTCGTGGTACTTGGAAATAATTACTCCGCTCGATATCCCATGAATTTCGGCGAATGAATTTTAAGAAGTCAAACACATGGAATAGTAGTATCGTTTTGGCACGAGCGATACTTTACGATCGCGGCGCTCGCCGTAAGGTGCTTGGGCGAATCGTTTTGGTGCCACTGGCAATGATTGGAATAGGAGTTTGGGTGCTTCAAGAGTGGCTCTGGCAGAGTCTGTGGCGCGCACTTTTCTGGTGGGGCGGTTGCACGCTGGTCACCTTTATCGTAGTTCTATTTGCGATTTATGACGCGTTGGCAGCAATCCGCGAGATGCGCTGTAATGTTGGATCAAATGAGGATCAGACTTGAGCGATGTTACATGGCTTGTTTTTGGACTATGTCTTGGCAACACACACGCACGCTGTTTTGATTACGTAAATGTCACAGATTTGTCAGCCCGTGGAGTCGACTCGTAATGTAATCTATCAGTTATTAGTTCGCACTTTTGGCAACACCAACGAGACGCAAAAAAACAATGGAACGCTTGCAGAAAATGGCTGTGGAAAATTTAATGATATCAATGACATCGCTCTGTCATCATTGAAAAAAATGGGATTTAACTGCCTGTGGCTCACGGGGGTGCTCGAGCAAGCGAGCGGCACCTACTATCCGTCAAGACCAGCTGATGATGCAGATATTTTGAAGGGGATCGCAGGGAGTCCTTATGCGATCAGGGACTACTTTGATGTATGCCCTGATTACGCGGTGGAACCCGAAAAACGTCTGGTCGAGTTTGTGCAACTCATCGATCGCTGCCATTCAAATGGTTTAAAAGTCATTATCGATTTTGTTCCTAACCATGTCGCGCGATCTTATGACTCTGATGTGATGCCGCAACTCTCCTTTGGCAAAGATGACAGACGAGATGTTTTTTTTGACCGAGATAATCATTTTTATTATCTCAGTCCAAATGTTGATGGTAATGGTCCTCCTTTAGTGTTGCCAACATTGGGTTTACTCGGATGCGACGGGTTATTCAATCCAGAGACGACATTTGGCAGGGTAACGGGCAACAACTTGATTTCATGGACTCCATCACTACATGATTGGTATGAAACGGTGAAACTTAACTACGGTCACGATTTCACCATGGGGTCGAACACAGCGGGATTGCCCGGTAGCGATGCATCCCTCGACGACGTACCTAAGACATGGCGAACGATGGACGAGATTCTCGCTTACTGGCAGAAATTAGGTGTTGATGGATTTCGCGCAGACATGGCTCACATGATCCCTATAGAATTTTGGACATGGGCATTGAAGCGGGCTCGTGCAAGGTATGTAAATGTGTTTTTTGTCGCTGAAGCCTACGACAATGATCCTAAAAAACTAACAGATAAAAATATTCTAGATGCATTGCTTGAAGCAGGATTTGATGCTATCTATGATGACCCAAGTTACGATATTATTAGAGGGATTTATGAATCTAATAAGTGGGCCAACGATCTTGATTCAGTTATCTTCAGTGGGTCACGATTTCATCAATCACTGCGGTACTCGGAAAACCACGATGAAATCCGTATCGCCAACCGTAACCAGTGGGGTGGCATAGGAATGAAGGTAGGACGGCCAGTCTCTGCAGTACTTTATTCGATGGGCCAAGGTCCTGTGATGCTCTATCATGGTCAAGAGGTCGGTGAACCGGCCATCGGCAGTCAAGGTTTTAGTCGAGACGACGCAAGAACTTCAATTTTTGATTATGGATCAATGCCAGAATTTATAAAATGGGTGAATGGCGGACTTTACGATGGGGGACGCCTTAGCGTTGAACAAAAGTCTTTACGTAATTGGTACAGCAAATTAATCCACACAATTAAAGCACCAGCATTTACAATCGGTAAATATTATGGGCTCAATTATGCCAATCTGGAGAATTCTAAATACGGACGAGTGGGGGACGAAACCGTGTCTGGTCACTGGCTCTATTCGTTTCTCCGTCATGACCCTACAAGCAAGCAGACATTCCTAATTGTTGCTAATTTTCACGGATCAGAAATTCTGTATGACGTTGTAGTTAATCTTCCCGAAGATGCATGGAAATTTATCGATCGCAGTAATAATACACCATGGCTTTTTTCTGATGTTCTCGATAGCAACTGGTCCGGAATGTCTAAAAATTGTAACTTACAATTACCGACTATCACTCCGTGCAGTGCCTTGATTTTGAAAATTTCTAGCGAAGAAGTTAAGTAGGTAATTAAATAAATAAGTTAGAGAAAAATTTTTCCTAAGCTAAGATTTTCCGTTCGACTAAAAATGCTCGCAACGTGCCACCGTTGTTAACACGACTGAATGCATCGTTGGTTTGTATTAATAAAAATACGATACTGGTCAAAATCGGCCACATGAGAATCGTGGGGAACTCCTTCAAGCACGCCCAACGGCTTACAACATCGTGCTGTTAATAGAATGGAATCACCCGGTTTCCGAATGATTGCGTGCACACAAACTGCCACTGGCCTGCAGCAATTACTTTTTCAAAGTAGCCAGATTGCGCCCGTAAATTCGTAAAAATTCGCGACCGGCCCAGACGTGTTCCATGTAAAGCGGCATGAATGTGATCGGTTCCATATGCCAATGCTTAAATATGAAGAAATCTAGGGGTGATTGGAAAGCGTATGGTTGACCACTCTTCGCGAGCGAGGGAAACTATTTGCGCTTTGGTAAGTCCTGCAACATCTAATGATTCTATGGAACCATTTTCTAAGCGAGGTTCAAAACTCCGCCGATGGGGTATTTATTGCATCGTTCTAATGGGATTGATTTGGGTCAATGGCCCTGGCTTTCGCGTGATTGCTCCGATTCTTACGAACTATCTTTTAAGAAATGCTGATCTGCATGTTGAATTCGAGGTTGATGGCACTCTTCTCGGTGGATTTTCGCTTACTAAGATAAGTGCTGAAGGTAGCGGCATATGTTCGCATCTTTCAATCAGGGAGCTGACACCGCAGTACAATATGCTTGGACTAATAAGAGGGAGAATTGAAAAATTAACTGCTCATGGAGCACACCTAGATTTAACACTTGGATCTCAAAATTCTAATGATGCTAGAGAAATCAATTTTAAGAGTCTCAATGAAATTATAAACGCTTACCGAAAGCACCTGATACCGATAGAGTTAGATATTAGAGAATTTAGCATTACAGTGAAACGCGCAGGCAAGAACTTGTTTTCTCTCGATCCCAGTCGGTTCTTTCACCTAGCCAATAGTAAAGATTTCCACCTGATTCTTGAATCATTCACCGACGCAAGTGGAAAAAAGTGGCCTGCCTCTGAGTCAACGGTTTCGTGGGAGCCTGATTCATTTGCGATCCCAACAATCACCCCATTTCCTGGCGTGATTGTTGAGAATTTTGTCATTCGACTTCCCGTCGATCGATTGCCTTCCGCTGAAGCTAATATACTGATAGGTGCCGCAAAGTTTGTTTTCACCAGCGAGCAAGGTTTCACCGCTGCAAGGATCGATCTTCGCGAAGGCCAGTTGCAAGTGAATGAAGCAGCTAAACTCTTGGGATTAGAAACGCCAATGACTGCAACAATGAATTCATTGGCAATCGAGTTGGATCAATTTTTGCCAGACATAAATGCGACAACAGCGGAGATTAGGATATCGTTAGAAAATCTTATGTGGAAGGAGTGGGGGTCGCCCGAACTGAGCTTAGATGTAACCTTATTACCTGATTCGGCGACGCTTGCTGCCCGCGGAATATTTCTAGGCTCAAATTATTCTATCAATGCTTTCTCACCCGTCATTAGGCAGGGTGTAAATTTACATTTTGGCGATGTCGTGGGGAAATTTAACTTTTCCGACGTCTCACAAGCGCTAAAAACTCTCGAGTCACGTTTCGAATTCATTGCTTCTACGAGTTCAGTGCCAATTGCTGTGTTGGACAGCAATTTCACTATAGCGCTTAATGCCAATCAACCGCAGTCCGCTATTGTAGATTTGGCAGTTAAACCACAAGACAATTCTATCGTGTCCCCCATTTTTCTCAAGGGCCACTGGGAGCAAGGGAAGGCATGTACAGGAGAAATATTAATGGATGGTCTAACTGGTTCGTCAACTTACGAAATCGAAACCACTACTTATCAAGCCAAGATAGACTTGAATGGTTTTGATAGTCGTCGCATCAAGCGCTGGCTATCAATTTTTAAATGGAACACCTCCGAGGATTATCAAATCAGTGCCAAGTGGATTGGGAACGGTACAGTTAAGTCTGACACCCACCTTGGGGAAATCAATATCACTCAAGCTGATATGTCACGGGAACACCTAGCAACGATCACTACCTCTGGTGGAATTCGATACTCTTGGCCGGGTGGATTCTCAACTAAAGATTTAAGGGTCAAGATGAATCAACAGACAGTTACTGGTGATATTAGTCTCGCAAAAGAAACACTAGAAATTTGCAATTTCAACTGGAGCGATGGAAAGACCATGCTTGCGACCGGTTCTGGTAGACTCCCAATATTCTCAGATTACTCGAAGTATAAAAACTTACTTAGCGACGAAGCACATCCTATCACGCTCGCTTTTCAATCAAAGGTTCTACCTTTGAACCTGCTTAAAGAATGGGTTCCATTTTTTGAAAAAGTTGATCAAAGAACGACGGGAGAATTAAATCTATCCATATCTGGAACTTACGCAGATCCTATTGTGGAGGGAGAAATTGCGATAAGAGATTTACGATCTCCAATCCAACCAAAACTTCTAACCTCAGATATTAAATTGTCGATAAAAAGTAACAGCGGAAGACTCTTGTTAGATGGAAGTGCTGTGACACAAAACTTTGCTCCGGCATTGATTAAAGTGGATATGCCGTTCAAACCTATCGAGTGGATTTCTTCGCCGGATCAGATGATGAAAGAATCTTTCTCAGGCATGGTGGATATTCCTCGCGTAGATATTTCACGCTTTGTCTCACTCATCCCATTTGCTGATCAAATATCAGGAACGGTAAACGGAAATGTCATTTTATCAGGTACACTTGGTGATCCAATCATTCTAGGCAAACTAGATCTTAATCGTGCAGGATTGCGTTGTAAAAATAACAACTTTCCCGTGTTAGAGGCATTTTCTGCCGTTGCAGATCTCACGCCGGATCGAATCACGCTAAATAACCTAAAAGGCATGGTAGCTGGAGGCGTACTTCATGGAGAAGCTTCGTTGGACATATCGAATGGTAATTTAGGTAATCTGGATGTGCGGTTGCGTGGAGACCACCTTCCTATCATACGCAATGACTTACTGATTCTTCGTGCAAATGCGGACTTCAGGATACAAGGACCTTGGTTAAATCCATCAATTACGGGTACAGTGGGAGCGGTTGATAGCATCTTTTATCGAGACGTCGATTTATTGCCTATCGGTTCGCCATTCACCACTCCTTACGCTGCAGAACTGCCTAAGCTCGATATACTGAAGAATCGAAATGAACCAGTTCCCGAGCCATTCAGAAACTGGGGACTAAACCTAACGATCAAAACAGAAGATCCGATCCTTATTCGTGGAAATATCGCAACGGGCGAAGTTACTGGCGACGTCCGTTGCGGTGGAACACTCGGCAATCTGTCACCGTCTGGGGTTTTTCAAATCAAAAACTTTCGGGCTTCATTACCCTTTAGTACTCTGTCAGTTCCAGCGGGAACCCTAACGTTCACGCCGACCACTGGATTTAATCCTATCCTGGAAATACATGGCACAGCCGAAGTCAGACCGTATCGGGTGAATCTTTATGCCTACGGCAGTGCATCCAATCCCCAACTCATCCTTAGTTCTAACCCCCCACTGCCAGAAAATGAAATCATGACTTTGCTAGCTGCGGGCACGACTACAGAGGGACTGGGTAACCCTCAAGTTGCTTCTACGCGTGCTCTACAACTTCTCGCAGAAGAACTGAGAAGAGGACGATTTCGTTTTGGTAAACAATTGCAACCTCTACTAGGGACTCTTGATCAGGTGGATTTCAGTCTCAATCAAGCGGATCCATATTCCACCGAGTCATTTTCAACAGCCACGGTTTCGATCACCGACAAGTGGTTCCTATCTGCCGGGGTAGGGGCTACCGGTGACTCTCGTGCACTCTTCATTTGGCGAATTTCTTTCCGTTGACCAGTAATCGCTACATTATCGTTATTTTTTTCCTTACGGTACTTTTTTCCGTAGCAGAAACAAACATCCATATCAAAGGCATGACGGATGAAGGCGAACGTGAGGTCTTTAACCTCATGGGGGGACGCCTTGTTCATGTGACAAACAATCCCGCTTCGCCTTCCCGGGCAGATGACGCTGCATTTCTAGTCCGGCAGGTTTTTCAAAAGGAAGGATATGCCAGAGTTCAAGTGAAATGGGATGTTGCCAATCGCTCAGAAATCATCCTCGCGTTGGACAAAGGCGAGCGGCTTTCTCTCGGTAAAGTAACTGTCACTGGCGTGCCATCTTCCGAGGCCAGAAAGCTCTCTAAACTCTACGCCCGCCCTGCGGAAAAAGACCGCCCTATCATTTCAAAGGCTCCACCATTTAGAGAAGAAGATGTGGTAACTGGTATCGATTATGTTAGACAAGAACTCAATGCTGAAGGCTATTGGAATGCTAAAGTAGACCTCACTGAGCGTAGCATTGATAGCGATACGGGTGTGGTAAATTTAACGATTCATGTCGAGCAAGGAGCATTATCACGAATCAACGATGTAGAAATTATCAACCCTGATAGAAATCAAGTTTCAATAATACACTCGGCGATTGAGTCATACATAAATAAAACTGCCAATACGGAGAATTTAAACTCCATGCGTCATACCGTTGAAGAATTATTTATGAGTGATGGTTACCCAGACGCAAATATTATGATGGGACTCAATCATATTTCCCCTCAGTTTATTCCAACATTTCATATCAATCTAGGTAAGCGCGTTAGAATTCGTGATATTCGAACATCGGGTCTTCTTCGCACCAAAACTAACAGATTAGAATCTCTCACAAGGCAATTTGAAGGCAATTGGTATGACGAAGTCGCGATGAATAAGCGCATACGCAGCTTTCTTGGCAGTGGAGCATTTTCTTCCGCTCGAGTTGAAATTAACGACACAGATCAGTGTGACTACGTCGATGTCACCCTACAATTTGAGGAAACTAAAGCGAAAGACTACAGTATCGCAGCGGGTTTTGATTCTTATTATGGACCTATTCTAAGAACCACTTACACCGACAGAAATCTAAGGGGAGAGCTACTCGGATTCAGCTCTGGATTTGAGTTTAGCTCACGAGGGGTATTAGGTGAAACTCGTCTAACAAATCCATGGTTGTTTGGGAGTGATGTTACAGGAACAGGTCGAATTTTTGCACTCGTTGATGGACGAGAGGGGTTCAGTACTTATTCAGCTGGCTTAGATGGAACCACCACATGGGTGGGTGGCGACCATTACATTGTTGATTTGCTTGCTGGGTATTCACTCGTAAATATCAATGCGGAGGGGCTTCCTACTGCCGAACTTGGGGAAACGGTTTACGCACTGCCTCGGCTCAGATTGACTCAGGCAATTGATTTTCGTGACAATGATGTTCTACCGACAAAAGGTTGGCACTTGGCTATACCTTTTGAAGTGGGCGCAGCCGTGGGTGACTGTTCTAGCAATTATGCTCTGGCAGAAATTTCTGGTGCGTGGTATCGTTCTCTCAGTAGCGATTATCAAGTGATCCTAGGCGGAGCATGCGGATTTATTATTCCTTCTGGTGATAGTTCTGATTTTCCGATTAATTTGCGCCAGTTTAATGGGGGTGCCCGTAGTGTTCGTAGTTTCCCTGAACGCGAACTTGGTCCTCATGTGGATGGTTACCCAATCGGTGGTGAAGCTGCATGGCACGCGAATGCGGAATTAATACGCAACATCATTGGAAGTTTAAAAGCGGTTACATTCTTTGACGCAGGGGGTATCTCCCAGCAGTATAACTCGTTAGAATCTAGCAAGATCGACTTAGCCGTAGGCTTCGGCCTGCGACTCGATTCTCCGGTCGGACCCATCCGAGTTGAATATGGATACAACCTCTCGCGAGCGCCAGATGAACCGGTTGGCACCGTACATTTCGCCATTGGAGTAGCATTTTAACCTTTGAATATCAAATTTCACTATTCGGTGGGCTTGATTCGCTACATATAGCATTGTAAAATAAACCCATGGAAAATGTTCTTAACTTATGCAGAGGCATGGATGTTGTTTCCTTTGCTGTAGGCGACATCCTATTTCCTGACGGAGGTCAGACAGGTTGCCTCTATGTTTTAATTTCAGGAGCTGTTGATGTGAGTAAAGGCGACAGTTTGCTCGCCAAAATTCGTGAGCCTGGTGCGATTCTGGGTGAAATCGCTGTGCTTTTGGATCAGGCCCACTCGGCAAGAGTGGAAGCAACCGAACCGACGACTTGTTACGTGACTCATGCTGGAAAAGATTTCCTTTTGTCCCGTCCAGAGTTTTCGATAGCAGTTGCAGAATTGTTAGCTCTTAGATTGAAAGGTATGATTGCATACTTAGCAGATATTAAAGCCCAATATGAAGATAGAAAAGATCACCTCGGTATGGTTGATGAGCTTATATTAAATCTTGCTCACAGAATTCCGCGTAAGCGATAAATTACCATTCGACGAATTCAACTGACTCAAGTGAAGACCATTCGGCCCGTTTTGACTTTAGGTCCAGAATGATGTGTGTTGGCTCGTTACCCAGTTGCATTCCAGCGTTAAAAACCAAGCTTTTACCAATGCGGGTGTACCAAGAACCCAATGCATAGAACGGGGCGTTGTGAATGTGCCCACTGAAGACAATATCGGGTTGATAACGCTGAATCCATTCCATTACAACAGAGTCACCACCGTCATGGCGACCCGTCCATGCGACAGGGGTGCCAGCCGGTGGGTTATGATGAAGCCAAAGCCATGTCTTTTTTGATCTAGCAGAATCGGCGGCGAGTTTTTTTTCAATTCTAAGTTTTGTTTCGGGTCCGTCCCACCAAGGGCAGACGGTGAATAATATATCACTGAATTCGTAGGATTCGTAGTCTGACTTGAGAGTGGAGGAATTCAGTGACTCCATCCAAACCGCAGCGCGTTCACCATGCGTGAGAGTTTCGTGGATGTCATGGTTTCCAGAAGCCGATAACAAGACCCGACTCGAAGCGAAGCGGTTCATGTATTTACCCACAACCACCTCTTGAACGTCCAAATCAACTCCTGAACTTAAGTCCAGCATGTCGCCGGCCAAAACTAACAAGTCGAATTCACTCAAATGCTCACTGATCCAGTCAAATTGGCGGAGTGAGTAATGAAGATCGGCAAGGGCAAGAATCCGCATAAGGTTAAATATGCTTTTTTGTTGGCAGCCTTACACAATATTACGAGTATAAAAACGACAGAAATTCTCAAATTTGGGATGAATTTATAATCTCGAGCTAGACCTCGGTCAATGTTTCGCATTAGATACTGATACACGATTTTATGAGTTTCCTTTTTTTCAAGCGCGTTCTCGCGAATCCAATTCGAGTTGGTTATATCGTTCCGAGTTCGGGTTTTTTAACGCGAAAAACTGCTAAGCGCATTGATTTCTCCAAGCCACGAGTGGTGGTCGAACTGGGACCTGGTGAGGGTTGTCACTCCCGACAGATTGTCCGCCGGATGAACCGTGAATCGACATTGGTTCTTATTGAGTTAGACGATCATTTTGCTAAGCACCTCAAAAAACAATTCGCCCACGATGATCGGGTAATCGTTGTTCATGGAGATGCATTACATTTAGCAAATACGCTGGAAGATATGGGAATTTCCAATCCTGACTATATCGTTTCCGGTATTCCGTTCACGATCATGGATAGTGAACTTCGTGAAAAATTGCTTGATAGTATTTCTCGCTCGATGGGTCCTAACACCGTTTTCATCACCTATCAGTTTTCTCTTCAAATTTCAGAGCATGAACTCTTTGATCTCTCCCGAAGCGATCTTTGTCTGCTCAACGTACCTCCACTTACCGTGATGGAATTGAGAAAATCTGAGTTGGCACTTAACGCCTAATTGTCAGATACCCGCTTCTGCAAGTCGTTCATCCATCTCCGTTTTTTGGAGTTCGTTGGTGAACTCGGTCAGGTCGCCAGCAATCACGCCAGCAAGATTGTGCGACGTGAAACCGATGCGGTGATCGGTGATGCGACTTTGGGGAAAGTTATATGTGCGGATTTTTTCTGAGCGATCGCCAGAGCCAATAAGGGATCGGCGGTGGCTGGAGTACGCCTCTTGTTGGTCGCGTAGCTTTTGCTCGTAGAGCTTAGATCGGAGAATTTTAAGCGCCATTTCTTTGTTTTTAATTTGAGATCGCCCATCTTCACAGCGAACATAAAGGCCCGTAGGCAAATGGAAAATTTGGACCGCGGACTCGGTGCGATTCACGTGCTGACCACCTGCACCGCCAGCCCGACAAACTTCAATTCGGAGGTCTTCAGGCTTGAGTTCAACATCGACTTCCTCCGCCTCTGCTAGAACTGCGACCGTAACCGTTGACGTATGGACGCGGCCTTGAGTCTCGGTGGCTGGAACCCTTTGGACTCGGTGCACACCAGACTCATATTTCAAATAACGAAAAACTTCGTGACCGGTTACCTTAAGAATCACCTCTTTGAAGCCACCCACTTCTGAGGGACTGCTTTCTAGGTGCTCGCATTTCCAACCCCTCAAGTCGGAGTAACGTTGGTACATTCTCATCAGTTCTGCTGCAAACAACGATGCTTCATCGCCTCCGGCACCCGCTCGGATCTCGATGAGTGCGTCCCGATCTTCGTTAGGATCCGAAGGAAGCAACGCGTATTGAAGCTCACTTCCTAAGTGCATGATTTCATTTTCAAGCCCCGGAATTTCATCGATTGCCATTGCAGAAAATTCAGGATCGTCCGACTTAGCTAAATCAATATTATCCGCAAGATGCCGCTTTGAGGCTTCAATTTTTTTCCACAGTGCGAGTGTTTGTTTTAGTTTTCCATGTTCGCGTAAGATTTCAGTGGCGCGCTTGGCATCTGAAAAAAGCTCGGGATCGCCCACAGCTTCCTCGAGTTCCGAGAAGCGGTCACGGCGTTTAGCAATGAGCGATGAATAATCCATGTAGGGCAGGGGAGAGTTTAATTCTCTCGATTAATAAATCTAATCGCGCAGATCTTTTCCACATGTCAAGGGATGGTATCCAATTTCAATTAAGGTTTTTCATTTTTGATGAAAGTAACGATGTCTTCTCGGCACTTGGTCAAGTCTGGTGGATTGAGATAGAACATATGACCACCATCGTAGAAAGTTGACGAAATATTTTTTCTAACGTTTAGTGGTAAGTTGTGCATATGACGTATCGAGTAGGCGACACCCTCCGGTGGTGTTGCCAAATCCGTACGACCGCCCATCACAAGCACTCTCAGGCGGGGATTGTCTCTCATGGCCATCGCAAGTCTATTGCTTAGATTAACCACTTCGTTGCTCGAATCCCAGCGCCAAGGTTGTACTTTATCTGTGATAATTTCATAAGGATTATCTTCTTTGTAGCCTAAATCCCGCCCTAAATAATCCATCATTGCAGTGGAAAATGCTCCGTAAGCAAGTGAATACGACGGGTCGTATGTGGGTATTTGTGCCGTGGGGTCCGTTGAGTCCCAAGCCACTCGTGCATCGAATCTTCCTAAGACTTTTCCTTCACTTCTTAATAATTCTGACCGAAAAAACATTGGATCTAATCGTAAATCATTTGCAATCCATACTGCTGCACCAATTCCAGAAAATTTTTCTAACTGTTTTGAAATCGTTATACGGGTCGCTGAATCGAGACTGGTACCTTTTAGTAATGCCGCAGCATAGTCACCGAAGGCGAACTCGGTAGACTGCTTAACCAATGCGTCACGATTGCCTTGAATTTTTTTGTGAAAATGTGCCACGCCCGTGAGCGATGGAAGAAACACCTCGTATGATAGATCGTTGCCTTGTGTGGTTTGAAGTGTCGCGAAGTCGAGCAACGACGACAGTAGGATTACTCCATTGAGACTCATTCCGTAGCGTGATTGTAGATGGTGCGCGAGACCCGCAGCACGAACTCCGCCGTATGACTCGCCAAGAACAAACTTCGGCGATGCCCACCGGTCGTGCTCGCCAATCCAGCGCCTGATGAAATCTCCCACTGAAGCGATGTCTTCATCTAGGCCGTGAAAATCACCTGGTTTTATATCTTTCTCCGCGCGACTGTAGCCCGTGGAAACTGGATCAATGAATACCAAATCACAAACGTCTAAAACGCTCAGTGGGTTATCCGTGATACGAATAGGGGGGTAGGGGGCTTCTGTGCCATCGCCTGGTAGCTTAATGATCTTCGGTCCAAGAACTCCGATGTGCAACCAAACAGCCGAGGAGCCTGGGCCACCATTGAAAGCAAACATTATCGGACGAATTTGCCGATCAGTCACATCCGATCGCTCGTAACTAACTGAAAATATTGACGCACGAGGTTTGCCCAAGTCATCTTTAATTTGAAGTTTTCCCGTGGTGACTTTGTAGGGAATTTTTTTGCCGGCTATCGTGACTGATGATTCACGAACAATCGGGTCTGGAAGCTTGTTTGCTTCGGCATCTTTTTTTGAGATATCTACAGATTTATTGTCTTCTGTAGGCTTTGCGACCTCCTCAGCGTTGATAACAGAAAAAATCTGAGTACCTAAAATTAAAGAAAAAATAATGCAGCGCATCCTTTGATGTTAATGATGGATAGGGATTTGTCGATGGTCCTAAATTATATTCCACCCGTGCGATGTTATATTTTTTCTGATTACAGATTGGATTTTGGGCGAGTCCAATAGTTTTTCAAGGTTGCCTCATCGCCTCGATTTCAGTTTGCACCATTCTTGCCAACTCAGTCGGCGCAATCACTTTTGCATGGCTACCGAAGCTAAGAACCCAACGCAAGACCTCCTCTAGCCGACCAACTTCGAAGCGAATCTCAACTCGCGTAGCTTTTGCGTTGAGTACAAAAATCTCTTGTGTCGGGTGCCAGCGACGTTCTTGCGCCAGTCTTGCAGCATAATTCTTAAGCTCTACTCGCACGATTTGTCTTGAATAGTCACCGGCAACGCTCCAAATGCCAAACGACTGCTTTAAGTGGTCGTTTCCGTCAAATCCCTCAGGTCGAACAAATTTTTGTGACGTAACTTTCAGTCGGGTTATTCTTGGCAGCGCGAATGTCCTGAGTGCACCGCGTTCCAAATCGTGTGCGATCAGGTACCATGCGCCGTGCACCTCGCCGAGATGCAGAGGATAAACACGTCGAAACTCAGCTTTGGCAGCTTCCAGTTTTCGATAAAAAAACGTTGTAACAAGTTTATTTAGAACCGCATCGGCAATATCACCAAATAGTTTGATGTCGCGTCCGGGTGTCTCGGTGATTTTACGAGAAAAAGCTTCGTCCAGGTCGCTCCAACTGAATTGAACCTTTCCAAGCATGCCACGCGTAAGTTTGGCGAATGTTTGCTGCATGACATCGGCTAATGGAGTTCCTCGGATTGATTCGAGCGCGGTTCGGGCTAAAAAAAGCCCAGCGAGTTCCCCAGCACTTGTTTGAAAAACTGGGAAATCCGAGACATCCGAGACGTAATAATAACCATGCAGCGCTACGTCGTACTCAATAGGAAGCTTGAGTTCGTCTCGCATGAACGTGATGTCGCGCTGGATGGTTTTTTTCTGCACACTCAGCTGAGTAGCTAGATTCGAGCAATTAGGATAACGACCTTCACGGATCGCAGCATGTATTTCGTAGATTCGGTAAATTGGACGCCGCGATTTGCCATTTCGTCCTGTTTCGTCAGACATTAACTCTGCGACACTACTTTGAATGTGATTCATAACGATCGACTTTATCCTAATTGAAAGGTTTATCCAACATGGAAAGCCGGATAAGTG
>Ga0209190_1000131_pt1 | contig 51803 bp, 51 predicted proteins | sample M_140205_XF_Meta_FD_187315 | JGI IMG/M metagenome (GOLD analysis project Ga0209190, IMG submission 187315) | Freshwater microbial communities from Lake Montjoie, Canada to study carbon cycling - M_140205_XF_MetaG (SPAdes) (version 2) | ecosystem: Environmental > Aquatic > Freshwater > Lake... | reverse complement strand
TTTACTGCGCTGCAAAGTATCTACCTCGCCGAGAAGGCCCGCCGTCCATGATGGAGAAGAATGACATCGCCCGCGTGCTCGACGAGATCGCCACGTTCATGGAGCTGACCGGGGAGAACCCGTTCAAAATCCGCGCCTACTCCGCCGGCGCTCGCATCCTCGAGAACATGACCGAGGACCTCGGTGAACTCATCGACACGAGTAAGCTCGCCGACATCCCCGGCCTCGGCGAAGCGCTCGTCGACAAGATCACGACGCTTCGTCGCGACGGCGTCCTACCTTTTCATCAAAAACTCAAGGCTTCCATTCCCTCCGGCCTCCTCGAGGTCATGCAGATTCCTGGCCTCGGCCCAAAGAAGGTGCGCGCGCTCTGGACGCTGCTTGCCGTCGAAGACCTCGCGAAGTTGAAGGAGGTCTGTGAATCCGGCGCGGTCGCCGAGCTCAAGGGCTTCGGCGCCAAGACGCAGGATAAGATCCTCGAAGGCATCAAGAACCGTATCGCCTACGGCAAGCGTCACCGCTGGTACGAAGCCGCTGCTATCGCCGAGCCGATCCTCGCCGGTCTGCGCGCACTGCCCCAGGTCTCGCTCGCCGAATCCGCCGGCTCGCTCCGCCGTGCCCGCGAGACCGTTGGAGACCTGGACTTCCTCGTGGCCTCGTCGGAGCCGAAGCCGATCATGGACTGGTTCGTCGCCTATCCTGGCGTCAAGGAAGTCACCGCTCACGGTGAGACGAAGTCCAGTGTGCGCTTCGAGAACGGCCTGCAGGCCGACCTTCGCGTCGTGCCAGCCGAGCAGTTCTATTTCGCGCTCCATCACTTCACGGGCTCCAAGGAACACAACGTCGCCATGCGTCACCGCGCGCTTGGTCGCGGGCTCAGCATGAGTGAGTGGGGCTTCAAGTCGGTCGACGAGAAGTCCGTTGCACCTGGCGCAAAGAGCGAGGAAGAGGTCTTTCGCGCGCTTGGCTTGCCGTGGATTCCGCCCGAACTCCGCGAGGGTAATGGCGAAATCGACGCTGCCGAAGCGGGCCAGCTGCCAAAGCTCGTCCAGCTTTCCGACCTCCGCGGCGTCTTCCACAATCACACGACGGAATCAGATGGCGACCACACGCTCGACCAGATGGCCGCGGCGGCCGAAGCCCACGGATGGGAATACCTCGGCATCTCAGACCATTCGAAGTCCAGCTTTCAGGCCGGCGGCCTCGACGAGGCTCGCCTGGAAAAGCAGCTCGAAGATATCGCTCAACTTAACGCCTCGAAGAAGTATCGCGTGCGCGTGCTCGCTGGTAGCGAGGTCGACATCCTCAAGGACGGGACGCTCGACTTTACGGATGACGTACTCGGTCGCTTGGACTTCGTCGTAGCCTCTGTGCACACCCTTTTCACCTTGGACCGTGAGGCGCAGACGGCCCGTATCATCAAGGCTATCGAGAATGAACACGTCGACATGGTGGGCCATCTCACCGGCCGCTTGCTTAACAAGCGTGAGCCTTACGATGTCGACATCGCTAAGGTCATCGACGCCGCGGCGGCCAACGATACGATTATTGAACTCAACTCGAACCCATGGCGTCTCGACCTCGACTGGCGCTGGTGGCGCCGTGCGGCTGAGAAGGGCGTGCTCTGCTCGATCAATCCGGACGCACACGATGTCGACCAACTAGCCTTCGCTGCGCACGGCGTACGCATCGCCCGCAAGGGCTGGCTAACGCCTGCGCAGGTGCTCAACACGCGTTCGCTACCCGAAGTGCTGCGTTGGCTGGGTCGCTAAGGGCTCCTTACGGCTCGCCCTGAGGGCGCGGCTCGTCCTATCCTGCCACATGCTGCACGATAAGCGCCGTCTGCTCCTCATCGCTGGACCTTGTTCTCTCGAATCGGAGTCCAACTGTCGGACCGTCGCCACGGAGCTCAAGGCCCTAGCTACCCGTTATCCGGAGCTGAACATCATTTTCAAGGGATCTTACGATAAGGCCAACCGTACCTCGCTCGGCGGCGACCGCGGTCCCGGGATGCAGGCCGGGCTCGACCTCCTCGCGATGGTGAAGAAGGACTTCGGATTAAACGTCCTCACTGACATCCACGGCCCAGAGCAGTGCGAAGCGGTTGGCAAGATTGTCGACGTGCTGCAGATCCCCGCGTTCATGTGCCGTCAGACCGACCTCCTCGTCGCGGCCGCCAAGACCGGCAAGGTCGTCAACGTGAAGAAGGGCCAGTTCCTCTCCCCATTTGAGATGCGTTTCGTGGTCGATAAGCTCGAAGGCGCTAAGGCTGCTGAGATCTGGCAGACCGACCGCGGTACGACCTTCGGCTACCAGAACTTGGTCGTCGATATGCGCTCTTTCCCAATCATGGCCGGCTTCGGCCATCCGACGATTATGGATGCCACGCACGCGGTGCAGCTCCCCGGCGCCGCCGGCGGATCTTCCGGCGGTCAGCGCGAATACGTCCCTGTCCTCGCCAAGGCGGCCATCGCGGCGGGTGCCGACGGTCTCTTCATGGAGACGCATCCGGATCCGCAGAAGGCGATCTCCGACGGCCCGTCACAGGTACCCCTCGCGGAGTTCCCAGCGCTCGTCGAAGCCTGCCTGCGCGTCTGGAAAGCCGTTCGCGCCTAAGCGGCCAGCTTCGCAATCGCGTCCCGGTCGGGCTTACCGCTGGCGTTCGTCGGCATGCTCGGGACGAACACATACCGACGCGGGCGCGCCACCGGCTCGAGCGCTTCGCAAGCCTGGCGTAGCGCCGCTTCTATGGAGGCGGGACCGATGACGCAGGCTGTCACGACTTCGCCCCAGCGTGGATCGACCATGCCGAGCACGAGCGCATCCTTGATGAGGCCAGTCGAGAGTAGGGCTTGTTCGACGCGGGCGGGGTCGACTTTCTCGCCGCCGGTAATGATCACGCGGTCGGCGCGGCCAGAGATTTTGACGCTACCATCTGCGGCGACGTCGCCCCGGTCGCCACTCACCCATGGGCTGCCGAGCGGGCCGTCGGGCCATAGGCCGAGACCCAGTGCCGCGGTGGCGATGGTGATGACGCCCGCGGCGTCCGTCGCGAACGTCACGCCAAGCAGGGGAGCACCGCGCGTAGTCTCGCCCGACCAGATTTTTTCTGGCGGACACAGCGCGCAGGCTGCCGCAGTCTCGGTTGAGCCGTAGGTAAGGAAGACGGGTAAGCGTCGCATGCGGATCTCGGTAAGCAGCGGAGCGACCACGGACGAGCCGCCGAGGAGGATGACGTCGAAGCTGCGCAACCAAGCTTCGCCATCGGCGCGCGCCAGCAGTCGCGACAATTGTGCGGGGACCAAGGAAATAATTTTTGTGCCTTGCGCGGAGAACGTAACGGAGGGCAGGGCGGTGGCTTCGGCGAAGCGGCCATCGATGACGAGATAGCGGCCGCCGGTGACGCGGGCGCGGATTGCGGGCATGAATCCGCTCACGTGCCACGGAGGCGTGCAGGTGATGCCGTGCAGGATTGGCGAGAGCCCGCGGGCCACAAGCGCATCACGTAGGCCGACCGCTGCAGCCTGGAGGGTTTCCGCTGAATGGATGACGAACTTCACTTTGCCGCCGGTGCCGCCAGTCGGGATCATCACGCGGCCGCGCCAGTTCTTTGGCCAATCACACGTGCCGAGTCCGCGCGGTTCGGGGGCGTGGCCTTTGATGATAGTACCGAGCGGAATCTGGCGTGCGGCTTCAGCGAGATCGTGTTCGGACCAGCGCGGGTTACCCAAGAAGACCGGTAGGCCGGCATCATGCGCTTGCAGGGCTTCCTGCAGGTGTGCGGCATGTTCCGCGAGGAAGACCGCGACGGCGCTCATGTCAGGTCGTGCCAGAAGCCCGCCCAATCATAGCCCGGCAGGCCGCCCGCGGTTGGGCCAGGCGGGTGTCGGTCGCGCCCATCGCTTTCGAAGCGTTCTAAGGTATCGAATCCCACGGTGCCGGCGGCCGGATCCTGAGCCGCGAGCCAGAGGGCGCCTTGTCGGCCAATCGCGGTCTCGAAGCAGGAGGAATAGACGACCGTGCCCGCACGTGTGGTGCGCCATGCCAAGAGGTCATCCCAATCGCCGGCTAGCAATGGCTTCACGACGATTGTGCCACTCCAGTCGACTCCGCCTGGCGTGAGGAAAGATTCGTCGAGGGCAATCTTATCCGGTCCGAGCGAGGCGTAACCTGGGTGGCCGACGGGCAAAGGTTGTTCAAGGAATTCGACCTTTACCTGCGCGCGTGCGAACTCGGTCCAGCGCCGCGCCGTCTGCAGGTCCAGCGAACCGTTGGCATCCAGGCGTAGACGGCCGGGGAATCGGCTCAGCACGCCAAGGATGGATTCCTCCGATGTTTCTGGCGAAATCTTAACCTTCAAGGTCTGGAAGCCTGCGGCCACCTTCGCGTCGGTCTCCATCACGGAAAGCGTCATGAGTCCGGCGCAAGGCAGAGTGCCGCCGAAGCCGGCAATCTTCTCCCAAAGGCGGCAGCTGGAGAGAGTCGATGAGAGACAGGGTAGAGGCGCTGGCGACGCCTCAACGGCTGCGATCAAGTGGGAAAGGTTGCCTTGGGCGGAGCGGAGGAATTCCAAGGCTTGTTCAACAGTCTCGGTCGGGAAGCCCGGCCACGGGGCGATTTCACCATACCCGGTGCCTTGGTCCGATTGGGTCCGTAGGATGACGCGATCGACGCTATCGACTGCGCCAGCGCCCGTCGCCACCGGGGAGCGCAGCCGTCGTCGGACGCGTTTGAAGTCGAAATAACCGCTGGTCATGGGTCGAATAGACGGCAATCCGGACAAACTCGCAAAATCAATTTGCCACCCCTCTGGGGGGTGCCTAACACCCTTTGGGGAAACCGACCACTCATGGCCTCCTCGAAATCCAAGGGCCGCGTTTCCCTAGACGAACGCTTTTACCTATCCGCGGACGACTTCTTCCCCGCCAACGCCGGCCTCGGTCTGACCTATGACGACGTCTCCCTAGCGACCCGCTACTCAGAAGTCCTCCCCCGGATGACCCGCCTCGATTCGTCCCTCTCCGACTCCCTGGCGCTATCCCTCCCGATCGTCTCGTCCGACATGGATACGGTCACCGAGCACCGCATGGCCATCGCGATGGCGCTCAATGGCGGTCTTGGCCTCCTTCACTATAACATGACGGAAGTCGACCAGCTTGCCGAGGTCCGCCGTGTGAAGAACCACATCCACGGTATGATCGGCGATCCCGCGGTCGTCTCGGCCGACGACACCATCGCCCAAGTCCTCGCCCGAATCGAACGTGACGGCCTGGCCTTCAGCACCTTCCCGGTCACGTCTTCCGACGGGACGTTACTCGGCCTCCTGCCTGGCAGCACGGTCAAGGAACGCCATGGTCAGCGAAAGGTCGTCGCGGTCATGATCCCACGCGACAAGGTCTTCACCGTTGCGGAGAAGGATCTCGGTAAGGATCCCATCGCCACCGCCGACCGCAAGTTCTCCGAGCACGTCGGCCAGAACAAGCTCCTCGTGGTCGACGCCAAGAACAAGCTGCGTGGCCTCTTCACCCTCAGCGACATCGAACGCATCTCCGAAGAATCCCGCGCCCACGTCCGCCCGACTCGAGACGCCGATTTCCGTCTCCGTGTCGGCGTCGCTATCTCGGTGCCCCGCACTGCGGACGGCGAAATCGACCGCGCTCGCTTGCTCGCACACGTGAGTGCCCTCGTCGACGAAGGCGCGGACGCTCTCGCAATCTCCACCGCCCATGGCCACACTAAGGGAGTCGGCGACGCGCTCCGCCTCCTGCGCAAGGCCCATAAGAATATAACGCTCATCGCCGGTAATGTCACCAGCGGCGAAGGCGTCGAGTTCCTCGCCGCGGCCGGCGCTGATACCGTTAAGATTGGCCAGGGCCCCGGCTCGATCTGCACGACCCGTATAGTCGCCGGCGTCGGCATCCCGCAGCTCACCGCGCTTTACGTCGCTTCCCGCGCCGCCGCCAAGAAGGGTGTGCGCATCCTCGCCGACGGCGGTATCACAAAGAGCGGGGATATCGTCAAGGCGCTCACGCTCGCCGATGCGGTCATCCTCGGCGGTCTCCTCGCCGGTAGCCGCGAAGCTCCGGGCAAGTTGATGGAGATTAACGGCAAGACTTATAAGGAATACCGCGGCATGGGTTCGCACGAAGCCATGCGTAAGGGTTCCGCCGCTCGCTACGGCCATTCCGCTAGCGGTAAGTTCAGCAAGGTCGCCGCCGAAGGCATCGAAGCGCTCAAGGAAGTTTCCGGCACGGTCGATCAGGTCCTCGGCACTCTCGCTGGTGGCGTCCAGAGCGGCCTCGGCTACCTCGGCGCAGCGAATCTCGCCGAACACCGCAAGCGCGCTCGCTATATCCGCGTCACGCCGGCGGGCCAGCGCGAGGCGGCCCCGCACGACGTCATTGAGATCAAGGCGGGCTCATGAACTTATCTATGGCTACCTTCTTCCGAGGTCTTCTCCTCTTCGTCTTCGGCGCGTTTGTCGGCGCTGGCGGCATCCTTTTCTTTACGCCGAGCTTCAACGTCGTCGTGAGCCGTAGCGGTTCCGCCCCCAACCCGATCATAGTCGCAGCTACTCCGGCGCCTGTCGTCGTCCCGGTTGTACCCGCGGCGCCCAAAGTCACTTTGCCGGTGGAGACGCCTGCCCCGACGGTCGTCGCGATTGCTCCGGCCCCCGCCACTTCAGTCGCACCTGCCGCCGCCGAACAGGCCATCGACTTCAAGGCCATCTCGGAATACCTCATTCTTTGGCCGACTGCGGTATCGGTGAAGACCGCGACCACAGTCCCGGTTATGGTCGACGGCAAGAAAGTCCAGGACCTCGCGCTCGACGTCGGTACGGTGCTGCAGGTCTCCAAGGTCCTCGCCGATGGCTCGCTTGAGGTACGTGCCAAGGGCGCCAAGTTCGAGATTAAGAGCGCCCTCACCGATTTTTCCGTCGAACTCGGTAAGCGTGTCTCGGAGTTGGTCGCTAAGGGTGTGAAGGTCGATTCACCCTTTGCCGCCAACTCGTCCGCAATGAGCCCAGTCGCTTCGGCGGACGTAATCCCGGCACCGATTACTCCCGTGGCGGTTACCGCTGTTACGAAGGGTCCGCTCACTCTCGCGCAGCGCGTCGATGTTCTTTTCGGAGTTAAGCCCGACGACTTGATGCCCGCCGTGCCCGCTATCGTTACGCCGACCCCGGCGGTTGTGGCTCCGGCTGCGCCTGTCGTGGAGGTTGCTCCCGTGGCTCCCGCGGCCGATTCGAAGGGCATCGAGAAGGGCAAGGATCTCGACCGGAAGATGAATCAGCTCTTTAAGTGATCCGTCCGTGAGTCACGCGAAGATCTACTCCTGGAACGTCAACGGCGTCCGCTCGGCCCTCGGTAAGGGGCTCGCCGATTTCATCACGTCGGCCGACCCGGATGTGCTCTGCCTGCAGGAGACGAAGTGCGAGACCGCCGTCGCTTCCACGCTCGGGTTGGCGTATCCGCACCAGTTCTGGCACGAAGCCGAGAAGAAGGGCTACTCCGGCACGGCGGTACTCTCGAAGACGCCGCCGCTTTCCGTCGCCACTGATTTCCCGGGCGACCATCCGCCCGAAGGGCGCGTGGTCACGGCCGAATTCAACGGTCTGTTCGTCGTCAGCGCCTACGTCCCTAATTCCCAGCGCGAACTCGAGCGCCTCGACTATCGTCTGCGGTGGGACGCCGATTTCCGTAAATACCTCGCCCGCCTCGCGAAGAAGAAGCCGGTCGTGGTCTGCGGCGACCTCAACGTCGCGCACGCCGAGATCGACCTCGCCAATCCGTCCACGAACCGCCGTAACGCCGGCTTCACCGACGAGGAGCGCGAGTCTTTCAGCCAGTTGCTTTCCCAGCACGGCTTCACGGACACTTTTCGCTCGCAGCATCCTGAACTAGCGCAGCGTTACAGCTGGTGGTCCTATCGCCCAGGTATCCGCGCCCGCAATATCGGTTGGCGCTTGGATTACTGCCTGACATCTGACGGCCTCAAGTATTCGCAGGCGGACATCCTCGACAAGGTCACTGGTTCGGACCACTGCCCGGTTTCCGTCCGCGTTCAGGCCGAGCTTTGATTTGTCGTCGCCTGTTCGCTGGTCAGTCGGCGCACCCAGGGCACGAGTACGAGTAACAGGACGGTCATCCCGCCGACGAGCAGCGCCTGTTGCCCAAAGAAGTGTGCGAGGGCCTGCGGGTCCTTGGCGTTGAAATCCGCCGCGATCGACCCCGCGAGCTTGTTGCCGAGCGCGGTGCCGAGGAACCAGATACCCATGACGAACCCAGTCAGCTTCACGGGCGCGAGTTTGGTCATTGCGCTCAGGCCGACGGGACTCAGGCAGAGCTCGCCGAGGGTCTGGAGGAAGTAGACGCTGATGAGCCACCATGGGCTGACCTTACCGGCGGCGGTGAGCTGTGCCGCTGGGACGAGCAGCACGAACGAGAGGCCAAGGAAGACCAGACCCCAGACGAACTTCATCGGGATCGAAGGCTGACGTTTCCGTAGGCTAACCCAGAGCCACGCGAACAACGGCGCGAGTGCGAGAATGAAGAGCGAGTTCACGGACTGGAACCACGACGACGGGAAGGCTAAACCGAACAACTCGTTGCGTGTGAGTTCATCCGCGAATAGTGTGAGCGAAGAGCCGGCTTGTTCAAAGACCGCCCAGAAGAGAATCGCGCAGATGAAGAATATGAGAATCGCCGCAATACGTCGGCTATCTTTGTCTCTTTGCACCACGCCGAACCAGATGACCCCGACGACCGGCAGGGCGTAGACTATTGGATTGATCCAGGTGAAGGTGTCCGACGCAATCATCACCCCGAGCAGCGCGGCGGTGCCGAGTGCGACGAGCGCGAGGCGTCCCCATGGGCGTGGCGTATTCGCTTCCGGAGGATGGCCAATGTGCGAGAGCCAATGCCAGCGGCGTAGGTACACAATCATGCCGATGGTCATGCCAATCCCCGCGGCGCCGAAGCCCCAGTGCCAGCTATGGGTTGGGTCCAGACCCCAGCCAGTCAGGAGCGTTTTGAACTGTTCGCCCTGCGCGAGCCAGCCGACGATCAATGGCGCGGCGAACGCGCCGAGGTTGATGCCCATGTAGAAGAGCGAGAAGCCAGCGTCGCGTCGCGTGTCGCCATGAGAGTACAGTCCGCCGACGAGCGTGCTGATGCTCGGCTTGAGCAGGCCGGTCCCGAGCGCGACGAGGATGAGGCCGGCGTAGAACGTCGGGACGGAATTGAACGCCAGCAGGTAGTGGCCGGCGGTGATGATTAGTCCTCCGATCAGGACCGCACGCCGCGCCCCTATGAAGTTATCCGCGAGGTAGCCCCCGAGGATGCACACCATGTAGCTCGCCATGGTGTAGTTGCCGTAAATCTGCGTGGCTAGCCCCTGGTCCATCCCCATCCCGCCCATTGCCAGTGGGGCGATCATGAAGAGCAGGAGAATGGCCCTCATTCCATAATAGGAGAACCGCTCCCACATCTCGGCGTAGAACAGCATGCTCAGCCCTCGGGGGTGACCAGCGATACCCCCCATGGTCGCGCTCAGTGTGCTTGGCCGGCGATTCGACGTCTGGGGTCAGTTCGTGCATCGGAGGGGTTTATAAGCGGTTAAAGGGGTGAGAGGGAGCCGGTAATGCAATTGGGCGCCCCCCCAGCGGGTCGGCGTTGACAAAGGGAGGCTTAGGCCTAGTTTTGAGACTCATTCTCAATTAGAATGACTCCGCTTTCCCAACTTCTACCCGGCCAATTCGGCAAGCTGGCCTCGCTCAATCCCGAGCGCGGGGTGGATCAGCGTTTGATGGCTCTCGGGCTGCTCCCCGGCATGGTCCTGAAGCTCATCCGCCGGGCGCCCCTCGGCGACCCCCTCGCCATCGAGTTCGGTGGCCAAGTCGTCAGCCTGCGTCTCGCCGAAGCCGAGAACCTGATCGTCGACGTCTCCGCCGACTGTCCCATCCAACGACCGCGCCAGCCGTGAACACTCCCGATGCAGGCCTCCTGGTCGCGCTCGTCGGTAACCCTAACACCGGCAAGTCGACTCTCTTCAACGCCCTCACGGGGCTGCGTCAGCGCGTCGGTAATTACCCAGGTGTCACCGTCGCCCGCAAGTCCGGCACCTGCGACCTCGGCGACGGACAGAAGGTCGAACTCGTCGACCTGCCCGGACTTTACTCGCTCGCCGCCGCTTCGCCAGATGAGCAAGTCGTCATCGACGCACTATCGGGTAACATCGCTGGCGATCGTCGCCCGGATGCCGTGGTGCTGGTCGTCGATTCCACGAATCTGCTGCGCAATCTCTTCCTCGCTTCGCAAGTGGCCGAGCTCGGTCGTCCGGTCGTCATCGTGCTTAACCAAGCCGACATCGCCAAGGAGCAAGGGCTTCGTATCGATAAGGAGCTGCTCTCCCGTCGCCTCGGCGGCGTGCCCGTCGTGCTGTCGTCAGCCTGGAAAGGTGAAGGCATCCTCGATGTGCGTCGCGCGATTGCGAGCGCGGTGGCTAAGCAGACGCCGATGAAGCGCGTCGCTTGGCCGAACAACATCGCCACGGCCCTCACCGATGTCGCGACGGCCGCTACCATCGACACGGGCAAACCGGTCACGGAAGCCGACGCGCAGCGCCTCCTCTTTGACACGAATCCGTCCACCGCCGATCGCCTGGGCTGGACCCTCGCCCAGCGAGAAAAGACGCTCCGCTCCGCCCGCGATCGTGTCCGCAATTCTGGCTACAACCCGATGGCCGCCGAGCCGCTCGTGCACTACGCGCACCTGCGCCTCATGCTCGAAGGCGTGGTAATTGAAGGCTTGGGTAAGGCCGGACGCAGCGCCGCCGTCGACCGTTTGCTTCTGCACCGAATTCTTGGCCCAGTTCTATTTCTGGGGATCATGCTCGGCTTCTTCGGGTCCGTCTTCTGGCTGGCGAAGTTCCCCATGGAGTGGATTCAGTCCGGGGTTGATTGGACGAAGACGATCGTCGCGCCGCCCCTAGATGCCTATCCGATGCTCCAAAGCTTGCTGGCCGACGGCATCATCGGGGGCGTCGGAGCCTTCCTGGTCTTCCTGCCGCAGATCCTGATTCTTTTTCTCTTCATCGGCATCCTCGAAGATAGCGGTTACATGGCGCGCGCTGCGTTTATCATGGACCGTCTGTTCAGCTGGTGCGGCCTGAATGGAAAGAGCTTCGTACCTTTGCTCTCCGGGTTTGCCTGCGCCATTCCGAGCCTGCTTTCGACCCGTACGATTGAAGACCCCAAGGCTCGCCTCGCGACCGCCTTTGTCGTCCCATTCATGAGCTGCTCGGCGCGCTTCCCGGTCTATGCGCTGATGTGCGCCGCCTTCATCGGTCCGCTCTATGGCCCGGGCTGGCAATCCATCGTGATGATTGGCATGCACTGTGTCGGCCTGCTCTTCGCCGTCCCGACCGCGTTTGTGCTCACCCGCCTCGTGCTCAAGGTGAAGCCGCAGCCGTTCGTCCTCGAGCTCCCGCGCTACCAGATGCCCAAGCCGCGCGACGTCCTCTGGCGTATGTGGCAGAATGCCGCTGAGTTCGTCTCCAAGGCGGGTACGGTCATCTTCGCCATCACGATTATCGTGTGGGCGCTTTCCTACTTCCCTCGCGACGCGTCCGTCGCCGAACGCATCAAGGCGGCCAACCCGGCCGCCTCCGAAGAAATCGTCAAAGCCAAGGTTCAGGCTGCCTACGTCGAACAGTCCTACATGGGGCGCTTCGGCAAGGCGGTGCAGCCGGTCTTTAATCCGCTCGGCTTCGACTGGAAAATCACCGTCGGCGTGCTCGCAAGCTTCCCGGCCCGCGAGGTCATCGTCTCGACGCTCGGCGTGACCTACTCCGTCGGCGAAGGGGCCAAGGCCGATAGCCAACATCTTCGTAAGGCAATGCAGGATGCCAAGTGGTCCGAGGGCCCTCGCGCTGGCACCCCCATCTTCTCCCTCGCCGCGGTGCTCGCTCTGATGATTTTCTTCGCCCTCTGTTCGCAATGTGGACCGACGATTGCGACCCTCGCGCAGGAGACCGGCGGTTGGAAGTGGGCCGCGGGATCCTTCGTCTATATGACGGCGCTCGCCTGGCTCGCCGGCACGGCCGTCTATCAGGTCGTCATCCGCCTCTCATGACCTTCGAAGCCGTCATCGTCGGAGCTATCGTGGGAGTCGCTGCCGGGTGGCTAATCCGCCGCTGGCTTGCCGCGGCCCGTCGTCGCAAAGAAGGTGGCTGCGCCGGAGACTGCGGCTGCGCGCCGAAACTAAAGCCGAAGAAGTGATGAGGTAGGGGCGCGACTGCGTCGCGTCCGTTCACCAACAGATCAACTACCTACAGCTTAAGCCGGCTGCTGCTGGCTGAGGCAATGTAGCGCACCGCCTTCGATCAACAGGAGGCGACAGTCGATACCCACAATATTGCGACCAGGGAAGCAGTCGCCGACGATACCCATGGCGATCTTGTCGGAATCCTGCCCGTAAAGCGGCACAAGGACGCCGCCGTTCACGATGAGGAAATTTGCGTGGCTCGGGGGCAGGTTACGTCCGGCGAGGCGGATGGGCGTCGGCAGCGGGAGTTCAAGGATATCGAGCCGCTGGCCGCGTGGACGCATCTCACGCAGGCGCTTGAGGTTCTCCTGCATCGGCCCGTAGTTGGGCGAGGCCTTGTCAGCTTCGCTGACGGCGAGGATCGTGCGCGGTGCGATGAAGCGGGCGAGGTTATCGATGTGGCCGTCGGTATCGTCGTTGGCCAGGCCTTCGCCGATCCAGAGGAGTTCGTCGACCGTAAGGCCGTCGCGGATGGCGGCGTGAAACGCAGCGTCGTCGCGGCCTTCGGCGCGGTTCGGATTATTCTGCACGGCCTCGGTGGTGAGCAGTAGGCCGTCACCGGAGACTTCGATGCCGCCACCTTCGAGTTCAAACGGATAGCTGAACTTCTTCATGCCGAGGCGCGCGGCGACCTTGCCGGGGACCTGGTTGTCGAGGGAGGCTTCGAACTTGCCGCCCCAGCCGTGGAATTCCCAGTCGGTGAGCGCGAGCTCCTTGGTCTGGTCGTTCTTTACGAAGATCGGGCCGTGATCGCGGCACCACACGTCGTCGGTGGCGATGTCGGTCAGCTCGATGACAGAAAGGTCAGCCTTGGCTTCCTTGAGCGCCCGCTCGGCTTCGGCGCGTAGCTTGCCCGCGGCGTTGATCTTCACTGGCTGGAACTTCGAAATCGCCGCGGCGAACTCCGCGAACTTGGCGGGAATGAGGCCGTAGTGGCCGGGCCAGAGCGCGGTGTTTGAAGGCCAGGACAACCAAGTGGCGGACTGGGGTTCCCATTCCGCGGGCATGCGGAAACCGAGGGAGCGAGGCGAGGCCATGCGGAAGGTCAGTCGCGCAGACGGCGCGTCAGGTCGCCGTAGGCGTCGATGCGGCGGTCGCGGAAGAACGGCCAGATACGGCGGAACTCGCGCTGCTTCACGAGGTCACAATCGGCGAGGAGGATTTCCTCCTGCTCAATCGAGGCGCGGGCGACAATTTCGCCGTACGGGTCGGAGACGAAGCTCTGGCCCCAGAATTGGGTGCGGCCTTCGGTGCCGACGCGGTTGGTCGCGGCAACGTAACAGCCGTTGGCGACGCCGTGGCCGCGCTGGACGGTTTCCCAAGCGTTATGCTGCGCGTGGCCGAGGGTGGCCTTTTCTTCGGGTAGCCAGCCGATGGCGGTCGGATAGAAGAGAATTTGCGCGCCGCCGAGCGCGGTAAGGCGCGCGGCTTCGGGGTACCACTGGTCCCAGCAGATGAGCACGCCGATGTCGCCGTGCGCGGTCTTCCAGGTACGGAAGCCGAGGTCGCCCGGCGTGAAGTAGAATTTCTCCTCGAAGCCCGGGTCCTGCGGGATGTGCATCTTACGGTACTTGCCGAGCACGGTGCCGTCGGCGTCGATGACGGCCGCGGTGTTATGGTAGACTTCGCTGCCGCGCGCTTCGAAGAGCGGAGCGATGATGACGACGCCGAGGCGCTTGGCGGCCTTGGCGAGTTCAGTTACTGACGGGCCGGTCTCAATCGGCTCGGCGAGGTCGAAGTTCTTCGGGTCCTGGTTGATGCAGAAATACTTCGTCGTGAACATCTCCTGGAGGCCGATGATTTTGGCACCCTTGGCCGCCGCTTCTTCGATGCGGGGTAAGGTCTTGCGCACGTTCGCCGCCGGGGCGTCCTCGGCGGTGAGCTGGATGAGGCCGATGCGGACGGAGTCAGCCATGGCGCAGGTCGTCAGTAGACGAGTTTGTTGATCGGATACTCCACGATTCCCTCAGCGCCGGCGGCCTTGAGGGTCGGGATGAATTCGCGCGCCTGACGGGTGTCGATGATCGTCTCGACGGCGACCCACTCGGGATTGCTCAGCGGGGAGACCGTCGGATTACGCAAGGCGGGCAGGGCGGCGGCGATTTGGTCGAGTTTGGCCTTCGGGAGGTTGAACTTGAGGCCGACCATGTGCTGGGCGGCGAGGGCACCCTGCAGCATGAGCACGATCTGTTCGATCTTGGCGCGCTTGGCGGGATTGGCCCAGGCGGCCTTGTTCGCGACGAGGACGGTGGTGGTCTCCATCAGCTGGGCGACGATGCGCAGATTATTGGCTTTGATGGACGATCCGGTCTCGGTGATGTCGACGATAGCGTCGGCGAGCTCAGGCACCTTCACTTCGGTGGCACCCCAAGAAAATTCGACTTCACATTCGACGCCTTGCGCCTTGAACCAGCGTCGGGTGGTTTCGACAAGTTCGGTAGCGACACGCTTGCCGGCCAGATCCTTGGCGGTCTGGACGGGCGAGCCTTCGGGCACGCAGAGGACCCAGCGGGATTTCTGGGCGGAGGCGCGGCTGTAAATCAGTTCGCAGACCTGCACGACATCGGCGTTGTTTTCCTGGACCCAGTCTTGGCCGGTGAGGCCGCAGTCGAAGAAGCCATGTTCGACATAACGGGCGACTTCCTGGGCGCGGATGAAGCGTCCATCGAGGGCGGGGTCGTCAAAGGAGGGGCGGTAAGAGCGGCTGCTCTTGGTGACGGGGAACCCGGCCCGGGCGAACAGCTGGAGAGTGGCCTCTTCCAGGCTGCCCTTGGGCAGACCGAGCATCAATTTGGCGGCTTCCTGACTCATTGGAGTATGGAGGAAGCCCACCCACCGCCCCTCCGCAAGCCTTACCTCACCCCAGCGGGCGGCGCTCAGCTGGGCACGAGATGGGCGTCACACCTCCGGGACAGAAGGACCCGCTTGCCCGCCGCGACCGAGCCTCTGAGCAGAGGCCATCCTAGAAAAACGGCCGTTAACCCTGCTTTTCGCCTCCACCGTTGACCCTGCTCGGTGGCACGCCTACTGCTCGATTTCAGCGTCCCTCAATGTCCGTTCCCTCCAAAAGCACCCGCCTCGGGTCAGCCCTGCGCAAGCTACTCACGATGCTGTGCGGCGTGGTGCTATTCCTCGTGATGGTGGGCCTGCTGGGCGTCTGGGCCCTGGGGCGTTTCTCCCCCAAGCTGCTCGATTCTTCCCTCGCCACGAAGTCTGGCGCCCATCTGGCGGTCGAAGCCAACGACACGAACCTTTTCGCCGGACGGCTGGCCTACTCGGGCATGATGATCACCAATCCGACCCGCTGGACGGAGAGGGAGTTCCTCAAGGTCCGTCGGCTCGCCATTGATCTTGATCTGCTGACCTTCTTTCAGGGCGGCAGCCGAGTCTTCAACGACGCCGAACTCGACATCGAGCACCTGACAATCGTTGGTAAAGCCGACTTCCTCGCCGATAATAATGCGAAGGATATCTTCAACGGGCTTAAGTCGGCGCCCGTCGCCAATACTCCGAAGCCCACGTCTGGCCCGCCTAGCGCCAAGCAGACGTTCCTCATCAAGCACCTGCGTGTCCGCGTCGATCGTATCACGATCATCTCCGGCGACGGCACCGACCAGCGTAAGGTGGTCGTCGACCAAGACTTCAACTACGTCTTCGAGGCTCGCGATATCACCGAGCGTAACTTCGACGAGAAAGTCTCTCGCCCGATGGGCGCGCAGGCCGTGCAGACCGCCGTCCAGCAACAGCCAGAACTCCTCCTCGACCTCGCTCGCGAGCGTCTCCGCAAATCCGTGACCGAGAAATTGCTCGGCGAAAAATAATCTTATGACCGATCCGATCCCTTCCTCCGAACCGATCCAGCCCGACGTCGCGACTCGTATTGCCGAACTCGAAGGGCAGATTGCGCTCCTCAAGGACACGGTGCTGCGCAGCAACGCAGACCAGCAAAACCAGCAGCGCCGCCACCACCGCGAAGGCATTGAGCTCCGCAAGTTCGCCACCGCTGGCCTACTCGAAGACCTACTCCCCGCCCTAGACTCGCTCACCCTCGGCCTGGAGTCCGCGTCGAAGCAGGCCGACGGGCGCGCCGTCGCCGAAGGCTTCCGCATGGCGGTCGGCCAGTTGCGTTCGATCCTTTCCGCGCAAGGCCTGGTCGAGGTCAACCCGGTCGGCCAGCCATTTGATCCCTCCCGCCACGAAGCCGTGGGCTCCGAGCCCAGCGCTGATGTCGCCGAAGGCACGGTACTGCGCGTCGCGCGCTCTGGCTGGCTGCTCCATGACCGCGTGCTCCGCCCGGCGGCCGTCTTCGTCTCCGCTGGCGCCGCTAAGTAATCTTTCCCGATGGCCGACGAATATTACACCCTGCTGGGCCTCGCGAAGTCCGCGTCCGCCGATGAGCTCAAAAAGGCCTATCGCAAGAAGGCGATGGAGTTTCACCCCGACCGCAACCCGGGCAACAAGGAGGCCGAGGAGAAGTTCAAGAAAGTTTCCCGCGCGTACGAGATCCTCTCCGACGACGCCAAGCGCAAGCTGTACGACCAGCATGGTGAAGCGGCGTTCGACCCCAATAAGGGCGCGGGCGCTGGTCGCGGCCCAGCGGGCGGGGGTTTCCGCGGCGCTGATCCGCGCGATATCTTTGAACAGATGTTCGGCGGCGGTGGTGGCGGTGGCTTTGGCGGTTTCGGTGGTGGCGCGAGCGAGACCCAAGACGACGCTGGTGAAGACCTGCGCGTCGACCTGAAGATCACGCTCGAAGAGGCGGCCGAAGGCGTCGAACGCAAGATCCCCTATCGCAAGCACGTCGCCTGCACGAAGTGCGCAGGTTCCGGTGCCGAGCCTGGCTCCAAGAAGAGCCGCTGTCCGACCTGTGCCGGTCAAGGCCAAGTAGTCCGCTCTAACGGCTTCTTCCAGATGCGCCAGGTCTGCCCTTCGTGCGGCGGCCAAGGCGAACGCATCGACAAACCCTGCAAGCCTTGCTCGGGCGAAGGCCGCACCGTCGCTGAATCCACGGTCAGCCTGCGCATTCCTCCCGGCGTCGACACGGGCACGAAGCTCCGCTCGAGCGGCAACGGCTCTGCCGGTCGCCGGGGTGCTTCCGCCGGCGATCTGTATGTCTATATCGCGGTCACGGACCACCAGCTCTTCGAGCGTGATGGCGACGACCTTGCTTGCAGTGTGCCGGTGAAGTTTTCGATCGCTGCTCTCGGTGGCAAGATTGTCGTCCCGAAACTCAAGGGGAAGACCACGCTCAACATCCCTTCCGGTACCCAGGGTGGCACGATTTTCCGCCTCCGCGGCGAAGGTATGCCACCGCTCCGCGGTTCGACCGCGGGCGACCTGCTCGTGCGCGTCGATATCGACGTACCGAAAAAGATGACCGATAAGGAAAAGGAAGCCCTCAAGGCCTATGCCACCGCTTGCGGTGATGAGGCCGCACCGGTCTCCGAATCCTGGCAGGCCAAGTTCAAGGAGTTCTTCCGTTAACCCCCTTGCCCGATAGAGGTCGGGTCATAAGGTGAACCCATGCCGCGCGATCCGGGCCAGACCGACCGACTTATCCGCCGTCTCCGCTGGGACGAGTTGGACCGTTCGTGGCTGCTCCGTTTCGCCGAGTTTGCACGCGACGAAGATCTCTCCGGCTTAGGCCTCGCCCAGCGTCCACTGCGCACGGGCGATCCATCCTCGGCCTTGCTCACCGGCGCGCCCCGCGCCCGCGCCCGCATCGTCGCCCGTCGCCCAATGGTCCTCGCGGGCCTCGGCTTGCTGGATGTGGTCTTCGCTGCTTACGGCGGGCGCTGTCACGCCAAGCCGCTCGCCTATGACGGCCAGTTCGTACCGGCCGGTACCGCGGTCGCCGAAGTCGAAGGCCCCGCTGCCGACCTCCTTTCCGCCGAACGTATCCTCCTGAATTTCCTCCAGCGCCTCAGCGGCGTGGCGACGCGCACCCGTGAGCATGTCCTCGCCCTAGGTTCATCGCCGACAAAGTTACTCGATACGCGTAAGACGACGCCAGGCTTCCGTATGCTCGAGAAGTACGCCGTCGGCCAAGGTGGCGGCTACAATCATCGGCTCGGCCTCTTCGACCGCATCATGGTGAAGGATAATCATCTCGCGGCCGGCGGCGCCACAGCCGGAGGACGGATCACGAAGATGGTCTACCGCGCGCGCGAAAGTCGCCCCGACCTCCTCGTGGAAGTCGAAGTCGACCGCCTGGATCAGATCGCTCCGGTCCTGAAGGCCGGCGCCGATATCATCCTGCTCGATAACTTTCCACTCGCCGACTTGCGTGAGGCCATCCCGCAGCTCCGTGGCCTCGCTTGGTCCGAAGTCAGCGGCGGTGTCAGCCTAGATTCCCTTCCACTCATCGGCGCGCTCGCGCCGGACTTCGTCTCGAGCGGAGGCCTCACCCACGCCGCGCCGTGGTGCGACCTCGGACTCGATTGGCTCTGACGTCATGGCCGCCCTCGACAGCAGCATCCTCCTCGCGTTCCTCGAAGCCGACGGCGAACCGGTCAGCGGAGACCGTCTCGCGAAAGAACTCGGCGTATCTCGCGTGGCGATCTGGAGCCGGCTGGAGCGCCTCCGTGCCGATGGGTTTACGTTCAAGGCTTCGACCCGGAAAGGCTACGAACTGAAGTCGGTCCCGCGCGAGATTAACGCGGCGTTGCTCGACGCCCATTTGCGGCGCCTCAAGGTCTCTCCCGACGTTGAGTTGTTGACCGAAGTCGACAGCACTAACTCCGTAGCCGAGCGCCGTCTCGCCGTCGGCCAGGAAGCGCCGTTCGCGGTGCTCGCCCGTTCGCAGCGGGCCGGCCGCGGCCGCTTAGGCCGGAAGTGGCACAGCACCCAAGCCGGGAACCTCTACCTGTCCCTCGCTTTCCGCCCGTTCATCCCGCCGGAACGGCTCAAGCCGTTCACGCTCTGGATGGGCCTATCGCTTTGCTCGCACGTCGAGAAATCGCTCGGCCTCAAACTCGGCCTGAAATGGCCCAATGACCTGCAGTCGCCCGACGGACGCAAGGTCGCCGGTATGCTCACCGAGGCTCGCCTCGACGCCGATTCAGTCCGTGAACTGGTTTTCGGCCTCGGCCTTAACCTCACCGGCCAGCCTAAGGATTTCCCGGCCGAGATCCGCGCGACGGCGGGCTCGCTCGAAGCGGCGCTCGGCAAACCAATCGACGTCAACCGCGAGGCGGCCGCGGTCATCGCCGCACTCTTCCATGCTTGGGAGCAGTTCGAGGAAGGTACCTGGTCGCGTTCGTTCCGTAAGCTTTGGCAGCACCATGACGTGCTCGCTGGCAAGTCCGTCCGCGTCGGTCTGCGCGGCGACCCCATCGCGGGCATCGTCGACGGTATTGATGAAGAGGGCTCCCTGATTCTCCGCACCGGCGGCGGCCGTAAAACGATTGTCTCCTCCGGCGAAGTCACGCTGCGTAAACCCTGAGCGCTTGCGCCCGCGCCCGCGTCCGACTAACCTTTTTCCTGTGTCCATTTTCTGCCTCGATGTCGGCAACACGCACGCGCACTGGGGTATCGTGGATGGACGCCAGCTACTCGCCCACGGCGAGCTGCCCACCGCTTCGCTCGAGACCGCGGCCTTGAACGCGTTGCTCGCTGCCCACCCTTCGCAGGGCATTGCGCTCGCGAGCGTTGTCCCGAAGGTGACCGCGGCAATCTCGCCGGCGCTCCTGAGGTGCGGCCGGCCGTTTTATCATCTGCGTCACGATAACGTGAAGGGACTAGGTTTTGATTACCCGAAGCCGGCCGAGGTCGGCCAAGACCGACTCGCCGATTGCGTGGGCGCCCAGCTCGTTGCGGGTGCACCGGCGGTCATCATCGGCATGGGCACGGCCACCACGGTCGACATTCTTACCGATCGCGGGTATGCCGGCGGTATCATCGCACCCGGCCTCGGCGTGATGACGCAGTATCTCCATGAGCGCACGGCGCTCCTGCCGGTGCTCGACCCGGCCTTCCTTCTTGGCGGCCCGGCCATCGGCAAGTCGACCATCGACGCGATGCGCTCCGGTTGTGCCCTCGGTTTTGCCGGGATGATTGGCGCCTTGCTCGACGGCGTCTGCGCCGAGCTCGTCCGACAAGGCTCGCCGCAGCCCAAGGTGATCGTCACGGGCGGTGCGGCGGTCTACTTGCCCGCCTCTTGGCAGGCGCGCGTGACGCATGAGCCGCACCTGACCCTGCTCGGCCTAGCCGAAGCCCACCGCCGTCATTTCGCATGAGCGACCCCGATCCCCTCGCGAAGCTCCGTCGCTTCGTCCCCCTCCTGACGGCGGTTATCGTCCTCCAGGCCGGCTTCCTACTCTACGCCCTGTTCGCCCAAAAGCTCCCGAAGGTCTGGCCGTTGGTGGTCGGCGACCTGGTCTTCTCGGGTATCCTGCTATTTGTGCTCTGGCGGTTCCTAGGCCGCCGCCGAGACTAGGCCTTAATCAGCTTCAGGAGATCCTTGCGGCGGGCCCGGATCTCCCGGCAGCCAGCTTTGGCTAGGCGATCGGTGGAGAAGGCCTCGACGGTCAGGCTGGCCACAGCGGTACCGTAGACCATGGCTTGCTTGAGGGTCGCGAAGTCAGTCGCCCCGACCGAGGCCAGATAGCCCAGGAGGGCTCCGGCGAAGCTATCCCCGGCGCCAGTGGGGTCGCGCAGCTCAGTCACGGGGTAGGCGGGGATCATGAAAAGGCCCTCCTCGTGGAAGAGGACCGCCCCATGTTCGCCCTTCTTGATGATGACGGTCTTGCACCCTTGTTTACGCAAGGCGTGGCCGGCCACGATCACGTTGGATTCGCCGGTGAGCTTGGCAGATTCAGAGTCGTTGACCACGAGCAGGTCGGCACGGCGCATGACTTCTCCGAGTTTCTCCCGCTGCGTCTCGATCCAGATGTCGATGGTGTCGGCGAGCACGTAGCGCGGTGCGGTGAGCTGGTTGAGGACTTCGAGTTGCAGGTCGGGCCGGATGTTACCGAGCATCACGAAAGGCGTGGCGCGGTGCGCGGTGGGCAGCTTCGGCTTGAAGTGCTCAAAGACGTTGAGCTGGAGGTCCTCGGTATCGCGACGGTTGTAATTCTCGTGGTAGCGGCCGCGCCAGAAGAACGTGCGGCCGGACGAATCGGTGAGCAGGCCGTCGAGGTCGATACCGCGCTTGGCGAGTTTATTGCGGTCGCGGTCACGAAAGTCGTGGCCCACGACCCCGACGATACGGGGCGGCGCGAAGTAGCTTGCGGCGAGGCAAGCGTACGCCGCGCTACCACCGAGGATGCGTTCCCCTTTGTCGTGCGGCGTGACGATGCTGTCGTAAGCCACGGAGCCGACGACGAGGACTGGATCGGCCTCGCGGCCCTTGTTCTTGATGCGAGTGGGAGTGGTCATGAAAAGAGTTCGGGGCGCGCGTCACGAAGACGGTAGAGCGCGAGTAGGGCGAGCGAATGCTGTGCTTGGTTAGCGAGTGCCTGTGCGAGCGCGGCTTGGGGGCGGACGGCCAGCACTTGAATTTCTTCGTGTTCGTCTGGGGCGCGCAAGCCCGTCGGGCGCACGCCTTCCAAGAGCACGAAATGGCACCGATTGGCCTGAATGGCGGGGTTTGGTGCGCAGGTGCCGAGCAGGCTGGCGCGGCCACCAGCGAAGCCAGTCTCCTCCTCGGTCTCCCGCACGGCGGCGAGCACGGGATCCTCGCCGCGCTCAATGATACCGCCTGGCGCTTCGGTGGAAAGGTCGCGCGTGCCAAAGCGATATTGGCGGACCATCACTAGGCGCCCGTCTTCGGTGATCGGGAGCGCGAGCACCCAGTCGCCGGAGCGGAGCACAAAAAAATCACCCTCTCGTTGATCGAGAGGGTGATTGAAGTGTTCCTTGTAAACCCGGAAAACCCTGCAGTCGGCGTGGAGCTCTTCGTGCTGGACGGACCAGCGAGAGGGCGCCGACATGCGCAAGATTACTTGGTCTTTAGCTTCTGACCGATCTGCATGCGGTTCGCGTTCACGCCAGGGTTGAGGTCCTGGAGAGCCTTGAGCGAGACACCGGCCTTCTTGGCGATGCCGCCGAGGGTGTCGCCCTTGGCGACGACATATTCACCGGGGCCGGCAGCAACTGCAGCCTTACTGGAACCTGCGGTGGCCTTCGGGGCGGAAGCGACTTTCTGGAGAGAGGTGATCTGGTCAGCGAGGGTCTTCTCGTTGAGGGCGAGGTCGGAGAGACCCTTGTCGAGGTCAGCACGGACGGCCTGGAGGTCGGCGTTGTTGGCCTTGCCGGCGAGGGCGTTGCCGAGTTCACCGACGCTGGCCTTGGCGGCAGCGGCTTCATCGCTGGCGGCCTGAGCGGCGCCCTTGGCCTTGATGCCGAGCACGAGGCCGGCAGTGCCGAGAGCGAAACCGAGGATACCCACGATGAGCGGGAGCTTGGATTCGGAGGAGGAGGGGGAGATATTGTCGTTTTCCATATATTGAGGTGTTTTGCGGGTTGGAACACTTGGAGATTAGCAGTTTGACAAGGACGGCAACACAAAATCAGACTGTTTGTTCGGGTACCGGGCAGTATCTCAATTGGTAGAGTCCCTGCTTTGGGAGCAGGGTGTTGCAGGTTCAAGTCCTGTCTGCCCGACCACCCGACACTTTAAGATGCAAGCCCTGAGACCCCTCAGGCGTAGGCTAGGAACTGCCCGTCTTTAATCACGGTCACATGGTTGGCCCCATCTGGACGGTTCGAGGCTTCGGTGCGGCCGATTACCTGGGCGCTTAGGCCGAGCTCGGCGGCGAGGCGCAGCGCGACCTCCGCGTCCTTAGGTTCTACGAACACCTCCAGACGGTGCCCCATGTTGTAAACCTGGTGCATTTCCTTGGCGTCCGTCCCACTGACCCGGGCGATTTCGGCAAAAATGGGGGGCGTCGGGAAGAGGTTGTCCTTGATGAAGTGGACCTTGGAGCCGAACCGACGGCACTTGGTCTGGCCCCCGCCGGAGCAATGGACGAGGCCTTTGACGCGCTGGTTCCCGAGGGCTTGGAGCAGGCGCAGGGCGTAAGGGGCGTAGGTGCGCGTGGGAGACAGGAGGGCCTGGCCGACGGTCAAGGTCGAGCCGGGGAGGGCGTCCGTCAAACGATGGGGGCCGCAATAGGCCAGCTCGGCCGGGGTGGCCTTGTCGTAGGTTTCGGGATACTTCTCTGCATAGTACTTCGAAAGGAGCTCGTGGCGGGCGCTGGTCAGGCCATTGGAGCCGATACCGCTATTCTCGGAGGTCTCGTAATGGGCACGTCCATGGGAGGCGATGCCGACGATGACGAGGCCCGGGACGACGCACGCGGCGTCCACGACTTCATTACGGTCGAGGATCGCGGTAGCGGTGGAATCGACAGTCAGCGTGGGGGTGAGGTCGCCCACATCGGCGGTCTCGCCTCCGCCAGACGTGATGCCGAAGCCCTGCGCACGTAGCATGGCGAGCACGTCTTCGGTACCGTTGATAAGCTCCGCGAGAATTGCGCCCGGGATGGCCTTGGCGTTGCGGTTAATAGTCGAGGAGAGGATGACGCCCTTGGTCACGCCGACGCACAGGAGGTCGTCGATGTTCATGACGATGCTGTCCTGCGCGATGCCGCGGAAGACGGAGGCGTCGCCGGTCTCCTTCCACCAGAGATAAGCAAGTAAGGCCTTGGTGCCGGAGCCATCCGAATGCGTGACGACGCACTTGGAGGCGTCGCCGGTTAGATTGTCGGCGACGATCTTGCAGAACGCCTGCGGAAAGAGGCCGGGGTCAAGGCGATCGACGGCGGCATGCACTTCACTCTTGGAGGCGGAGACGCCCCGGGCCGCATAACGGCCGGAATCCGAGGAGGGCTTGCTTTCGTGCGCCATGACTCTTGCGTGCATATCTCCGACCCTGCTATTCGGTCAACGCCCTTCTCCCACGTGCTGCAACTCTTCCTCCGCTTTCCCTGGCTTCGTCGCGTCTCCTCGGCGTTGGTGGGCCTTCTGCTCGGCCTCGCGCTGGTCGCCGCTTTAGGCTGGTGGAATGCGCGCAGTCTCCGCGCCCTCGCTGACGATCTCCGCCAGGCCTACGAGACACATGACGCGTTCGCGATGGAGCAGCTCTTCTGCTGGGACGGCGTCGACGCCGACACCCGCGGTCGCATCCGTTTTGTCATCCTGCAAGAGCACGAACTGCCAGTCGCCACGGTCATCGCCCGCCCGCTCACCGCTTTCGATCGGCAGGCCGGACCGGGGCTCCGCCCGAATCTGACGCCCGACGGCACCATCGAGGTGACCTTCGCCACCTCGGACCGCCTTTCGGCCGCCTATCTGGCCGGCCGCGACGGCTTTCGCCACCGGTTAATCGTCCTGCTGCCTGCGAATTGACGCGGATTCTTGACAGCCGCCACCTGCCTTCCAATTAATCAGACCCTATGGCCGACAAGAATGACAAGCGTCCCGAAAGCGTTACGGGCAAATTCTACGTGGATTCACAGTGCATCGACTGTGACCTCTGCCGCGAGACTGCCCCGAAGTCCTTCGTTCGCCAGGACGATGGCGGTTATTCTTACGTCTTCGCCCAGCCGACCGATCAGGAAGGTATCGACAAGTGTATGGAAGCCCTCGAGGGCTGCCCGGTCGACGCCATTGGTAAGGACGGCGAATAATCGCCTCAGCGATACCCCGAAAGCCCCGGACCTCCGGGGCTTTTTGTTTGGGGGCCGCCGTGACTTCGCCACACTTCCGCCCATGGGCGTCAAAATCTCCTGCGAATACCTCGGCGACCTCCGCGCGCGCGCCACCCACGGTCCTTCTGGTACCGTGCTGCATACCGACGCGCCGGTCGACAACTACGGCAAGGGTGAGTCGTTCTCGCCGACTGACCTGACGGCGACGTCGTTGGCGACCTGCATTATGACAATCCTCGGGATCCAAGCCAAGGGACTCGAGTTGGATTTCCGCGGCCTCCGCGTCGACGTCGAGAAGCACATGACCGCCCAGCCGCCGCGCCGTATCGCGAAGCTCGAGGCGACGATTCATATGCCGGCGGGCATAGCCGAAGACCTGCGCGATCGCCTTATCCGCGCCGCCAATGCTTGCCCCGTGAAACAGTCGCTGCATCCCGACGTCGAGATCGCGCTGGTTTGGATTTGGTGAGCGGCTGAATGGAGGGTGGGTCGGGACCGCGTCACGACCTAGCCTGCAATTTCATTCTCAGGTCCCAGGTCTCGGCCGCCAGGTATCAGGTTCAGGTTATCAGCATCAGGTTCAGGTTCGGGCCATCCCGCACCCGTACCTGAACCCGAACACCCGTACCTGGCTCCCGATTGCCGAGACCCGAGACCTGAAAATATTCCCGCCACCCGCCACCCGAAACGATTACTTTCGCCGAGCTTCTACCAAGCTCTCTTCTTATGCCCGACCATCGCGTAATAAGTCAGATAAAGATAACAGGGCAGGATGATCCAGTAGGCTGAGCGCACGGAATAATGGTCGGCCAGCCAGCCGTAGCCGAGCGGTAGGATGGCGTTGCCGCAGAGGCCCATAATCATCACGGAAGCGCCGACCTTAGTGAAGCGACCGAGTCCGTCTAATGCCAGCGGCCAGATACCGGCCCAGGTCAGCGAGTTGGCGAAGCCGAGCAAGACCACGAACCAGAGGGAAATGTCCGTGGCGTGTCCAAGGAATCGCACTGATCCGTGCGTCGTCACGATCAGCAAGGATAGTCCGACGCCGAGGCCTGTGCAGAGGCGCAGCATGGCGAGTTGCGAGAGCCATCGCGGGATCAGCATGATACCGACGATATAGCCGCAGATCATCGCGGTCAGCACGTACGACGGGAAGATCTTGGCCTCGAGCAAGGGGAGGCCCATCGATTGGGCGTAGGGAATGATGGTGTCGACGGAGATGACCGAGGCCCCGACGTGCAGGAAGATGCCGAGCGCGCCGAGGATGAGGTGCGGGAATTGTAGTATGCCGGTCTTGTCGGCGTTGGCTTCGGCGACCTCGGCCGTCTCATGTTCGGTATCGATTTCGGGGAGCGGCGAGAAGCGGACGAGAAATCCGAGCATGAGGAGTGCCGAGCCGACCCACGCGTAGGGGACGACGACGCGGCGGATGAGCTCGTCGAGTGCGGCAGCTTTTTCGGCCGGCACCATGGTTGCGAGGCTCGCGAAGAGATCGGTGTCGGTGACCTTAAACACCACCGCCGCAAAGACCATCGGCGCGAGGATCCCCGCACCTTTGTTGCAGATTCCCATCACGCAGATGCGGCGCGCGGCGGTCTCCTTGGACCCCAGGATGGTGATATAAGGATTCGCCGCCGTCTGCAGGATTGCCAAGCCGGCGCCGAGCGTGAACAGGCCGCCGAGGAAAAGGCCGTACGTCCGCGTCATCGCCGCGGGGATGAAGAGGAAGGCGCCTGCCGCCATGACCCAGAAGCCGATCATCATCCCGCGTTTGAAGCCGGTACGCTTGAGCAGGTGCGCCGCTGGCATCGAGAATAGGAGGTAGGAGATATAGAAGGCGAACGTGACCAAGTAGGCCTCGAAGTGCGTCAGCTCGCACCCGATTTTGAAATAGGGGATGAGGATCGCATTTACCCAGGACACGAAGCCGAAGATGAAGAATAGCACCGCGATGATCGCAATCGAGACGCGCGTCTGCCCCGGCGTCAGGTCACGGGCATGGATAGGGGCGGAACTCATGCGCGGGGTGAAGTCAGCCTGCCGCCTCCGTCGCCACGGGCAATAAAAAGACCCCGGTGTTCCGGGGTCTTTCTCGTGGATGGGAAGCTGGGCTTAGGCCGAGCAACCGCAGCCACCGGAACCGCAGCCACCTTGCGGCTGGGCGACAGGCTGTTCGGTGGAGCAGCAACTGCTGGCCGACGCGCCTTCTTCAGAGGAACAGCAGCCGCCTTCAGAGGCCTCGCCGGTAGAGCAGCAACCGCCTTCGGAGGAAGATTCGCCGGAACCACAACCGCCGCCGCCACAGCAACCACCCGACTGATGCGGATGGCCGTGGGAGAGTTCGGTGAGTTCAGCCGCACGGACGGAGACGACTTTGATATCAAAATGCAGGGTCTTGCCAGCGAGCTCATGGTTGCCGTCGAGGGTGACCTCTTCTCCTTCGATTTTCTTGATTGTAAGCACGCGCATGCCGAGGTTGGTCTCAGCGTGGAAACGCATGCCGATCTGCGGCGTGTTCGCGCCGAAGGCGTTGAGGGGTACCAGCTGGAGGAGCTTCTCGCTATATTCGCCGTAGCCGAGCTGCGGCGGAACGAGGACGCTCTTGGTGTCGCCGGCGACAAGGCCGTCGACTCCCTGCTCGAGGCCAGGGATAATGTTCTGGGCGCCGTGGAGATACTCCATCGGGCCGCGATCGCCGGAGGCATCGATGATGTTGCCCTGGTCGTCCTTCAGGGTGTATTCGATGGCGACGACGGTTTCTTTGGCTACGCGCATGGTGATAATGAGCGTTGAGCCTAGGGCTAAACCAACCCGAAGCAAGGCGACAGGTATCTAAACCTTGACCGACTCATCGGAGGCGGCTTCCCTTATTCTCCTGCTGTTTGGGGCCGTAGCTCAGTTGGTAGAGCGCGTCGTTCGCAATGACGAGGCCGTGAGTTCGAACCTCATCGGCTCCACCAGCAGGCCTTTCGGTTTAGGCCGACGGCGAGGCTTCGTCGCCTGTCAGCTCCTTGGCGACCTTGCGGGCCCGCTTCACTTCTGGCAGGGATTCATGGGCTTGGATGTCGATGGTGGCGCCCTCCTTAATCTGGCGCTCGGCCTTCATCCTCTCGCCTTCGGCGATTAGCTTCTCGGCGTTGTTGAACACGCGTGAACGCAGGGTGCCGAGCGTGGCGTTATATTCTTCGACGGCCTTATTGAGGCTGCCGCCCGCCTCGGCGAAATGGTCGCTGGCGATACGCACGCCGTCGTGCAGCTTCTCCGCGAGCTCGATGACTTTCTCGGCACGCTGCTCGACTTCCACCCGGTCCCACGAATGGGCGATAGTCCTGAGTACTGAGAGCAGGGTGGTGGGGGTGGCGATGACGACTTTCTGGCCCCAAGCGTTTTCAATCAGGAGCGGGTCGACCTGCAGCGCCGTGCTGAAGAGCGCCTCGCTTGGCAAGAAAAGTACCACGAATTCAGGGGAAGGCTTGTACTGATTCCAGTATTCCTTGGCACCGAGTTTCTTGGCGTGGTCGGCGAGCTTGGCTGCGAAGTCCTGCAGCAGGCGCGTGCGTTCGGCTTCAGTCTCAGCCTGGCTGGCTTCGATGTAGGATTTAGTGGGCGCCTTAGCATCCACCACGATCTTCCGGCCGCCTGGGAGCGAGATTACCATATCTGGGCGGAGGTTGCCCTGCTCGGAGGCGGTCGTGGTCTGGGTCTCGAAGTCGACGTGCTCCAACATGCCCGTCAATTCTGCGACGCGCGAGAGCTGCAGTTCGCCCCAACTACCCTGTTTGTTTGTAGAGGTCATCGCCGCGGCCAGTTTGCGTGCTTCCTCAGCGACCTTCTCGGAGCTTTCGTTGCTGGTCTTAAGGGAGCCCTTAAGCTCGTTATTAGTGCGCGTTAGCTCGTCGAGCTGGCTCTTAAAGGGAGCAAATTTCTGCTCCGCCATACCGATGAACTGCTCGCGGCTCTGCGTCAGCTGGCTCTGTGCCGCGCTGGCGAAGGCCTCGCGCATGCGCTTCTCGAGTTCGGCGAAGGACGCCTTGGTCTCTTCTAGGCTGCGTTGCGTCGCTTCCTTGTCTGCTTCGGCTCTCGCCACCGCGGTCTCTGCCGTCGTGGCTCTTGCCAAGGCCCTCTCGCGTTCGCCCTGGAGCGAGGCGGTATCCTGCGTACGGCGGGTCTCCGTCGCGAAGAGTAGGGCCTTTGTGCCGGCGAGTTCCTGCTGCAAGGCCGAATCGATTTGGTTCTGAGGCTGGGTGCGACGACCGAGCAGGTAGCCGACGGTGCCGAGCGCGAGGCCCAGCAATAAGGGGACGATGTAATCCATCTGGTTTCTTATAGGAAAGACACTCTGCCCGGCCGCAGGCCTTCCGCAACTTATCCCCGCGGGTCGCCTTCGATTGCGATCGCGTTGCCGAGTTCCCAGGCAGCCTCATAAGCGGCCACGTAGTCGGGCGAGGACCAGGCGGGCGATGCAGCCTCGCCGCCGAGGCCGGCTATGAAACCGTAGCGGATACCATGCGAAATGCGCCGGCGACGGGGGTTCTCCCGCTGATTACTCCACTCGAGTGCGCGGGTGAAGGCTTCGTCCGGGATGGGCGAGACGACCGACCGACCGACCTGCCAAGCGACGACGCTTGCGTGGTCAAGGTCGCTGACTTTCCGTCCGAGGACCAAAGACATCGGCACGGGGCCGTTCTGGCGGCCGGCTTCGATCTGGCCCTGGACCTGTAACCTCAGCGCGACCTGCCAGCGCTCCTCGACGGTCAGGAGGCCGTAGTCGTAATCCGGGTCGTCTGCGGCCGTGTCCCGAAGCTCGGCCTTGGCGTAGCGCCGCCACTTAGCCAACCAGACGTTCCATTCGTCAGTTCCGCGGAGGGGGGGCTTGCCCAGCCAGTCGGGGAGGTCTTCGCGCATCGATAAATACGGGTCTTTTGTGATTGATATGCCATCTTTTGGGTGCCTGGCAAGTAAAAGGTGAAATCTTGTTCACTAAAATAGGGTGTGCCCCTTATCCCTCATGGGGTTAACTCCCAAAATAACCGCACAAAAACGGATTTTTCGTCGAACTATTCCTCAGGTTTGGTGTTATCCAAGTCGTACCCCTTATTCCAGTGAACAGTATCCATTCGACCCAACGAAAAGGTCAGGCCTCTTTGCCCCTTTTCTCTATGCTCATCGTCGCCGCCTTGGCGCCGACCTTGAGCTTCGCACAGGCCGCTCCGGCTCCTGCCGCTGCCCCCGCCGCATCTCCGGCGCCGGTCGCCGGCGTCGCCGCCGCGGTGCCGCTCCCGGGTCTCAGCGGGTCCGACCAGGTCGGCCCGGTCATCCTGCGCGATGAGACCGTCGCCCAGGTGCTCGACCTGATGCAGCGCTGGACGGGCAAGTCCATCCTCCGCCCACAGGCCCTCCCGGCCAGCGTCTATACGCTCTCGCTCCCCGCCTCGATTACCCGCGATGAAGCGCTTCTCGCCATCGAGACACTGCTCAACCTCAACGGCATCGCCGTCATCCAGCAGGGCGACAAGTTCTTGAAGGTCGTCCCGAACCTCGTCGCGAAGTCTGAATCCCCTGCGCTCATTACGGGCTCGACGCTCACGCTGCCCCCCAGCGGTCGCATTGCCACGAAGATCTACACGCTCAAGCATGCCAATGCGCAGGAGTTCGTCACACAAATCACCTCGGGTCTGAATACGACCCTTGCCTCGCCGCCCATCTTCTTCGGCCGCAACAACGCTTTCCTGATTACCGACTCGATCACGAACCTCCAGAAGATCGAGAAGCTCGTCGAGCAGCTCGACAAGCCTCAGCTCGACCTCGTCGTGACCAAGAGCTACACGCTCAAGAACGCGATGTCCACGGACCTGGTCGCGAAGCTGACCGCGATGCTCCGCACTCCGCAGGTCACCTCAGGCGGCGCGCCTTTCCGCCTCAGCACCGGCACGACCTTCCTCGCTGATGAGCGCACCAACCGCGTGCTGCTGATGGGCTCCGCCGACCAGCATGATTTTTTCGATAAGCTAATCGATACGCTCGATCAGAAATCCAACCCGAATACGAAGACCGACGTAATCTTCCTGCGCCACGCCGACGCCCAGCAGGTCGCGACGCTCGTTACCTCGCTTGTGACCGGCCAGACCACCGCCGCCACCCGAGCCGGCAACACGACCCGTTCGACGACCCTTAACCGTACAACCGCCGCGCCGGTTGCCGCTGCGCCGGTCGCCGCCGCGGCCACCGCGGCCGCCGGCTCTCAGCAGGCTGGCGCTGACGAGTTTAGCAACACGGTGACGGTCCTTCCGGACATCCGTAGTAACTCCATCGTGGTCTCGGGCACCAACGATGATCTTCGCCTCCTTCATGACCTAATCGACAAGGTCGATATCGTTCTCCCGCAAGTCCGCATCGAAGTCGTCATCGCTGAAGTGAAGCTCTCCGATAACGAGAGCAACGGCTTCAGTACCCTCGGCCTCACGGTCACCAACGGAAAGCTCACCGGCATCGGTGGCAGCGGCGCCGGCTTTGGCGTCACGGGTATCCCCGTCACCCCGAGCAATCCTGTCCTCAATAACGGGCAGACCATTGTGAATCCAGCCCAGGGCGCCCTCGGCGCCAACAATAGCCTGAGCGCCACCATCGGCCTCGTCACCACGCCGCGTAAGGGCGACCTGAAGATCCTCTCGGTGCCGGCCATCACGACGACCCACAACAAGGAAGCCACGCTCTTCGTCGGCGAATCCCGCCCGGTTATCACGGGCTCGACTGTCGCCGCCACCACAGGCCAAATCACCTCCACGGTCTCGCAGCGAGATATCGGCATCACGCTAAAGGTGCTCCCGCTCATTGGTAAAGACGGAGCAGTTCAGCTCCAAATCTCCCAGTCGGTCGAAGACATCCTCGGTACGACTATCCTCGACGGTAACGATCAGCCGATCATCGGCCGTCGCACGACCGATTCCTACGTGAGCGCAATGAGCGGTGAGATCGTCGTCCTCGGCGGCCTTCAACGCACAGTGACCACCAAGTCCACCTCGCGCCTCGGCCCGATCCCGATTATCGGGGACATCTTCGGCTCCTCGACCAACCTCGAGGAGAAGCAGGAGCTGATTATCTTCCTCCGCCCGTACGTGCTTAACAGCACGGCTGTCGACAACCTTGACGCTCTCAGCCGCGCCGCCAACAGCGCCATCGGAGAAGAAGTGAAGAAGATTATCGATAATGTCCCCGGCAAGGTGCCCGCCGCTCCTGCCACTCCTGTCCTTCCCGAAAAGAAGTAACATGTTGACCGTCGACCGGCACGGACTGCCCTCGGCCTTGGCCGAGCGCCTGACCGATGAAGCTCGCGCTTCGTTCGCAGAGACCCCGCGCGAAGGTCGCTTCAAGTTCCTCGCGCAGGCGCTCAACCTCGACGAGGCCGCACTCCTTGCCGAACTCTCCCGCCTCACCGGCCTCGAAGTCCTCGAGGAGCCCGCCATCGATTCGGAAGGCATGAAGATCCTGCCCGCGCGCATCGCTTCCGAAGCGCAGGTCGTCCCGACGCTGCTCCCCGGCGGCGAAGAAGGCCGCCTCCGCCTCGTCACGGCGCTCCCGCCTGACACCGATACGGCCGACTGGGTCGCGACCTTCGCCACCCGCCGTCCGCAGTGGTACCTCGCTCCGCCCGAACGTGTCAGCGCCCTCATCAACGAAAACTACGGCGTGGGTTCTGGCAGCCTTGAGGACGAAGGCGATGACCTCCCGGCCTCCGAAGTTTCTACCGACGTCGAAGCCGACCAAGACGCGGCGGTCGTGCGCTTTGTCACTGAAGTCCTCACGCAGGCCGTCGCCGAAGGCGCGACCGACGTCCACTTCGAGCCGCAGGAAAATAATCTCCGTATTCGCTACCGCGTCGACGGTATCCTGATCGCGATTCCGCTCCCAGATAATCTAGCCCGCTTCCAGGACGCGATCATCTCGCGCCTGAAGATCATGGCGCGCCTCAATATCTCGGAGCGCCGCCTCCCGCAGGACGGACGTATCAACTTCCGCGACGGCAAGACCGTCCTCGATATCCGCGTCTCGACGATTCCGACGATCTACGCCGAGTCGGTCTCGCTGCGTCTCCTCAACCAGCGCAAGGAGGCCTACAACATGGACCGTATCGGCATGAATCCCGACGAGCAGGCCGCCATCCGCAAGGTGCTCGATTACCCCCACGGTATTATCCTGGTCACGGGTCCGACGGGTTCCGGCAAGTCGACCACGCTTAACGCTTTCCTCCAGGCGATCAATTCACCCGATATCCGCATCGTGACGATCGAAGACCCGATCGAATACGAAGTGCCCGGCGCCAACCAAGTGCAGACGCGCGCCGAAATCGGGCTCACCTTCGCCGGGGCCCTCCGCAGCACGCTACGTCAGGACCCTGACGTCATCATGGTCGGTGAAATCCGCGACTTGGAGACGGCCGAAATCTCGATTCGCGCTTCGCTCACGGGTCACTTGGTCTTCTCTACTCTCCACACTAACGACGCGCCCGGCGCGATCACGCGACTCGTCGACATGGGCGTCGAGCCCTTCCTCGTCGGCTCCGCCGTCGAGCTCGTCATCGCCCAACGCCTCGTCCGCCGTCTCTGCACGGATTGCGCTAAGACCGTCCCGGTCGATCGTAAGAAGATCCTGCCCGCCCTCGAGGCGCTCGGCATGGACGAATCTTTCCTGAAGGACGTGACGTCGCTCAAGGAAGCCTGCGGTTGCCGCAAGTGCCGTAACACGGGCTACCGTGGCCGCGTCGGCGTCTTCGAAATCTTCCACCCGAAGCCGTTGCACGACCTCATCGTCGGCCGCGTCTCTAATCGTGAGCTCACGGAAAAGGCGATCGAGCAGGGGATGCGTCCACTCGCCAAGGCCGGCTGGATTAAGGTCGCCGCCGGCCTCACGACCATCGACGAGCTCGTCCGGAACCTGAGCTCGAACGAATAAGCCGCGATGGCCGTCTTCAACTACACCGCGCGCGACGCCGCGGGCGCCGTGACCGAAGGCACCATCGACTCGCAGACGCGCCGTGAGGCGCTCCGCAAGCTGCAAGCCCGCGGCCTCAAGCCCTTCAAGGTCGAGGAAGCGGGTGCCGCCGTGCGCGCCAAGGAAGCCGTCCGTGAAGGCGGTCCTTCCGACAAGGAACTTGTGCCGACTGAGGCCGAGTGCTTGCCTTTCCTAGAATCGATGGCCGACCTCGTGCGCTCCGGTATGTCCGCGGGCGAAGCGCTTCGTCTCCTCGCTCTCCGCCTCCAGAAATCCCGACTACGCGTCCTCTGCGCCGGTATTTGGTCCAAACTCGGCGAGGGGCAAAGCCTCTCGGTTGCGATGGGTGCCTATCCGAAGGTCTTCGACGGTCAGACACTCAACCTGATTGCCGCCGGCGAAGCCACCGGTAATATCTGCGATGTCCTCGAGCGCCTAATCTCGCACTTCACGGAACAGGTGGCGTTTAGGCGCAAGCTGATTAGCGCGATGGCCTACCCGCTCTTCATCTGCGTCGTCGCCATTGGTGTCGTGATTTTCTTCGTGCTCTTCCTGCTGCCTCGCCTGCAGACGCTCCTTAATTCTCTCGGCGGCAAGCTGCCGCTCTCCACGAAGCTGCTGATGAACTTCTCCAGTGTGTTCGTGGTGGCCGCTCCAATCCTCTTTGTCGCCGGCATCCTCGCCGTCATCGGTATCGCCCGCTGGCGCAAGACGGAGGAAGGTAAGATCGCCTCCGACGCTCTTCTGCTCAAGGTGCCGCTCGCCGGATCGTTCGTGATGCGCGTCTCGGTGCTGAACTTTTGCCATACGCTCGCGGTGCTCCTCGAGAACGGTATCACGACCGCCGAGGCCCTTCGCCTCGCCGAGAAGACCGCGCCTAACCGCGCCCTGCGTCAGCAACTCCGCGAAGCCACCGACCGTGTGCTCGAAGGCGACAGCCTCTCGAAGGCCCTCGCCCGTACGGGGTATTTCCCGCGCCTGCTTCTCGACCGCGTTGCCGTCTCCGAACAGACCGGCAATCTAGCGCCCGGCCTCCGCGATATCTCTCGCTCCTATCGTGCTGAGCTCGACCGTTGGCTCGACACGGTCTCGCAGACGATTTCGACCACGGTGCTTCTGGCGGCCTTCTCGTTCGTTGGCTTCATTGCCTTCGCAATCATCGCCGCCGTCTTCGAAGTCAGTTCCAGCTTCCGCTTCTAAAGGTAGGGACAGCACTACGTGCTGCCCTCTGTATTTAGGTAGGTTCGGGACCGTGCCACGACCTAGCCTGTAACTAGGTAGGGTCGAGCATCCTTGCTCGACCGTGGTCGACCAAGGATGGTCAGCCCTACCCAAACAAGGTAAAATGGAATGTTAGCTGCGGCCATATGCCCCCTGGCCAATCATCCGGTCTCCGGTTTCCCCTTGAGCTATGCCTCGGCCATCCGCCACCCGCCACCCGAAACGACTACATCCACCTTTGCACAGGAGCACCGCTCCGATTTGCACCTTTACACTTCAGCATGCCCCCTAGTGGCCTCCGGCCACGCCTGCGCCTACTTCCCTTCTTCCGGCTCACCTGCCGCCTTGGCTCCGGCCGGCAGTTCGCCGAGGAGTTCCAGTGCGGTGATGGTCGCCTTGAAGGTAACGGTTCCCGCGGTGCCGCGGTCGGCTACCATGGAAAGGTTGCCAATCGCGAGGTACGGGGCGCGCGACTTCACGCTTTCGTAGAAGCGTAGCACGCTCGCAAGGTCCGCCTTCCGGCAACTCATCTGGAGCGAGTGAATTGCGAACTTGCCCGCCTTGGTGGTCTTGGGCGATTCGGTATTAGCACTGAGGCCGGCTTCCTTGGTGGCGTTCACGGCTTCGGCGACGAGCTTGGCCTGATCGTAGCCATGGCCAGAGTCGAGTCCTTGCACCGCCAACGAGGTCGCGTTGCGGATCTCCCGTTCCTTGGCGAGCCACGACTTCTGGACGAGCGCGTTCTCCTCGAGGGCGCGCCAGTCGTCCCAGCCGCCGCGGACGCGGCTCCAGGCTCCGGTGGACCAGAGGGTCGAGGCGACAAGCAGCGCGACGAGCGCCATGAAGCGTTCGCGGGGTTTCAGGCTAAAGAAGAAATATTTCATTGTTTGATGGTCTCGGCGGCCTTGAGGAGCGCGGGCTGCTTGAAGGTGATCTCTAGGCGGAAGGTGCTGGAAGTCTCGCGCACGCGTGGCTCGCTATTCGTGACGGCTTCGACCTCGGGCATGGCCTGCACGGCCTTGAGGAAGTCGGAGATGTCGCCGGCGTTCGGCGTCTTGGCGTCAACGGTCATCATCGGCTTGGCAATCGCGCTATCTTTCGCCTTCTTAATCTCGCAGTGGATGCTGGTGAATTCGACGGTGGCCGGTCGCTTCTCGTTCACAAGTGCGAGCATCTCCATCGGTAACAGGCGCTTTACGCCCAGCTCGAGGATGCGCGAGGTGATGCCCTGGGAGGCTTCGATATCCTCGACGACCGGACGGCGGGTTTCGTTGGCGACTTCCAACGAGTGCGAACGCATACCGACGACCATGCCAGCGATGTCCAGGAGGAGCGAGACGACGAGCACGGCGGCTCCGACGCGGGCGGCGTTCCAAAGGATGAGGTTGAGTCGCTCCTTCTTGCGGCGCTCGGCGAGGAAGTCGCCGTCGCGGATGTCAGAGTCGTCGAGGCCTTTTTTGGCGATAGTGAACGAACCTTCGAACTCGCCCTTGAGGACGAGGTCGCCTTCAACGATCGCGCCGGCGAGGACGCCAGTGAGGTTTTCGACCGGTGTGTCGGCGGCGAGGTCGGCGCGGGTGGCGGCTTCGCGCGCGATGCTGGCTTCGTCTGCGTCTGCGAGCTCGGCCACTACAATCGCGGCGGGTAGCCCGTCGCCGGCCTTCCAGGCGAGCGCGGTGAGGCGCTCGTCACTGCGGTGTACGACGATGCCGTCGGCCGCAGGGCGATGGCCGCATAGGGCCAGGAATTCGGGGACAACCTGGCAGTCTTCCGGCCAGGCGAAGCTTTCTTCAGTGGTGAAGCGGCGACGGTGGGCGGCATAGGCGAGCGCCTGTTTGCCATCGGCGGAGGTGACGAAGCCGACGAGCATCTGCTCGAGTGGGAAGGGGGAGATGGCCTCGAGAGCGAGGTTCACCTGCCCGGGGATGTCTTCGCCTTCGACGGTGAGTCGACGGACGAAGAAGCGGTTGCCGGGAAGCATGGCGGCTTCCTGCGGCTTGGCGTCTTTGAAGAGGCGTGAGAGAGAGGTCATTTGGTAAGTGGCTTCGTTGCCCGGGGTTCGGAGGGTTCGGAGGGGACCGAAGGTTCGTCAGAGTCAGCGGGGGGTTTGGGCGGGGGCGGGGCTCCGTTATCTTCTTCCCAGGCGAGGATTTGGAACGGGTACGCGATGGTCTTGCTGGCGACGCGTCCGCTCATGGTCGATTTGCCGAGGGTGGCTGGCGCTTCGATTCCCGGGGTGAGGTAGGGAGAGGTGTTTGTCGTAGTCGACCGCGGAAGGGCTGTCGAGGTTCCCGTTGTTTTTGCAGTCGTCGTGGTCGCCCCGGTCCGGCTCAGCCCGATGCTAGGGTCGGTGTCGGGGTTCGCCGCGGCGGTCGGGTAGGCCACGTCCTCCCGGATGGCCACCAAGGCGCTGATTCGGCACTTGGAAAGGCCTTCTTTCGCGGTCACGCGCACCCACATGAGGATGACTTCGTCGTCGAACTTGGCCATATTGATACCGCCGCCGACGAGCTGGCGAACCTCGCTGGTGACACGGAAATAGGGAGGGGTGCCGACGATACGCTTGCCGATCTCGCTCTGGCGTTCGCGAATCAGGGCGACCTGCTTCTCGTCCAGGCCTTGCGACAGGAGCACGGCATCGGAGGCGGTATTGATGTTGGCCTGGGGGAAGGTGTACAGGCTGACGCAATCCTTGAAGGCCCGGAAGATCGGGGTGGGACGTCCGAGCTCGTCGAAGAACTGCTCCTTGGCGACGCCGATGGAGCGGAACTCCTCGAAACTCCGGATAGGGCGGCGCGCGGGCCGGAACGAAAGCGTGCTTCGCTGGTAGGCTGCGTCCGTGGCTTCTTCTTCGATCGATTCGTAGGACTTACTCTGCCAGGCGACGATGGCGTCCGAGACACGCTCGGCGTCGCGCTGTTCCATGCCGAGCGAGTAGAGCAGCTGGATGACATCGTTCTTCGACAGGACGCTGAGCGGCAGCTTGGCGGTCTCGTCCTCGTACTCGAATTTCACGTCGAGGCCGTCGCGCGCCGGGAAGCCGGCGTAGGCGTGCGGGTCGTCGTAGCCTTGGGTGGGTGCGTGGATTTTATTGAGGTCGATCGAGCGGATCTCGGCGATGACGGCCAGCGCGAGTTCGAGTTCCGACTGCGCGTCGGCCCGCAGGCGGCGGCGGTCCGCGTCGCGCGTCGCGATGGAGAGCTCGAGGGAATTATCCTCCATGAACCGTCCCAGCAGCAGCGCCGCCAGCGTGATGAGCACGAGGACGACGATGATGACGGAGCCGCGGCGCTTCTTTACGTTCATGGTGTGGACGCGCCGGAGCGCTTGATGGGGAGGTTGATGACCTTGGTGGACTTCAGCGTGCCGCGCTCGAACAGCAGGTGGATGCGGGCCGGCTTCTTCCAAGCGGTGCTTCCAGCCTCGTTCACGGGCTCCTCTTCGACTTTCCATTCCTTGAGGTCGGGATCATAATATTCGTAATGGATCGCGGTGATGAACGGGCTGACCACGGTGTCGTGCTTGTCCGTCTTGTCCCGCTCGATCTCGAGGCGTGACTGCCATTGGAACACCAGCCCGCGGCCTTCCTCGACGAAGACGTTGAAGTCGACGTCAGGGAGCGGCGCTTCGGGCCAGTCCGCCAGGCGACCGGCGTCGGCCAGCAGGAAGCTTAGGCGCGGCTTGGTCGTGCCCGCGCCGTCGTCGACGTCCTTGAGTGCGACGCCTGAGGAACTCGGCCCATAGGTCGCCTGCTCGAAGGCGTTACGAACGAGCGTGGTCGCGGCGCGCGCATGCTGTTCGAAGAGCCGCTTATCGCGTCCGCCGCCCCAGAGCTCGGTCATCGAGAAGAGGAAAGAGCTGAGTGAAACCATCAAGATGCCAAGCAAGGCCAGCGAGACGAGCATCTCGAGCAAGGTGAAGCCGCGTCGGATTGTCGCCTTCATCGCTTAGCCGGCCGCGCGGCGGGCTGCCCTCCGGGTTGACCGCCTTTGGCGGGTTGGGCGTTGCCACCTTGGCCGCTTTGGCCCTTGCCGCCCTGACCTTTACCGCCGGTCTCGCCCTTACCGCCGCCTTGGCCCTTACCGCCGGTCTGGCCCTTGCCGCCGGTCTGGCCAGGCACGAGTTTCTTACCGCGCGTGGGCGCGCTGATGAAAGCCGAATTACCGTCGGCCTCCTTGTAGCCGCGTTCCTTTTCAAGGCGCTGGCGTGCGTCGTCGCGGATTGTCTGACGGTCCGCCGGAATCGACCACGTGGGCCGCAGGAGCATGCGCGCTTCGTTGATTTCCTCGCCGAAGTCGCCGTCGGCGACGGCTTGGATCTCGCACGTCAGTTGCACGGCGAAGAGGTCGCTCACGGCGGTGGCTTCGATTTTCCCTTTCCAGCGCGCGTTGCGTCCGCCGGGGAGGTGGATTTCGCCGCCGCTCTCGACGTCGTCGAAACCAGGCGTCTCCATGAGCGCAGCGCGACAACGCGCGATGTCGTCCAGGCGCTGCTCATCCTGCTGCAGTGCGATGCGTCCGAGGATGACGTTGGAATACGCCGCGCCGAGGCTGACGGCTGCGAGCGCGAAGATGGCGAGGCTAACCAGCACTTCGATGAGGGTAAAGCCGCGGCGTCTCATTTGGGGGCGATGGGCGGCAAAGGTGCGCAGGTCATCGGATCAATCGGGACAACCGTCCGGTTTTCATTGCGGGTGACGTCCAGGCGCACGCGGTCGCACGTGCCGTCCGGATAGAAACGCATGCGGGCGAGGGCCTTCTCGGAAGCCACGCCGCCGAGTAGGATCGCGCCAGTGCTCTCGGGCGCGAGGATTTTGACCTTCACACCTTCGAGCTTCGGGAGTTTCTCTTCGGTGCGTGGATGGTCCTCATCGGCGTTCTCCTCGCCCCACTCGAAATCCGCTCCGTCTTCGTCGGAGGTCTCCTTGGGCGCGAGCTCAAGGACCTTGCCCTTTTCCACTGCCGTGCGGCGGATAGTCTGTAACAACGCCGTCAGTGCGTCTTCCGGATCCGAACGCGCGGTTCCCTTGAGAAGCTGCGCTGAGCCGCCGATCATGACGGCTGCGAGCATGCTCATCAGGCCGAGGACGAGCAGCGTCTCCAACAAGGTGAAGCCGCGGCGCGCCGGAAAGCCGGATCGATGCTGCGGAGCCGGGTTCACCAGTTGCCGATATCGTCTTCGGTGTCCGGCTTGTTGTCTTTGCCGATCGAGAAGAGGTCGTAAGGGGTCGACGAGGTGTCGGTGTTCTTGGTGCCGGGGTAGCGGTACTGGTATTCATGACCCCACGGATCCACGGGCACGCGACCGCCCTTGGCGTCGAGGTAAGGTCCGCGCCATCCGGTCTTGCCCTCAGGGGCGACGACTAGGGCCTTCAGGCCTTCTTCGGTCGAAGGATAGTCGCCGACGGCCAGACGGTAGTTCAGCAGCGCGGTCTTCATCGAGTCATTGACCATCGTCTTGGCGGAGAATTCCTGCCCTTCGCCGAGAATCTTTCCGACGTTCGTGACGGCGAGGCCGACGAGCATGCCGACGATGGCGACGGCGACGAGAATCTCCATCAAGGTGAAGCCCTTGCGGAGACGGCGGGCGGTGTTCTTTTGGACGGTGGTCATGGGAGGGTGAAAGAAAGGGGGTTAGCGAACCTTCTGGCTCTTTGAGGTCTTGGTCGTCGGGGCGGCTCCGGCGTTTGGGGTCTTGGGCGTCTTGGTGCTGGTGTTGCTCCCGTTGTTGCCACCGTCGGGTCCGCGGCCCTTGCTGAACTTATCCTTCATGGACTGACGGAACGCTTCAATCTGCTCGGGGGTGAGGTTTCCAGGGCCGCCTGCTCCGGGTGCTCCGGCGACGGCTCCTTGCGGGGCAATAGCGTTGGAGACGGCAGCGAGCTGCGCAGCGCTCGGGCCTTTGTAGGCGATCACGACTGCTTGGTGCAGCGCCATCTGCTGGGGCTGTCCGCCGTTGTCGATCACGAGGGTCTCGTTCGCGGTGTCGAAGCTTTTGACGACAACCGGGACGTTCGTCGACGGCGCTTCGCCTTCGGCCACCCAGCTCGACTGCTTGGTCAGGGTGTTGTAGATGCTGTAATAGCTCACGCCGCCATCGGCATACATGCCGCGGAACTCAAGGGTGCTAGGGGCCACGCCCGGGCCGACCGGCGTACTGTTTCCGCCGAAGGGCGAATTTTTGACGAGTCCTTCGAGGTCGATCGCCGAAGCGGTGCCAAGGCTGAACCAAGCCAGGGCGAGGAGGCTGCAGGTGAATTTGGGTGCGGGTTGCATCTTATAAGGGGTGAGGTATCTCTAAAACACCAACCAAGGGGTTAGGTTGCCAACTTCATCGCCATCTTGGCCACGCCTGACAATGCTATCGAGAAATAACGGTAAAAACAGGGCATTTCCCCTCGAATAGGGCCAACCAAAACCCAGAAAACGTCTGAATCGGCATACCCAATCGATTAATCCACAGGCATTTAGGTATTTTACGATTATTTGACAACTTTTTGACGGATTTGGGCCTTTCGTTTGCAACCTAAGCCCGCCCGCTATGTTTAAAAGACGGATGCAACTCCCGGCCCCTCGCGCAGCTTGGCCCACCCCAATCATCGCGATGCTTGGGGCAGTCCTGTGTGCCTCGGCTTCCGCCCAAGATTTCCAGAGGGACATCGTGCCGTTTCTAAACAAATACTGCTACGAGTGCCACGACGCCGAGCTCGCCAAGGGTCACCTCGACCTAGAATTGTTCAAGGACGACGCTCGGTTCTTCCGTGACCAGCGCATCTGGCGTGAGGTCGTCAATCAGGTCGTCACCGGCGAGATGCCTCCGGTGAAGAAGAAAGTCCGTCCTTCGCCCGCCGAGATTGAAGGGCTGCAGACCTCCGTCCACAAGCTGCTCGCCGCTGCCATCGCCAAGGCCAAGCCGGATCCGGGCGACGTCACGATCCGCCGCCTCAACCGGATGGAGTTCAATAACACGATCCGCGACCTCTGCTTCCTCGAGGAGAATTTCTCCGTCGACTTCCCGGCCGACGACACGGGCTACGGCTTCGATAACATCGGCGATGTACTGACATTCTCACCGGTCCACCTCGAGCGCTTTCTTGCCGTTGGCGAACAGATTGCCGCCAAGGCTATGCCGACCACGCCCAACGCACCCGACGGCACGGGACTCGCGATGATCGAGATGCTCCCGAAGGGTCGCCGCGATAGCCAGCAACGCTACTTCGACCCGGCGCCATATTTGGTGGGTCCGATGGAAGCCGTCCGCGACGGCGATTATATTATTTCGGTCAATCTCCGCTCCACGGGCGCCGCCGGCGATCCACCACCTAAGGTCGGCTTCGTCGTTGATGGCGTCGAGGTTGGGCAATACCAGTTCAAGTTTGTCAAGAAGTCCGAGGTCGCCGAGGCCAAGGTGACGCTGAAGAAGGGGAAGCACGAGTTCACGCTGAAGTGGCTCAATCCGCCCGCGAAAATCCCGGGCAACGCTCGCACGCTCTCGGGTCTCCGTCTCCGCTTACTCGGCCCGACCGACACACGCACCGAACTTCAGCGCCGTCTCGTGACTACGATCGGAACCACGATCGGCGACGCCCGCGCGAAGCTCGTGGTGAATTGGTTCGTGAGCCGCGCCTTCCGCCGCCCGGCCACAGGCTCCGAGCTCGCCCGCTACACTAAAATTTTCCTTGAGGCCGAGAAGGCCAGTGGAACCTGGGAATCCGGCACCCAGGCGATGATCGCCGTGGTGCTCGCCTCACCGAAATTCATCTTCCGCACGGAGCAGGACGAGAAGCCGACCGAACGCGAAGCCCACCCAGTAAGCGAATTCAACCTGGCCTCACGCCTCAGCTATTTCCTCTGGGGTTCGATGCCTGACGACGAGCTTTTCCAACTCGCCTACGCCGGCAAGCTCTCCGCGAACCTCGACGCTCAGGCCCGCCGCCTCCTCAAGGACCCACGTGCGCAGTACCTGACCCAAGGCTTCGGCCTGCAGTGGCTCCAGCTCCGCCAGCTCACCGCGGTCTCACCTGATCCGTCGCTTTACCCGAAGTTCAATGAGGCGGTCCGTACGTCGATGATGAAGGAGACCGAGCTCTTTTTCGCCGAGGTTGTTCGCGAAGACCGCGACGTGCTCGACTTCATCGATGGCAACTTCACTTACGTTGATCGCACCCTCGCAGAGTTCTACGGCATCAATGCCGATTTCCCGCGGACCCGCGACCGCGGTGAGTTCGTGCGGGTGACACTCCCGAAGGGCGATCGCGGCGGCATCCTCACGCACGCCTCGATCCTCACGGCGACCTCCAACCCGACGCGCACGTCGCCGGTCAAACGTGGCAAGTGGATCCTCGAGCAGATCCTCGGCACACCTCCGCCGCCCGCTCCGCCTTCTGTGCCGACGCTCGAAGGTCAGCAACTCAAAGGTAACCTCCGCCAACGCATGGAACAGCATCGCGCTGACCCAGCCTGCTCCTCCTGTCACTCTCGCATGGATGCCATTGGCTTTGCGTTCGAGAAGTTCGATGGCGTGGGGCTCTTGCGCACGATGGACGAAGGCACGCCGATTAATCCGGCGGGCAAGCTCTCTGACGGACGTACGTTCTCGGGCGCCGGCGAGCTGAAACAGATTCTCCGCAAGGACCGCGAGAAGTTCGTCCGTAACCTCTCCACGAAGCTCTTGACCTACGGCCTCGGCCGCGGGCTCGATTACTACGACGGCCCGGCGGTTGATAAGATCACGGATTCGACCATCCAGTCGGGTAACCGCTTCTCCTCGGTCGTCCTGGGCGTGGTTATGAGCGATCCTTTCCGCCTCCGACGCGGAACCTCTCAGGTTGAATCCGGGTCTAACCCCTCTAAGAAGTAACCTCCTTGCCATGAAGACCGACCTCATTCCCCGCCGCACAGTGCTCAAAGGCCTCGGCGCCGTCATGGCCCTGCCGTGGCTCGAGGCGATGGGCGTCCAGACTGGGTGGGCCGCCGGCAACACGCCTGTGAAGAACGCCGCGCCGAACCGCATGGCGTTCCTCTACGTTCCCAACGGCGTAAATATGGATGGCTGGCGCGTCGGTGCCGAAGGCGCGCTGCCTTCTAAGCTTCCTCCGATTCTCGCGCCTCTCGCCGGCGTCCGTAACCATTTCTCGATTCTCACGGGTCTCGCGGCCGACAAGGCCCGCTCCCACGGCGACGGCGGCGGCGACCACGCGCGCGCGATGTCCGCCTTCCTCACCGGCGCCCAGCCCCGCAAGACCGACGGCGCTAACATCCGCGCGGGTGTCTCGGCCGACCAGCTCGCCGCCTCGCGTATCGGCGACCGCACGCGTCTCGCTTCCCTCGAGATCGGCACCGAAGCCAGCAAGCTCGCGGGCGGCTGCGACTCGGGCTACTCTTGCATCTACCAGTCCAACATCTCCTGGCGCTCGGCCACGCAGCCGATGCCGAAGGAAGTGAACCCGAAGCTAATCTTCGAACGCTTGTTCGGTTCGGGCTCCGACGCCGATCGCAAGCAGCGCGACGCCTCTCGTAAGTCGGTCCTCGACGTGGTCCGCGAGGATTTCCGCGAACTCAATGGCCGCCTCGGCGCCGACGACCAGCGTAAGCTCGACGAATACTTCACCGCGGTCCGCGAGATGGAACTGCGCATCCAGAAGTCTGGTACGGAAGGGCAGCCGAAGCTTCCTGTCGGCGCGCTGCCGCCGAAGGGTATCCCGGAAAGCTATGCCGAACACCTCCGCCTCCTCGCTGACCTGATGGTGCTCTCCTTCCAGACCGACACGACCCGCGTTGCGACGTTCGTCCTCGCCAACGAAGGTAGTAACCGCTCGTACCCGTTTATCGGCGTGCGCGACGGCCACCACAGCATCTCCCACCACGGCCACGATCCGGTGAAGCTCTCGAAGATCCAAGACATCAACGTCTTCCATTCGACGCACCTGGCCTATCTCCTCGAACGCCTGAAGTCCGTGAAGGAAGGCGACGGCAACCTGCTCGACCACTCGATGATTGTCTACGGCTCCGGTAACGGCGACGGCGACCGTCACAACCATGACGACCTTCCGATCCTCCTCGCCGGCGGCGGCTGCGGCACGCTCAAGCAGGGCCGCCATATCGTCTATCAGAAGGAGACCCCGATCAACAACCTCTGGGTCAGTATGCTCAACCGTATGGACATCCGTGACGTCCAGCTCGGCGACAGCACCGGCGAATTGAAGAAGTTGTCCTAAGGTAGGGCTGACCACCCTTGGTCAGCCGCCTCGGGTAGGGATGCGATGACATCGCATCCGCTGTCTCTAGGGTAGGGATGACCGGCCCGGTCATCCGCGGGCGCGCGGGCCGCACGCCCCTACCTTGGTAAGTTCGCCGCAGGGCGAACCCAGGTAGGGGCACGATTCATCGTGCACTCCTTTGACGGAGGGCGCGGCGAAGCCACGCCCCTACCTTCGGCCGCCCTGCGGCGGCCCCCGTTCCCGCCACCCGCCACCTGAGGCTGCCACCCGCCACCCGAAACGATTTCCTCTTCTGTTCAACCGAGCCTCTGGGCCTCCGAGCCTCTAGTTTGCCTCCCCGGACCACTGGCCAACCATTCAACCGATCAACTATTGGCCCGCGGCTCCGCTGCGTCTGCTTCGCAGCCGTTCACCATGCCAGCAGATCCCCACCTGCATCTCGGCCGCCCTATACTCCATACTCGATACTCCATACTCTGGTTAAGGTTGGCGCGCCTTGCGCCGCCCAACCTTAATCCTCCATTAAGCCCAGAAAATTCCTGAAAATTTACTCCCTTGCCTGGAGAAACTTCTGCTCCCGCTCGGCGTTCCACCTTCGTACTCTCACCCAATGCACCCCGAAGATCCGTCCGTCGGCAAGCCCAACCCGTTTTACAAACCTGCCTTCGGTCAGGTGGTGCGTCGCCAGTTCCTCGGCCTGATGGCCGCGACCTTCGGCTGGACGCTCCTGCCTTCCGTCTCTGCCCAGGAGAAGAAGGGGAAGGGCGGCGGCAAGGGCGGCAAGGGCGGCGGCGATGATTCCTCCAAGGCCCGCGGCCCGGTCTTCCAGGGCGAATACGTCCTCCCGGAGTCCCTCGCGGAATACTCGAAGCTTTCGCTGATCTTCGGTCGCGCGACCGACAAGGCCATCACGGCCAGCCTCCTGCCTGCGTCCACGATGGAGGCTTTCCTCGAGATCGGCACGGCGAAGGGCAAGTATACCCGCAAGACGGCGGTGACCCAGCTGCCCTCGGGCAAGGCCACGGAGATCGTCATCGATGGCCTGGCGCCGAACACGGAATACTTCTACCGCCTGAATTATCGCAAGCCGGGCGCCGGCAATTACACCCAGCGCGCCGAGGCCCGCTTCGCCACGCAAAAGGCCCCGGGCTCGTCCTTCGTCTTCACGATCCAGGGCGACTCCCATCCGGAACGCCCCCAGGCCAGCCACCCGGACCTCTATTCCCGCACGCTCGTGACCGCCGCGGCCGACAAGCCCGACTTCCATATCTGCATCGGCGATGATTTCTCGATCGAACGCGTCCGCACGATCAACGACGCGAACTGCCAGATTCCCTACCTGCTCCAGCGTCCGTTCCTCGGCCTGGTCGGCTCGGCGGGCCAGGTGTTCCTGATGAACGGCAACCACGAGCAGGGGTCGCTCTTCAACTTCTCGCAGAAGGACGAACGTCGCGACGTCGCCATCGGCGTGCAAAAGGCCCGCAACTCGCTCTACCCGACCGTCGGCAACGAGGGCATCTACACCGGCCCGGTCGAGCCCTTCAAGGACATCGGCCCGCTGAAGAGCTATACCTCCTGGACCTGGGGCGACGCGCTCTTCGTCCTGCTCGACAACTACTGGCACTCGCCGGCGCTCGTCGACAGCGGCTTCGGCGGCAAAGGCGGCAAGGGCGAGAAGGGCGGCGACGACAAGAAGAACCGCGACTGGTGGGGCATCACCATCGGCGACGCCCAGTATAAGTGGCTCAAGCACACCCTCGAGACCAGCAAGGCGAAGCATAAGTTCGTCTTCGCCCACCACGTGCTCGGCTCCGGCCGCGGCGGCGTCGACGAGGCGGATCTCTACGAATGGGGCGGCCAAGGCAAGAAGGGCGAAGGCACCTTCAAGGAGAAGCGCCCGGGCTGGGAACTCCCGATTCACCAGCTGATGGTGAAGCACAAGGTCAGCGTCTTCTTCCAGGGCCACGACCACCTCTACTGCCAGCAGGAGAAGGACGGCATCATCTACCAGGAACTCCCGATGCCTTCCGACCACGGTTACGTCGCCTACAACGAGGACCGTTACGCCTCCGGCAAGAAGCTCCCCAGCGCCGGCTACGTGCGCGTCACCGTCACCCCTGCCTCCGCCAAGGTCGAATACGTCCGCTGCTTCCTCCCCAAGGACGAGACCTCCGCCACCAAGCACGGCATGATCGCGCATGCCTATGAAGTGAAGGCGCGGAATACATGAGAGAAAACATTCCCAGGTCCCAGGTCTCGGCCGTCAGGCGTCTGGTTCAGGTCTTCAGCACCAGGCACGGGTTCGGGATTGCCCGCACCTGTACCTGTACCCGACAACCTGCACCTGATTCCCGATAACTGAGACCCGAGACCTGAAAATTACCCGCCGCAATGCCTCTCCCTATACTCCCTACTCGATACTCCCTGCTCTCCGCTGCGTTACGCCCGCTTCGCAGCAGTTCACCATGCCAGCAGTTCCCCCTGCGGGCGGGCGCACTGCTCCTGCTCGCGTTGCTTTGCGCGAGCATCGCGCCCGCCCGCCAACCCAACATCGTCCTGATCCTCCTCGATGACATGGGCTATCGGGACGTGGGCTTCGTCGGCAATAAATACATCAGCACACCGAACATCGACAAGATCGCCAAGTCCGGCGCGGTGTTCTCGCAGTGCTACGCCAGCGCCCCGAACTGCGCCCCCACCCGCGCGTGCCTGCTCACCGGCCAATATACCCCCCGCCACGGCGTCTACACCGTGGTCGATGACCGTTACGCTCCGGGCCAGCCGCACATGAAGGTGATGTCCACGAAGGGCAGCGACGAGCTCCCCGAAAAGACCAAGACCGTCGCCGATGTCCTGAAGTCCAACGGCTACGCCACCGCGCTCATCGGGATGTGGAACATCGGCCGCGGCCGCAACGGTTCGCCGGGTTCGCCGACCGGCCGCGGCTTCGAGGTCTATAAGCGGCCCGACGACGTGAATTTCGAGAAGGACGCCTACATGGATGGCAAGGGCCGCTACCTTTCCGACGCGCTCTGCGACGAGGCCCTGTCCTGGATCGACCAGAACAAGTCGAAGCCCTTCTTCCTCTACTACGCCGAGCACTCTGTGCACGAGCCGTTCGACCCCAAGCCCGCGCTCGTCGCGAAGTACAAGGCCAAGACGCCCACCGGCCTCGATAAAGGCATTACGCCCGAATACGCCGCCACCGTCGAAGCGGTCGACACCAGCATCGGCCGCATCATGGCCAAACTCGAAGCCTCCGGCCTCACCAAGGACACCCTCGTCATCTTCACGTCCGACAACGGCGGCCTCCCTTACGTCGTCAATCCACTCCGCGGCAGCAAAGGCCTTCTCTACGAAGGCGGCATCCGCGTGCCGGGTGCTGTCTCCTGGCCCGGCGTGATCCCCGCCGGCAAGACGTACGACGAGCCTGTCGCCAGCATGGACTTCATGCCGACCATCCTCGAAGCCGCCGGCCTGCCGCTCCCGAAGGATCAGCCCACCGACGGCGTCAGCCTGATGAAGCAGCTCAAGACCGGCGCCGCGCTGAACCGCAACGCCATCTATTGGCACTTCCCGTGTTACATCGGCAAGGGCGAGCCCATGAGCCTCCTGCGTGCGGGCGACTACAAGCTCATCCAGAAATTCGCCGGCCCCACCTTCGAACTCTACAACGTGAAGAAGGATCCCAGCGAAGAGCACGACCTCGCCAAGGCCGAGCCCGCCAAGGTCGAGGAACTCAAGAAGCTCCTCCTCGCCTGGCAGAAGGACACCGGCGCGTTCCTCGCGGACAAGAAGAACGAAGCCTACGACCCCAACGCCAAGGAACAACGCGGCGGGGGCAAAGGCGGCCAAGGCGGCGGCAAAAAGAAGAAGTAAGGCCGCCTCTAAGGTAGGGACGACCATCCTTGGTCGGCCGCCCTAGGTAGGGACGCGATGACATCGCATCCGCCGCATGTCAGGTAGGGTCGGCACTGCGTGCCGACCTAGCCTGCAATTTCATTCTCAGGTGACAGGTGTCGGCCCTCGGGAAGTCAGCCTCTCGGGGATCAGCCGTCCGGCCATCGGCATCCGGGCTTCTGCGGCCGGCTCCCGATCGGCTGGTTCCCGAACTCCCGGAGCCCGCGCCCGGCACCCGTCACCCGGAACGAACTGCTTCGGTCGCGTATTATATTATAATAATCTAATATAAAATACCCCTTGCCCCCGCCCGCCCGATGTTCACAGTCGGCCGTCATGAACCCCGCCCGCCTGCTCCTTCTGAGTCCGCTCCTCCTTGTCGGCTGCCTCAATCCCCAGGACGTCCATAACAGCGTCAAAGGTGACGATAAGGCCACCATCTCCGTCGGCTCCGCCCAGCGCAGCGTCAAGGTCGGCATGACCAACGCCTCTGTCGCCGAAGCCCTCGGTTCGCCCAACATCCTCTCCACCGACGAAGAAGGCCGCGAAGTCTGGATCTACGACCGCGTGACCTCTTCCGTACGCGCCACTTCCGCCAATGGCCCCCTGACGCTTTTCGTCGGCGGTTCCGCCGCGGCCGCTGAGCGCTCCCAGAGCACGCTCACCATCATCGTGAAGTTCGATAAAGCCGGCAAGGTCCGCGACCTCGCCTACCACACCTCCAAGTTCTAATCTATGCGCCTGCTCTCTCTCTGCTGCTTGGCCTTCCTCGTCGTCGGTTGCCAGACCGGCATCCCCGAGGACGCCCTCGCCCTGAAGCCCGACTCGCTCGAGCGTCGTCAGCGCGAATCCCGTCGCTTCACCGGCGGTAAGGAAGCCGATATCTTGGCCGCCTGCTCTGGCGTCGGCCAGGACATGGGTTTCACCATCGACGAATCCGAGACCAAACTCGGCGTGCTCGTCGCTTCCAAGACCCGCGAGGCCAGCGATGCTGGCTCCCGCTTCGCCATGGCGCTCCTCTTTGGTGGCAACGCCGCCAACTCGATGGACAAGTCGCAGAAGATTCGTCTCTGCATCATCGTGAAGCCGGTCGCCGGCAAAGAAGGCCAAGAGTGGGTCGTCCGCGCCACTTTCCAGCGCATGGTTTGGAACAGCTACGGCCAGCTCACTCGCCTCGAAGGTCTGAGCGAGCCGGAGCTCTACCAGCAGTTCTTCGAGAAACTCTCGAAGTCCGTCTTCCTCGAAGCCCAGAAAATCTAACCTATGATCACTCGTCTCTGCCTCCTCGCCGCCGCCCTCGCCCTCACCGGCTGCGTCCATAATTCCACCGAATCGGCCCTCGAGGTCGGCTCCAACCAGGTCCAGCTCCGCCAGATCCAGAGCCGCGCCTTCGATACGACCGACAAGACCAAGACCCTTCGCACGGTCATCTCGACCCTGCAGGACCTTGGCTTCGTCATCGACAAGGCTGACCTCGAATTGGGCTCGATCACCGCGACCAAGCTGGACGGCTACGCCCTGCGCATGTCGGTGACCGTCCGCCCGCGTAACGCCAAGCAGTTGCTCGTTCGCGCCAACGCGCAGTACCAGGAAGCCGCCGTCACGGATCCGGCCCCTTACCAGTCCTTCTTCAGCTCGCTGTCGAAGAGCATGTTCCTGACGGCGCAGAACGTCGACTGACCTCCCCGTCAGCTCGTCCTCAGGGCGCGGCATCAGCCGCGCCCTTTGTATTTCCCTCGCTCCCAGATTATTATATTAAAAACCTTCTATAAGATATCGGTTGCAACCCCTCGGACGGGGGTTTCGTTCAGGGGTGCTATGAAACATACCCCCATCCTCCTCCTCACCCTCGTCGCTGCCTCGGCTTCCGCCGCTTCTGGCACTGGTTCGGGTCTCAACTATAACCGGGTCGAAGTCGGCTACCTCAGCAACGACGCCCTTAAGGGCTACAGCGTGAGCGCGACCGCCGAGCTCGCCCACTCCGGTGTCATCGTCTCTGGCATCTACGCCGACGTTGACGGTAAGGGTGCGATCTCCGGCTACGGTGGTTACGAGACTGGCTTCACCCTGGCTTACAAGTTCAACGTCGGCGCGGGCGACCTCGCCGTCGGCTTCGGTTATCTTCAGGGCCAGTTTGGCGCTAGCAACGGCGTCGCCGTCGCCGAGCAGAAGAGCTTCGGCCTCCAGTACCGCCAAGCTCTCGGCAGCTCCGCCGAGTTCTCCGTCGGCTACCAGCGCGTCCGCACCAACCTTGGCGCGCTTGACGTTGACGCCTTCGGTAACGTCTACATCGCCGCCGGCTCGGTGAGCGAAAACGTCTTCAACCTCGGCCTGCGTTATAACTTCACGCCGAATCTCGACGTCTCGCTGACCTACGCTTTCGCCAGCAAGGATACCACGGGTAACACCCTCGGCCTCTCCGCCGGTTACAGCTTCTAAGCTTCACGGATAGCTTCATACACCTGAGCCCGGCCGCAAGGCCGGGCTCTTTCCGTT